>Ga0209647_1000595_pt1 | contig 33309 bp, 37 predicted proteins | sample GraSoi_2013_60cm_FD_185827 | JGI IMG/M metagenome (GOLD analysis project Ga0209647, IMG submission 185827) | Grasslands soil microbial communities from the Angelo Coastal Reserve, California, USA - Sample 9_17_2013_60cm (SPAdes) (version 2) | ecosystem: Environmental > Terrestrial > Soil >... | reverse complement strand
TTTCATTGCCGAAGGCAAGGTCCCTGCTGCCAAGGACGAGATGAAAAATCCGATGCGCCTCGCCGGACTCGCCCTCTGCGGCGCGCAGAGAACGCTCGATCTCTGGGAAAAAAGCGAGGTGCCTCCCCCCTGACAGCGACGGCATTCTCACCGCTGAGGACGTGAGCACGCTCGATCTCAAGGGCACCTGGTTAGTGACTCTCTCGGCGTGCGAGACCGGTCGGGGTGAAGCAAAAGCTGGTGAGGGCGTGCTCGGCCTGCGCCGTGGCTTCGTCCAAGCTGGCGCGCAGAACTTGCTGATGACGCTGTGGTCGGTCAGCGATAATAAAGACACCGTTGAGTTCATGAGCGACTTCTATGAAGCCGCCCATAAAGTAACCAGCGCAAGCTTTGGCCGACGTTCAGCGCGATTGGCTGGTGAGAATTCGCAACAAGTACAGCTTGGCCCGGGCGGTCTATTTGGCTGGGTCTTTCATCATGAGTTCTCAAGGCAAACCGTAATGGTGTGGTGCGAGTTACAGCAACATTCCGTCCGTGCGTTACGATGCATGATTGCCCGCATGCTATTGGGGAATCCTGTAGCACCGGTCGTCATCGTCGATCCTTCTTGCGCTATATGCGGGTCGTCCGCACGTACGGTTTGAAGAGGGAGAGTGCTCCTCACCGGATCCTTCTATACTACTTCAGAGAAGAATTTGGGATACTGGGTCCCCCGCCCCCCACGCTTGTTCATGTGTTCATGCGGGGTTTGGTTGGGACTATGCCGCGCTAGGCTGCGTTGCGATCATCGCATGTTAGGACAGTTCCTTAACGATCTGGATGTATTGCTTCAAGCAATCAGACGAATTATTCACGTTCCAGACAGCCCAGGAATCAGCGGTCAGCTGTCGTCGCAGAGGACGGAAGATCACTCCTTGGTGGGGGAGCTTTTTTATTTGTTCGGGAAGCAGCGCGACTCCCAGTCCAGCTGCGACAAAACTAATCACAGCCGGTTCTCGATCGGCGTCTTGCAGGATTCTTGGGGTGAACCCAGCTTCGCGGCATCCATCAGTCAGCCACTCGTTCCAGCCGGGATAGGTCTTTAGAGACATTCCGACAAAGAACATCGGCTCCAAATCCTTGAGATCTATTTTGGGCTTCTTGGCGAGCGCATTTCCTGCTGCCACAGCTACCATCATGTTGTCATGACCAACGCAGGCCCACCGCAGCTCTTTGCCGATTGAGCCTGTTCGAAAACAGACAAAACCCAGGTCAATCTGGCGCTCATCGAGGGCGCGGTATTGTTCGGCCGGCGTCATGTCGAACAGATTCAGCGCGGTCCGAGGATATGCTTTGCGGAATGCTCCCAGCGTCGCGGGTAGCAGGTCGTGGTAAATGTTCGCGACGTAGCCGATGTTGAGTTGACCGGATTCGCCCCGGCTCAAGCGTTGCACCGCTTGCACGCTTTGCGCGCATTCAGCGAGCAATCGCCTGGAATCCAACAGAAATGATTCTCCTTCCTGGGTCAAAGAAATCCGCTTTCCGGCGCGATCAATAAGACGAACTTCAATTTCCGCTTCTAAATCTTTGATCTGCCGCGTGAGTGACGGTTGCGCCAAATGCAGGTTTTCTGCCGCTTTCGTGAAGCTCAATGCTTCAGCAATAGCGACAAAGTACCGCAAGTGCCGCAGTTCCATGATCGTCCATTCGAGAGGTTAAGGACCGGCTGCGGCCAATCTCGTACGGAGTATGAATCCGCAGAACCGTAACCTATAGACAAACTAGCAGAACCGATCTGGTTTTAGCAATACGCATAATTGCGTACACGCCTGCAGACAGCACGTTCTCGCACAGCACCCAATGATCACGCGCGAACGATCACGAGGTTCTACCTCACGACGGAACCTCTTTCCTGGAAACGAACACCACGCGAACAACAACTCCTACTGAGGGAAAGAATCACGATAGTTAAAAGCTATCCAGATCCCAGAAACGAGGTATTGGCGGAATGGTAGCGGAAGCACGACTGCTCTATAGGATGAATACGCAACCGGCGGTAGTTCGAAGCGGTCGATGGAGGTGTGCGTGTGCTTCGCGGGACTTGGACCTCGAAGCCAGCCATTTATTTCGCAGCGTTCCGGGTTCGTTTTCATATTTGAGACGGCCTTCATGAAACAAAACGCTTCAGCCGTTTGGGTCGGCAGTCTCAAGGGCGGCAAGGGCATCGTAACCACGGAAGGCGGTACCCTTTCAGAGATGCAATACTTTGCGAACAACGATGCGAAAGGACGGAGTACCAATCCCAACGAACTGATAGCGGCAGCGCATGCCGCATGCTTCTCTATGGCGCTCGCCAATCAACTCGCCGGCGAAGGGTTTACCCCGATTGCATAAACACCACCGCGACTGTCACGATGGAACAACTGTCGACTGGCTGGACCATCACAGGCATTCAACTTGACGTTCTTGTTCAGGCGCCTCGGGTAAAGCAGAGTGATTTCATCAGGGCCGCTGTCTGTGCTAAAACCAACTGTACGATCTCACGGCTGTTGAAGACGAACATCTCCATGAGCGCAAAGCTGGAAAACTCTGACAATCGCCGCGCTCACAAGGTGCGGCGTCCCGCGAATAGCTGAAAGGTATCGGAAACCGAGAAACAAAGAATTGGGCGCTCATCTCGCATGGCCTGAATTTGCTCGAAGAAAGAAAGATGGGTGAGGGGAATCGGCATCAGAAGAGCGCCACTCGCAGTAAGAACATGACGCGAAGGAGGAAGCTATGAAAACGCGAAATTGGAGGCTTGCGGTCGTTTCGTTCCTGCTGGTCGTTTTAGTCAGTTCTAAGGCGGCCGACCGGGATGATGCGGCCCGCGTCGAAGGCGCCGCGGCACAAGATCCGTCGGGTACGCACAACATGCTCGTCGTCGGCCGGAACGCGGTTTTTCTGTCCCACCTTCCCATGTTCGACGGCCGCAACGAGAAGGCGACCGATTACACCTCTTTGCACCGCTACCAGCTAATCCTGGAAGTAAGCTTCACCGAAAACGGTCAGGACGTGACCGATCTTTATACCGATGATCGTCAGGGTAACCTTGGGACCAAGATGTACACGTTGAGTCCCGAGCCCTTCTGGCGCGCTTATTCACCTCGGACGCTCAAAAGGTTCGGCGCTGAGTTCCTTTAAGGCCAAGGTGCTTCGCGGTCACCTGGAGCGACCCGGTCACCAAGTAGTCAACGGCCTGGAGGATGTCGTCGTGATGGTCAAGAAGGTAGTCCATGCGCAAAAGTTTGACCCTGCTGCGACCAAACCGGAAACGCTCGAATACTTTCTCTTCGGGAAGGACGGGGAGCTTTTCCTGGCCCACGCGATCACCGAGCCGCCAGACTTCGATCAGATTGTGTCGGTGAACGTGAGCGATCATTCCTTTACAGACCAAGAACTCAACCGGGGGGATAAGCGTCCTTTTTCGGGACCGGCGCAACGCGGCGCCTCAGCGGCTGAAGGAAAACCAGCAGGCGCAGGGACACTTTCAGGTAACCGCCGCCAATCAAGGCTTCGACTTAGCGGTTCGGGCCGGCACAGAGTATTACTTTGAAGAGGGAGAATTGGCGATGCCGCCCCGGTTCAAGCAAACCCCGGAAGAAGCAGAATCCGGCTTTTAGGCGTGTGAAAAGAGGTCATCCATGCTATGACAACGCCTTAACGATCTGGATGTATTGCTTCAAGCAATCGGACGAATTATTCGCGTTCCAGACAGCCCAAGAATCAACGGCCAAGCGTCTTTGCAGAGGACGGAAGATTACGCCTTGGTGAGGGAGGGTTTTGATCTGTTCGGGAAGGAGGGCGACTCCTAGTCCTGCTGCGACAAAACTAATCACGGCTGGTTCGCGATCGGCGTCTTGCAGGATTCTTGGCGTGAAACCAGCTTCGCGACACACGTCAATCAGCCACTCGTTCGAACCAGGATAGGCCTTTGCGGACATTCCAACAAAAAACATCGGTTCCAAATCCTTGAGATCCATTTTGGCTTTCTTGGCCAGCGGATTTCCTGCTGCCACAGCTACCCTCACGTTGTCATGACCAACACAGGCCCATTGCAGCTCTTTGCCGATTGCGCCTGTTCGAAAACAGACAAAACCCAGATCAATCTGGCGCTCATCGAGGGCGCGGTATTGTTCGGCCGGCGTCATGTCGAACAGATTCAGCGCTGTCCGAGGATACGCTTTACGGAATGCCCCCAGCGTCGCAGGTAGCACGTCGTGGTAAATGTTCGCAACGTAGCCGATGTTGAGTTGCCCGGATTCGCCCCGGCTCAAGCGTTGCACCGCTTGCACGCTTTGCGCGCATTTGGCGAGCAACCGCCTGGCGTCCAACAGAAAGGATTCCCCTTCCGGGGTTAAAGAAATCCGTTTCCGGGAGCGATCAATAAGCCGAACTTCAATTTCCGCTTCTAAATCCTTGATCTGCCGCGTGAGTGACGGTTGCGCCAGATGCAGGTTATCTGCCGCTTTGGTGAAGCTCAATGCTTCAGCAGTGGCGACGAAGTACCGCAAGTGCCGCAGTTCCATGATCGTCCATTCGATGTTAATACCGGTTGCAATCGGTAAAGGGTTACGAATCCGCAGAACCTTAACCTAACAAAAAATTAACAGAACCGATCTGGTTTGAGCAATACGTACAATTGCGTACACGGGTGCAGGCAGGCTGTTTTCGCACAGCGCTCGATGATCTCACCCGAACGATCACCACCCATGCGACATGAGGCCTCTTGCTACGCGGATGCACCTTGGGGTCGAAGTACTGCAGTTGGGTAGTGTGGAGGATGTCGCTATCGGCAGGCATCGGAGGGGCAGGGATGCCCCTGCGCCTTGGTGATGATGGCTTCATAGCTACTGCTGATGGCTCCGGCGCTCGTGAACGGCCGGTAGGTGCCGTCATCGGTGACAGGCATCATCTGGTCAAATTTGAAGGCAGTATTTCTAGCACTCGCCAGGGCGTCCCGCAGCTTTTTATCCGGAACCGGAGCAGGCACTGGTTGGCCAGGGGAGCGGCGGAGCTGCGGCTACTGCGGCGGTTGTCCCGAATTTTCGGTCATCTTGCATATCACCGGAGGAGTCCCCGTCTGAAGAATCCAAAGCAAAACAAAAGTCCCGCGGATCAATTGGGTCGCCAAGTGTCTAACCATAAAGCAGATGTCCCTCAATGGTTCGCCGCCTTTTACGTGGCTTAGGCCACCAATAATCTTTATCGATGATTTGCCTCAGCAGATCTTGTAGGGCATCTGCCAAGTCACCGGCGGTGCATGGAGTCAGCAATATTTGGCATAGTGGCCACCTTATCCAGGTTTTTGGCAAGGTTCGCGCTTTGAAAATGGCCGCCCAATACTTAGTTTCTTCGCTATCGATACGTTTAAGTTAAGCTATTGGAATTAGGCCGCGCTTTGCGCGTGCGCCGTTTTCGGCGAGGGACTTGGCTTTCTCTGCGACAGTGCGGTTTGGCAAGAGGGGATCTCGGATCGAATAGAAGCATTTTACAGCTGGCCCACCAGGCAGACTGGCGTACTAGAAACAATCCCTTTCAAAAAATTAGCCTGCCCTGCCGCCGAATTCTCGATCGAAAACCAAGGCCTCGCAGCGACTAACTGTGCTGTTCAGCAAATGCAGCAGGCGCGCAGAGCCTCATCGTGCAGGGAGCGGTTCCCGAGTTTGATAGTATCGACATCGCCAACGCAGACGAGCAAAGCTGCAACACACAGCAAAATTACATGGGTCCAACGTTTGTACCAGCCGCTAAATCGATCCATAGCATTCGTTGAACCAATGCTCTAGGTCCACGCGCAGCGCCAGTAGCTGAGTTTTCACCTCGCCTGTTAGAGATCAGAGCGATCCCTTCATTGACAGCCGCGCAGGGCAAACTGAGCACTAGGTAAATAAAGACAATGCCTATCGCAGGCCGATGTCCGCGCAAAAAACCAATCGTTAGATCTCACGCTGTTGAACACCGACCTCTCCATGAGCGCAAAGCTGGAAAACTCCGAAAATCCTGTCGCACCACAGGGTCTCGCGCCTCCATAGCTTAAAGGCATCGATAACAAAGAAACTAAGTATTGGGCGGTCGTCTCCAAAGGCGCGAATCTTGTGAAGGAAGCCTCGATGGTAGTTAGTACCAATGCGTTACTAGGCCGATTGCTGCATAAATGGACAAAACCCCAGCCTTCAAACTTATGACAATTCCCGTCGGGCAAGAGGCGGGACTCGGAGAATTCCTCACGGAATCACAAAAATTCTCCCGAATTCCTGAAACTGGGATCCACGCAATCCCTTTGCACCTTATGAAACTATCGAACTCGATCAAACTTTCGAAGTCGTCGCGTTGCGTCGTATGGGAATGACAATCAGGGGACTGCGATAAAATAGCGGCAGTGAGGCTTACGTAAAAAAACAACAGAAAGAAAACAAGTTTATGGCAATCAATAACAACGAACCAGGCTCCGCAGTCCTGGCCATATTTGATCAACTAATTGACCGCGTCAAGCAGGCGCGTCCTGTCCGTACCGACGGCAAGCCGTTGGGTGGCGGGATGGTCTATTCCATGATGGTGCTTGGCATGCCCGTTGATCCGGAAGACTATCTGCATCCCTGGTCGCCCATGGGAGGATCGACTTTGCAGGACCTGACATCAAAGGGACAGTTGCCTAGCGTCGCGCCTGTGGCTGCGCCGGCATCCGCTCAAACGCCCGCCAACCAGGCCCCGCCGCCGGCTCCCGACCCGAAATACGCGCGCTCTATGGAAGCGGCGTACAAGACTGCGCAACTCTCGAACATTTTGCTCCAGGTGACGACCGATGGGAGCTATCTTGAATATCCCACCGGCAAGCATTTGGATTTTGCCTACGAAGGCATTGTGTCGTCCATGCAGCCTATGCCGATGCCGCCGATCAATCCGGACGTCCAAAAACAGATCGATGAAGCGCAGAAGGTTCTTTACGAACTTGACGATGACGGCAGCATCCTGGGTAAGAGCAAGCTTTACAAAACTTACGAGAAGAACGCCCGCGACCTCGCGCAGGCAAAGGCGAACTACGCTACTGAGATGGCCGCGGCGAGAAGCAATCCGGCTAAGGCTGAAGTTTGGCCTATGACTTCAGTGACATTCCAGCAGGTCGTCGACGACGCTTGGGACACCCTCAAGACCGAGGGCGCGGAGAAGGTGGAGCGCGCGCTGGACGTCATCGGCTCTGTGGGCGTCTGCATGCAGGATCACATGATTAAGAAGGCCAGGCAGTTGTTCGACGCCTACAACCTCGGCTTGGCGGGAGTGCCAGCTCCGATTCCGTATTCCTATATCTCGCCTACCTCCTGGTGCGATCCCGACGACGATCAGTCGGGCTGGCAGCAACTTACGGTGACATCCAGCGACTATCAGCACTACGACGCCTCGAACCAGACGATGGGCGGGGAGCATTCGTCGCAGCAGGATGCATCTTCTACGGGAGGCGGTGGCGTCGTATCGGTCGGCTTTGCGGCGGTTGGCGCCAGTCATAGTTCCGGCAAGGCTTCTTCGCAATGGCAGGGCTCGACCCAGTATCAGTTCACAAGTGGGTTCAAGAACACAGCGAAGAATCTTACCATTTCGCTGGAATATGCTCTGTGCACAATCATTCGGCCGTGGCTAGTCAGCGACCTGTTTTACTTGCAGAACTGGTATGCGATCGGAAACAAGAAGAACGTTATCAGCGACGGCACGATCGCTGGCCAGGTGCAGACTGACAAACAGCTGCTTCCGATGATCCCGGAACAGATGCTTGTGATTCGCAACGTAAGTATCAAAACCTCGGAATGGGGCAGCGACGGCGAGGCGATGAGAAGCTACTATGGCGAGTCCAGCGGGGAAGAAAGTTCCAGCTCCTCGCACACTGCTGCAACCGGCGGCGTATGTCTAGGATTCGTTAGCTTCGGCGGCAGCGCGAGTCACGATGAGAGCCACGGGCGGCAGAAGGGGCAGTGGGGTACGAGCCGTTCAGGCACTGACCATTTCGGCACAACATTCGACGGCGAAACGCTGAACATCCCAGGCGCGCAAATCATTGCTTTCCTCAGCGACATCGTCCCGCCCTGTCCGCCACTAGACGACCCAGGTCTCTCGCAAACCGCCGATAAAAAGCCAGCGACCACGCCAGCCGCGCAAACGCCGACGGCAGTAACTTCTCACTAGAACGCCGGCCTTCGATTTTGGAAGTGGCGTTTGCAGCCACTTCCTTCGCGAGCCAAAAAGAAACCGTTCAGCGATGCCAACCGATACCGGTGACCTCATGGAAAAGGTCTACGACCTTTTCTCCAGCATTTATGCATCTACATCGGGTAGTGGAGCGTTTCTTGCGTTCGAAAAGTTAGGCGTACCGATCACGCCGGGCATGTTCAAACTAGCGCCGACTGACACCGCACTTTCGCCGGCCCTCGCCGTTCAACGTCTCTCAGAGATTGGCAACGCTGTGCTGGAGGTGGATGGCAATTCGCTTCGACGATCAAACCGGACTGTTGATGCGATGGCGGAGTTGATGCTAAGTCAGGCTATGCCTGTGACGGCGGAGGCCATGGTCTCGCTCGGATCAGCGAAGACTGCCGCATCCAAGGCTTTCGACACCACACTCGGCTCACTTGATGGCATCTTCCGGTTCCACCCCGTTTATGGGAGCCCGAAGGATTGGTATGATCCGGAAGCTAAAGACAACTGGACACTGCACACGGTGGGAGAACGAGACGGACAGCCGCGGACAGCAACCACCAGCGCTCCGCAGCCACGTCCGGTCCAACTGAGCCGGCCCACCTGGGGCCTCGTACCCATTAAGATGCAGGCTACGCTTTCGCAGCCAATCTCGCGGACGCACCCGATCTTCGCGGTCATGGCTGAGTCGCAGCAAGTCCGCGTTGCGGGGAATGCATCCGCATCGCCGGCCCTAGCCAGCATTCATCCACAGATGATGGCTATGAATCGTCTACAGGTGGCGTCGATAGCGAGAGGGGTCACGATTTCGCCCCTGGCCATGCGAACTGTTGCGATGGCGGAACCGCCGACGCTTGCCCCCTCACCGTCTCTGGGCGCGTGTCCGGCTGGTGGCGTGCACGACCATCAAGGTAGCGGGGATTACGCGCTGGTCGTAAATGCACCTGGAGCATCTGGCCAAAACAACTGGCGATGGTGTAACAAATGCCAGGGGTTAGCTTTCGCGGGCGCCTCTTCTCCCGGCGCGTGTCCGGCTAGTGGCGTGCACGACCATCAAGGTAGCGGGGATTACACTCTGGCCGTGAATGCTCCCGGAGCGCTTGGTCAAAGCAACTGGCGATGGTGTAACAAGTGCCAGGGGTTAGCTTTCGCGGGCGCCTCTTCTCCCGGCGCGTGTCCGGCTGGTGGCGTGCATGACCATCAAGGTAGTGGGGATTACATTCTGGTCCAGAATGCTCCCGCAGCGCCTGGCCAAAACAACTGGCGATGGTGCAACAAATGCCAGGGGTTGGCTTTCGCGGGCACGCTTGATATGAAAACCGCTGGCCCCTTGGCAATGGCCGACGTGACCGCGCAACTGCATGCGACGACCACCGCTCAGCCGGTGGCCACGAACAGCATGGACATTAGCTTCGAGCACTGCATTGTCACGCTGACCCGGCCTTGGTGGCCCGAGGTGTTCCTGATGGTCAGGAACTGGTTTGTGCCGGGATATCCGCGAGCGGCTTTCTCGAACGCTAAAGGGGACGGAGATTTGGGCTTGTTACCGGTTCTCACGAGCGGCTTTGTGGCAATCCGCAATCTAAAAATTTCAACCCAGTGGTCCGATGACGACTTGGCTGCGATGCAGAAATCGGCCTCTTTCGGCCCATTTTCGCTGGTGGGACGGGAATTCAATGCCGGGACAGGCACATTGAGTTGTCCCGGTATTCAGATCGTTGGCTGGTTCTGCGAAGCTTTGCCGATACTGCCGCCGTCGTCCGATCCAGCGATGGCAGAGCCACAAGGAACGACGCCCTCCACACTTGCTGACGCCGGAGCGAAGTCTGGGGAACCACAAACATGAATGCGCAAATGTGCGACCCAAAGAAGAAACTAGGTAGGGACGGTAATCTCCAAAAGCGTGAATCTTATCAGGGAACCTCGATGGAACTTAGCACAACGCGTTACTCCGGCCGGTGGTGTGCTGGAACATTGAGGTAGCGGGGATTTTACTCTGATCGCGAAGGCATGAACACAATCCCTAGTCCCGGCACCGAGGGAACCGGCAGCGACAATTCGCCGACGATTGGCGATGCCCCGGGCCAAGCCGACAATTCGCAATTGGTCACCAGCGGACCAATCTCAGTCAGCCCGCATGGCGGATCCACCGATGAGCCATTTCCCAAACCAGACGTCGAATATGACTTTTGTGTCAGCCTCGCCAACGCCGGGAAACTCCCGTCGGAACCGTTTTTTGTCCGATTCGCTTTGGGTGGCGATCAGGATCCGCCGTTGGACCTGGACTTCCAGCAGGATGCTGGTTTGGCCGCGGGGTGCACTATCCAGGCCGTCGTCCACTATGGAAAGTTCCCGAATACATTCGCGGTATATCATCTGACCGCTTGCATTTACTCGAAGTCCGCACCGGAGACGGCGATCGATTGTGCGGGCGCGTATGATATAACCATCAATTCCGAATCGGCCAGCGACTCCGGGTCTGGCGATAGCAACTGAAGACCCCAGTGGCTGACCGATCTGGCCGATAGCGGCGGCGATTCAAGCCCCTCCAAATCCCACGGCTTCGCCATTCAGCGCATTAAACGCAAAGGAGGATACCTCGGCGGCTTCGTCAACTAGACGACTCGCTCTATCGGCCGCCTAACGAAGGTGTGGTAGAGACCAAGCCCTTTGCGGAGTTCGAGACCGACTTCGAGTTGGCCCCAAGTCCAACTGCTCAGATCGTTCATAAATGACGCCGCACACGCAAAGCGCGGCCTCCATCGGATAGCTTAAAGGTATCGATAACGAAGAAACTAAGTATTGGGCGGTCATCTCCAAAGGCGCGAATCTTGGAAAGGTGAGCCCGATTGTACTTAACAGAACGCATTACTAGGGCCATCTCCTTCATAACAGGACAAATCGAGCCATCAAACTGATGACACTTCCCATCGGCAAAACTTTCAAAGGTCATCGCGTTGCGTCCTATGGGAAGGACAATCAAGGGGGGTAAGGTAAAATCACAGTCACCGCGCAAGGCCTACCGCAATGAATTTAACAAAAACGCAGGCCTAACCGCTCCCAGCAACTATGACACATGCAACTAAGCGAGGTAGGATCGTCGCAATTCTGTTTTTGCTCGCGAGTTTCGGCGGCTGCCAGACAGGGACCGACCAAGCGACTCTGCAAACCCTCACGAGCTTAAGTCAATTCCAGCTCGGCTTCATTGACACCTATACGGCTGCGCCGGGTAAACAGTGGGACGATTCAAAATTCCAATCTGACATCGCCACCGGCGAAGCAATGTTTACCAAGGCCATGGCCGGCGTAACCGACCAAAAACGCAAGAACGCGCTGGAGATACTTCACCGGCAATTCCAAAAGGATTACACCTTCCTCCGAAAACGGGCCAAGGAAGGTAAGCCGTTCTTTAGCGTTGCCGCCGCACAAGAAAAGAAGCAGACGATCGAGCAGAACTACGATCTCGCGAAGAAAGGTGAAGTAGTCCGCTCGTAACATTTGAGGAAGCTTATGTCTCAACTAGACAACGCCCTGAACCAGATCGAGAGCGATTCCGTTCAGGATGCAAAGAACGAGTTCCAACAACTGCTGAGTGAAGCGAAAGGCTCATCGGATGCTTTCGTTAAAGACAATGCCGGGAAAGTGGAAAATTGGGTTGTGATGCTAAGCAACAACACGATCGACAAAGAAGAGTTCGATGATCTTATGGCCGATCAAAAGCTGGCTGCCGAACAATTTGTTAATACACAAGCGATCGGGGCACAGGCGCACGGCCAGCACCTGACGCTGCAGCTCCTGGATTTGACCGCGACAAAAATCGTTCCGGCCCTCCTGGCGGTGAAGCCGGACTGACCCGCGGTACTGAAACCTGCGAACAGATCACGGCATTTGCGTCAGCAGCTATGAAGAGGCTGTGGCGACGGCAGAGGAGACTATGGTGTTGAAGGTGTAAATATCCGGTTTTTCCGAACCCAATAACATATGGTGATTTTCCTTGAAAGAAGACTCCGCCGGGTCATGCAGGAATATCGTTAAACGCACGAATCGAGTTCAATAGACAAATATGAGCAACGAGAGCGAAGAAACGCGGGGTGGATTTCATTTCGGCAATGTCGGTCGTGATGTAACTATGAAAGCAGGAGGCGACATCGTTGGCGGGAATAAAGAGACGACTACTACGACGATCCAGACCGGCTTTAAGAGCGAAGAGCAAAAACAGGAATTTCAAAAGCAGCTCGATGCCCTACGGGAAGCGTTGCGAGAAATCAAGGGTGTGGTTACGCAATTTCGAAGAAGATTTAGCCAGCGAAGCGCCCCCGCATCCGGCGAACCGATCTGGATAGTTTGACCGTACTTCCACTCGGAGGGAGCCTGGGTGATGGTCGGGCGCGGTCCGCGGAACAGATAGGGTGGGCTGAATATTTCCAACCGCATCTCTTCATGCACGGGATCTTTACCCCATTCCACGAAAGTAGTGGCTTCCGGGTTACCGCCGGCTGCGACTACTCGGGCGTCCGGGAGAAGGAGAGCAGTCGAATGATAAAGTCTGGGTACCGAGCTGGTAGCAACAAGAGCCCAGTTGTCTGTGACCGGATCATAGATCTCCGCCTGCAGGCGAGCCAGTGGTTCATCCTCCTGCTTCAACGACCCACCTGACACGAATACGGTGCGATCGGGGAGCAACACCGAGTTTAAATGAATTCTTGGCAGATTCAGCGGTGAAGCCGGAACGAACTGAGGGTTGGCCGCCTTTAGATCAACTATGTCCACGCTATCAATCGCATCAGTCTTATCTGGTTTTCCCTGTGGACCACCGCCCATGATCATCACCCTCTGGTCTTGAGCCGGCGGTAGCAATACGCTTGCCGATTGGTTGCGCATCTCGCGTCCTGCCATCCCCGGAACCGGAACCGTGTGAACCGGGTTTTTCGTAATATCGATTAAACACGGATCGACGAGCAATGCGTCATCCATGCGGCCGCCATCAAAAAAGATTCTACCATCAGCTAACTGAAATAAATGGGCATAAAGCGGCAAACCGGCAAAGTCCGGAAAGAAATGGCGAAGCTCCCAACTATTCGTTCCAGGGGAATAGAATTCGAGCGTTTCGTTATGTGCACTATCAGGATTCTCCATTAGGCCGGTTGCTGCCAGGACGCGTCCATCACCGAGTGTGATCAAGGTTGGGTACCATCGACCGTGATTCATCTTCGCGATGAAAGACCACTGCATGGTTTGCGGATCGAAGACGGTGGCATCCTTCCGACCGCGGTACGGATTGTAAGCAACGGTGCCGCCGCCGGACAGTAAGCGCCCGTCGGCCAGGAAGGAATCGCCACCGCAGAAGAAATCAAAGGGTCGATGATCCTCAGCAACCGGCGTGGGTGGATGAAAGAAATTATTTGGCGGCTGTGCTTGCGGATCCCAAACCACTCCCAGATAGATACCTTTCTGCACGTTGCCGAAGTTCGGATCGGCAAATCGGTTAGCGCTGCTACCGGAGCCGGCAAAGAGAAGCACCTTCCCTCCCAGTAACAGAGCAGCATGTACCGCGACAACCCCGGAATCGAAAGTCAGGAGCTCCCATTGACCATCTCGCGCGGGATCATGGTCGAGCGGCAGAACCCGATAATAGCCGTCGTTCTTACCCGGCGGGTTATCGATCATCATTACAATCATTTCAGCCTTACCATTGCGACGCAGGGTTGCGACGCCTCCACCTTGATTTTCCCAGGCGAACCAAGCCGGTACGCCGAGCCACGCTAGCCCGGGACTTGCGCTTGGCGTAGGGTCAGGGTTCGATCCGCCGGCCACATTGCCGTTGACGTCGATATTCTGCCCGATCTTATAGAAGGCCTGGTTCTGTTCGACTGGATTATCGATCTAAAAGATGATCAGGTCGTTTTGGCCGGTGTTTTTCGTATCTGCGATAGCGATTCCGGCTCCTGGGTTTTCCCAGGAAAACCAACTAGGAACATCGAGCCACGGTGTCCAACCGCCGGTAACATTACCGTCCGCATCAAGTTTACGCCCAAGCCGGCAAACGCCCCGATTTGGCTGACCGCCTGGGTGATCAACCATTAAGACTAGCAATTCGAAATTACCGTCGCCGTCCAAATCGGCGAGCGCAATCGAACCATGTTGGTTCTCCCACGAAAACCAATCCGGAATCGCTATCCAAGGCTGCCAACCACCGGTTATGTTTCCGGTCGCGTCTAAGCCCTTACCCAGACGATAGAATCCTTGATTCTGACCGGGCGGATTGTCGATCATGAAGACGACGAGATCTTGCTTGCCGTCTTTATCAATGTCGGCTACGGCAATGCCTCCGCCTTGGTTCTCCGAAGAAACCAGTCCGGCACATTGAGCCACGGAGTCCATCCACTTGTTGCGTTCCCAGTGGGATCAAGATTACGGCCAATGCGATAAAGCCCGCTATTCTGGCCGGGCGGATTATCCACCATCAACAGAATCAGATCTTGCTGTCCGTTACCCGAAAGATCTGCGACTGCGATGCCTCCGCCCCGATTCTCCCAGGACGGCCAATCTGGAATCTGTAAATAGACCTTGGCCATAGACTCTCCCGCTAGTGTTCTCAAGACAGTTCACGGCGCTGGCGGCTTTGGCGGTGCCGGAATTCGATTCGCCGGATCCTCCACGGGATTGATGTCGCCGACGAACTTGAGCAGATCAGCAAATGTGAATTCGCCTGCAGCCCCCGGCAGCGTAGGCTTCCAATTTGGAGCCTGGGATAGATACGAGTGGGGGTCTCCTTGGAGCAACCCGATGAAAACCTCTGCCACGATCCGGCTACCAACGGCGCCAAGATGTTTACCGTCAGCGTGAACTTGCGCTTCTTTCAGTATGTAGTACCACAATGGAGTTTGATCGACCAAACCTTGTGCGGCTGCCTCTGCGCCGTCAGGCCCTTGCGAGATTTCTTTTGTCGTAAGTCTAGGAATCGACATTGCTGTAGCGACGGACTGACCAGAAGGCAATTCGAAGCGTAAGCCACGGATCAGATTTCTCACTGGCAAAGGCGGTCCCCCGTCCGGGAGGTTAAACAACGGCGACGCAATCAACGGATCAATCAAGCGGCTCTGGTTGCGTCTTCCCGTACTCGGCTGCGAGAGCTCAAAAAAGCGCTGCCAGTCGATGGCCCAATCGCTGGGCAGTGGCATAAGACTCCCGTCCGAGGACCTTCCGGTAAAGCGAAAGAGCGTTTCCAGCTTAGCATTGAATAATCTCTGTCCTGGTGGCGGTCCGAAGTTAATATTATGATCGTATTCAGAGCGGACCATACTATGGCCGAGTCGATACGCCGCGGACGAGAATTCCACTGGAATGAATGGGTCCACCCCAAAATGATAGAATTGTCGCCCATTAACTAGAACGTCGTCCAGTACTGCAGGATCCACGATTCGCTTAACGAAATCATGGACGAGAATCCATTGATAATGCCAGGTAACAATTCGCCGAGCATCATCAAAAGAGAGACCCTGACTGGCGAGCACCTTATTGTGGAATTTTAACATCGCAAGATGCAGTTGGGCGACGACGAGATTCTCGTCATTTCGAGGGTCCCCAATCGTTGCGAATTTGTTTACCACGCGCGGGAGATCGTTCGGGATCGCGTCGATGAAGAATTTAGGATCCAAAGATGGGCTTGGTCTGCATTTACCCAATAGGAAAGTACCGTGAGGTAAAGGTCGTGCACCAGGCGGAAGCGGATCTCCAACTTGATCCTGGCCGTCACGGACATATAGGTACGGCTCGTCATCCGGTCCGAGTCCGTAAAGATTGTCCAGATCCAATTTCGGCGTGCGGAAATTATGTACTGCTTGGGGATCTATATCTCGCTCGGGTAGAGACGTGGGATCGAAAGTTATGTCATGATCGACGAATTGGCCCAGATACGTGAATCCAGACGGAATGTCCGGGTTATCAAAAGTAGGATCGTTTTCCGCGCCGTCTGGTTCTTTCATGGAATTGCCAAGCGCGGTGACAGCGTCAGCTGTAGCATTTAATTTCGACAGATGAGGAAACATCCGACCAAAGCGGCCAGATTGAAGCTGTAGGCCGCGTGGCGGAACAAAATTGGATCTGTTTAATGAGCCGTGCATATTTCAGTTTTCTTTTTCTAGGGATGATTGATGGGAATTAAGTCGCTCAACTAGGAAACGCCTCCCTGGATTGACCCACCTCGGCGTGGCTGGCCTCGTAGAGCACAAAAGCTCCTTTGCTAACTATCCCCGACTGATAAACCCTCGATAGCGAGCGTGTCTATACGTCAAAGCACGTACGCGACTATGAAACAAACGTAGAAGGATTTGGAAAGGCTCTGGTTTGAGTAAAAAGGGCTCTGCGCTTTTACCTGCCAGCCGATGCTTTTGCGCGATCTCGGTCACAGGTTTCGCGATGCTCACGGCCCGAGTTTGGATCGCATAGACCATGGGAGAGGGTACTTCCCCGACAACGCCCAGCTGACTTGTTGGCACGTCAATAGTCGCCGCAAGCAGGCGTCCGTCCGACGGACCCTCCAGTTTCTCGGTCTCCCTTAGCTCGGGCCCAGTTAACGTGTACCCGCTCCGAGATTCGGTGAGAGGCCAACAATCGGGGCCTGTGTCAAACAGCAATTAGAGAACTCAATCGAGCGGATCTGGAAAGGCGGCTCCGCCATCAGGCTACCAGAATGGCATGGCGTCCCCGTCAATCTATTGGTGGTAGTCGGCTACTCCGAGCTGATGGCACCCGGCAAACTTTACTTTGCCGAGTTATCGGACCTTTCGGCCGGAATTTCGACCGGGCAGCACCATTTGCTGCGCTTCGCTAAAGCCGAGCCCAACGCGCCGATTCAGGGCTGCTCCTTGAAAAGGCCTTGTTGCTTCCGTATGGTTTTGCAGGTTTTCAGGCCGGCGCGTGTTTGACACTGGCTCAAGCGATCGATATTTCCCAGCCGCCGCTTTCATCTCTGCTTCAGCGGGCGCTCGACGACGCGTTGCGGGCCGCTCACAACGTGCAAGATGCCGCTTTTGCGCTCGGATAACCGCACGCACCAACGCCATGCGCTCGTTCTGGTGGGAGAGACCGTTCGATGTATCAATGACTGTTGCGCAGTTTTGCAAAGACCCCGACGCTCCCGATTTCTGTCCGGTGCACTTCGTTGGAGAGATATTCGCTCATCGTACCGAAAACGGGATGGAGCTACCTTCGGGGTTGCTTAATGCCAGAACGCTTCGCGAAATCGCGGAGGCGTTCCACCGCCCGGTCCTCGGTCTGGCACGCGTGAACCCGCAGGTAGGGTTGGACCATCGCCTTGATTCCGGCGCGGGGCTGTTGAAGAACCCGGATCCGGGTTTTGCTGCGTGGCTGACTGCGCGCTTCGCTGGAGCCGCGCTGGCAAACAGCACTTTGCCTCCCGACCGACGCGTAGCAAAGAGCACAGATACTGGATTTACCAATCGGCTGTGGGCATCGACGATGTGCTGTCATCAGGGACAATGCGAATCGCGTTCCAATCCAGCCCGGCGCGGTTGAACTCGTCCTCGTTGGGAACCCAAACCTTTTTGCCGCCACGAATAACGTACACCTCGTTCCGGGAAAGCTCTTTGAGCAACGTGCCGTCCCGGGGCATAACCCCGAACTGATTCAGTGATCCATCAGGAATCACCTGGATCGCGTTAGGGTCCAAACCCATTGCCGTGAGCTGGTCCCAACTCGGGATGTAGAACTTGGCGCCCCCGTAGACAATGTACACCTCTGGATGCGAGGTTTCCTTTATCAGCGTTCCGTCCGCAGAGGGTGCTGCCGGTACTGCATCCAGGCGCGGGGGCAACTTGACCGGCGGCGGCTGCTTCAAATTGGTGGGGAACGTTGCGTCCTTCGGGTCGTCCAGGGAATCCGAAGCGGCTTTGGCAATGGTATTCAAGTCTTCGTTCAGCTCTCTTTGTAGCTGGTCGAGCTGATAATTCCCGACGCCGACAAACTCATTGGGCTTCGCCTTGATGTAGTCGATGTTCGCGAGCGCCATCAAGTCTTCGTTTCGGAATTGTGCACACTGCGTGAGCACGTCTTTCTGATGTTGTAGGGTCACAAAATTCGGTAACTTCGGCAGGGGTAAGATGCTGTACGGGTCGAGCAAAGCATCATAGGGCACACTATTGCCTCTGACCGTACCCGGCCAAGTCCTCGCCGCTTCCATCAACTGGTCTACGCTCACAGGCAGTGGCGAGTCTTGGCCCCCTTCGATGTAGCAAGTTACTAGGACAGAACGGTTTTTAACCGTACGCGTGAACTCTTCGCTGAAATTCCCAGAGCCTCCGAAGGGCCCATAGGCCGCCTTCACTCCGGCTTTCACGGTTTTCTTATCGTTATCGTCTTTGGTTTCGATCTCGATCAGTCCAAAGAATTGTCCTCCCGTGACGAGGCCGCGGACGAACATATCACCGTACCGCTCTTGAAAGCGCTGCATGTCCTCCGGGTTACCTTGCGCGAGGAGATCCGCGGCGGATTTTTCGATGCTCGGCTGTTTGATTTGGGTGAATGCTTGCAGAACCCTGATCCTCACCACGACGAAGACGGATTGTCTTTGGATTTTAGAGTTCTCTGCGTACTCCATTCGTGCGGACCCACTAAACAAACCGATGCCACCATTGGCCTCGGCGGAAATGCCCAATGTCGTCTGGAGCTCCGTCTGGCTTTCAATTTGTTGCATGATGTAAGAGAGAGTGTCTCCCGAGCTCATGGGGATCTGAGACTGCGTGCCGGTGATCGCGACGTTGCGCGCCCGGAGGCTGGGCGAGTCGACCCCAACGCCGTAATCCATACCGTAGAAGTACGGCACGATCCTAGACTGCACAGCGGTGGCGGCCACCGCCTTGGGAAGCGTAGGCATCAAGGGGGCGAGATCACCCACTGCACCCTCACGCAGGGCGCTCGGTTCGAACGTTGGGCTTAGCTTTTGATTCATACAGTTTCTCCTCTTCCACAGGCTGCCAGTGAGACGCTGACAACGTCTTCCGCCGCTTTTTTGAACGGAGTAAAGCCCCAGCAATGGAGCGAAAATTGCGGATTGATTTGGTGCAAGAACTCTTCAAAGTGGTTCGTTAGCTGGCGATGCCATGGTAGAAACTCCGGTCCAAAATCGACGTGTGTTGCCTGGTGGATTTCGTCCTGCTTAAACCAACAGCTCACTCCACCCGGAGGAATATCCATCATTACACCGTTAAATCGATCTGAATAGTTCATAAAGCCTTGCATTTTTAAATCTTATCTGAAGATGGTTATCTTGATTCGCCACAGCGTCTTGGCGCATCCACCTGGGCCAGGTCTACGGAGATTTCTTATGCCGACGACCGAGAGACCCTGGACCGAGCGAGGCCTAAGAAAATCTGCGTAAGACAAAAGGAACTGGACGAAAAAGTTCGTACAAAACAGATTGTGTTCACTTACTACCTACAAAGGGATCCGAGGCTGCAAGTTTCAGAATTCTCTCAACATATTTGCTGCTCCGGTTATGCGCTGCGACTATTGCCAGGCAGTGTCGAATCGACCGTATCTCGTAAGCTAACCTCTAGTGCGGTCGAATTCCGGAGCAAGCGCGGGGAACCCAGCTTCTCCCGAGGAACGGATCAGTACCGGTGTTAATAACGGGATCGGGTATGCGATCCGAGTTTTGCAGACAGTCTTGGGAGTCGCGGTCAACGGAAGGATAGGGCCTGTGACGCTGGGAGCGGCACACAGCCGCGATTCACAGGAGCTTTTTTTAAAGCTGGTCGAGGCTCGGAACCAACATTACCCTCCGATCGTAAATCGGATACCCAACGACGCCAAATTTCTTAAAGTTTGGCTTAACCGGACGATGGATTTACTTGCGTTCGGGAATAACATAACGACGAGAGCTGGATCCTCAATTGCGCAAACCACCCGAAGTCAAGTCATGGCCGGTTAGGTTTGGAAAAATAAATCCTTCATGCCTCTTGAAAACTGAGCTGCGTCCCAATTGGCTTCAGAGTCAAACTTATGTTGGGCCAGGAGGAGCTATGTCAATCTAAAGAAAGGCGGGTCAGCTAAGGAAACGGAAATTTACGTCGCAGTCGGCTGTCGAATCGGGGTGGAGCTCGGCTAAGCCGGGGAACAACATGTTTGGCGTGATGAGATGGGGGCAGGACGATTGCCCGTCGCGTGAACCCAATCGGCGGTGGGAATTTGGCATCGAGCTCGGCCAAAAGCTGAGCAAGTGCCAACTCGATCTCTTTCGCGTTCCTTTCCGCGACTGCCCGCAAAATCTTTGTCCACGCGCCCGCGCCGACGAGCGTGTCGAAAAGGTACCCGCCAAGTGTATCTACATCGCCGGGACGCGGGTTGCGTTTTGTAATTCTGTCATAGAGATCGCAAAGCGCCGCCATGTCCTGTCCGGCACAGAATTGAAAATGAGGTGCTGTAGTCTGCGGCAGATCGTCAGTTGGCGGAAACGGGAAAAGGCCACCTCGGGCGTCATCGGCTTTGCGGAGTTGGCGCTCGATGTCGCAAGCAGCGCCGAGCTCGAACGCGGAAATGTTCACCTTCCACGCAGCATCAAACTCTAAACAAAAATCTCATTGCCTCGTCGTGCGTTCCAAGGTTGGCGCAGCCTCCATGAGCAGCCTAGCGAGTTTGTTGCCCAATAAAACGGCTCAATGTACGGCAGTGGCGCAGGAGGAAGCGCCTCAAGACGGGCGTTACGGTAAACTTCAGCATAACAACTCCAGACGATTTCATCGGCTACGGCGAGCAAGGGACCCAGAACGACATCGTCACGCTGATCGAACTTGCTGCGGAAATAGCCCCACAATCGTTGAATCCAAACGAGCTGTTTCTCGAACCAGCGGCAGCGAGCGAAGACGGCCGCACTCGTCGTGCCGGCCGACAGAGAAACAAACTCTCCGCGCAGTTTTTGCAGCGAAGCCTCTAGCACGCCGCGCAAGACATTGAGCTGGGTGTGATACTGTTGCAGCTTGTCTGAACTTACTCGTCGGTCCAGCCAAGTTTTTATATCGAGTGACAACCTCCCAAATTCAAGGTGCGTCTGCTCGATCCGGACTACGCTGGCCAACTTCGTCATCATAGAAGGCGTTGGGAATAAATAAGTTACGACGAAGTTTGCAAAGATTCGAGTTCAAAAATCCAGTCAAGCTCTTACGCGGCTCGGTCGTAACATACGACTGACTTCCACAGCTGGTATAGGGTACTGTCGCAATGGATATCAGCACCATCTGAGACGATCGTACCAGGGCGGGCTTGCAAAATTTTGGCCTGCAGCACCAAGTTTCATGTTGGCCAACGCCTACCTACGATTATCTGGGTCTGCGAACAAAAAGTTAGCGATTTGCTCGATTTACTGGTCGGCAAGGGCTCGTCACTAGCGCTCCGGTAGCCGGAAGACAGTTAAAGCAAGTTAAAGCCTGATTAGGGTCGCGTCTAAAGAATCGATTCTGCTGAAAAACCATCTTACATGAAAGTTATGATCGGCAGGGACTAGATGGATCTGGTAGGCTCGGACTCAATCAGGATGCGCTTACCGCAGTTCGAAGTACAAGGATCGTTGTTTGAGAGTCTGGGGGCGATAGCGCCGGAGATATTCTCTGAGAGCGATAAGTACAAGCTATTTGCTAAGAAGGTCTGGCCGGTACTGGCGCGATGTCGCGAGCGACTGGAGGAATGTTACCAAGCCGACGATGGACGACCTGGAGTGGAACCGGTCGTGTTGTTAGGGATATTGATCTTCCAGTTTTTGGAAAGGGTGCCCGGCCGCGGCGGCTTACGCAAGCTGGGTGCGCGCGTGGTTTGAGCGCGATGCGGAGAAGCTCGGGAGCTTTTACGAGCGGCTTGCAGCTCCCCCGGAATGGCTCGCCTGGCGTCGGCGGGCGTAACTTACCTTTAGCAGTCAAACATCAGCAACAAAGAGAGAAAATATGCCAAAAGGTTATCAACAAATTCCAGATTGGTTTTCCGCCGAGAATGCGGGAGGCGGAGTGGCGATTGCCGATCTGGATGGGAATGGGAATCAGGATTTGGTGGTGTTCATGGTCGATAATGGGCCGGGACAAAATCGAGGGTTATTTCGTGTCGGACGCGATCTCGATACCGCGGGCGTGGTGACGGGTGGTTATACGCCGTGGATCGATGTGCCGGATTGGTTTCCGTTTGAAAACGCGGGAGCGAGTGTGGCGGTCGCTGATGTCGATCGCGATGGGAAGCAGGACATCGTGGTCTTCATGATCGATAATCCGGTGGGTCAAAATGCCGGCTTTTACCGGGTCGGCAAGGGATTGGATGCGAATGGGAATCTTGCCGGCGGCTGGGGGCCGTGGATCGCGATCCCGGATTGGTTTTCGTTTGAAAATCAGCACGGCTCCATCGCGCTCGCGGATCTGGACGGCGATAGAAGTCCGGAGTTGTTCGTTCTGATGGTGGACAATCCGCCCGGTCAAAATCGGGGGCTTTATCGCATCGGGCGCAAGCTGGATGCGAACGGCAATGTCACCGGCGGCTGGACGGCTTGGTTTGATGTGCCGGATTGGTTTTCGTTTGAAAATCAAGGAGTGGGAATCGCCGTGGCCGACCTGAATGGTAGCGGTAAACACGACCTGCTGATTTTCCAAATCGACGGAGCGGTGGATCAAAATCAGGCCTTTTACAAGGTCGGCTCGGATCTGGACATCAATGGGAACGTCCATGGAAATTGGGCGCTCTGGCAGGGAGCGCCAAGTTGGTTCGCGTGGGAGAATCAGGGCGGCGACATCACGACGCGGCTGAACAACGGCAAGCTGGAGATGATGGTGATGATGATCGATAACCCGCCGGGGCAGAACGCTGCTTACTACCGGATGCTGCCCTTGGATGTGAATCCGCAGCGGGATGGACAGTGGGAGTTGCTGGGTTTTCATTCCGGCGTGGTGGCCGTGCATGCGGCGCTGCTGCCGACCGGGAAGGTACTCTTTTTTGCCGGGTCGGGCAGCAGTGAGAACCGCTTTAAGTCGGCGGACTTCGGGAATGTGGCAAAAGGGATTTTCACGAGCGTCGTTTGGGATCCACAAGCAGCTCCTCCCGGCAATTTCTTCCACCCCGACACGATCTTTGCCGGACATCCTCCACATAAGAGGCCGTTTGATTTCTTTTGTGGCGGCGACACTTTTCTGCCGGATGGCAGGCTGATTTCGGCGGGTGGGACCATTGGTTACGGTCCTTATCGCGGACGCGCGGATGCCACGGTGTTTGACCCGAAAACAGAGCAGTGGTCGTTCATCGCCTCAATGACGCATGGCCGCTGGTATCCATCGCTGATCGCATTGGGAGATGGGCGAATTCTGGCCGCGACAGGTTTTACCGAGGTGTTCAGTTTCCAGCATAATCAGACGATTGAAATTTATGATGCGGCAACCACCAAGTGGGAGCTTCACCATTTCCCGCAAGGCTTTCCGAATCTGCCGCTCTATGCGCATCTTTTCCTGCTGGGAAATGGGCGGGTGTTTTTCGATGGCGGTCACATGGATGACGTCTTGTCGTTGGAACCGTGCGTCATTGATTTGACACATGAGCCGCTCCAGACCACGCCTATTTTTGGCATTAACGCGCGCGACATGCGCAACCAATCGACGAGCGTGATTTTGCCTCCCGCACAGGATCAACGCATCATGCTCGTGGGCGGAGGGCCGGATGGAAAGCAGAACAAAACGGACGCGGTGGACAACGTGGACATCGTGGATTTCAAAGCCGCTCAACCGCGCTTCGCCGCCGCTGCGCCGCTAAACCTACCGCGCCTGCACTTAAACGCAGTGCTCCTGCCGGACTACACCGTTTTCGTGACGGGAGGTTCGTTGAAACAGGAAGATGTGCCGCTGGCGCGGCTACAATCGGAAATCTATGATCCGGTGAAAGATGAGTGGACACTCACGGCAAGCTGCACCGTACCGCGTTTGTATCACTCGACGGCTCTTCTTTTACCAGACGGCCGCGTCGTGGCCGCTGGTGGAAATCCCGACGCTACCCAGTTAGTGGAATGGGATAAAGATCCGCTAAATGAAGAGATGCGTTTGGAAGTATTCAGCCCGCCATATCTTTTCAAAGGCAATCGCCCGACGATCACAACAGCGCCGCCGAATACGACTTATGGGGCTATCGAGCAGATCACCTCTCCCGATGCGGCGAATATCCGCTCGGCCTGTCTGATCCGAAATTGCGTCACGACCCATTCTTACGATACAAACCAGCGCCTCGTGGATCTCCCGATCAGTTCGCAAGTCGGCGGCATTGTCAAGATCACCGTGCCGGCAAACCGTAACATCGCGCCGCCGGGTTTCTACATGCTCTTCATCGTCAATAACAACGGAGTGCCTTCCGTCGCTCATTGGGTGCATCTGACATGACATACCGCGACGAGCGTCTATACGCCCGACCCAATTTTCAGCAAGGCCGTTGGGTACTCCTCGGGACCCACGGCTATCGCGGCGGATAAAATTAACGCTTGCCTGGTGGGGCAGAGTGCAATCGGAATAATTGTCGCGTTTCGCGGGACTTTGCCACCTAACTAAAGAGCCCTACAGCTGGAAGGATTGGTTACAGGACTTGTTCGCGGAACCCGTGCCCTACAGGGGTCTACTTGGCATGGTTCATTCAGGGTTTCTTGAGGCGCTTAATTCGGTCTTGCCGCGAGTGATTACCGCGACAAACAGCCTGAACCCCGGCCCAACAAATCTTGTCTACGTCACCGGCCACAGCAAGGGAGGAGGAATGGCGGCCCATAGCGGCATACCTGATGCAGCAAGGGTCAGGCATTTCCATCAAGCAGGTATGACTTTCGCTGCTCCCAGGTCGGGGGACGGGGGGTTCAAACCGGTTACCAATCGGTTTTCAAAAACCATATACGGTACGAGAATTACGGAGACCTAGTGCCGTTGCTACCGCCGTCGGATGAATCCGTTGGTTTGCTAGCGAAAGCCGTTGGCTATATCCCGGACATTGGATCCGATCTAGCGCCTAATTCAAGTAACCGGTTTCGGTCTCGCTTTCCAAGTTCTCTTAGCGCTGCCAGGTAGGCTTGGAGGGGTCTTTGACAGCCTAATGCAAAGGCCGCAGCGAGGGGAAACAATTCCCAAGCATCGCCTCCGAGCCAGTGTTCCGCGCATCGGTACGCATGCCACAGACGTGGGCTCTGCCTATCCAGGTCACTCCGGATTTCCGCGGATAAATATTTTGGTGGACATGGAGATGGGAGCACATAATGCCAAGCACACCTGCGTACGCATCTAGCGCCGCGAAGGGTGAGCGCAACGGGAACTGTGTCGGCCGCAGTTCGTCCAGGAACATTCGGCTTAGATAGCCACCCGAGTCGAAAGTCGGAACCCTGGGCGGTGTTGCCGGAACGTCGCCTAGTTCTTCGGCTCCGCTGGCTGCGCTAATCAGTAGATAAGTTTCCACCACCCGTTCTACCTCCGAGGGTTGTGGATATATGAACTCTCGGGGTGCCGCCGTGATCTCAGCGAGTCCACAATCCGGCCTATGACGGAACCTTAGCTTTGCTAGCATCATATCTTCGATCAGTTCTGGATGGGACTCGACAAAGACGCCCTGTTGGTGGCGGATCCGCCGTAGCGGTTCGATTACGGGCTCCACCAACCCTCGTCCGATCTTGTGTGCAAGGTCATCGGTCGCGTTGAGATAGCGCCGAAGATCCTTATTATGAAAAACATATATTACACCCGGCTTCTCACAGACCGGGTCAGCGCTGTGCGTCGCGAAGAACGCTGCAATGGGAAGGCTTCTCGTCAGGTCGAGGAGCGGCGTTTTCATGCCGTGATGCTGTGCGATTGCCAGTGCCTCTTCGGGTGTCAGTCTAACGCCCTCAAGCAACGGGTTATCCTCGCTCAGCCACGCCACGAATTCTTCAGTTCGCTCCGCCCATTTCTCCCGGATCTCCTCGCTCACCGCGCGGAATAGCGAGGCCTTAACGCCCCAGTCCTGCGTTTGGCCTCGGAATAGGAAGCTTCCGTTGGAGTAATACTGTTCGCATCAGTGCATCACCGCGTTGATATCGTCAAATATTCGGGGGTGCTGGTCGGTTTGCGACGTAGCCTTGGCGTTGCCTGACGCATACTGCAAAGTACACGCTTTGGCGAGCACCTCTCGCAGATCCCCTGCCATTTCTGACCAGGTTTGCGGATCGACAAAAATCGCAAGCCGGTGTTGTGCATTGATCTGGTAGGTGCCGAACCGTGACTGCAGCGGAGATTCCCGGTCCAGGGCGTAATCCCTGGCAAGCAGATAGAGGTCATCCGGTATATTTTCTGCCAGCAAAAGAAGCACGTAGTGGGGCCGATCCAAAGTTTCAAGGAAGGCCGTGCATGGGTAGGCCGACATCGAATGAATCACGGTCCCGCCCATCAGTCCCACCATCGAAGTCGCCAGCTCTTCTTGGTCTTTTCGAGTCGCAAGTACGAGCGCCACCTCGCCCGTTTCGAAGCACTTTGCGACGTTATATATCAACCTTCGCCGGCTCTGCTCGTCGCTTGTACGGGCAGGGCCGAGAATAATTCGCCTAAACGCTCGTCAGCGTTGCCTGCCACACTGTGGCAGAACGCGCGAACGGCCTTTTCAATTTCCTGGAGAACTTCAATCGCCTGTTGCGGCTTGAACCGCCCGGTCTCGTCTACGTCGATCATACACAGGAAATAGAGTTCGAAAGACTCCGTCGCCGGATCGCTAAGTAGAAAGTAGGGGAAGTACGGCATTCGGCGGTTCAATCCCTGCACGTAATTCCTAATCTCGGGAATCTTTCCAGTTCGGGCGGGGATCCGCACCGTACTGTGAAAAATCGAGAACAAGGCTCCCACGGAGGTCCTTCGATTTGCCGGGCTTCGGCTCCAAGAGCCGGACGAGAGGGTCGACATTCGCCTTAATCGGGTCTATCAATCGGAATCTCGTAAATCGGCCTATTTTTCATGATATTTAGTGACCTCCGCGAGCTTGCTGTGGTGATCTGAGCAGGCGTCGCAATATTATCTATTGATAGCACGTCTCGGTGGAAAAAAGAGGTGAGCCAACTAAGTCTTTAGCTTCAATTACGTGGAGCCGTAAATACGTAGAATTACGTACTTTCGAGCTCATCAGTTAAATTTGTCGATTTCCTAACCTCGGCAAGGTGACTCTGGCGACCTATCATGTTCCCTTATTGTTCATAACAATGTCGTGTGCCAAGAGGAACTCCCTAGCCGTCGCCGGAATGAAGGTTAGTGGGGGTGGCTACGCAGACCCTCATGAGAAAGTCGAGAAAGAGCGGGGCGCGACGGCAAGGCTTAGGTCTTTAATAGCCCTGTTAGGCCGGATAGCCGAGCTGACAGATGATCGGATGACAAATTGTCAAGAGCGGAAGCGAAACGGCAAGCGGCTAGCACGTCGGATCGGTAGGCGTAGACTTGCACCCGACAGGGATCGAACCTGCAACCTGCGGTTCCGAAGACCGTCGCGCTATGCAGTTGAGCTAACGGTGCGTTAAAAAAATGGCACAAAAATTAGAGTTCTCACGCCAACCATATGATCCGGCATGATCTGAAGTCATATGGTATTATGAGATAGCGTCGCGTGCCGCAGCGTCTTTCAAGTCAGAATTAGATGGCAAAATGGAATCTTGCCGTAACAATAGCTTGCCAAGTCCGGCCGTGACGCGCGTCTTCTTGTCAAGATAATGCTGAGAAGTAATTCCGATATCAGCGTGCCGCAAAGCCCTGCTCGCTGCGTAAATTCCAAACTCCTTGCGCAGCGTGTGAAGTGGCCGACTACCGGGGACTCCTTTTGTTCTTAGCTAGGTGGTCAATCGTTCGAAAATGAGTTTGCACCGGTAGTGTGAGTAACGCGCGCCGGGCCGCGGCCGAACGTTTGAATAGATTACAAATGGCCCCACGGCGTTGGTCCTGAATTCGCGGAATAATGCTATAAACGCAGGATCAAGGTCAACTTCACCGATAGAATGCTCAGATTTAGTATCGAAGTGTTCGGTAACCTCAACTTGTACCGTACATCGGTCCCAGTTGAATGCCGTCCAGGTCAGTTTATCAATCTCGTTGCGACGTAGCCCGGCCATGCAAGCAAGAATACCTTGAGCTCTTCTTGATCTAGTTCGGCCACCGCCCGCTCGACCAGTGCCTGAATCTTAAAGGTGCTGTGATAGCGCATCGATTGCCTCGGCTCGAGTCTGACTCCTTCGAACGGAGATTGCAGGCCGGAAAGCTTTGCGAACTCCAATCGCCTGGGGGAAAAAAGGCTGCGAGCCTGGCGCAATAAAGAATTTACGGAAATGCGAGCAGTTCGTTGGCTCGCGCGGCTCGCACCGGCTCGGTTCAGGAAATCGAGTTTCCATTTTTCAATGAGAGCCTGCGTGAGACTCTGGAGCTTTACTGCGTCGACTCGTTCCACCCCGCCACTGCGTTAGTCGTATTTCTCAGTTCCGCCGGGAATATTGAAGATGTCAGCGACGATGTGGCGGAAACACCGAATGTAGTCGTCAACTGTTCGACCTCGCTTCGGAGATCTCGCTCTTACTTCGCGGATAAGATCGCCAACGTTGACCGGGTCTTTCTGCGCTTTGATGGTCTTTGATTTGAATTTGGCGAGTGTCTTCTCCTAGCCGTTGGCAGACAGATAAAAATAAATATCTCGAGCTCGAGCAGCGGCAGAGACGCGGTTGGGGGTACTCAGGGCAAACATGCCGCGACGTCCTTTATATTGGATGCGCACTGAGTAGTCTAAGTCTTCGTAAGTCTTCTCGGACACGCCCCGAACGTGCCGAAACACCGAATCCTGCCAGAACCGCAGATCTGCCTTGGAATAATTCGCCACCTTAGATCAATTTATTGTGGCCATTTTGTAGCCACTTTTTCTGTTCCGATCCAGTGTGATTTGTTCCGTAATGTGCCATTCTATTCGGCCCGGAACCTGTAGATAAGCCGCCTCAGCGAGCACACTAAAGAACACAACGAAACAATACAAAACAGATAAGCAGCGAATTTGTAATCAGCAGGTCATCGGTTCGAGCCCGACCGCCGGTTCCAGATTTAACTGCCTCTTGAGGAATAGGTTACACCTCGCGACTTCCCGCCCAACTGCCGCAATAAGAGAATCGCTTATGCATTCCTTTTGCATTTTCTCGGTTCCGAGGTCGGATTTTTCGCGATCGACGGGCTTTATGTTTACCCTAATCGGAGGCTGACACGTAATCTGATCGCCTGAAAATCGTTCGAGTTTAGCTACCCTAACTCAGCCGACCTTGATTTCCTGATGCGCTTCCATCATGGCGAATGAGTCGCTGCGCGCTTCGGATTACAACTGCGATCGCGGTTCTTTTCGGGGCCGGCCTGCAGGTGCATGAGCCGACTTTTGTGTTGGCCGAAGCCTCTTGCAGTGTTACTCTTGAATCCGTGCTGGAAAAGCAAATTTCTGTCGATTTGCGATCCGCGTCGGAGGAAGGAGACGGATAGCATGGGGTGGTGGTCTGCCATTTATAAGACGGCCGCGAACGACTGGGTCTTCGAGGAGCTGAAGCCCAACCAGGTGCCGGAGCCTGTGCCGCAGAACGACGTTCCTCTGGAGACGTACTTGACCGTCACCCTCAAGTCCATGCGGGTCGTGAATGTGCGCAAGGGATTGAAAAAGTTCTATGGTGTCGTACACAGCTTCGCGGCTGTGCCGCACGCTTCCGGGGACATGGCGCAGTTCAACAAGGTTGTCTCGCCGGACCAGTTGAAGGAACTTGACGCCGAACACGTCGACCGCGTCATCCAGGTGGACCAGCCGCTGGTAGGTCCGATACCGTATCGCGGCGGTAACGTCGAGCTGGAAGTGGGACTGTTTTCAGTAGCCTCCTCCGACTTGGCAGGCCCCTACATCAGCCTGTTGACCGACATCTCCGTAAAGGCCGGCGTCTCTTTCATTGGCGTGGCGCTTCCTTTCGTCGAGCCGCTGAAGCAAGGAATCCAACTCCTGACTGGGAGCAAAGCCAATGCGGATCTGGAGATCGGCGTTGCCACCAACCGGACGCCGCGTACAGGCTGGTGGGTCGTCATCCGGGCGAAGAAAGGTAGCATCACCGTTGGTGACCTGAAGGTGACCCCCAATTACTACCGCCTAGTGCAGCCGGATGGCTCTTTCGTCAAGGACTACCCTTACATGGTCTTCAGCATAACCTCCGCCGAGGAGCGAAAGGATTGGTTCCTAATCCCTGTGCTGAAGGAGCCTTATGCAAAACTAAATGCAGACCTGCAGAAGGGGAACTTCAACGAGGTCAAGACATCGCTCAAGGTCTTCCAGCGGGCCTCGGAGACGTGCCTAGACCTGACCTATGAGGACGGTAAGAAGGTCGCCGCGCTGGTGGTAAAACGCACGAACGATATGTTGCAACGCGCAAAGATGCGCCGCCAGACGGAAGAGCTTCCGGAGCTTTCCGAGCTTCCCCTGTACGCGGCTCGGTCAGCAGATTAGAAGTAACGGGGAATACCGATGCGACCCGACGAACTCACAGGGTTGGTTCTCGGTCCAGCTGGGTATCCGAAGGTGGACGATACGGCTGCGTTCCAGGGATGGGTAAAGGTCACGCAGAGCGAAGGCCATACGAGGGCGACGCTCGCTTCAATCTTCTGGAGCATCTACATCGAATCCAACGAGTGGATATCTTCGCTCCGCGCACTGATGCCCCGCGACAGCCGCGACATCCAGTGGCGTGAGGAGGAGTCGATGGTCGTCAGCCGCGGCATCACCGACATGACGCACTATGACCTTCTCGTCCTTCATCCGCGTGTGCAGGGAGAGCCCCTAGGGTTCGTGCTCCCCCCGATTCCTTCCCGGAATCTGTTGGAAACCGCCGTGAGATGGCGGGATAACAACCGTGTATCGCAGGCCATTCTTTTACGGCAGAGACAGGATGAGTTGCCCGAAGGAACTCACAAGCGCTTCGACGAGTGCCTGGCCGCCGTTGATAAGATCGATCCCGAATTCGTCTATGAGATGCTGAGCGTCCTGGAACCAGGCGTCGTCATCGCCCGCAAGCCGCGGACCGAGTTCACCTGCGTGCCCAGCCCCTTCTGGGCAGCGGCTACCGATAGACACACCCCTGCAAGCTCTACTGTCGGAGTCGTCGGAAGGAATAAGGCCGGCCAAGTAGGCGTGACTTGCTGCCTTCACGGTATCGCTCCCGATCTAGACCCGAATGATGCCTATAAGGTCATAGGTGCCAAAGTATGGATCGACGGCCGGGAGGGGTCCGTTATCTCTGCTGACGGCATTACTGACAGCGTTTTCGTTATGCTACCAAACCTCGGGACCGCTAACTTCACCTCCCCTCCGTCCAGCGTCCGCGGTCCACTCACGGGTGTTTGTCCACGGCAAAAGGAGCGGGTACATTTCGAGGGCCTTACCTCGGGTGTACAAAATACGGAGGTGATGAGCCATGACCTCGGAATCCCACGGGGACTAAGGGGCGACCAACTCAGGGTATATACGCCGGCCGCGACGTCACCGGGGGACTCGGGGTCCGCCCTCGTCGACGGCGACGGAAAGGTGCTCGGCGTCTGCTATCAGCGTACCGGAATCGGAGAGCCAATCGAGTGGGCCTCCTGGATGTGGGCGCAATCCGTTTACGAGGCGCACGACCTGGACACCGTCCTGACGCCAATGACGCAGCTCAGCGAACGCGGAGCGGTTTGGCTTGAAAGGCGAGGGTGATTTTCCCGACATCGTGCAGCACGGCGGAAGTCCCAATGGAGACAGAGTGCCTTTCTCACTTCCAGTTGTTTCGTGGTGCTCAGCCTTTTTGCTTTCGGGGTCAGCGTGTCCGAGAAATTGAGCCTTTGAAGGAGGTAATCCAGAAGCAAGGGAGGGCCGATCGAGGCGCAGCCCGAGAAATTCTCAAGGACGAATTCCTAAGCAGTGCGGTCGGTCGGGAGTTTCTTGATTGAGAGTTTCGCCTCCTCTGCGCTCGCCGCATGGCCCACCCAGTGGCCGTTCCAGGAAATTATTACGCCAAGCGATCTGGCACCCTTCGCCTCCGCTATTTTCCATGGCCCGCTTGTCCAGAGCCAGCAAGCTGTGTTCTCAGAACGACGCCACCTCATTGGTACCCTAGGCTTGGCCCTTAGCGAGAGCGGCATATGCGGCCGGTACAGGCCCTTCTTCCTGAGGAAGCTCCTCACCTTCTCACTCCTGGCGCAAATACGTTAAAGCCCGTTTGCGATTCTCGAAAGCCTCGAGAAAATCCGCCGAAATCTCCACCTGCCGAGCGTCGACAATCCCGCGAAGTCGCGTTTGGAGGATCCGCATCGGATCGGCTAGGATTGCCTCCTCATTTCTTGCCCGAAGTTCGGGATGGAGAAACGGAACATCCGGGGGCGCCACGCGATTGAGAATCGGTGCTAACGCTGGCCCGGAATTTACTCGGTTCACATCGAAGTACCGCACCGCCAGCGCCACCACGGCTTCCATGACCCCTCCGGGACGCCAGTCGGTGCCCGAAAGCAAGCCGCGCTCCTGCGCCTAGCAGCGCTTCCAAAAGGCGATCACCGTGCGGTTCAATTCGAAACGGTCAAAGCCGAGCGACTCCAGCTCGTCGCTCTCGGACGTCGAGATACCAACGATACAACCAGTTAGCGGACGCTCCGGAATCACGGTAATTGTGCGAGAAGCGTTTTGAATGGTACTACGGAAGCCTCTGAAAAACGACTTCGAATCACATCTCGCGCAGCCTCCAGGTAATTGCTTTCCAGTGCTGGCTCCGCATGAACCAATGCGGCGTCGGGAGGTGCCCCTTTCGCTATGAGGCGGGCGCGGCGGTGCGCACTTCCTCGAAGTAATCCTTGATCCGTGGATAGTCGCCCGCCTGAGCTCCTTTCGTGTGGGCGAGAACTAGAACCTGAAGCGCATCGAGAGGGATCATGAACTTTTGAGACGGCTTAAGAGTTTGTACTTCCCCCAAAAAAACGGACACGGAAATTTGGTTAACTGTTAAGGTTTGTGGTCTGATCAGAACGCTGCACTTCGTTCAAGGTCGTAATCCGGCATAAACGGAACCTCCCTACGGGCTGCCCT
>Ga0209647_1000594_pt1 | contig 33560 bp, 41 predicted proteins | sample GraSoi_2013_60cm_FD_185827 | JGI IMG/M metagenome (GOLD analysis project Ga0209647, IMG submission 185827) | Grasslands soil microbial communities from the Angelo Coastal Reserve, California, USA - Sample 9_17_2013_60cm (SPAdes) (version 2) | ecosystem: Environmental > Terrestrial > Soil >... | reverse complement strand
TATTAGCAGCAACATGCCACCAGGCTTTAATACACGTCGAATCTCGCTTAATCCAAGCAGGGGGTCTGTGACGGAGCAGAAAACCAGCGTTGCCACTGCGCTTGCAAATGTCTCGTTGGCGAAAGGCAAGGCCTCCACTGGCGCTTGTGTGAGAGTTATAGGTACTTGCGCTGATTTCAAACACTCGCGCGCATAGCGCAACATAGCCGAATCCGGTTCGATTGCTTCTACTCGCTCAACTTGTAATGGGTTGTAAAACGCGAAGTTGAGTCCATTCCCTGCTCCTATTTCCAGGACGAGGCCCCAGGCCTGTCCGATGATCTCTTTACGCAGGGGCTCCATGAAACTACGCTCAGATCCGCTGTGGGATAGCCGCTCGTACATAGCCGCGAAAATTCGGTGGGAGGTAGTTTTTGCTTTCCCGGCATCCACCGGTGTAATCTCGCTCATGAGTTGTTTCTCACGCTTTCTCTAAATTGACAGGCCTTTATGCACCGTGCTAGTATCTGAGTACTTATTAGACAATGATATCACAAGACCTAGCCATTCATACTAGCTTCGGTGAAGAAGTAGGGCTTTAGGAGGAGAACCGTGCATGCCACGCATACCACCCATTGATAACATACAATTTCCGCAGGAGGAACCAGCATTCTTTGCCAACATGTCCACCCTTTTTCGCACCATGGCTCACCGGCCAGAACTTATGCAGCTTAGCATGCAGTTGTTGCAGGCAGCTATGCGTACTGGAACCGTTGAACCGGCGTTGAAGGAATTACTGGCGGTGCGCGTCTCCCAGGTTAATCATTGTTATTACTGAATGGCAGCTCATACTGCCTTGGCAAGGCAGTTGGGTGTAAGCGAAGAGTTGCTGGACGCGCTCTTCCATATTGATACACATCGTGATCTCTTCACCGCTCGTGAATTGGTGGCATTGCGTTTTGCCGAAATTATGACCACGGGTGCCCGTGATATAGATGAAGCATTGTGGGATGAACTACAGGCGCACTTCGACGATGGCCAGATCGTTGAGATCGCTACAGTGATTGGACTGTTCAACTTCTTTAATCGTTACGCTGATGCGCTGCAGATTCTCCCAGCAGAAGATACAACAGGGGAATGAGATATGCCCACAACCGAAGAAAATTTGGCGGCTTTGCTGCAGGATTTACAGGAATTGGCGACCTATCTGCATGGCCGTGGTGATAAGTCTTTGGCGCTTTCCAAACAGTTTGAGGAAAACGCGAAGCAAGACTCCTCCAATAGGGAATTTGATCTGCGCCAGGCAACCATGCTGGATTATCAGCACCATATCTGGCACGAAATCGGCAACCTGGTCGACAAACTCATTAAAAAATATGACAAAAAATAGGGACGCGAAAATTCGCGCCCCTATGAGGTCCTACTAGTTGCCGCTCTTGGCCTTGGTGTAGGTATCTGTCAGCTCGTTCTTGGTGCGCGCATACAGATCGCGGCCCTGTGACAGCGCATCCGTCGCACGAACTCGAATCTGGTCACCCAATCCAGTAGAGCGGTCGCGCAGCATGATGCCCTGCTCGTTAAGCTGTGCTCGCGTGGCCTCTCCCGACTGTGGGGCCATGATTAATCCCACGGCTATCCCCAGCGCAAATCCTACAACTAAGCCAATTACAAACTTCATAGCTCACCTACATCCTTTCAAAACAGCAGAGAAACTATGCTCAGCTAGCACTATACAAAAATGACCGGAAAACGTTCCGGTCATTGACCGCAATGTAGAATTGACCGATTAGAATACAGGTTCATTCAGAACCTGCCCTACGAGGGTAAGCAGGTCCTCCAATTCAAACGGTTTATGTACGAGGTGAACCCGCTGGTAAAGTATGGGATCACTCGATATCATCGTGGCTACCTCTTCGGCCTCAAGCACTGCCGCAGTGTAGACAATGACAGGGATTTCGGCTGTCACCGCGTCTTTTTTCAACTGTCTCAACACATCTTGCCCGGAGACATTGCCCAGCTTCAGGTCAAGTATCAACAAATCCGGCAACAGGGCTTTCATCTGTGTGAAAGCGTCTTTACCATTTTGCAGGATCGAGACCTGGTACTGTTCGTCTTCCAGTATGCGACGCATCAAAGAAAGTAACTGACTCTGGTCGTCAATAATAAGTATTTGTTTTCCCACAAGTAATTGGCGCTTTGCCCCAACCCGGTGCTGGGGAGAAGACACCCCTCCTGTTAACAATACGAGCACTACCTCAGGAACGGATACAAAATACCCCATCACTACATTGCCAGCTTCGTGTGGATGCGACGCCTTGAATCCTCAGCAAATCAATCGGCAATGCTACCCGCTCTCGACCGAAACGGAGAGTAGAGGCGCGCTATTCAGGGATAAGTACCGGTACCACAGTAGTGTATCACGTCAATCCTCAACACACAAGATCAATTACCGGGTAAAATAGGGCTTTTAAGCAATATTAAGGTTTTGAGAAAGAGTTGTGATGCCATTAAGGAGAGGCTTTTTCATGGAGATGAGCGCGGGGTGAATCGGCCCCTTGACGTCCCGGTAATAGTCTTCGAGGCTTGACGGCTCGTGATATACTTGGTTTGTGCATGACCGCGTAGCTCAGTTGGCAGAGCAATCGACTTTTAATCGATTGGTCGAGGGTTCGAGTCCCTCCGCGGTCATTTAGATCTCCTAATCCTTCGCCCAGCGAACATTCTTTTCCTGCTTGTTTGCTGTTATCCTTTTCCCCCTTCTAGAAGCGTCTTACAAGTACACAGGGTACCTGGCATAATTGCCCAATACCATTTGTTTTTCATATTGCATTTAGAGGAGATCTAATTCGTGGCAGTTGATCATGTACGGACAGGCGATCCATTCGCCTTTCTTTATCCTTTTGAATTCATGCGCCTCACGACTTTTCGCAAGAGCGGCGTCCCAGTTCCAACCACAGTCTGGTTTGCGCCTGATCTTGATTCGCAGGACAAACTCTACGTGATGACATCCGCCGTCACCAGTAAGCTCAAGCGCATTCACAACAATGGCCATGTAGTATTAGCTCCATCTGACCGTGTTGGTAATCTGTTAGATGGACAGCACCAGGTAGGAGCATTTGCTCATGAGCTTCCCTCCACTGACCATCAGCGCGCTATCTCTGCACTGTCGTATAAATATGGTGCGCAGTTTGATGCAGTTATCGCGCGAGCCCCATCAGACCAGACAAGAACCTACATCGAGATTGAGCCACTCTCAAAGTAATCTTAGAGAGCTAGCAGCTATAATGCTGCTGGCTCTGTTTTCTGCTCTCGTGTATTTCATCCGTTTACGTCGCATGTGTGCTCGCAGATGCGCAAAGATTTCGCCAACGATTTCAGTTTTACTATCACTCTTGAGGGTATCCGTTTATAGCAAGCCACGCGGGATGTCAGTACAGATTATGAGCGACCCTCATCTGCATGTTTTTCGCTTCGAGCTTCGCCTAACAGCCGTTGAAACGTCAGTAAAAACTCATCCAGGTCGAAGGGTTTCTCAAAAGCCGTGATCTGGCGTTTTTCGATTTCAGGTCGGAGCGCTTCAAGCCTGACCGCCGTCACCAGGATAGCCGGAATAGCTTCCAGTCCAGGGGTGGCATGCAGCAGGTCATAGAGTTCCAGGCCATTCATGCCTGTGAGTCGATAGTCCAAAATAAATAAGTCAGGCTTTATCCCTTTCACAAAGTGTATGGCCTGGGAAGCGTCCGGTACGAGGTAGTAGTGATAAGCGGTGGCCGTTGAAATCAGCAACGCTATAAACTCGCGGGTGTCTACATCATCCTCAACGACCAGAATAGTCTTCGCGGTGGTTTGTTGCTCTGCGGGAAGCGGTTCGTTGCTCTGTTCTTGTAGCATACCATCACCTCTCTTATTTCGGTCACTACCAAAATACTGCTCAATGTAGTGATGCCTTTCACTGCCATTTCGGGTCATGTCGAAATGGCAGTGAAAGGCATCAAGGCTCTTCCGTACTCAAGTATAGCATACTGGTGTGAAAGAAAAAACGAGAACTGATGAAAGTACCAGGGCTTCTCACAAGTCGCTCTGCTTGGCAGCAAGCCCCCCACCCCAGAGGAAAAAGACGTTTGAGAAGCCCTGATGAAAGTACTGGCACGTCGGGTGAACTCACAGTGCTTCGGTGGTTGTTTCGTGTGAAGGAGGTGGTCTATGGTTCAAGCAAAGGTGGTCAACTATCATCTCTTCAATAACGAAAGGGAGCTATGCTTCGTGCTATATCGTAAAGGCCGTATTTTGGCCCTTTTGTGTCTTGTCGAGCTTGTTCTAAATTTGGCGATTGCTGCTATTAAAGCTGAGGGAGTTGATTTATCGGCTCCCTCAGCTTTTGAGGTCACTGTTCATGACGAGGCTCATGACGCTTTCATGACACTTCTTCTTTATACTAGTGGCAGAGAGGGCGAGGCGCCTCAGTTGTCTCTTGGCCCCAAAACCCGTCGGCTGAGTATTTGCGTGAGGAAATGCCCTCCTTTGCCTCACGGATGAAGTAAGTAGGGTAAGAGCCGAGAGCGTGTCACTCCGAGTTCACCGGGAAGGTGAGATGCCTGCCAGGAGGCACGTTCTCGATGTCCACCTTTGGAGGAAGTCATGCAACAGCAAGCAATACAAGAGGCGATACTGCTGGCAAACCAACTCGAAGGCATCTTTGAGACCTTAGGAGAGAGTATCATTGCCTGTGATCGTGAGGGGAAGATCTTACACATCAATGCAGCCGTCCTCACGCTCTTTGAAGTAGCCTCCGCATCCTTTTGTAGAGGGACATACTGCCAGCAGTTTCTTCATTCCTATCAGATAGGTGCCGAGCAACCTCCAGCCCTCTCACTGGAGCCATGGCTCATGAGCCTCTTCAGTGATGGAGAGGAGACAACCGGTCAACAAGAAGCCATCATTGTGCTACAGGTTCCCTCCGGGCGAAAGGTCTACGCCAAAATGCGCTGCTTCTCCGTCGGCTTCCCCATGCCTGATGCACAGCAACATGCTGTCGCAACGGTCTATGCGTTCCATGATATCACGCGGCGCTATCGGAAAGCACTCCATCTCCAACGCGTCCAGCAGGCCGTGTCGCGCCTGCAAGAAGCCATCGCGCATCTTCCCGAGCATCTGGATTTCGCTGCCCCTGAAGGACTCTTCCTCTTGTTGCCCCCAGTGCTCTTCGTGACGCGGCAGCTTGTTGACGTGATCGGTCAAGTCCTGGTCTGTCGGCATGTCGCGCTTTGGGCTTTTGGGTCTCCGGCAGGTTGTGCGCATTATGCCATGGGAAGTGGCTTCACCTGGGAGCAAGAACAGGCCCAGCGGGAAAGTAGCGGGCACTTCTTGCTCTCAGAGTTTTTCGACGAAACGGTGCTTGCTCGCCTCTCTGCCAACCAGGAGGTGATACTTCCAACTGATCGCCTGCGCCGCGTGCCCAGGATCCGAGCGGAATTTGGCAGCGAGAATTTCCTGGCAGTTCCTCTGTTTCTTGAGAAGCGGCTGGCAGGAGCGCTTTTCATCGCCAAGGCTGGTGTTGACAGCGCGTACACGCCAGAGGAGATCGAACTGGTGAAAGCCGTCGCGACGCAGACCGTGCTTGTCATTGAATGCCTGCGCTGCTTGTCTGAGCAGGCTCAGACGCGGGCCAGAGCACTGGCGCAAGCAGAAATGCAGCGTCTCACCACTGACTTCCTCAACCTGGCCAGTCACGAACTGAACACGCCTCTGACTGTCATCAAAGGCAATCTTCAAGTAGCACAGCGCCGTCTCACCACGTTGAAGCGCCAGCTAGTGGAACAGCACGAGCGCATGGGTGAGCAACTTGAGCAGGTCCAGTCCCCCATAGCGTCTGCCGCTCAGAGTGCCCGTCTTCAGGAGCGCATCATCAAGGATCTGCTCGATGACGCGCGTATTCAAGCCAATACCCTCGAGTTGTACCTGAAACGCTGCGATCTGATAGCGCTGCTCAGAGCAGCCGTTGCCGAGGGGCAACGGTCAGCGCCTGAGCGCACGATTGTTCTGCATATCCTGTCTCAGGAGCAAGTGGTGCCCATCGTGGCCGATGCCGAGCGGATCACCCAGGTCATCACCAGCTACCTGGCGAATGCCCTCAGCTATGCGCCTGCTGATCAGTCGGTAACCGTGCAATTGACGGTGGAGGATGTGGTTGCTCGTGTCTCGGTCCATGATGAGGGACCGGGTATCGCATGTGAAGAGCAAGGGCGCATCTGGGAGCGCTTCTCTTCTAGCAGAGAGATGACAGGACACCATGAGCCTGAGCTGAGCTTAGGATTAGGCTTATATCTGTGCCAGGCGTTCATTGAGCGTCATCATGGGAGCGTTGGGGTTCAAAGTGAACCTGGTCATGGTGCGACCTTCTGGTTCACCTTGCCCATTGAAGCATCTGTGGGAGGTGAAAGGTGATCGATGCAGGGGAACTCTGAATAGACGATATCAGAGCACGTCGGCGTTCCTGCTGCATGCCGCTATTGGAGCCTACTCTTCATCGCAAGCAAGCTATTAGCTAGATAGTGCCGAGGGAGAGATTTGAACCGACTTGTCCGTCGCCGTTTTCTGAGTACTGTAACGTTTCCTGGACGGCTATGGTATCATAGGTGAGAGAACTACCAAAAACCTGATGTTGCTCAAGTTCATGAGCCACCGATGGCAACTTCAATGGGAGCGGTCGTTTGAAACAACATCTTTCAGCAGCACACACGAGCCAGGACGCTGTTGCACCCACACCGAACAAGAGTGGCCGGCGCTTGCAGGGACGCTGGCTTGCAATCGCACGAGCGGTGTGGATTGTGCTTGCGCTGTTGCTACTTGCCAATTTCCTAGCGAGCATTCCAGCCTCCTATATCCAACTGCGTACCATCTGTACTAACTCGACTTTCGGGCGCTGCAATATCTGGCAGCTGACGCCAGCAAACACGCAGGCGCTCCATCGCCTGGGCCTTTCTCTCGACACGTATGCCGTGTACACGCTCACACTTGATGTGATCGCTTCCCTCGTGTTCCTGGTGGTGGGTGCCGTGATTTTCTGGCGCAAGTCTGATGAGTGGATGGGTCTCTTCGTCTCGCTCGTGTTGGTGATCTTTGGCTCATTGGGTATCTCGGACTCGCTCGCCGGAACATTCATTACAGCGCAGACTCCTGGCGCTGTCAAGCTGCTGTATCTCCTGCTCATCCTCCAGTGGCCTGCGCTGGGTGCCTTGTTGTTGACATTTCCGACAGGACGGTTTGTCCCGCGCTGGAGCTGGGTAGTGGTGCTCCTCTGGCTACTTCAAGTTTGGTTCTTCAGCTTTGGCAATATCGGGAACTGGCCGCTAGTGCTCATCGCAGCAGACCTCCTCCTCCTGTTGGGAAGTACTGTGGGCATCCAGGTCTATCGCTATCTGCGCGTCTACAATCTGGTGCAGCGCCAGCAGACCAAGTGGCTTGTCTATGCCTTTTGCGTGATCGGGGTGCTGTTAGTCATTCATCTCGCCATTGCTGGACTCGTGCCAGCGTTCAACCAGCCCGACTCGCCCGATCGCTTAACCAGAGCAACCATGACTATCATCTTCTTTCTGCTTATTCCGCTCTCCATTGGTATCGCCATTCTCCGCTACCGGCTGTGGGATATTGATGTCATCATCAACCGGACGCTGGTCTATGGCACACTAACTGCGCTGCTGGCCCTGATCTATGCGGGTCTGGTGATTGGCTTGCAATTCCTCTTGCATGGACTGACCGGGCAAGCAGCAGAGAACCCACTGGCGGTAGTGGCCTCGACTTTAGTGATCGCTGCGCTGTTCAATCCCCTGCGCCGGCGTATTCAGGCGTTCATCGATCGTCGCTTCTATCGTCGCAAGTATGATGCAGCGCGCACGCTGGAAGCTTTCAGTGCCACCCTGCGCAATGAGGTGGACTTGAACCGGTTGAGTGAGCAATTGGTGGCAGTGGTTCAAGAGACGATGCAGCCAACATTTGTCTCACTATGGTTGCGCAAGCCCGAACACGAGGGCCAGCTACATACGATGTAGGAGACAATAGAGGTGTTCAAAAAAGAGACCACGAGTACAGCTACTCGTGGTCTCGAAATTTCAACTGCTCACAGGTCGTCTATTGTGCTTATGTCGTCGTCAGACCACCTTGTAGATCACTACGAAGCGGCTTCATTCGAGTTTGGGCTATATGTCCCCGTTGAATTTGAAATGGCATATACCCAGGGAAGGCTCTGTTGACTTTGAACCTGGTGTGGTAAAAGGGGTTCACTCCAGGTACTGGACAACTTATTATACGTAACTTTTTACGTATGCAATACGTGTCTGTATATGAAGAAGATAAAGAAGTTGTTTACGTCTACTATCTGGTATTGGAAAGTATAATCACAATATAGCCGCTACCCAACCATGCCCATGCATGGCAAGAGCAAGGAGGAAACATATGGTCATGAGTGAACACTCAGCAGTAGTAGGCGTCTTTACAGACTACGAACAGGCAGAGCAAGCCATCAATGAACTTCGACGTGTGGGATTTAGCGATGACGAGATCAGCGTTTCGCGAGGCGGGGCCGCGACCGGTGGTGTTATCGAGAGTCTCAAGGGTTTGTTTACCAAGCAAGAACCAACGGCTCTCACGACTGCGGATGATTTCATCCGCGTGGGTGTGCCGGAGCAAGATGCAAGCTACTATCAGAGTGAATTAGCTGCTGGGCGCACGATTGTGGTGGTGAGGGCTACTGGCCTGCAGCAGGAAGTGTTAGGGATTCTGCGTCATTACGGAGCTTATGACGCCACGACGCGCCAACCCTAAGGCTCAAGCAGGAACCTCTACTCCTCACACTGCATCGGCAGGTACGATCCCAAGGTCCGGTGTGAGACCGATGACTCCATGCTGTCCCCACACAGGCCTCGCGAACCAGACATTGGGTCACGGCAAATCCGCATGTGAGCTCAACGAAACGGCGAGTGACCATAGTGCCGTGGTCCTTTTACACAGGGAGGCTTCTAGCGCTCTCCCTGTGTATGATGCGTGAGATACATGTAACTTGTTACTCCTTCCCCTATCCGCGCTCACCGATCTTGCTCCCATCGCCAGCGCTTTTAGCACAGGCGAGCATCCTGAACTACACTCCAGCGCTCAATTAGGTCAAGGATGTTGTAAGATAATCTCATAGTGTTCTTCTCTATGAAACGGCGGGACGAATTCAACTGTGAAATACTTGCGAGGGGTTGTGAGAATACAGGAGTACCCACATGGACAATAATCAGGCGACCATAAGGTGGTCAGAGCTAGCTGGTATAGCAGTAGTCAGTCTTGCCGATGGCAAGAAAGTTGGGACGGTCGATGATTTTTACTTCGATCCAGCGAATTCTACTATCTATGCGCTACGAGTGAAGACCGGCATGTTTGGTCACAAAGCGCTCAAAGTCGCGAATATCAATGGTATCGGGCAGCATGCAATCACCACGGCAAACGAAGAGCTGATAAGCAAGGAGTCAGAGGATCCAAAACTTTCTTCATTACTTCTTGGCCACAATCTGCTTTCCTATAAGATATTGAGCGCAGGTGGGACCATCGTAGGTACTGTTGGTAATGTGCTGCTCGATACCAGTGTTCCCACTGCACTACGCATCGTTGCTTTTGAGCTTTCCGGTGGTTTACGCGAACGCCTGGGTGGCCGCTATCCGACATTTGGCTCAAACCAGGTCATGCGCTACGGTCGGGATGTGCTTGTCGTTTCCGATGAGGTAGCACAAGCACTTCATTAGGCTGTAGTCGTTACCGATCCAATTGTGCTGGCAACCGCTGCTTGGCGGCGCAACAACCAGCTTGCAATCAGGAACAATAGCTTGCTGTACTAGCATAGAGGTCCAAAGGACGGATTTGGTCGGTTTGTTAGATGGCGTTCGTCAATGTTCTCCTCGTACTCAAATAGCCGTTTCATTGTCCGCTTTGTATCATAATATCTTGTTGTTAATCGTAGCAATAGGTAGGGCTCTCGCCTTTCCCTTGCTCCAAACCGTGCAGGCCACTTTCATGGCACACGGCTTTCCGTACTCGCTCCTGTGATGGATGTTCAACCCCATAGCGATCTCGCTCATGAGCACGGCACAACCCGTTACGTCAGGTCCCCCGCTGTGCCAGAGCACATGGCCTTACTACTCGTGGCGCCTTCCGATTTAAGCGGTCTACTTCCATCAGTGGCCTTCCTGGCGGACCTTCACCCTGCCCAGGCTATTACAAGCTTGGTATTTGATTACTATGCCACCTCCGCCCTCGGTCCTGCACGCTGGCATGTTCGCGTCCCTTTCGGGTCAAGCAGTTGTAGAGTTCCCCAATTCCGCATGAACGTGTTAGTGCAAGAGGAGTGCCACTCCTCAACGCATGCCACTTCCCCCTCGCATCATTCTCCTGATGGGCCTTTCTAGGCTACACGTTCACCCGTTAAAGGGCGCACTACACACTTTTCAGGATACTACCGCCAATTGAGCCAATTTGGTATAATCCAAGTGTGAAGCAGAACGAGAGTCATATTGAGGATTTACAAAGAATGGCAAGAGAAACAATATCTTCCAGGGTATTATGTTGGAGGGAAAAATGAGTTTTATTTATGTACTGCTCATGATTGTAGTTCATAGTAGTTTGTACGGTTACAGACAGGAGAGTTGGAAATGGACTGGTTTTTACCGTTAAACTCGATTACTATTACGCTTAACTTCGGACTCGGGTTATTAGTGTTTCTTTTAGTTGCGGCCATAGTAGGTGCTGTTGCAGAATTCGTTATGCACTGGCACATACCCGGAGGGATTATCGGGGCGATATTCGCGGGTTTAGTCGGTATTTGGATTATGACAAATATTATCATCATTTCCGGTGTTGGTGATATTTATGTCGAGAATATACCGATTGTAAGGGCGTTCATTGGAGCAATCATTATGATTATACTCTTTCGCCTCTTCACCGTTGGTCGATGGCGCCGCCGCAGACGTACTTCGTAATGTAACCCATCGAGCATGTTGGCTTGCAACTTACAGGTTTGTAAAGCCTTGACAACTGAGCATGCGGTTGAATAATGCTAATTTTAGCTAGTACCGCTTAAACGGAGAGGTTCGTATAAGTGCGACTCTGATTTCCTATACCGGTCCCAGCCCACCATAGCCTAAAATGGCAAGCTATTGTTCTCTCTTTGAAAGAAATACCTCCCCGCGGCCGTCCAGGGCTTCGCAAATCATTATTCGGCAAAGCACACAATCTGCTGTCAAAATTGCTGTACGAAGGCCTATCGACGCGCTTACTAGCCGCCTAGAGTGAGGCGAGTAGCTCGTTGCTGGGGTTGAAAACGAAAGAGAGCTATGCTTCGTGCTATATCATAGTGAGTGCGTTCTCTTAGCCTTACCAAAGGGAGGAAACTAACAATGGCTGAACAACAAAAGGATCAACCCCGACCACTAGTTGGCGTATCGGTTCTCATAATGAACGGTGATAGAGTGCTCCTGGAAAAAAGAAATAAAGATCCTATGCCGGGAGCCTGGCAAGCGCCTGGAGACCACATGGAATTTGGAGAGTCGCCTGAAGAGACTGCTACTCGTGAAGTGCAAGAAGAGGTGGGTGTGACCTTCAGAGATATACGCTTCAGGGCGCTGACCAACGATGTCTTTGAAGCTGAGAAAAAGCATTACATTACGATCTGGATGGAAGCGAAATACGACTCTGGTGAACCTGAGGTCAAGGCTCCTTATGAAGAGTCTGAGGTCGGCTGGTTCACATGGGATTCATTGCCTGAGCCTCTCTACTTACCCTTGCAACACCTGCTTGACGGTAAAACCTATCCGTCTCAAACAACCCGCGATAAGATCGGAGGGGCCATAGAAACCACGCCTATCTTGCCTGGAGCTCATTCGGAAGCACTAAGTACAATCAAGAGACCATTTCGGGAATAAGAGGTGTTCCCCGAACATCTCCCCTTTTTATGCACGAGCTGACACAGCGATACAACGGATACAAGTGATACAAGTGATACAAGTGATACAAATGATACAAACCTCATGGGAAATGCACTAGTGAATAATTTTTTGGCGTCCCGTATTCACCCACTCAAACGTATATGTAGTAGAATGTGGACGGATTTATATGTTAGGAGGCGGATTTACTCTCCTCCTCAACCTGGAAAGGCGAAGAACAGTGGTACAAGATACTGGAAACCAGATGGGTGAAGTGGAAATCCAACAGTGCATTCAAGACTGTTTGAAATGCAATACTGTTTGCTTGCAGACGGCTGAAAACTATCAACGAGCAGAAGGCGACCGCGCAAAATTCGAACACATTTCTATGCTGCAAGACTGTGCTGAAATGTGTATGATGGCTGCGCACTTCATGCAACACGATTCTCCACTTTACGGTTTCGTCTGCCAGACATGCGCCCTGGTATGTAATCATTGTGCTGGAGAGTGTGAACTGATGGGTGAGACGGATTGCGCTAATGCCTGTCGCGCCTGTGCCTGGTGCTGCGATCAGCTGGCTAAATTGGTGCCATGAGTCGAGCGGGGCGACCTTATTCACAAATGGCCGCCTCGCTTACATCCCCAGCGAGGATCAACCGCCTGCATGTCTACAATCACTTATACCCTGCCTCCTGGACGGTTAGCAAGGGAAAATATTGCACTATCTTCTCGCAGTAGTAATTAGCGCTCCGCAAAGCATATTCCGCCCAAGCACTCATAGTCCCTGCATTAAGAAAGGTTTCCAGTACATGGAGGCAAAGGCCACCGAATCGCAGTTATTGTCCGAAGTGCATGCAGTGCTACAGCAGCGTTTCGCGACGGTTGATGATCCTGCCCACGGTTGGGAACATATCGAGCGAGTGTACCAACTCGCCTTACAAATCGCTGAGCTAGAGGGCGCAGATACCTTTATCGTAGGAATGGCAGCGTTGATGCATGACCTGGGGCGTCTCTCGCATGATCATACTAAGCATCATGCCGAGCTTTCAGTGTTGAGCGCTACCGAGTTGCTTGCTGCCTACCCAATCGCTCCTGATAAACAGCAAGCTATCTTGCATGCAATTGCTGCCCACAGTTTCAGTTTAGGAATCGAGCCTCGCACCCTGGAAGCGCAAGTCGTGCGGGACGCCGATCGACTGGATAGTCTTGGGGCTATTGGCATCTTGCGCTGGGCAATAACGGGAACAGTTCAGCGCACTCCTCAAACCCGGTCTTATCATCTCGACGATCCTTTCGCCGAACGGCATACACTCGACGATCATCGCTACCTGCTCGACCACTTCTTTACGAAATTGCTCAAGCTCAGTAGCACCATGTCGACACAAACAGGCCGTGCGCTGGCCCAGCAACGCACGGCTTTTATGTACGCCTACCTGGATGAATTAAGAAGAGAAATACAACTATGAAACACACACCTACGAGTTTTTCGCCTTGATATCTATCAGTTGTTGAGCATGCATTTTATCGTGTACCGGTAGTACGTTTACCATCTGATAGAACTTGAGTTGGCCCCGGCTAGGGTGACGAAATGGCCGCTCCCAGGCGTCGGCTGGTAGACCAGCAAGGTACTCGAAAATCTCCTCGCGCCGTGCGGCCATGCCTGCCAGCACTGCATCGAGAGATACGGGTGGTTCGGAGGCGCGCGTCCGGCGTGGTGCCTCTTCTTCGGAAGCCGTTAGCAGGGGATTTTCCTCGTCCTGTACAATCTGCATCTGTTCCAGGGTCAGCCCATCGGCGACATAAAGATGATGGGCCAACTGTAATGGGGACCACTCATCCTCGTTGGGGTGCAGGGTTAATTCGTCAGCGCTGAACTTTGCCAACTGCCCCATAAACTCGATACGAGCATCCACCATCTTGCGCCGCACCTTAGCAAAGGGGTTCTCCAATAGAGCCATATCTCCCTCCAAATCAATCTTCTTTTTTCACCAGTCGGCTATATAAACGTTCAAGCTCATCCTGATTATTGAAATGTAGTACAAGTGTCCCCTTGCCTTTGGCATTACGCTTCAGATCAACCTTCACCATCAGCGCTTCGCGGAATTGTGCTTTCAGGTCTTCGATCTCAGCGGAGTGCCTTTGTGTAGCCACAGAATCTTCTTGCGCCGCGCCATTAGGGCGTTCCGCCGCTTTGATACGCGCCGCAAGTTCCTCTGCCTGCCGCACATTTAACTTCAAAGTGATAATCTTGTCCATGGCCGCAATTTGATCTTCATCGCGGCTAATGCCTATCAGCGCGCGCGCATGTCCTTCGCTGAAATGCTCATACTGGTTGATCAGCGCTTCTCGCACCTTTGGGGTCAAAGTTAACAGGCGGAGAGAATTTGTGATCGTTGTGCGGTCCCTGCTTACCTGTTTGGCTACCATCTCCTGGGTCAGGCCAAATTCCTGGATCAGCGCCTGGTATGCCAGCGCCTCCTCGATGGGGTTCAAATCGGCACGTTGGATATTCTCGATCAATGCTAGCTCAAGCATCTCGAGTGGCGTCGCTTCTTTCACGACCACTGGCACTGTTTTCAAACCTGCCAGGCGTGAAGCACGCCAACGACGTTCGCCGGCAATAATCTGAAATTGTACGACCATGGTATCCCCTGCTGCTTCAGCAGCCTGGCCTGGCTGCTCATTATTTGCAAGCCAGGGGTCATTTGCTGGCGCTTTTTGGAGAGCGGAGGTTGCGTGATTGCCTGTGTCCAGGCGTGTCACTACCAGTGGTTGCAATAGTCCATACTCTTTGATAGAGGCGCTCAACTCCAGTAATTTGGGATCATCTTCTGCAAGCGGCCTGCGGGGTTGCCGTGGATTCGGAAGGATTGATTCGATGGGAATCTGCAAAATACTATGCTCATCGACACGCGAGGGGTGCTGCGTACCCATCACCTCCGATGCGCCGGATATCAAAGCATCTAATCCTCGTCCCAGTCCAAACTTCTGCTTAGCCACGAGCCATCACCTCCTCCGCTAATGTACGGTAAGAGACTGCTCCAGGCGATGACGGATCATAATCAAGAATTGATTGTCCAAAACTGGGAGCCTCGCTTAAGCGGATATTACGGTTAATAACCGTCTGAAACGCCTCTTTAGGAAAGTGATTTCGCACTTCCCGTACAATTTCTCCTGCTAAACGTGTGCGCGGATCAAACATGGTCAATACGACCCCCCCAATATACAGCTCAGGATTCAACTTGCTCTTAATCATCTGGATCGTGTTCAGCAGATGACTGAGGCCTTCCAGGGCCAGGTATTCACACTGAATTGGAATGAGTACAGCATCTGCGGCAACCAGGGCATTTACAGTGAGCAGTCCCAATGAAGGAGGGCAGTCAATGAGGATATAATCGCAGCGCTCGCGGATAGGTTCCAGCACGTGGCGCAGCCTGCTCTCGCGCGCTAATGTTCCGACCATCTCGACCTCGGCTGCCGCCAGGTCTACGGTGCAGGGGGCAACCACGAGTTCACGCCGCTGCGTTGGCACAATCACATCAAAAATGGTTAACTCATCATCTTCTTGCACCAGCAGATCGTAGATGGTTTGGGATCGGAGCTGCTTTGTCGCTCCAATGCCACTGGTAGTATTGGATTGTGGGTCCATATCGACGAGCAACACCCTGCGACCTGCTGCTGCCAGGTATGTAGCCAGATTGATAGCGGTTGTAGTTTTTCCAACCCCCCCTTTCTGGTTTGCAATTGCATATACTTTTGACACAGATTACTTCCGTACCTTTCATCTGACCATGCCTGTCTGTTGCTCCATCTCATGCTTGTAAGGACATTGTAACAAATGCATCGATAAGAAGCAACTAGAAGTTTTAGTTGACACATTCCCAACAGCGCAATACAATCAGAACAGAACTGTTTGTATATCGACGAAACCAACAAATCAAAAGAAAGCTTTTAGTATGCAACAATCTTCCCCCGTGCAGCCTTCTCGTCCCGATGAGCCGCTTCCCGAAGCTCGTTTGGTTGCGCCTGGTGTTTGGAAAATAACCTTGCCTATCCCTTTTCCACTGCGTACCGTCAATGTCCATGCTCTTGTAGGCAGCGATGGATGGACGCTGGTAGATGCTGGTATGGGCATGCCCGACTCGCGTAAAGCCTTCTGGGCTGGACTGGAACGCGCCGGACTCAGCCTGGATAAGTTGCGCTCCATCGTCCTCACACACCATCACCCTGACCATATCGGCCTTTCAGCAGAGCTGTATGAACAGACTAATGCGGCGGTTTATATGCACCCGATCGATGAAGCTGGTGTGCAGATCAACTGGTCGGGTAACATGCCCGAGCGCTTCAAGAAGGTCTCGCAGTTTTTCAGGCAACACGGCCTGCCTCCCACCGATTTCTGGTTTACGCAGGTGGATCCGCAGGTCATGCGCACCCTTATTCGCGTACCACCACATGAAGCATTTACGCTGGTTGAAGATAATGAATATATCAACCTGGTCGGCGAAGATTACCGCGTGATCTGGACACCGGGACACTCGGATGGGCAAATTTGCCTCTTTCGCGAGCGCGACGGCGTCTTCCTGGCAGCGGATCACGTCTTACCGCGTATCACACCGAATATTGGTCTCTACTCGGACAAAGATCGAGAAAATCCCCTGGGTGACTATCTGAATTCCCTGGAAAAGGTCGCCGACCTGCCAGCGAGTATCGTCCTTCCCGGACATGGAGAGCCATTCGTCGACCTGGCGGGGCGTACTGCGGAAATCATTGAACATCACAAGCAGCGCGAAATACAGATATTAGCGCTGCTCGATAGGCGGCCCCAACACGCCTATCAGCTTGCCGAGCAGCTCTTTGGACACCGTTTTAATAACAGTGAAGCGCGCCGCATGGCAGTTGCCGAAACCCTGTCGCACCTTGAACATCTCCGTTTTAACGGTCGGGTTGAGCAACAGCATACCACAGACAGCCTCATCTTGTACGCTGCATAACGCCCTATTCGCGCCGCATGAGAAGCCAATTTTCTTTTCGCTCGCTTGTTTTAAACTGGCTTCTCAGGCGATGTGAGAGTATGAGCCTAGCTCTCAAGCACCCTTAGCCTCTTGCATTCCGCAAAATCCCGTGCTATACTCCTTAACGGCAGTGAGTTGTCAAGCCGCTCTACAGGCCCAGCAATTAGAAAAATGGGATGAGAAGCGACGTGTGCTGATTGTTGTAAGGAGGATTTCGAACCCATGGCTACAACAAAAAAATCTGCGACAAACGCTGAATCGACCATTGTTGGTCGACAGGAACTTACCAAGAGCATTGCCACGCAGACCGGATTGACCCAGAAGAAGTCTGCGGAGGTGTTAGAAGCGACACTGGTTACTATCCGCCAGTCTCTCAGTGAAGGTAACGAGGTACGCCTGGTCGGCTTTGGTTCTTTCAAGGTGCGCAGGAGTGCCGCCCGCAAGGGAGTTAACCCGCGAGACCGCAAGCCTATCGAGGTCCCCGCAAAGGACCGGGTGCGTTTCTCGCCTGGCAAAGAACTTTCGGATGCTGTCGAGAAGAAGTAATGCGTGGGCATCCCTGGGGGGTGCCCGACTTTAGCGTATATTAGTGGGGGCAGCATGCTGCCCTTACAAAAAGTTGTTCTCGCTGCCATACTTTAGATCACCCCTTGCCGGCATTGGTGAGCGCAGATAGGAGCCGCTTCTCTCGCCACCAATACCCGCAAGGGGAGCTACATTTTGGTCTACATTCTGCCGGGTGATTTGTGGTCCTTGTTTGTCGATCGGCTCTCCATGCGGACGTAATGCATTATGTCCCTACAAATGTGCATCGTGTTTCAGCCAGAAGCACATAAAGCCCCTCTATATCCCTACTATACATGTGGTCTTACTATAGAGTAAAATAAGATCGCAGGCATATCACAATGTCGTGAATCGAAGGCCTCGTAAACAAAGACATATGATAGGTGAATCATTCACTCACAACATAGAACACGCGAAGAAAGAGGAGCCTATGGCAATCAGCAACGTAACACTTGCGGGTCTTACCCGAACGCAACTGCTTGAAATACACTATAAAATGGCGCTCCTGCGGCGCTTTGAAGAGAAAGCCGCAGAGGAATACACACGCGGTAAAATTGGTGGCTTTATGCACCTTTACATCGGTCAGGAGGCTGTTGGCGTTGGTTGTCTCGCTGCACTGCGGCCTGATGACAACGTTCTGTCCAGTTACCGCGAGCACGGACAGGCGATACTTAAAGGCATGGAGCCACGTGCAGTAATGGCCGAACTCTTCGGCAAAATTACTGGCTGCAGCAAAGGCAAAGGTGGCTCCATGCACATGTGGAGCAATGAGCTTGGGCTGCTTGGAGGGAATGCCATCGTTGGAGCCCAGTTACCCATAGCCGCGGGTGTAGCCCTTGCTACGCAATACCAGGGCATCGATACCATCGTGGCATGTTTTTTTGGTGACGGTGCCGTTGATGAAGGCGCATTCCACGAAGCCCTTAATCTGGCATCTATCTGGAAACTGCCTGTCATCTATATTTGCGAAAATAATCAGTACTCAATGGGCATGGCTGTAGATAAAGCCTGGGCGGTTGATTCTCTACTCCCTCGCGCTGCGGCCTACAATATGCCTGGTGAGCAGGTCGATGGCATGGATGTAGTCCTCGTCTACGAGGCCATGAAACGTGCCGTGGAGCGCACACGCAGCGGACAAGGCCCCTCATTACTGGAGATCAAGACCTATCGTTTCCGTGGCCACTCCATGACCGACCCGGCCTATTACCGCACTCGCGAAGAAGAGCAGCAGTGGCGCGCCACTCGCGACCCCATCGGCATTTTTGAAAAGAAATTGCTCGATCTTGACCTGGCATCCCAGGCCCAATTTGACGAGAATGATACCAGGGCCACCCAGGTAGCCGAGGATGCAGCCGAGTTTGCCGATCAAAGCCTTGATCCCACACCGGAAGAACTCTATACCGATGTCATGGTCGATGATTCCACTGCACTCTCTTTCCGTTACGAGAGGAAATAGATAACTATGCGTACCATTACCTATCGCGATGCGCTGCGTGAAGCTATCCGTGAAGAGATGCAGCGCGACGAGCGTGTTTTCATTCTGGGCGAAGATATCGCCGGCTATGGCGGCACCTATGCCGTTTCCAAGGGACTCTTTGAAGAGTTTGGTGAGAAGCGCGTGCGTGATACCCCCTTAGCCGAAGAGGTCATTACGGGAGCCGCTATTGGTGCTGCCCTTGGCGGCCTACGCCCCATCCTCGAACTGATGACTATCAACTTCAGCCTGCTTGCCAGTGATCAGATCGTTAATCAGGCCGCCAAGTTTCGTTACATGTTCGGTGGACAGCCAGAAATACCTCTCGTTATACGTATGCCTGGCGGTGGTGGGGCACAGCGAGGCGCGCAGCACTCGCAATCGTTGGAGTCCTGGTATGCGCATATCCCCGGCCTCAAAGTAGTCATGCCTGCCACCCCTTACGACGCTAAGGGTATGCTGAAGTCAGCAGTGCGCGACCCTGATCCCGTGCTGTTCATCGAGCATGAACTGCTCTACAACGTGAAAGGCGAAGTCCCCGACGAAGGCGTTGAGTATACAGTACCGCTCAATCGAGGAGAGGTCAAACGCCAGGGCGAGCATGTGACGATTATCACCTTCTCGCGCATGCTGCATGTCACACTGCAAGCCGCTGAAGACCTGGCTAAAGAAGGTATCGAAGCAGAAGTCATCGATCTCAGGAGTATCCGCCCCATCGATATCGACCTTCTAATCGATTCGGTTAAGAAAACCAACCGCGTCGTAATCGCCGAGGAAGGATGGAAATACTATGGCACAGGTCAGGGCCTGGCAGCGCTGATCTACGAATATGCTTTCGATTATATGGATGCGCCTATTCAACATGTGACGAGCGCCGATGTACCCATGCCCTACTCAAAAGTGCTGGAACGCGCTGCGCTGCCTAATTACAACGCTATTGTCAACGCAGTGAAAACCATTGTGCCAGCGGCCCTTGTGCATGCTTGATTCGGAGTATAGTAATGAAGACGGTTGAAATGCCCAAAATGGGCGATACGATGGAAGAGGGCAAGATTCTCCGCTGGATCAAACACGAAGGCGACCCCGTAAAAAAGGGGGAATCGCTAGCGGAGGTCGAGACAGATAAAGTCAATATTGAAATAGAAGCCTTCGCAGGTGGCGTGCTACGCAAGATACTGGTTCCCGAAGGCAAATCAGCATCGATTGGCGCAGGTATTGCATTAATCGGTGCGCCCGATGAGCCTCTGCCCGAGGGCGTGGCCGGCAATGGCGCGGCTCAAAGCGCCGCCTCTACTCCAGCAGGCACAGCGAAGTCCGCTAAGATCGCCGGGGCACCAGTACCAGAAGACACACAAGCTGTATCCCAACAGGCGAGTGTCCAGGTTGCACCTCCCATGGAAAGCCGGGCGCACATCTTTATCTCACCTGTCGCGCGCCGCCTGGCCGAAGAGAGCCAACTAGACTATCGCCACGTTCAAGGTACAGGTCCCAATGGGCGCATCATTAGAATGGATGTCGAAGCAGCACTGGCGCAAAGGCAGGCTGTAGCAGCCAGCGTGACCGCGCCGCCTGTAACTGCGCCCGCCGCGCCGGTACCAGAACTGGCACCTGCTCCTGCGGCTGTAGATACAGGCGAAGCGGTTGAGATCCCACTCACGCCTATGCGCCGCACTATCGCGAAGCGCCTGAGCCAGAGCATGCAGACCGCGCCGCACTTCTACATGACCAGCGTCATCGACACGGGCAAGCTTGCCGACCTGCGGCGCCAGATCAACGAGTACGCGGAGAAAGCCCCTGATCCGGTTAAAGTCGGCATCAACGATCTGATCATCAAAGCGGTCGCGCTGGCGTTGGTACGTATGCCACAGGTCAACGTCTCGTTTGCAGAGGATAAACTGATCCAGAAGAAACAGGTGCACGTCGGCATGGCAGTGGCGCTTGAGCAAGGCCTGATCGTGCCGGTCATTCATAATGCTGACAGGCTTGGTATACTTGATATTACGCGTGAATCGCATCGACTTGCCGAAGCCGCCCGCACCGGCAAGCTGCACCCGGAGGATCTAGTCGGCGGTACCTTCACCGTCAGCAACCTGGGTATGTTTGACGTAGACAGCTTCACTGCCGTCATCAATCCGCCGGAGTCCGCCATCCTCGCGGTCGGCTCGATCGCGCCAACCCCTGTAGTCGTGGATGGCCAGGTAGTAGTACGCGATCGTATGAAAGTGACGCTTTCCTCTGACCACCGCACCATCGACGGTGCGACCGCTGCCCGTTTCCTGCAGGAGTTCAAGCGCCTGCTGGAGGAGCCATTCGGCTTGTTACTGTAGCTAGATGGAAGAGATCTTTATGTCTACACGCACTATAAATGGCGTAACCCTGGCGCTTCTGCGTGGCAATATCGTGGAAATGCAGGTGGATGCAATTGTCAATGCCGCGAACTCCGGCCTGCGCGGAGGGGGCGGCGTTGACGGCGCCATCCACCGCGCAGGCGGACCGGGGATTATGGAGGAGTGCCGTAAGATTGGCGGTTGTCCTACCGGCAGTGCCGTAGCAACCACGGCAGGAAGACTGCCCGCGAAGTACGTCTTTCATGCCGTCGGCCCCATCTATTCCGGCAGTTCTGAGGATGAACGCCTGCTAGCCAGCGCCTACCAGAGCTGCCTCAACCTCGCGGAACAATACGGGGTCAAAAGTATCGCTTTCCCGGCTCTCAGCACCGGCATTTACGGTTATCCATTAGAGTCAGCCGCTCCGATTGCCCTGCGCACCATCAGCGAACACATCAAGCAGCCCACCAGCCTGCAACAGGTAGTAGTGGTGCTGTTTGGCGAGGACTCATACCAGGCGTTTGAGCGGGCGCTGGCTGGGATTATGGGGTAAGGGCGAGGCTTCTAGCCAGGTGATACAGTGAACGGTAGCCACATTATACTGACAAGAGTATAATACAGACATATGAGAAACGAACTACTGACATGGTTTGCAAGAGAAGGACTCCTGTTGCAGGACGTCACATCACCGGCAGAAGACCCACAGCACGATGAGGTCAAGGTCACGGTCAAAGCGCCCATCATCGCGCTGAGCAAAGCCAAAGACGACTTCCGGGAATGCCCTGACCCAGTGCTCTTCGGCTATCCCGACACCAGCCTTGACCTGATGAACCTGGACGACTTGAATAGCTTCGTCTACCATTGGTTTGAAAAAGCTGTCGGCGCGGGTATGGGCCGCTGCTTCGTGTGTGACCAGGTGCTCGACATGGGTACCGAGAAGCCCTGGGATGCCGTCTTCATCACTAAAGAGTGGTATTGCTGGCTGCTCGTGCATTACGACTGCAAGCGCTACCTTGCCCGTGACCTCAAAGGACGCAATCCCTTTGAAGTAACACTGCGCCCACCCGAATTTTTTGATATGCAATTGACAAAGTAGAGGATGGCATGGATAAGAATCAAGTTGCCAATTTGCTGGACGAAATTGCTACCTTACTCGAATTGAAAGAAGGCAGCAGCCCCTTTGAAGTGCGCGCCTACCAGAACGCCGCCCGTGCTGTAAACGCGCTCGACGGTGATATCGAACAAATGGTTCGCGAGGGCAAGCTCAAAGGAGTGCCCGGCCTGGGACCAACCATCATCAAACGCATCGAAGAAGCAGTAGAGACGGGGCACATCGCTTTCTATGACGAGCTGGCCTCTACTACGCCCCCCGTCAAACTCGAAATGGTGCGTATCCAGGGCATGGGGCCAAAGAAAATCAATGCCATCTACAGCCAGTTGCACGTCACCAGCATGGCCGATTTAGTCAAAGCGATCGAAGAGAATAAGGTAGCAGCATTACCAGGCTTTGGCAAGAAAACCCAGGATAAAATCCTGCAAGGCCTTGCCTTTCTGCAACAACACGCCGGTCGTTTCCTCTATCCTGTCGCGGAAAAGGAAGCAGGGCGTATTCAAAATGTACTGGCTGCCATGCCTGAGATTGTGCGCCTGCAGGTGGCGGGCAGCCTGCGTCGCCGCCGCGAGACGATAGGTGACATCGATATGGTAGCCAGTGTTGACGACTCCGCTGGTGACGAGGCCAGGCGCAAGATCATGGACGTTTTTACCAGCCAGCCCTCCGTCCAGGCTATCACTGGCAAGGGCGAGACGAAATCCAGTGTGGTGCTGCGCAGCGACATGAACATGGACCTGCGCCTCGTCAACGACAGCCAGTTCCCTTATACCCTCCATCACTTCACAGGTTCCAAAGAGCACCACATCTCTTTACGCAGGCGTGCACTCAGCATGGGCATGACCATCAACGATTATGGCCTCTTCCGGGGCAAGGAGCCGCACCTGGAACTTATTCCCTGCAAGGATGAAGCCGATATCTACGCCGCGCTGGGCATGGACTATATCGAACCGGAAATGCGCGAGGATATGGGAGAGATTGAAGCTGCCATCAATCACACTCTGCCGGTACTGGTGCAGGAGAGTGACCTGCGCGGAGTGCTGCATGTGCATTCAACCTGGAGTGATGGGCAGACTACCCTACGTGAAATGGCTGAAGCGTGTATTGCGCGTGGACTTGTCTACCTGGGTATTACCGATCATAGCAAGACAGCAGCCTATGCAAACGGCCTGGACGAAGAAGCCTTGCATCGTCAACACGAAGAGATTGATCGTCTGAATGCAGAGTACGCCGGTCGCATCCGTATCCTCAAAGGCACAGAATGCGACATTTTGCGCGACGGCACACTCGACTTCGCGGATGAGGTGCTGGCAACCCTGGATTTCGTTGTTGCCTCGATTCACAGCCAGTTCAATCTCTCGCCGGAGGAACAGACCCGGCGCATGCTCCGCGCCATCTCCAACCCCTATGTCGACATCATTGGGCATCCCACCGGTCGTATCCTGCTGGGCCGGGAAGGCTATACCCTGGACGTGGATGCAGTAATCGATGCCGCCGCCGACCACGGCGTCTGTATCGAAGTCAATGCAGACCCATCGCGCCTCGACTTGGATTGGCGTTACCTGCATCGTGCCAGGGACAAGGGCATCAAGATTCCGATTGATCCAGACGCCCATACTATTCATGGGTTGGACAATATGCATTATGGCGTAGGAATCGCCCGCAAAGGCTGGCTGCGTGCCAGCGATGTCCTCAACACCATGCAAACCGAAGAAATCCTGAACTTCTTTCGAAGTAGAAGGAAGCAGTAATTCGTACTGCAAGGCGATGCAGGGTGCAGGCGCTCTGCACCGCCTTGCAGTGCACATTACCACCGAGGAGATCTGTTACCATTAAGCATACAAACACGTAGTACCATTATGGTATTATCGGCATAGAGTTTCATCACATATGAGATAATAAAAAGTGTGATGTAGGATAAAGGGTAGGGGTGCATATAATTGCCTTGTCGCACCCGAGCAAAGGAAGAGTAATATAAATGGCACAGCAAGTAGAACTACAGATTAGCCCTCGCGAAGTCACCGGAAAGGCTACCAAGCGACTTCGCAAAGCTGGCATTATTCCAGCCAATATATTTGGGCACAAACAAGAATCGCAAACCGTTCAAGTCGAGGCGCTCGCCTTTGAAGCGCTGCGGCGAACACATCGTACCAAAGGTGTCCTCTCGTTGCGTCTGCCTGGCAGGGGTAACGTGCAGACAGCGCTCATTCGTCACATACAACGCGATCCTCGCACCGGCAAGATTTTACATATAGACTTCTTCCGTGTAAGCCTGACCGAACGCATTACTGTCAAAGTGCCACTCCATGTTGTTGGCGAAGCTCCAGCCGTGAGGATAGAGAACGGTGTATTGCTCCACCTCCTGGATGCGCTTGAAGTAGAATGTGCCGCTCAAGACATCGTGGATCACTTCGATGTTGATGTCTCCTCGCTAACCGAAATTGACGGCATCATGCATGCCAGAGACATCCAGTTACCGCCGAACTATACACTAATTACCGCCCCCGATGAGGGTGTAGTCAAAGTTGCTGCCACACGCGCTGAGCTGGCCGAGGAAGCTGCCGAGGCCGAAGCTGCAGTGGCCCCTGTGGCTCCTGCTGCTCCTGAAGCAACAGGCGAAGCCAGTTCTGAGGAATAACGAAATCCTGAATATAACGAACAAACTGGAAGCGAGCGTTAGGTATGCGTATAATGATCGTGACTGATCAGTATCCTCCCATGGTCGGCGGTGTTCCAACGGTAACACAAGGACTCGCTGCAGACTTCGCCGACCGTGGACACCAGGTATGGGTTGTTGCGCCCAGTTACGGTGCGCGTGACGTCAACCGTATCGAGCATAAAGTACGTGTCCATCGTTTCTCTTCGTTTGAATGGCCCACGTATGGAGACCTCCGTATCCCATTCTTGCCCATTCTGCCGTTCCGCAAACTTTTGAAAAAGGCTGATCCCGACATCATTCATATTCACTCCCCGGTCGTTCTGGGCAACATTGCCCAGATCGTGGCGGGTGGGTTAAGAAAACCTATCATCGCCACAAATCATTTCTTGCCCATCAATATGAGCCGCTCGCTCTCCTCAGACCCTATTATTGGCAAGCCTTTTATGTACATCTCGTATAGCTACCTGGTGCATTTTTGTAACCGCTGTGAATACGTGACGGCCCCAACCAATACGGCTCTGAATCTACTCTATAAGCATGGATTGCGTGCTCCCGCCCACGTTATCTCAAATGGCGTTGACCTCAGGAGGTTTAAGCCAGGTACGCCCGATGGGCAGTTGCAACAGCGCTTCAACCTGCCGCTAGATCGACCTCTTGTCCTGTCCGTCAATCGTCTGAGCAAGGAAAAGCGTATTGATGTACTCATTGATGCCGCTGCTAAAATGACCCGGGATGCACATATTGCCATTGCCAGTACCGGCCCCTATGAGGCAGAACTGCGTGCGCGGGTCGAACAGCTGGGTCTAAAAGATAGAGTCACATTTCTGGGGTTTATCACTGACACCGATCTTGCGCCCCTTTACCGCCTGGCGCATGTCTTTGCTATACCCTCGGAAGCAGATTTACAAAGCCTGGCCACTATGGAAGCAATGGGATGTGGCCTGCCCGTGGTTGCCGCCAATGCATATGCCTTACCAGAACTGGTGCATCACGAAGAAAATGGCTACTTATTCGAGCGAGGCAATAGCGTAGAGATGGCCCACTATCTCGATACTCTGGTAAGTGATGTTGAACTGCGCAAACGTATGGGGGCCAAAAGCCTCGAGATCATCGCTAAACATGACAGGGAGCTGGTACTCGATCAGTGGGAAGCGCTCTATTATCGCCTCGCGAGCGAATTCATCGAAGCCAAAGAGCGTAAATTGCGGCAGCGCATGGCTCGCAAATACCCCGGCTATATTCAACCCAAATCGCATCGCCCGCGTATGGTCAACAGTAACAAATTTGCCCTTGATCAACGCTTCTTTGTAGACGAATAGGTCATAATTAAAGTATTGAAGTGGCTACTTCAATGGAGCCGCAAAAGTGTCTAAGGACAGGGATCACCCTCCCCAACGACGATGGAAGATTCGCGCAATGCGCCTTTCAACATCCCAACGCCATTGGATGCTATTATAGTGCAGCCACCTTCTGCAAAGTACCCACCAGGATTCCCGCTGCAGGAGTAGAGGAGACTGCTTGCGTCCATCATCCATATGGACAAATACAAATGACAGGGAATGTCTTCCCGCAGATTTTTTAGCGTACTTCTCGCCCATGCAGAAATACTCTCCTTGAAACACACTGATACATTTATTCTCTTCTAGTATAGACACTTGCCAGTCAAGTGTCAATTGTTACGCCTCCTGCTGCTTACCGCACCGATTGTTCTCGTCGGCATCCTGGCAGTCGTATTAGTAATAATTTTCGGCTGGTAATAGCCTCTCTCTAACTTTGCGGTTTTCTGATTCTGCCACTTCGCTCAACGGTTCTGTTTTTCTCTGCCAGCGGCGTGCGGCTAACCACTCAAACATACCCACCTGGGTTTGGTGCGAGATCATCATTAGTGTATGCTCGTTTGAAAGTCTTTGGATCTTCTCATTAGATGGAGCAGAGTTGCCCACTAGCCATAGCGCTTGCAAGTGTTCCTTCAGCCTTTGTCGTTCTAGCAACAACGCTTGCGAACGCTCTAACAGCCTTTGTCGTTCTAGCAACAACTGCTTACGTTCTTCTAGTAGCATTAATCGTTGCTCAAGTAGCGAATCGTAGTTGTGTGCCTGCAACAAAGGCTCATCCTGGGTAAAAGAGCGTTGTTGTTTATCAACCATATAAACCTCCAAACATTTCGGTGACAACCAAATAAGCACATGTTGATGATACCACGTTAAGGAAGAGTCGTGCGTTGCAAATGAAAAATCATTACAACTTTTTAATGTTTGCTTGGTTCATTGACAGTGATTAAGCTTTTCAGTATACTCAAATCTGTCTAGGCCAGGCGCAAGCGCCCTGGCCTGCCTATTTTCTTTAAATTGTCACTATAATTTTTATCCTGGGGATCAGCCAGAGCCAAAGGCATGAGACCGGGGAAAGAGGTTAAGCATGTTGCCAGGTGGAGAAGACAGACCCGCCCCCATGTCGACAACGGAAGCGGGCCGCAAGGGAGGAAGCGTGGTCCGCGACAAATATGGCGAAGACTACTACCGGCGTATCGGTAAAAAGGGAGGAACAGCGCTTAAAGAGAAACGTGGCAGGGAATACTACCGCACCATCGCCAAAAAGGGAGGTGCAGCTAATATGACAAAATACGGCGTAGACCACTTCTCAGAGATGGGCAAAAAAGGTGGCAGGACTACCAAAGAGCGCCATGACGCTGATTTCTATAGCCGCATTGGCAAAAAGGGAGGAGCCGCCAAAAAGCAGAAAAAGCCGGAATAATGCTATAAGACCAGGGCAGATGAAGCCTTCTGGATAGAAAGTTCCCTCTGCCCTGGTCTTATGGCATTATTCGCGGAGTTAAGCGTTCTGTGATTCCGCCTGTAACCTCGCCAATCCTTCTGCGATAGCTCCCGCAACATTGGTTTCCGCCGTCTGCCGCGCCACGCGCAGGGCATTTTTAATCGCCTTGGCGTTCGAGCGCCCGTGCGAGATGATGGCCGAACCATTGACCCCTAGCAGCGGCACGCCGCCATACTCGGCGTAGTCCATACGTCTGAACATTTTGCGCAAGTCTGGCTGCAGCACTCCCGCCGCCAGCTTATTCGGCAGCGAACTTGTCAACTGTGTGCGCAGCATGCCAATCAGCGTGTCCGCCAGCCCCTCGCTGAGTTTCAGCACGACATTCCCCACGAAGCCGTCGCAAACCACCACGTCGGCCATAGCTGCCGGGATATCGCGCCCCTCGATATTGCCAATAAAATTAAGGCCCAGTGTGGCGGAATTCGCTTTAAGCAATAGATGTGCCTGCCGCACCTGTTCATTGCCTTTCGTCTCCTCTTCGCCGTTGGAAAGCAAGGCGACGCGAGGCGATCGCACAGCGAATACGTGCTCCATGTAGATGGAGCCCATCAGGGCAAATTGTAGCAAATATTCGGGCTTGCAATCGGTGTTGGCTCCCATGTCGATTACCAGGCAAGCGCCGTCTTTGGTAGGGAGGGCACCTCCCAGGGCGGGTCGATCCACCCCTTCGATGCGTTTGAGGGTAAAGAGCGAGGCGGCCATCATTGCACCGCTATTGCCGGCAGAGACCGCGCCCAGTGCTGTACCATCGCGTACCTGCTGCAGCGCCAGGTTCATCGAAGCTTTTTGCTTGCGCCGCACGGCCGTTGCAGGGTGTTCGTCCATTTCGATGGTTTCATCCGTATGGATGATCGGCAGATCAAGTCCCTGGGTGTCGTGTTTGGCAAGCTCTGTGCGGATGGCGTCTTCACGGCCCACCAGGTAGACGCCGATGCCATATTCACGAGCCGCCTGGATAGCACCCAGCACAATTTCAGCGGGAGCGTTGTCTCCCCCCATTGCATCCAGAGCCAAACGCACCGTTGCGCTCATGCGGTTTTCCCCTCTGGTCCTCCTATGGTTGATCTGACCAGGTCCACGAGTTTATCCAGGTCGAAGGGCTTGTAAACGATATGTACCACGCCAGCTTTGCGAAACTCTTCTTCTTCCTTCCCTGCATCCAGGTAGGCTGTTACCACAATCACTGGAATCTTATAGTCGCCCAGCTCCATCAGCTTGAGTTCATCGCGCCCATCCAGGTACTGCATCATCAAGTCAAGCAAGATCAGGTCAGGCTTGTATTCGCTCACAGCGTCGTAGAAACGCAGGCTTTGCGTTGTCATGAAGGTTTCGTAGCCCTCGTCCGCCAGCGCCTCTCTTAGCAGATCGGCAATAGTTGGGTCGTCATCCATAACCAGGATCTTTTTCGACATTGGCAACCCCCTTATAATCAGCTTGGTTAATAAAGCACTTTGCTCTCTCGGTAGCAGTATTATAACATCATGCCATATATAATAGACGTTGACAATAGCTTTCGCGCAAGTGCATAGGACTATGGAATAGGTTTTTCTTGACATTTGTTCTTACCCTATGCTACCATGCACCCGATGTAACCGGCCCAAAATGGGACGAACGGAGCAACAGGCATGATTTCTTCCCATATTTTCTGTGATTCCTGCGGCGCAGCCAATCGCCCGCAGGCCACGTTTTGTTTTGCCTGCGGCCAGGCTCTGCAAAACACGCCAGGAAAGAAATCAGGCCCCAGCACCGGGCTGCTTGTCTACAATCACCTGCTCAAGCAGCGCTATCGTATTCTCAGCCCCGTAGGCAAGGGCGGTTTCGGCGCCGTCTATAAAGCAGCCGACCTCCAATTTGGCAACCGCCTCGTCGCCATCAAGGAGATGAGCCAGAGCAGTCTCAGCCCGCAAGAACTCGTCGAAGCCACCGAGGCTTTCAAGCGTGAGGCGCTGCTGCTGGCCGGCCTGACGCATCCCAACCTCCCACGCATCTATGAGCAGTTTACGGATATGGGACGCTGGTATCTCGTCATGGATTTCATTGAAGGCGAAACCCTGGAAGAGCATCTCAGCAGGCTGAAAGACAGAAAGTTGCCGGTCGAGAAAGTGCTCGAAATCGGCGTCCAACTGTGCAATGTGCTCGAATACCTGCATATGCGCCAGCCGCCTATTATCTTCCGCGACCTCAAGCCCGCCAACGTCATGCTCACCGTCCACGGCCACGTCTACTTGATCGACTTCGGTATTGCTCGCCACTTCAAACCAGGGCAGGCCAAAGATACAACCGCGCTCGGCTCGACAGGTTATGCCGCCCCGGAACAATATGGCAAAGCGCAGACCACGCCGCGCGCCGATATCTATGCCCTGGGAGCCACGCTCCACCAGCTATTAACGGGCGAAGACCCAGCGGACACGCCTTTTCAATTTGCCGCCCTGCAACTGCTCAGCCACCCTGTCCTTGCGAGGCTCGAGAAATTGATTATGCAGATGGTGCAGGTGGATACCAGTAAAAGGCCCGCCAATATCGCAACCGTCAAGCAAGAACTGCAAAGCATTGCCATGCAACAACTGGTGGGCAGGACGAATCCCTTACCGGCTGGTCTCCCGCCTGCCTACAAGCCGCCTGCGTTGCCCAAAGCATCTAAACAAGCAACACTACCAAAGCCGCAGAAAACCACGCGCCACATCTGTGCTGGTCACACCAGCCGTGTCACGGCGGTAGCCTGGTCCCCCAAAGGCACCCATATTGCTACCTCGAGCTATGATAAGACGGTGCGTGTATGGGACGCCTCGAACGGGTCCACTATCCTCACCTATCGCGGCCACTGGGATAGAGTGCAAGCCTCAGCCTGGTCACCCGATGGTAAACGCATCGCCTCCGCCGGTGACGATGGCACGGTGCAAGTCTGGGACGCTGCAACCGGCCAACACTTTCTGACCTATCGCAGTCATACCAATGCAGTAACCGTCGTGGCCTGGTCGCCCGATGGCAAACGTATCGCTTCGGCAAGCGAAGATAAAACCGTTCAGGTGTGGGATGTCTCTAATGGAGGATTGGTCTTTACCTATCGCGGCCACCTCAATAAGGTGCAGGCGCTCGCCTGGTCACCCGATGGCAGGCGCATCGCCTCCGGCGGAGAGGATAAGAGGGTGCAGGTATGGCAACCGTTCAAAGACACCGGTGGTTTCTTTGGCACCCTTCGGCTCTCACCACGCGGCCAATTTGTCTATCATGGCCATTCCGGTCGTGTCAATGGCCTGGCCTGGTCACCCAATGGGCAGCGCATTGCCTCGGTGAGCTACGACAAAAGCATACAGGTCTGGGACTCTTCGAATGGCAAGAAATTCATTATCTACCGCAATACTTCTTCTGGCTTGAATACCATCTCCTGGTCACCCGATGGCAGGTATCTTGCTTCTGGCGGCAACGATAAAATGGTGCAGGTCTGGGACGCTATTACAAGAAATAACATCTTTACCTATCGCGGTCACACCGGCTACGTAACTTCAGTGTGCTGGTCGCCCGATGGGAAACTGCTCGCATCTGCCAGCGTCGATCATACTATGCAGGTCTGGTATACCTGATATAGGGCCGCGATCAGGGTCTGCGAATGTTCCCGAAAAGTATGCTGTCGCCCCTTGCGGGTGCCCGGCGCAAAAACATGCTCACATGCGCGAGGCGTGTTCTTTGTGCAGGGCCTCCAGCAAGTAGTGAAATGCTTTGACCAGCTCGTGGTTACGTACGCGGTAATAGACCGCAGTACCGTCCCTGCGACAGGTGAGGAGGCCGGATCCCGTGAGTTGCTTTAAGTGTTCCGAGGTTGTTGCAGGAGAGAGACCTAATTCTCTGGCAATATCGCTCGACCGTCGCTCAAGCGTGGTACCGCGTTCATCAACATCAGGCAGGGTCAGTATCTCCAGGATTTGCCTGCGGCTCGTTTCGCACATGGTTGAGAGGAACTGGTCTACAAATTTATCGATTTCTGGCGGCCTACGCCAGGGCTCTGCTTTTTTTACGGGTGCCAGCGATGAAGATAAGTTTTTATCCGACATACAAGTTGTACTCCTTTTATGAAAATGCTGGTTTGGTTCTGTATTAACCTTCTCTATATAAACACGGTTACGTATTAGCGTGAGTTTCAGAGTGCAATGACAGGGCTTCTCAAAAGTTTTTTCCTCTTCCCCTCCCCGCCCCAAAAAAGAGGAAAAGAGCGTGTTGCCGGTGTGGCGCGATCGCGCCACACCGGCAACACGCTCTTTATGAATCTGGGGGTGGGGGGCTTGCTGGGTAGAGCCACATTATCTGGTGGAGCATAAAACCCCCTTGCGAAGACGAAGACGAGGCCGAATGCTGCCGTCCTGCTCAACGGAGCGACGGTGTGGGCGTTTTGGCGCAACCCAAGGAAGGGGTGGGATGCGGTAGCTCAAGAGTTCGCAGATACTCCAGACGTGATCCGTCAGGCCGGCAGCCATCGCTGGGGTACAGGGAGAGCCGACATGCTTGGTTTTGCTCAACTCGTGATGCACCAAACAGAAATTGTAGGTGCATCCAATCAAATACATGCCGGTCTCAAGGGCTCGGAGACGACGGGCGGCATGACGAGATTTGCGCGTCAAGCTGGCCAGTCGTTGCCGGAAGGTGCCATTCAAACGCTCGATAAAAGCGGTGTTGAGGACCATCCCCCCTCGTGAACGTTGGAGTAACTGCTCAGCTTGCTCTAGCAACCCATGGGCCATTCTGCGCGTGATCTCGACGACGCGCTTTTTCTCACTTCGTTTGATGACTGTCCCAATGTGCAAATCTGGCCAGACCTGCAAGCACGCTCGTCCAACTCCCCGAACCTGCTTGACCTTCTCGCGAAATGCTCGGCGGATGCTGCCCGGATAGGCGCTCCAGCCGTCTGTTATCACCAGCAGAGGTCGCAAACAGGTTGCACATCGACGAACCTGAGACAGCAAGCGGTCGGCCAAGCTACGATCACGCGAGAGTTGGACCACCCCACCCAGCCACAGGCGCGTCGAAACCATCATGGCCAAGCCCATCCAAGCAATCATCTTGCATCCTTTCACCCGAATTTCATCAGCTTGAACATGCACCAGATCCAGTTTCCCTTGCTCGACCATCTCTTGATGCACCTGTTGGCACTGTTTTCCTGCTCGATCTCTCCACTCGGCTACTGTGCGCGCATCAAGCCCGAAGGCATGGACAACGGCTTGGATCGGACACCCATACGAAAGAAGCGTCACCACGATCACAATCAGTTCCACTGGCTTGCGCAGTCCTTCAAACATCGTTGCTCGTTTGGCGCTAAAGGTCTGTTTGCAGATCTTACAGCGATAGCGTTGCCGCTTGCGATCATGAACCGCAATGTTGCCCTGGCCTCTTTGGCCTCTTGCGCAACACGTCAGGTTCGGGCAAAATACCGTTGACGTGTCCATTGGCTTTTGTGTGTCTCTTTGCATAGACACATCTTGCTGATGGATTCCGCTTTTTTCAAGCTTTCCCCCCAATTTCACCGGTTAGTGATATTGTTGGCGAATTGCCCTTAGTTAGGTCGCGGCCAGAAGTTTGGCAGAAGCGACCAGCTTGGCAAAACGAGAAACCGGTGTTGAAGTAGGTCTCTGGCCTGTAAGCCACTGGACAGCACGAAG
>Ga0209647_1000590_pt1 | contig 33612 bp, 27 predicted proteins | sample GraSoi_2013_60cm_FD_185827 | JGI IMG/M metagenome (GOLD analysis project Ga0209647, IMG submission 185827) | Grasslands soil microbial communities from the Angelo Coastal Reserve, California, USA - Sample 9_17_2013_60cm (SPAdes) (version 2) | ecosystem: Environmental > Terrestrial > Soil >... | reverse complement strand
GCAGCGGTGCAGCGTCGGGACGGCCTTGCCGGGATTGAGCAGGCCGTCGGGGTCGAACGCGGCCTTCACGGCGTGGAACTGCGCTAGCTCCGCGGGCCGGAACTGGCTGCACATCTGGTTGATCTTCTCCACGCCAACGCCGTGCTCGCCGGTGATGGTGCCGCCTACCTCGATGCACAGCTCCAGGATGTCGGCGCCGAAGCGCTCGGTGGTCTCGAGCTCACCGGGAATGTTGGCGTCGTAGAGGATCAGCGGATGGAGGTTGCCGTCGCCGGCATGGAACACGTTGGCGCAGCGCAGCCCGTACCGCGCCGAGAGCTCGCCGATGCGCTTGAGCACGCGCGCGAGCGCGCCGCGCGGAATCGAGCCGTCGATGCAGTAGTAATCGGGCGAGATGCGGCCCGCCGCCGGGAATGCGGCCTTGCGCCCCGACCAGAATCGCAGCCGCTCGGATTCGTCGCGCGAGACGCGGATCCCGGTCGCGCCGCTCGCGTGCATGATCGACTCGAGGCTCGCCATCTCGGCGGCGACCTCCTCGCGCGCGCCGTCGCTCTCGACCAGGAGGATCGCCTCGGCATCGAGGTCGTAGCCGGCGTGCACGAACTGCTCGACCGCGTTCGTCGCGAGCTTGTCCATCATTTCGAGGCCCGCGGGAACGATGCCCGCGCCGATCACGCGCGCCACGGCCTCGCCCGCGTGCTCGACGTCGGCGAACGACGCCATCACCACCTGGGCAGCCTCGGGCCTGGGCAGCAGCTTGACGGTCACCTCGAGGATCACGGCGAGCAACCCCTCCGAGCCATGCGCGAGCGCGAGCAGGTCGTAGCCGGGAGCGTCAAGCGCCTCGGAGCCGAGCTCGATGAAATCCCCTTCCATGGTGACGACGCGGACGCGTGTCACGTTGTGCACTGTGAGGCCGTACTTCAGGCAATGCACGCCGCCCGAGTTCTCGGCGACGTTGCCACCGATCGAGCAGGCGACCTGGCTCGACGGATCGGGCGCGTAATACAGGCCCAGCGGCGCGACATGCTGTGAGATCCTCAGGTTGGTCACCCCGGGCTGCACGCGCGCACGGCGCGCGACGGAATCGACTCGCAGCACGCGGTTGAACCTCGCGAGCGACAGCAGGATGCCGTCGGCGAGCGGCAGCGCCCCGCCGGAGAGCCCCGTGCCCGAGCCGCGGGCGACCACCGGCGTGCGCGTGCGCCGCGCCACCGCCAAAACCGCGGCCACTTCGTCTTCGTCGATGGGAATGGCGGCGACCAGGGGCGTCTCGCGGTAGGCGGAGAGCCCGTCGCACTCGTAGGGCTTGAGGTCCTCCTTCTCGGCCAGCACCGCGGCAGGTCCGAGCACGCGGCGAAGCTCCGAGGCGAGGCGCGACCGGCGCTCGCCGGCGGAGGGCGTTACCTCGCTCACGCGGCTCATGTCGAGCTACGACATCACGGATAGCTGCTGGTTGGCCTTTTCGAGGCGCTCGACGAGGGTGTTGAGGAAGCGCTCGTCGAAGAGCCGTCGGCAGGAGAGCGAAGCCGCCCGCAGGTCCTCGGCGCGGATCTTGAGCACGATCACATCCGAGTTGGTGCTCACGGTGGCGGAGCGGTGCGGGGAGTCCTGGTGGGCGAGGTACGACATCTCGCCGAAGCAATCGCCGGCGGTGAGCACGCTCAGCGTCTTCTTGCCGATGGTCACGCGCACGTAGCCGCCGGCGAGGATGTAGAACGAATCGCCGTGATCGCCCTCCTTGATGAGCGCGGTCTCGGGCTTGAACTTGGCCCACTTGGTCAGGCGCAGCACCTCCCAGAGCTCGTTCTCGGGGAAGTCCTTGAAGAAGGGCAGAGTGCGCATCACGCTGAAGCGCTCGGTGTCCGACTCGTCGCGCTTCTCCTCGGCCTTGTGCTCGGCCTTCCAGATCTCGGCGAGCGCGGCGCCGAATTCGTCCCAGCTCGCGAAGCGCTTCGCCGGGTCCTTGGCGATCGCCTTCATGACGATCGCGTCGAGCTCCTTCGACAGCCCCTCGCGGTGCTTGCCGGGCCGGGTGGGATCGGTGTTCACGATCTGGTAGATCACGCTCATCGTGTTGCCGCCGGAGAACGGCAGCTTGCCGCAAAGCAGGTAGTACATCACCACCCCGAGCGCGTAGATGTCGGTGAGGTGGGAGGCCTGCGCGGTGCCGGTGACGAGCTCGGGGGCCATGTAGGCGGGCGAGCCCACGTTGGTGATCACGGTGCGGTCCGAGATCTTGTTGATCGCCGCGCCGAAGTCGGCGATCTTGATCTCGCTGCCTTCCTTGTGGAGGATGTTGCCGGGCTTCAAGTCGCGGTGCGTGAGCCCGAGGCCCTGCGCGAAGCCGAGCGCGCGCACGCACTTGAAGATGATCTCGGCGATCTCGCGCGGCTCGAGGAGGTTCTCGATGCTGCAGAACTTCTCCAGCGTGCCGCCCTCGACGTACTCCATCACGATGTAGCTGTACTTGTCCTCGACCACCGCGTCGTAGATCTGCACGATGTGCGGGTGGTTGAGCTTGCCCGCGAGCGAGGCTTCGTTGAGGAACATGCTGCGGTAGAAGGCGCCGTCCTCGCTCGTCTTCAACGCCTCGGGAAACGAGACCTTGATCGCGACCTTGCGCTTGGCGAACGGATCCTCGGCGAGGTAGACCTTGGCGGAAGCACCCCTGCCGAGCTCTTTCAGCAGCTGGTACTTGCCGACCGACTGCATCGTGGTCATGCGCAATGGCCTCCGTCGACTTCGAGGCTGGACCCGCTGGAGAGCGCCGCCCCGGCCTTAGGTTTATAGCCCCCGATTATAGGGTACGCGACGGGTTTTCCAGGGAGGGCGGTTCTACCTCAGAAGAGGCCGGTGATCTTGCCGTCGTCGCCGACGTCGATCGCGACCGCCGAGGGCACCTTGGGCAGGCCCGGCATGGTCATGATGTCGCCGCAGATCATGACGATGAACTCGGCCCCAGCCGCGAGGCGCACCTCGCGAACGTTCACCACGTGGCCGGTTGGAGCACCACGCAGTTGAGGATCGGTCGAGAACGAGTACTGCGTCTTCGCGACGCAGACGGGATAGTGGCCGTAGCCGCTTTCCTGCAGCCGCTTGATCTGCGCGCGTACCTTGGAATCGGCAGTGATGTCGGAGGCGCCGTAGATTTTGGTTGCGATCGCCTTCATCTTGTCCCAGAGCGTGTCGGAGTCCTCGTAGACGAACTTGAAGTCGTTGGGCACCTCGCACAGGCGGACGACCTCCTTCGCCACCTCGGCGGCGCCTTTGCCGCCATCGGCCCAGTGGCGCGCGAGGATCACCTTCGCCCCGTGGTGGGCCATCTTGTCCATGAGCAGCTTCACCTCGGCGTCGGTGTCCTCGGTGCGGTGGTTGATCGACACCACGCACGGCAGGCCGTAGTTGTTGCGGATGTTGTTCACGTGCCGCTCGATGTTGGCGATCCCCTTCTCCAGGGCGGCGAGGTTGGGCTTGGAGAGCTCCTTCACGTCGATGCCGCCGTGGTACTTGAGCGCGCGGATGGTCGCCACCAGCACGACGGCAGCGGGCTTGAGCCCGGCCTTGCGGCACTTGATGTCGACGAATTTCTCGGCGCCCAGGTCCGCGCCGAATCCCGCTTCGGTCACCACGTAGTCGCCGAGCTTGAGCGCGGTGCGCGTGGCGAGCACCGAGTTGCAGCCATGGGCGATGTTGGCGAACGGGCCCCCATGGATGAACGCTGGCGAATGCTCGAGCGTCTGCACCAGGTTGGGCGCGAGCGCGTCCTTGAGGAGGGCGGCCATCGCGCCATGGCACTTGAGGTCCAGCGCGAGGATCGGCTTTTGATCGCGCGTGTAGCCGCAGACGATCTTGCCGAGGCGTTCCTTCAGGTCCTTCAGGCTCATCGACAGGCAGAAGATCGCCATCACCTCGGAGGCGACCACGATGTCAAAGCCGTCCTCGCGCGGGAAGCCGTTCGCGGGGCCGCCGAGCGCTATGGTGATGTTGCGCAGCGCCCGGTCGTTCATGTCCACCACGCGCTTCCACGCGATGCGGCGCACGTCGAAGCCGAGCTCGTTGCCGTGGTTGATGTGGTTGTCGATCATCGCCGCCAGGAGATTGTTCGCGAGCGCGATGGCGCTGAAGTCGCCCGTGAAGTGCAGGTTGATGTCCTCCATCGGGACGACCTGCGCGTAGCCGCCGCCGGCGGCTCCGCCCTTCATCCCGAACACCGGCCCCAGCGAAGGCTCGCGCAGGCAGATCACGGCCTTCTTGCCGATGTGGTTCAAGGCGTCGGCGAGCCCCACCGTGGTGGTCGTCTTGCCTTCGCCCGCGGGCGTGGGGCTGATGGCGGTGACCAGGACCAGCTTGCCGTCGGGCTTGCCCTGCAGGGAATTCACGTAGTCGAGGCTGATCTTCGCTTTGTAGTGGCCGTAGGGCGAGATCGCGGAGGCGGGAATGCCGAGCTTCGCGGCAATCTCGCCAATGGGCTTCATCTTCGCCTTCTGGGCGATGTCGATATCGGAGAGCATGGGATTTCCTCGGCAGTATCAGCGCAGGAGTATAGGAACACGGCAAAATGGCTCACCTTGACGCTTGTCAATTCCGCCATGCACCCCCACGAGTCCCTGCTGCGCGAGTTCTACGCCCGTTTCGCGGCGCGCGACGCCGAAGGCATGGCGCGCTGCTACCACGCCGAGGTCGCCTTCACCGACCCCGTCTTTCCCATGCTGCGGGGGGAGGAAGCGGGCGACATGTGGCGCATGCTCCTCGCGCGCGCCGCGGACCTCGCGGTGACGCTCGACGAGGCGGCCGCGGACGCCGAGGGCGGCCACGCCCGCTGGACGGCGCGCTACACCTTCTCGCGCACCGGCCGTCCGGTGGTCAATCGCGTCTCAGGGCTCTTCGCGTTCCGCGACGGCCTCATCGTGCGCCACTTCGACCACTTCGGCTTCTGGCGCTGGGCGGCCCAGGCGCTCGGCCCCGCGGGAGCCGCGCTCGGCTGGCTTCCGCCGCTGCGCTGGAAGGTTCGCAACGATGCGGCGGCCGCGCTGGCGAAGTTCCGCGCCGCCCGCTCCCCGCAGGGACGGGAAAGCTAGCGCCCCAGGATGGGGGTGCCGAAGAATTCCTTCACCAGGAAGTCCTCGAGCCCGGAGTTGTCCTCGGCCCGCGCCGACAGCACGACGACGCGCCCGAGGCGGTGCGACTCCCAGTTGAAATCGCCGCTGTAGTCCCGGCGGATCAGGGTGATCATGCTGCGCACGATGGCGCGCTCGACGTCCCCGCCCTGGCCCGCATCCACTTCGATCACCTCGCGCCACTTGCGCTGCGAGTCGGGCCGCCAGCCGTTGAAGGCGTACTCCGCGGTGCGCGTGCCCTTGTTGAGGATCTCGAAGACGCCGCTCACTCCCTCGCGCCCGTTGATCGACTGCAGGTTGCGGGCGATGCTCGCGGCCGCGGCTTCGTCGGGCGAGGTCTCGCGCGCCATGCCTTCCCGGCGCGCCGCTGCGGCCTCGAGGGCGCGCCGCCGCTCGCGACGCGCGTTGATCAAGGCGAGCATGTCCACCGCGGGCGGCGCGGGCGCCGGGACCGGAAGGGGCTCGGGAGCCTCCACCGGTTTGGGCACCTGCGGCAGGGGCACCGCATGCGGCACCGGACGCTGCACGGGTCGTTGCACCGGCGGCGACGGGACGGCGGGCGCGACTTCGGGCAACGGCGGGGCAACCTCCGCCTTCGGCGCCTCCGGCGCGACCAGGCGCACCGTGAGGGGAATCTCGGCCACCGCGCCCATGGCCGGTTCGGGCGGCCGTGGCTTCACGTGGATCAGCAACGCCGACGCGTGCACCAGCAGCGACAGCAGGAAAGCGATGCGGATGTTGCGATCGGCGTTCACTTCGTCGGGCGCCGGCGAAGGCTCAAGCGCGGCGCAGGATGATGACGTTGCCCGCGACCGACACCGCGATGCCGATCCACGTAAGGGCATGCCAGCGGAAGCCCTCGAAGGCGGCCGAGATGACGAGGGCGACGATCGGCACCATCACGCCAATATAGCCCGAGCGCGTCGGGCCGATGCGCTTGAGGAGCGTGAGGTACCCCGCGAAGGCCACGATCGACCCGAGGACCGTCAGGTACAGGAGCGAGAGGACATACGGGACAGTCGCCTCGAAAGCGAGCGGCTTGCCGCTGGCGATCGTCACCGCGAAGGAGAAGAACGACCCGTACAGCATGCCCCAGGCCATCGTCTGCCACAGCGGCAGGTGCTCGCGCTGGTTGCGGTGGGCGACGATCGATCCGAGCGCCGACAGGACCACGGCGAGGGCGGTGTAGGTCGCGCCGAGCGCCGTGTCGCCGTCGGAGCTCAGGCGCGCGAACTCGGGCCAGAACACGAGCGTGATGCCAACGATACCGATGAGCGATCCCGCGACCAGCCTCGCGGTCATCGGCGCACCGAAGAACGCCCTCATCCCCAGGAGCGCCAGCAGCGGGCTGGCCGAATAGCCGACGGCAACCAGCCCCGAGACCACATGCTCCTCGGCGTAGTACACGAAGATGTAGCTCACGCTGAACATCAGGATGCCCTGCAGCGCGATCGCCAGGTGCTCGCGCATCGAATAGCGCAGCGGCAGGCGCCGCGCGAGGCAGTAGCCGAAGATGAGAAGCGCGGCGAGCAGGAAGCGGTAGGACACGCTCGCCTCGGCGGCGACGCTTCCCAGCTGGTAGGTGATCGCGAGCCAGGTCGAGCCCCAGATCGCGACGCAGGCGACGAAGAGGTGAAGGTTGCTCACCGACGACCCTCTCCCAAGGGAGAGGGGGTCATCGCGCCAGGCCAACTTGGTCGAGAATGAACGAGTAGGTGAAGGCGAGCTCCTTGAGCGCGTCGTAGCGCCCCGAGGCGCCCCCGTGGCCGGCTTCCATGATGGTCTTCAACAGGAGCGGGTTGCGATCGGTCCTGAGCGTGCGCAGCTTGGCCACGTACTTCGCCGGCTCCCAGTACATGACCTGGCTGTCGTTGAGCGACGTCTCCACCAGCATCGCCGGGTATGCGCCCTTCGCCAGGTTGTCGTACGGGGAGTACGAGCGCATGTAGCGATAAGCGCCCTTCTCGTTCGGGTTGCCCCACTCGAGGTACTCGCCGACCGTGAGGGGGAGCGACGCATCGAGCATGGTGTTGATCACGTCGACGAACGGCACCTGCGTCACCACCGCCTTGAAGAGATCGGGGCGCATGTTGACCACCGCGCCCATCAGCAACCCGCCGGCACTCCCGCCCTGGATCACGAGCTTGTCGGGCGACGTGTACTTGCGGCGCACCAGCGTCTCCGCGCAGGCGACGAAATCGGTGAACGTGTTCTTCTTCTTCATGAGCTTGCCGGCGTCGTACCAGAGCTTGCCGCGATCGCCGCCGCCGCGAATGTGCGCGATCGCAAACACCATGCCGCGATCGAGGAGCGAGATGCGGCTCGAGCGGAAATTCGGGTCGATCGGAAACCCGTAAGACCCATAACCATAGAGCAGCAGCGGCTGCGGCTTGCCGTTCTCGCGCGAGCGTTTGCGGTACACGAGCGAGATGGGAATCTTCGTGCCGTCTTTCGCCGTGGCGGTGATGGCCTCGGAGGCGTACTCGGACGGGTCATAGCCGCCCAGGACCGGCTGGCGCTTGAGCAGCTCGCGCGTCTGGCCGCGCACATCGTAGTCGTACCAGGAGCGCGGCGTGACGAGGCTTTCGTAAACGAAGCGGAATTTCCCGGTGTCGTACTCCGCGTTCGTCCCGGGGTGCGCCGAGTAGACCGCCTCGTCGAAGGCGATGAAATGGTCGGCGCCGGTCGCGAAATCGAAGAGGCGCAGCTTGAGCATCCCGTTGTCGCGCTCGACGGCGACCCAGAAATCCTTGAAGAGGTCGACTTCCTCGAGCATCACGAGCTTGCGGTGCGCGAGCACCTGCTTCCAGTTCCTCGGTGCGGGATCGGAGACCGGCGCCCGGACCAGGCGGAAGTTGCGCCCCTTGTCGTTGGTGCGGATGAAGAACTCGTCGTCGTGATGGTCGACGTAGTACTCGTGGCCCTTGCGCCGCGGCGCCACCGGCTTGAACGCGCCCGTGGGGTCGTCGGCCGCGAGCACGCGCATCTCGGTCGTGTCCTTGGCGTGGCTGCCGAGCAGGATGAAGCGCTCGCTGCGCGTCTCGCCCACCCCCAGGTCGTAGAGCTCGTCCTTCTCCTCGAAGACCAGGGCGTCGGTCGCATCGCCGAGGCGGTGCCGGTGCAGCCGGTACGGCCGCTTCGTGGTCGCGTCCTCCTCGACATAGAAGAAGGTCTTGCTGTCCGCGGCCCATGCGATCGAGGTGACCCGCTCGATCGCCTCAGGTCCTGTTTCGCCCGTGGCGAGATCCTTCACGCGCAGCGTGTACTGCCGGAAGCCCGTGAAGTCCACCGAATACGCAAGCTTGGTGCCGTCCGGGCTCACCCGCAGGATCCCGACCGAGGTGAACTTGTGCCCCTTGGCGAGCTCGTTCTGGTCGACGAGGATCTCCTCGGGCGCGTCCATCGAGCCCTTGCGCCGGCAGTAGATCGGGTACTGCTGTCCCTCGACCTCGCGCTGGTAGTACCAGTAACCGCGGCGCCGATACGGAACGCTTTCGTCCGTCTCCTTGATGCGCGCGAGCATTTCCTTGTAGAGCTTCTCGCGGAATCCCTCGAGCGGCTTGGTGACCGCGCGCAGGTAGGCGTTTTCCGCCTCGAGGTAGGAAGTGACTTCGGGATCGGCCTTCTCGCGCAGCCAGAAATAGTTGTCGATGCGCCGATCGCCGAACTTGGTGACGGCCTTGGGCTTGCGCGCGGCCACCGGCGGCGCGGCCGACTGCGCGTCGATCAGGGATGGCGATGAGAGCGCGGCGGTGAGGAGCATGGCGGAAATGAGCATGGCGCCTGGGACGGGCGAGAAGGAGTCGAACCGGAAGGGAGCGAATTATACGGCCAGAAGTCAACTCGCCCGGCACCAGCCCGTTATTCGAGGCGTGCCACTTGCACGGATCCACAATTCCCAGGAGAAAGACAACATGAAAAGTCTCATCGTTCCGGCCATCCTGGCCGCATTCACGCTGCCCGCCCTGGCGCAGCCGAGCACGCCCCTGGTGGACCAACGCCAGGCCACCCAGCAGCAACGCATCGATCAGGGCGTCAAGTCCGGCGAGCTGACGCCGAAGGAAACGGCAAAGCTCGAGAAGGGCCAGGCCAAGGTCCAGAAGATGGAGGACAAGGCCAAGGCCGACGGCAAGGTGACGCCGAAGGAGCGCACCAGGCTCGCCAAGGCGCAGAACAAGCAGAGCCGGAAGATCTACAAGGAAAAACACGACAACCAGAAAACGCCCAAGGCCAGCTGACTCCTGACGCCTCTCCAGCACCACCCCCGCGGCCGGGCGCCCGCGGGGCTTCTCCGCGCGTCTTCGGTCGCGGCGATAATCGCTAGAATGGAAGACTCACCGGAGGACTTCCATGCTGGCGCCCGCTCCCGCCCCGCGACGCGGCTCCAAGGCCGAGCTCTACCAGCACCTGCTCGAGCAGGCGCGCGCCCTCCTCGAGGGTGAGCGCGACGCCACCGCCAACGCGGCCAACCTCGCCGCGCTCATCTACCACACGCTGCCGAACCTGAACTGGGCCGGCTTCTACTGGCTCGCCGGAGGCGGCCTCGTGCTCGGGCCGTTCCAGGGCAAGCCCGCGTGCGTAAGGATTGCCGTCGGCAAGGGCGTGTGCGGCACGGCCGCGCGCGAGCGCAAGACGATCGTGGTGCCCGACGTGAACGAATTCCCGGGGCACATCGCGTGCGACAGCGCCTCGAGGAGCGAAATCGTCGTCCCGCTCATGAAGGACGTGCGCCTCTTCGGCGTGCTCGACCTCGACAGTCCCGATCCTGCGCGCTTCGACGCCGACGATGCGCTCGGGCTCGAGCTGCTGGTGCAGGAGTTCATCGAAGCGACCGACCTCGGGAGCTGATTCCCATGTCCTACATCGACGATTCCCTCATCGAGGGCGAGCGCATCATCCACCGCGCCAGGGTGTCGTGGTGGTCGCAGTTCGGCCTGGTGCTCCTCGGCATCGTCACCCTCGTGATCGTCGTCGGGCTGGTCTTCCTCGTCATGGCGTGGATCAAGGTGCGCTCCACCGAGATCGCCATCACCAACCGGCGCGTCATCGCCAAGTTCGGCTTCGTGAAGCGAGACACGGTCGAGATCAATCTCGACAAGGTCGAGGCGCTGCGCGTCGACCAGGGCGTGATGGGGCGCATCCTCAACTACGGCACCCTCTACATCACCGGCACGGGATCATCGGTCGAGCCCATCCCGAACATCGCCGATCCGCTCGTCTTCCGGCGCAAGTTCATGGAGGCGACCAATCGCCCCATCACGAGCCCGAGGGGCTCGTAGTCCGCAATCCCGTGCTCCGCTCCCTGCTCGTCGACTTCAACTCCTACTTCGCCTCGGTGGAGCAGCAGGTCGAGCCGCGGCTGCGCGGCAAGCCGCTGGGCGTCGTGCCGATGCTCGCCGATACGACGGTGTGCATCGCGGCGAGCGCGGAAGCCAAGCGCTTCGGGGTGAAGACCGGCACCAAGGTCGCCGAGGCGCGGCGGCTGTGCCCGGGAATCGAGTTCGTGATCGCCCGCCACGAGATCTACATCGACTATCACCATCGGGCCGTCGCGGCAGTGGATTCCGTCGTCCCGGTGCGCGCGGTGCTGTCCATCGACGAGATGGACTGCGAGCTCACCGGGCGCTGGCGCGAGCCCGCGCGCGCGCGCGACCTGGCCCTCAAGACCAAGGCCACGCTCGCCGCCAAGGTCGGCGAATGCCTCCGCACGTCGATCGGCATCGGGCCCAACACGTTCATCGCCAAGACCGCCTCCGACATGGTGAAGCCCGACGGCCTGGTGCTGATCGAGAAGTCCGAGCTTCCCGAGCGCCTCTTCGAGCTCGAGGTGCGCGCCCTCTCGGGCGTGGGAAAGCAGATGGAGAAGCGGCTCGCGCGCCACGGCATCCGCACGGTGCGCGACCTCGCGGCGCGCTCCATCGAAGAGCTGCACGCCGTCTGGGGCGGAGTCGGCGGCGACATCATGTACCAGCGCATCCGCGGCGAGGAGCAACACGAGCGCGAGACGGCGACCCATTCGATCTCGCACTCGAGCGTGCTTGGGCCGGACCACCGCAATCCGGAGCACGCGCTCGCGGTCTTGAATCGCCTCTCGCAGAAAGCGGCGATGCGGTTGCGCAAGGCCGGCTACTACGCCGCGCGCATGGCGATCGACCTCAAATACCTCGACGGCGAGCACTGGGGCGCGGAGACGCGCCTGGTGGATACGCAGGACACCAAGACCTTCCTGCACGCGCTGGAGAGGCTCTGGGCCAAGCGCCCACGCCAGTCGCGCACCATCCTCAAGGTCGCGATGGCGTATTCCGACCTGGTGAGCGAGGCCGGGCACACCGGCTCGCTCTTCGCTTCCGAGGGCCGCTCGAAGGCGCTTTACTCGACGCTCGACCGTCTCAACGCGCGCTTCGGCAAGCAGGCCGTCTATTTCGCGAGCGCCCACCGCGCGCGCGACCGCGGCGGGCTGCACATCGCCTTCAACCACATTCCCGATCCGGAGACCGACAAGTGAGTCCCGAATGAAGGACAGCGTCGTCGTCATCACCGGCGCGTCGAAGGGGATCGGCGCGGAGCTCGCGCGGCAGCTCGCGGCGAAGGGCGCGCGCCTGGTGCTCGCCGCGCGCAGCGAGAAGGAGCTCGACGCGGTCGCCGCCGAATGCCGCGCGCTCGGCGCGACGGCCGTGGCCGTGAAGGCCGACGTGGCCCTCGAGCGCGACTGCCAGGCCCTGGTCGCCGGCGCGATCGTCGCCTTCGGCCGCATCGACGCGCTGGTGAACAACGCCGGCGCGAGCATGTGGGCGCGCTTCGAGGACATTCGCGACATGTCGATCCTCGAGCACCTGATGCAGGTGAACTACATGGGGGCGGTCTATTGCACCCACTACGCCCTGCCGCACCTGCGCGAATCCCGCGGCCTGATCGTCGGCATCTCGAGCCTCGCGGGACGCACCGGCGTGCCGACTCGCACCGGCTACAGCGCCGCCAAGCACGCCATGACCGGGTTCTTCGATTCGTTGCGCATCGAGCTCGAGTCGAGCGGCGTCGCGGTGACCATGATCTACCCGGGCTTCGTCGCCACCGGAATCCGCGAGAACGCCACCGGCCCCGACGGCAAGCCCGCGATGGTGAGCCCGGTGCGCGAAGGCGAGGTGATGTCGGCGGCGGACTGCGTACGGCGCATCCTGCGGGCGATGGAGCGCCGCGAGCGCGAGGTGGTGATGACGGCTCGCGGTAAAATGGGCCTCTGGCTCAAGCTCCTCGCCCCCTCCCTCGTCGACCGCATCGCGAAGCGCGCGATCGAGAAGGGGCGCTGATGGGCCGCGATTTCTGGAAACCACTGGAGAGAAACGATGACGATCAAGGTCGGCGACAAGCTTCCCGAGGGCACGCTGCAGGAATTCATCGAAGTCGAAGGCAACGGCTGCAGCGTGGGCCCGAACACCTTCAAGGTCGAGGACCTGGTGAAGGGCAAGAAGATCGCGATCTTCGCGCTCCCCGGCGCCTTCACGCCGACGTGCTCGGCGAAGCACGTCCCGAGCTACCTGCAGAATCTCGACGCGCTCAAGGGCAAGGGCGTGGATGAGATCTGGTGCCTATCGGTGAACGACCCGTTCGTGATGGGCGCCTGGTCGCGCGACCAGAAGGCCGGCGGCAAGATCCGCTTCATGGCCGACGGCAGCGCCGACTATACGAAGAAGCTCGGCCTCGTACTCGACCTCAACGCCCGCGGCATGGGCACGCGCAGCCAGCGCTACTCGATGCTCGTGGACAACGGCGTGGTGAAGACGCTCAACGTCGAAGGCCCGGGCAAGTTCGAGGTCTCCGACGGCGCGACGATGCTCAAGCAGGCCTAGAGAGCGCGGGCGCCGGCGCGATGGCCCTCACGCTCGGCGCCCTCAACGTCTACCCGGTCAAGGGCCTCAAGGGAATCGCCCTCGAATCGGCACGCTGCACCGCGCGCGGGCTCGAGCACGACCGGCGCTGGATGGTGGTCGACGCCAACGGCGATTTCCTCTCGCAGCGCGAGCATCCTCGCATGGCCACGGTGTGGACTGCCATAGACGCCGGCGTGCTCGAGCTCGCCGCGCCGGACTTCGGCAGCGTCGAGGTCCCGCTCTCGCCCCCCGAGCGTTCGGCGCTGCGCGTGCGCGTCTGGAACAGCGTGTGCGAGGCCGTGCCCGCGGGCGCGGCGGCCGACGCGTGGCTCACCGAGTACCTCGCCATGCGCTGCCGGCTGGTCTACATGCCCGAAAGCACACGGCGCCTTTCGAAGCCCGAGCACGCTGGGGAGGACCGGCTGGTGGGATTCGCCGACGGCTACGCCTACCTCGTCACCGGCGAGGCCTCGCTCGCCGACCTGAACGCACGCCTCATCGCGCGCCGGCATCCGGCGCTACCCATGAACCGCTTTCGGCCGAACCTCGTCATCGCCGGTGCGGCGCCGTACGCCGAGGACACCTTCGGAGAGATTCGCATCGGGACGGCGGCGCTCGGCGCGGCCAAGCCCTGCGGGCGCTGCCAGGTGACGACCACGGACCAGGCGAGCGGCGAAGTTCGCGGACCCGAGCCGCTCGCCACCCTCGCCACTTATCGGGAGAGCGGCGAATTCGGCGTGATGTTCGGAATGAACTACATTACGTTGCGCGAAGGGACCGTGCGCGTGGGCGACGAGATCGTGCCGGCCTGAAGTCGGAAAGGGGAGGAGGCAAATGAGCAACGCAACGCAGGTGCTGGGCGCGCTGCAGGCCAATCTCGCGCGCGTCATCCTGGGCCAGCCGACGACCATCCGCTGGCTGGTCGCGGCCTTCGCCGCGGGCGGGCATGTGCTCCTCGAAGACATGCCCGGCACGGGAAAGACCACGCTCGCCAACGCGCTCGCGCGTTCCATCGCGGCGAACTTCAAGCGCGTGCAGTTCACCGCCGACCTCCTGCCCTCGGACATCATCGGCGTCTCGACCTTCGATCCTCGCGACCAGGCCTTCCATTTCCACGACGGCCCGATCTTCTGCAACATCCTGCTCGCCGACGAGATCAATCGCGCCAGCCCGCGCACGCAGTCGGCGCTGCTCGAAGCGATGGCGGAAGGCCAGGTGACGGCCGAAGGCGTGCGGCGCGCGCTCCCCGAGCCCTTCTTCGTGGTCGCCACCCAGAATCCGGTGGAATCCGCGGGCACTTATCCCCTGCCCGAGGCGCAGCTCGACCGCTTCGCCTTGCGCTTCGGCCTCGGCTACGTGAGTCCCGACGAGGAGGTGGCGATGCTCACCGCACAGGGCCTCGACCATCCGCTCGCCCACCTCGGGCCGGTGGCGGCGCTGGCGGAGATCGCGCTCCTGCGCCGCGCGGTGAGCGAGGTGCGCATCGGCGACGACGTGCGCCGCTATATCGTCGGCATCGTAGGTGCGACGCGCGCTCGCGGAACGATCCGGCTGGGCGCGAGCCCGCGCGCCTCGATCGCGCTGCAACGCCTCTCCCAGGCCCTGGCGCTCATCGACGGCGAGGCTTTCGTCACGCCGGACCACGTGAGGGAGATCGTCGTCCCGGCGCTCGCGCACCGCATCACCCTCGATTCGCACTCGCAGTTCTCGGGCGTGCGCGCCGCCGACGTGGTCGCAGAAACCTTGCGGGACGTGCCGCTTCCCGCCTAGGGAGCCTAGGGCGCGATGCGCGAAGCGATCTCCGCCTCGGTTGCGCGCTCGGGAGCGCCGGCCTTCCGCCTCGTCTACCGCTACGACCGCGCGCTGCGGCGCAAGCTCACGCCCGCCGGTTGGCTGGTCGCGGGACTCCTGGTGGCCTGCGCGGTCTTCGGTCTCAACACCAAGGAATCGCTCATCTACCAGGTCTTCGGCCTCGCCGTCGGCCTGCTCATGGCCGCCGCGGCCGCGAGCTGGCGCCTGCGCGCGCCGCTCGATATCACGCGCACCCTTCCCCGGGTCGCAACCGCGGGATCCGAGTTCGAATACGAGCTCGCCGTCGCCAATGCCGGCGATCGAGCGCACGAGATGCTGTCGATCGAAGAAGTGCTCGAAGCCGACCGCCCCAGCCGCGAGGAGTTCATCCGCTTCAAGGTGCGCGAGGATCGCACGCGCAATCTGTTCGACCGCCTCGTCGGCTATCCACGCTGGGTGGCGCTCATGCGCCACAAGCTCGGTGCCCGGATCGATAGCGCGCGCGTCGCGGACCTCGCGCCACGCTCCACGCAGCGGGTGCGCGTGCGGTGCCTGCCGCTGCGCCGCGGCGAGTTGCGGTTCGCCGCGGTCAGCGTCGGGCGCGACGAGCCTCTCGGCCTGATGAAGGCCCTGATGACGCGACGCCTGGCGCAGACCCTGGTGGTGATGCCGCGCACCTATCCGGTGGCGCCGTTGCAGATCGGCGGTTCGCGCCGCCTGCAGCCCGGCGGCGTCGCCTTCGCCGGGCGCATCGGCGATGCCGAGGAATTCGTGAGCCTGCGCGATTACCGGGCCGGCGACACCCCGCGGCGCATCCACTGGAAGGCCTGGGCGCGCACCGGCCGTCTCGTCGTCAAGGAATACCAGGACGAATTCTTCGTCCGCCACGCCCTGCTCCTCGACACCTTTCCTCGCGGCGACGCGGCGACCTTCGAGGCCGCGGTCTCGCTCGCCGCCTCGCTGGTGATGACACCGCGTTCGAGCGAGAGCCTCCTCGACCTCATGTTCGTCGAGGGGCGCGCCTATACCCTCACCCAGGGCCGCGGCCTGGGGGCGCCGACGGAGCTCCTGCGGGTCCTCGCGACCGTCGAGGCCTCGCGCGGATCGTTCGAATCGCTCGCCGAGGCGGCGATGCTCAACGCGGCAAGAATCTCGGGCGGAGTCTGCGTGCTCCTCGCGTGGGACGCTCCGCGCCAGGCGCTCGTCGCGGGCCTGCGAAGCCGCGGCATTCCGCTGCGCATATGGGTGGTGTGCGACGACGACGACGCGCGACCCCTCGATCTCGGCCCCATGGCCTCGGACCCCCGCAACTTCCGTGTGGTGCGTCCCGCCACGCTGGCCGAGGAGCTGATCAAGCCATGAGGGCGCCGATCGGGCTCATGGGCGCAACGCTCGTCCTGTGGGGCTTCGCGATCGGCTTTCCGGTGGCGGGCGCAATCCTGGGCATGGCGCTCGAGGCGCTGCGCCTTGTTCCAGCTGCCCCATCGCTCGCGAATACCGCGCGCCTCGCGCTTGTGGTGCGGGCCTGCATCTTCCTCGCCGTCGGCTCGCTCGTGCTCGCGATCGCCACCGGCCGCTTTCCGCACGCGCTCTATTCCTGGCTGCGATGGCTGCCGCTCTGCTTCCTGCCGCTCGCCGCCGCCTCGCTCCTCGCGGGTGGAACAGTCCCGCTCGCCGCGTTCGTGGCGGCATTGCGCCCCGCCCAGGCCGGCGCAGCCGCAGAGCGCCGGGTCGACGCAACCTTCGCCTTCGCCGCCGTGACCCTCGTCGCCGCGGGCGCCGGAGGCAGGATCGAGCAATGGTTCTACTTCGCGGCGGCCGCGATCGTCTCCTGGGCGCTGGTCGCGGGCATGCCGCGACGCCGGCTCGCGGCCGGCGTGGGCCTGCTGGTCCTGGGCGCCGCGATCGGCTATGGCGTGCATCGCGGCCTCTGGATCCTCCAGGGAGAGATCGAGGACCTCGATCCGGAGCTCCTGCAGGGGTTCTTCAAGGCCGATCCTGACCCCTTCCGCGAGCGCACGCGCATCGGCGACCTCGGGCGCATCAAGCTGAACGACCGCATCGTCATGCGCGTGTTCATCGAGGGTCCGCGTCCGGCCAGCGTGCTGTTGCGCGAGAATGCCTTCGATCGCTACCAGGGCGGGGAATGGCAGGCTTCGAAGCGCGCTTTCCACGCCGTCAAGGGCGAGGGTGAGCGCTGGGTGCTGCGCGAGGGGGACGCTTCCGCACGGCTCGCGGTTCGCCGCACGCTGCCGGGAGGCCAGGGCATGCTCGCGCTGCCCGCGGGCGCACACGTAGTCTCTTCCCTACCGGCGCAATCGGTGGAAGCGCTTCCCACCGGCGCTGTCCGCGTGAAGGGAACGCCGCGCTATGTGACGATGCAGGTGACCTTCGACGAGCACGCGGAGGGCGGCTCCGATGCCGCCGATCTCGCCCTGCCCCAGGCGCTCCTGGCGGCCCTCGACCGCGTCATTGCCGAGGAGGGCCTGCGCAAAGACAGCGCGGGTGCGACGGTCGCGGCGGTCGAGCGTTTCTTCGCCGACAAGTTCTCCTATTCGCTCAACCTCTCCGGCGCCGATGGCGGCGGGTCTCGGACCATCGCCGACTTCCTGTTGCGCGACCACAAGGGGCACTGCGAATATTTCGCCACCGCCACGGTCCTGCTGCTGCGCCGCGCGGGCGTCCCGGCGCGCTACGCGGTGGGATTCTCGGCGCAGGAATACAGCCCGCTGGAGAAGGCATTCCTCGTCCGCAACCGGCATGCGCACGCCTGGTCGAGCGCATTGGTGGACGGACGCTGGACCGCGATCGATACGACGCCGTCGCGCTGGGCACTCGAAGAGGAGGAGGCGGCACGCGGCCTCTTCGGCCCCTTCCTCGACCGTTTCTCCTTCGAATTCGATCGCCTGCTGCAATGGTGGCTCGGCAGCACGCCGGGCGAAGTCGCGCGCGCGATCACGTTCGCCATCGGCCTCGTCCTCATTCCGCTCGCGCTGATGCTGCTGCGCCGCAAGTGGCACCGGCGCGCGGCCGCGCGGCCGAAGGCGGCGCTCGGTCGCACGGCACGCGCATGGCAGGCCATCGAGGCGCAGGCCGCGCGGCGCGGGCACGGGCGCGCGCGCGACGAAACCGCGCTTAGCTGGGCGCGGCGGATCGCCGCCGGGAACCCGGGTGAATCGTGGCGAGCGGAGCTCCTCGACCTCGCGCGCCGCTACTATTCGGCGCGCTTCGATCCGGCCGCTGCCGATCCAGAAATCGACGCTTTCGTGCGCGCGGCCGCTCGCTGGAAGATGGCGCCGTAGCGCCCTGCGGGCTCAGTGCTTGGGCATCACCTTCTTCGCACCCACTTTCGCCGGCAGTGCCTTTTCGTTCGGCGCGGCTGCCGCGAGCGTGACCGGCCCCGCCGCAGTCACCGCAGCGGGCATGGCCAGGCTATTGACCGAGGCGGCGCCCACCTTGCCCGCGGGCAACACGCTGGCCGCCGACTTCACCTCGCCGCACACCGCCGGAAGCGACTCGCCGACCCGGAAGTCGCCGAAGATCGCGTTCACGCCGGTGTACACCCCGCGCAGGTCGAAGGTGCGCTGCGCTTCCGTGAGGTAATCGTCGATCCGAAGGCGCGTGGTGACGCCGCCGGTGACGGGCGCGCGCAGCACCTTGTAGTTTTCAGTGGCGTTCGCGTGCGAATCGAACTCGAAGATGCAGTTGCGGCCCTCGATGTAGCCGGGAACGGACCAGCCCTCCCGGGTCTGGGCGAAACACACCTTTGAGTGGCTCGCATCGTCGGTCACGTAGGCGTCGGTCGCGTAGGGATCGCCGAGGCGCACCGACGAGTCGGCGCCGACCACGACGTCGAAATTGCCGGTGCTCATTCCCGACTTGATCATTCCTCCCATCGGCATCAGCTCGTGCACGGCGAACCAGCAGGTCGTGCCCTCGGACTTGCCGATCCGGATGCGGTTCTGGTAATTCACGCGGCAGACCGCGAGCGGCCGCCCGTTCTGCTGGCGCCCGGGATGGATCACGTTGGCGGGCAGGTTGCTGCCCGCGATCGTCACCCATTGGAACCCTTCCTGCCCGCGAAGGAAATTGATCGACGCGTTGCCCGTGAGCACGAGATTGGCGGTGAAGGGAACGCGGTCGAGGCGCTGCTCGGTCACGACGAACTGCACCTTCACCACCTTGCCGGGCTCCACCGGCACCGCGAGCTGGTCGGACCAGCCGAGTGTCTCGGAGGTGGTCTGCTCCGTGCTCTTCGTGGCCGAGAACGACTGGCTCGCCGTCGCCGTGGCGCTCGCGCTCGCGCCGAAGGGCGACGAGTAGCCGACCGTCACCGAGATTTCCCGGCCGGTCTCGACCGTGTCGGTGGTACTGATGGTGTTGGAATTGGTCGAGGACTTGTTCACCCCGACCGTGCGCGTCACGTCGCGTGAGCTGCAGTTCGTGACCGGCGCCTGCGAGATCACCAGCGGCTGCTCCGGGATGGTCGAGGGCAGCGAGAACTTCATTCCGCGCCCGCCGACCTCGCCCTCGAACACGGCGCTCGCATTCAGGTTCGCGGGCAGGTTCTCTCCCGTTTGCGCCTTGTAGATCTGGGCGAGCTTGCCGCTCTTGCGCAACTGGTCGACGATGATGGCGTTCACGTCAATGCGATCCGCGCTGGCCGGAATGGCCGAAAGGCACGCGGCGGCAAGCACGATCCGTTGCTGGCGCAGTTTCATGGGCTCCCCCTGGATTCGGCATTCGCGACACCCCTTCCCCGGGGCCGCAACCGCACAATGCAACCAAACGGCCGGCGCGTCCAGCCGTTGACCGGCAGCGTTCCTAAGGGCGTTGCGCCACCGGATGCGGCTTGAGGAGGAATGCCGCGAGGGCGGGCAGGAGGAAGAGCGCGCCAAGCATGTTCAGGAAGAACATGAACGCGAGCAGGATCCCCATGTCGGCCTGGAACTTGAGCGCCGAGAGCGCCCACGTGCCCACGCCGATCGTCATCGTCACCGCCGTGAACACCATGGCCGTCCCGCGCTCGTTGAGCGCCTCGAAGAACGCGCGCGCCAGGTCCTTGCCCTCCTCGAGGTGAACCTCGATGCGGTCGTAGAGGTAGATCCCGTAGTCGACGCCGACGCCCACACCGAGCGCGATCACCGGCAATGTCGAGACTTTGAGGCCGATTCCCAGCGTCGGCATGAGCGCCTCGCACAGCACCGACACGATCGCGAGCGGCACCAGGATGCAGAGCGTCGCCCGCAGGCTGCGGAACGTGATGAGGCACATCACCAGCAGCGCGCCGAAGATCGCGAAGTTCATCTCCCAGCGCGCCTGGTCGACCGCCTCGTTGGTCGCGGCCATCACGCCCACGTTGCCGGTGGCAAGCTTGAACTCGACCTTGTCGTCGTTGTTCGCGGCCGCGTAGCGCTTCACTTCCCGCACCAGGCGCGCGATCGTCTCGCCCTGCTGGTCGGTCGTGTTGACGAGCACCTGCATCGCGCTGCAGTCGGGGTTGAGGAGCCCGGTCGAGGTGTCGATCGGCGTGACCGACTGCGCCATCACCTGCGGGTCGCGCGGCAGCTGGCGCCACTTGATGTTGCCTTCGTTGAAGCCGGAGTTGACCACCTTCGCCATCCCCGGCAGCGAGATCACCGACTGCGTGCCCGGAACGTTCTGCATGTACCAGTCGAAGCGCTCGATGTTGCCCATCACGTCGTATTGCGTGCACGCCCCCTGCACGTTCGTCGTCTGCGCGACCACGCCGAGCGTGTTCACGCCGATCGCGAACTTCTCGACGATCTTCGCGTTGTCGAGGTTGTAGCGCGAGTCGGGCCTCAACTCCGGCACGCCGATGCCGTAGTCGCCGACCTTGAGGTCGTGAGCGCGATACAGGCCCGCGAGGAGCACGAGGAAAGCGATCGCCACGATCACCCTGGCACGCCCCGGCTGGACGCAGCGCGAAGCCGCGTGCCAGACGCGGTCGGCGCGGCTCTCCTGGTAGGCCTCGCGCTGCAACGCCGCCTTCGAGAGCGTGAGGTGCGACAGCAGGATCGGCAGCAGCATCTTGTTGGTGATGATCATCCAGCCGACGCCGAGGGACGCGGTGATGCCGAGCTCGCGCACGATGTCGATCGGGATCAGCATGATCACCGCGAACCCGAGGACGTTGGTGAGCAGCGCCAGCGTGCCGGGGATGAAGAGCTTCGCGAAGGCGCGGCGCGCGGCGGCGAGGCTGTCGGCCCCGGCGACCACCTCGCGTTCCCACGTCTTGCTCATCTGCACCGCGTGCGAGACGCCGATGGAGAAGATGAGGAACGGAACCAGGATCGACAGCGGATCGATGCCGAAGCCGAGCAGCGGCAGCGTCCCGAGCAGCCACAGCACCGGCATCATCGCGACCGCCAGCGCCACCAGCGTGAGCTTCACGTCCTTGACGAACCAGAACATGAGCAGGAGGGTGATGACGAAGGCGAGGGCGAAGAAAAGCACCACGCCCTTGGCGCCTTCGCGGATGTCGCCGATCGCCTTGGCGAAGCCGATGATGTGCACCGACTGGCGCTCGCTGGTGTACTTGGCGCGCAGCTTCTCGAGCTCCGCGGCGAAGTCGAAGTAGTCGAGGCGCTTTCCGGTCTGCGGGTCGATCTCGAGCAGCCCGGCGCTTACCAGCGCTCCGGAGAAATCGGTGGCGACCGTGCGCCCGACCTCGGAGGACTTGTTCACGTTCTCGCGCACCTTCTTCAGGTCTTCGTCGCTGCCCTGGAAGGTCGCGGGAATCACGTTGCCGCCGGAGAAGCCCTCCTCGATCACCTCGATGAAGCGCGTGTTGGGCGTGAAGAGCGACTTCACCGAGGGCTTGTCGACGCCGTTGAGCACGAAGAGGTCGCTGGTGAGCCCCTTGAGCTTCGCCATGTACTCCTTGTTGTAGATGTCGCCTTCCTTCTGCACCAGGGCGACAGCGACGCGATTCGCGCCCCCGAAGACGCGCTCGTACTCGCGATAGACCACCATGTACGGGTGCTTGAGCGGGACCATCTTGCTGAAGCCCGCGTCCACCGCCAGGCGCGAGGCCGAGGCGGCGAAGAGCGCCGTGAGGATGGCGAACACCACGAGCCACACCTTGCGATGGTCGAAGACCAACCCCGAAACGGCACGGATCAGCGGTTCGAGGCTCACCGCTCGGGGCTCCGGGCCATCGGGAAGGCTACCTCTCGTGCACCCGCCTCACCCAGCAGCAGCAACTTGTCCTGGGCGCCGAGGATCGGCTTGGCGAAGGCGCGAGTCGTGGATGTGGTGATGGGGACGAACGACAGGCCCTGGTCGCGGCTCACCAGGGCCGTGCCCGCGGCGCCGGCGAGGACCAGGGACCCGTCGGGCAGCTTCTCGCCGCCGATGAGCGCGGCGGTGGAGGGGTTGTCCACCTGCTTCCACGACCGGCCCTTGTCGGTCGAGCGGTAGATGCGCCCGCGCAGGCCGAAGGCGACGACCGCGCCGCTCTCGGTGACGAGCGCCCCGAAGAAGGAACCCTTGTAGGGCGAGGCGAGCGGCACCCACGTCTTACCCCAATCGTTCGAGGAGAGCAGCGTTCCGGCCTCGCCGAAGATCAGCAAGTGTCCTTCGCCCAGCTCGATGATGGCGTTGAAGTGCTTGTCGTCGGTGGTGATCTTGCGCGCGTTCCAGGTGTTGCCGCCGTCGGTGCTGTCGTAGTACGCGCCGTAGGCGCCGACCGCAACGGCGAAGTCCTTCTTCACGAAGAGCACGTCGAGGAGCGGCCGCTTCTCCGCGGGTGCGGAGAACTGCTGCGTCCAGGTCTCGCCGCCGTCGCGGCTCGCGAGGATCACGGAGTCGTGTCCCACGGCGATGCCGAGCTGGTCGTCGAGGAAATCGACCGCGGTGAGCAGCGGCGCCGCGGGCGACTTCGCCCGCCGCCAGTTCTTGCCGTGGTCGTCGGTGATCACGATGTAGCCGCGGTCACCGACCGCTACAATGCGATTGCCGAAGCGCTCGGCATCGACGAGCAGCAAGCGCTGCAACGTCCTGGGCGCGAGCGCCCCGTGGCCGGGCAGCAGGTCGGCGTCGGGCGCCGACCACGCCGCGAGGACAATGCCGCAGCCTGCGGCGACGGCGCCGATGAGCTTCCTCATGGACACCGCCGCGATGGCGCGCTTCCTCAGCGCGTTCCCGTTCCGCGCAGGTTCGACGGCGTGTAGTCTCCCGGCGAGCGCTTGATCGGCTGGTAGATGAGCTTTTCCTCGTTGCGCAGCCCCATCGCGAGGTAGCGACCCGACTGCAGGTCGTTGTGCACCTCGACCGTGCCGAAGAACATCGGCACGTTGTACCAGTTCTCGTTGTGGAACTCCGCCGTGCGCCACAGATCGCCGCGGCTGTCGTACTTGTCGATGAGCAGGATGGCCCAGCTGTCCTCGTCGATGTAGAACGTGCGCCGCGCGTAGATGTGGCTGGTGCCCGGCTTGAGCGTCGCATCCACTACCCAGACGCGGTGCAGCTCGTAGCGCGCCAGGTCCTGGTTGATGTGGCCCGGCTTGAGCACGTCGGCATACTTGAGGGTGGGATCGGAGAGCCGGTATGAGTTGTACGGCACGTACATTTCCTTCTTGCCGACCAGCTTCCAGTCGTAGCGGTCGGTCGCTCCGTTGAACATGCCGAAGTCGTCGTTGGTGCGCAGTCCATCGGCCGCCGTGCCGGGGTTGTCGTACGCGACGTTGGGCGCGAGCCTCACGCGGCGCTGCCCGGGGTTGTACGTCCACGCCGAACGCGGCTCCTTCGCCTGGTCGACGGTCTCGTGCACGAGCAGGATCTGTCCCGCGAGGCGCGCGGGCGCGGTGACCGACTGCAGGTAATTCAGCTTCTTGTTGGCCTCGCGCTGGCTCATCGGCTTGGAGCAGTTCCCGTACGAGAAGTCGTATTCGTATTCGAACTTCACCAGCGCGTAGTCACCGGTCGTCGTGACCGCCGCCTGCGCCCAGTTCTGCGCGAAGGTGTCGCCCGTATAGCGCAGCTCCGTATTCCAGATGGCCTCGTTGCCGTTCTTGGGGACCGGGAAGGGAATCCCGCCCAGGCAGCCGGCCACGCCGTTGCCTCCGGGGGCGAGCTGCGCCTTGGCGGCGCATTCCTTCGTCTCGTTGTAATGGCACTGCGGGAACGAAGCGCTGCGATGCGACGGGTAAACGAGCATCTTGTAGTCGCTGTACTTCTTCAGCATCGCCATCTCGCCCGGCGAGAGCTGGTCCTTGTAGCGGTCGGCGTTGCGCCCGTCGATGGTCAGGATCGGCTTGTCGGAAGCGTAGGGATCGGGATATTGATGCCCGGGCTGGAAGCCCGGCATCACTTTCGTGATGCCGCCATCCCAGGCCGGGATGGTGCCTGCGGCGTTGCCGGCCTTCTCCGCGCCTATCGGGGTGAGCGTCGTGCCGAGCTTGGCCGCGTCCGCGGCCGAGAGCTCGGCTGCCGCCGGCAGCGCGCAGGCGCAGCCGGCCGCGAGCGCGAGGGCCGTCTTCAGGATAGTGGTCGCCATTTGCATCTCCTCTTTATGAGTTATCCGTGTGGACGCGCGCTAGAACGAGTAGCTGACGCTGACGGAGTAGAAGTCGCGATCCTTGAGCGGGTTGGCGCTCGAGCAGTACGACGCGGGCTGCGTCGGCGGCACGCCGGAGACGTCGGTACCGCAATACACGCGCCCGCCCCAGAAGGCCGTGTACGACAGGTCGACCACCCACTTGCGTTGGTAGTCCCAGGACACGCCGAGCGAGGCCGACCTTACGCCTTCGTTGAAGTTCGGGCTCGTACCCTGCACGTCCTCCGCGTAAGCCACGCGTGGCGCGACGTTGCCGCCCAGGAAGGCGTTGCTGTACTCGAGCCGCCCGGCGAGGCGATAGCCCCAGGAAAAGTTGGTCAGGAACCCATCGGTCTGCTGACCGCCGCCGGCCGTGACAATGGCGCCGAACGCGGTTGCGGGAAGGAAGACCCCGGGGCCGGCGAATTTCTGGTTGCCGGGCAGGTTATGGAACCAGTTGAATCCCGCTTCGCCGACCAGGACCAGCTGGTCCGCGCCGAGCACACTGGTCATGGACTTGGTGCCGGTGAACTGGAACTGGCTCGCCTTCAACCGCTGGTAGCCGCGGATGTACGTGCCGCCCGGCACGAGCGCGGCGGCGGTCGCGCCGGTCGTGGCGCCCGGAATCTGCGTGAATCCGGTGATCAAATTCGGCAGGCCCAGCAGCGCGAGCGAGACCTCCGGCCCTGCGAGTTGCACCGGAAGGTTGGGCCGATAGGAATACTCGCCCTGGAGCGCCACGCCTCCCGGCCCCTGGGTGTTGAAGCTCACCCCGTAGAGCTTGATGTCCTCGGGATATTCCGCGAAATACCTCACCGTGCCGTTCTGGGCCGCGTTGAGCGGCCCGCCGGTGACGATCGAGGTGAGCGTCGACGACGAGCTCGAGGGGGTGCCCGTGGTCCCCGAGACGAACGGGGTCCTGCTGTGATAGTTGATGTGGTAAAAGCCGAATTCCGTATTGTTCAGGGCATGCGCGAGGTAGCGGACCGCGACGCCATACTGGCCCTCGTCCTTCGCCACCCGATCATCCCCCCGCGTAAACCAGACCGAAGCCGCGGGATCGAAGGGCCCGTACAGGGCCGTCGCGACGGGCCCGGCTCCCGGCGTGGCGAGCGGAATGGGGTTCGACAGCGGAAAGTGATCGTCCTTGCGGCGGCCGAAAGTCACGATCACGCGATTGGAATCGTCCGAAACCGTGTCGTTGTTGGAGAAATACGTGCCGCGCGGATCGATCTTGGTCTTGTCCCAGTTGGTCAGGTAGAAACCCTCGATGCTCGCCGCCTTGGACAGCTCGAGGCTCGCCCAGATGCCGGTGGTGGGGATCAGCCCTTCCTTCAGTTCCGCGCCGGGCGTGCGCAGCCTCGAGACATCGATCGGGTTGACGACGTTGATGCCGTTGCCGATGAAGGTGCTCTCGCCCCAGCTGATCACCTGGCGCCCGAAACGAACGCGCATCGTGTGGTCCAGCGGCTCGAAGGTGGCGAAGAAAAATCCGTCGAGGCCGATGACGTCCTTGCCGACGCGTTCCCTGCCGGCGGGGCCGAGCTTCGGGCTGTTGTAGAGCTGGAAGTCGACGTAGGCGGTGCCGCGCCCGAAGAAGCCGTAGTTCCCGTACTTGACCTCGACCTCGCTGGTCGCCTTGAGGATGTTGGCGAAGGGCGCGCGCGGGTTGAAGTTGAGGTCGCCGTCGTCCTCGTTCACCGAGCGCGAGGTGCCGCCGTTGGCGATGCCGATGAGCGACGGATCGCGCGCGTTGGTGCGCACCGAATAGCCGTAGGAAATGGTGGTGTCGAGGCTGCCCTTGACGCCGTTTTCCATCTCGAACGAGACGGCGAAGGCGGGGGCGGTGCCACCGAGCGCCAATGCGAGCGCGAGCGGCCTGGCCGCGGGACGGAAGGCTTTCATCGGGTGTAGCTCCTCTCTGAGAGTGTCGTTGTTGGCGTTGCCGCCATTCTGCTTTTCGCCATTCTAGCGCAGCGCCTCGAAGAGGCCTGCCGCGCCCATCCCGGTGCCTATGCACATCGTGACCATGCCGTAGCGCCCGCCGGTGCGCTTGAGGCCGTGCATCAGGGTCGCGGTGCGTACCGCGCCCGTGGCGCCGAGCGGGTGCCCGAGCGCGATCGCGCCGCCCTGGGGATTCACTTTCGCCGGATTCAGGCCCAGGTCCTTGATCACCGCCAGCGATTGCGCGGCGAAGGCCTCGTTCAACTCGATCCAGTCGAGGTCGTCCTGGTTGACGCCCGCCTGCTTGAGCACCTTCGGGATCGCCTTGATCGGGCCGATGCCCATGATCTCGGGCGGAACGCCGGCGACCGCGAAGCTTACGAAGCGCGCCATCGGCTTCAAGCCGTACTTCTTCAGCGCCTTCTCGCTCATCAGGATCACGGCGCCGGCCCCGTCGGACATCTGCGAGCTGTTGCCCGCGGTGACCGAGCCGCGCGCCGCGAAGACGGTCTTGAGCTTGGCGAGCGACTCCAATGACGAATCCGGGCGCGGCCCTTCGTCGTTCTCGGCCACGCGCTTGCGCGTGACGATCCCCCCCGAGGCGAGGTCGGGCGAGGCGGATTCGATCTCGTAAGGCAGGATCTCTTCCTTGAAGCCGCCGGCGGCGATCGCCTTGGAGGCTTTCTGGTGGCTCGCGACCGCGAAGGCGTCCTGCTCGTCGCGCGTGACCTTCCACTGCTGCGCGACCTTCTCCGCCGTGATGCCCATGCCGTAGGCGATGGCGACGTGCTCCCCGCCCTTGAACACCGCGTCGTTGAGCGCGATCTTGTTGCCCATCATCGGCACCATCGACATCGATTCGGTCCCGGCCGCGATCACGACGTCGTCGTCGCCGGTGCGGATGCGGTCGGCGGCGAGCGCCACTGCTTGCACCCCGGAGGAGCAGAAGCGATTGATGGTCATCGCCGGCACAGTGTCCGGCAGCCCCGCGAGTAGGACGCCGATGCGCGCCACGTTCATTCCCTGCTCGGCCTCGGGCATGGCGCAGCCGACGATCACGTCGGCGATGTCGTGGGGATCGAGCCCCGGCACCTGAGCCAGCGCCCCCTTGAGCACGTGCGCGAGCATGTCGTCGGGACGAACGTTGCGGAACATTCCGCGCGGCGCCTTGCCCACCGGCGTTCGCACGGCGGCGACGATGTACGCGTCCTGGACTTGTCGGGTCATGGCGATCTCCTAGCGATTCGTGAACAACGAAATGAGGGACGGCAGGAATTCGAGGGCGAAGATGAGGACGACGAAGCCGATGATCGCGCCGCGCAAGGAGGGAGCGAACCTCGTCAGGTTCGCGAGCTTTGCGAGCGTCTGCTGCTGCTCGGGCGGGAGCTTCGCGAAGGCGGCTCGCTGCGCCGGCGTGAGCTTCGCGTCCTTGTCGAAGAGCTTGATCAGGCTCTCCATGCCTTCGGCGGCGGGCGATGGCGCCGGGGGCGCCGCGAGCGGATCGTCGCCCTTCAGCACGGCGTCGAACGAGCGAACGCTCGAGGCCGGCGCGGGTGCGGCCGCGGCGGCCGCGGCGGCCGCCGGGGCCGGATCGTCCGCGATCATGCCCCGCGCGAACAGGGTCGAGGTGCCGTGCGCGACTGACGCGGCCGGCTGGGGCGGCGGCGCGTCGGAAGGCATGCTGCGGCGGCGAAAGGCGGCGATCGTCTGCGAGATCGCGCCCCAGATCATGAGCGCGCCGAAGAACGGGAAGAGGAGCACCAGAAGGCCGATCCACTCTTCCTTGCGAATGACATCGGGCAGCACCAGGAGCGCGATCGGCACCGAGATCGCGTTCCAGAAGAAGGCGAACACCCACAGACCCAGCACGCCCGCGCCGCCACTGGCGGACGCGCGAGCCCTCGCCTTTGCCGGGCGCTGCGCGGGCTCGCCGCGCAGCGTGTGCACCAGGAACCACAGCGCCCCAACGCCGACGCCGCCGAAGCCGAGCGCGAAGGGCACCATGAAAAGCATCAGGTTCCAGCGAATGGCGCGATCCACCATCGATTCCGAAGGGTTGTCGGGATTCACGAACACGGTGATCGGTCGTCCCTCGCGCTGGGCCGTGGAGATCATGTCGGCCATCTCCTCGTGCCACGAATCGATGTTGTCGGTCCCGCCGAGGATCTCCGAGCCGAGCCGGTCGCCCTTGTACTCGCGTCCCTGGAACGTATAGCGGTAGCTCACCTGCCCGCGGTCGAAGGCGTCGACCTTCGCCTTCACCAGCACCCAGTCCTTCGCTCGCATCCCGTCGTGGACGGTCTTGCCGATCATCCACGAGGCTCCGGCGCCGACGCCGCCAAATAGCACGGCGAAGAGCAGGCAGAACGCGACGACGCCGAGCTTGCCGTCCACGTCAGTTCCTGAGCGGCTTGCCGTTCTTCAGCATGGCTTCAATGCGCTCCTGCGTCTTCGGGGTCTTCGCGAGCTCGACGAAATGCCGCCGCTCGAGGTCGAGAAGCCACTTCTCGTCCACGAGGCTGCCGGGCTCGACCTCGCCCCCGCACATCACCTCGGCGATGCGCGACGAGATGTCGTAATCGTGCTCGGAGATGAACTGGCCCTCCTTCATGTTGACCAGCATCATCTTGAGCGTGGCGATGCCCGTGGCGCCCAGCACCGGGATCTGCGCTGGCGCGAGCGCCGGCCGCGCGCCCGAATCGGCCATCGCGCGCGCCTCCTGCTTGGCGATGTAGAGCAGCTCGGCTGGATGAAAGACGATCACGTCGGCGGGCTTGAGGAAGCCGCGCTCGCGCGCATCCGCGGCGCTCTTCGAAGTCTCTCCCATCGCGATCTGCCGGAAGGCGCGCGACAGCTCGGGGAATGCGTCGCCGCCCTTGGCCCAGGCGACCGAGCGCTCCGCGAACTCCTTGAGCCCACCTCCTGCCGGAAGCAGCCCCACGCCCACCTCGACCAGCCCGATGTAGCTCTCGAGCGCCGCGACCGCGCGCTGCGAATGCATCACGAACTCGCAGCCGCCGCCGAGCGCGAGGCCCTCCACCGCCGCCACGGTGGGCACCAGGCTGTACTTGAGGCGCTGCGAAGTCTGCTGGAAGAGCGCCACCATCTTCTCGAACTCGTCGAAGCGGCCGGCCTTGAGCGATTCGAGCGCCGCCTTGAGATTGGCACCCACCGCGAACGGCGCCTCGTGCCAGATCACCAGGGCGTCGAAACCCTTCTCGGCCTCGTCGATCGCGCGATTGAGACCCTGGAGGACCTCGACTCCGAGCGCGTGCATCTTGCTCTTGAAGGAGACGATCGCGATGCGATCGCCCTGGTGCCACATGCGTACGCCGTCGTCCTCGAACACCGTGGTGCCGCGGTCGGCGGGCTTCTCGCCCAGGACGAGCTCGGGGAAGAGTTGCCGCGCGTACACGGCAAGCTTGGAGCGCGCGACCATGCGCCCGGTCTCCGCCGAGTACGAGCCCTCGGGCGAATGCACCCCTTGGCGCCCGTCCGTGACCCACTTGGGAAGCGGCGCCTTCGACATGGCCTTGCCGGCGGACACGTCATCCTCGATCCATTTTGCGACTTGCTGCCACCCGGCCGCCTGCCACTCCTCGAAGGGCCCGAGCTGCCAGCCGAAGCCCCAGCGCACCGCGAGGTCGACGTCGCGCGCGCAGTGCGCGATCTCGGCGAGATGCACGGCGCTGTAGTGAAAGACGTCGCGGAAGATGGCCCACAGGAATTGCGCCTGCGGATGCTTGGAAGCGCGCAGCTTCGCGAACAGCTGCGCCGGGCTCTTCTCCTTGAGGATCGCCTGCACCTCCTCCGCGATCGCGCCCGACTGCGCCCGGTAGTCCTGCTTGGCCACGTCGAGCACCAGGATGTCCTTGCCCTTCTTCAAGTAGACGCCGGCCCTGGTCTTCTGCCCGAGCGCGCCCTTGGCGATCAGCGCCGCGAGCCATGCCGGCGCCTGGTAGTGCGCGTGCCATGGATCGTTCGGCAGCGTATCCGCCATGGTCTTGATCACGTGCGCCATGGTGTCGAGGCCGACCACGTCGGCGGTGCGGTAGGTGGCGCTCTTTCCCCGCCCGATCGCCGGACCCGTCAGCGCGTCGACCTCGTCGAAGCCCAGGCCGAAGGCTTGCGTGTGGTGCATCGTCGCGAGCATCGAGAAGACGCCGACGCGGTTGGCGACGAAGTTGGGCGTGTCCTTGGCGCGGATCACACCCTTGCCGAGCGTCGTCGTGAGGAACGTCTCGAGGCGGTCGAGGACGCCGGGGTCGGTATCGGCCGTGGGGATGATCTCCACCAGGCGCATGTAGCGCGGCGGATTGAAGAAATGGATGCCGCAGAAGCGCTTGCGGAGGCTCTCGGGCAGGGTCTTCGAGAGCTCGGTGATCGAGAGCCCCGAGGTGTTGGAGGCGAAGGTGGCGTGGGCGGCGATGTGCGGCGCGACTTTCTCGAAAAGCGACTTCTTCCAGTCCATGCGCTCGCTGATCGCCTCGATCACGAGGTCGCAGTCGGCGAGGAGATCGAGGTGCTCGTCGTAGTTCGCCGCCGTGATCTGCCGCGCGATCGAGTTCGTCGCGAGCGGGCTCGGGTTGAGCTTCACAAGCCCCTCGATCGCCTTGTTGGCGATCGCCGACTTGTCCTTGCCCTCCTTCGCCGGAAGGTCGAAGAGGATCGGCTTCACGTTGGCGTTGGCGAGGTGCGCGGCGATCTGCGCGCCCATGACGCCGGCGCCGAGGACCGCGGCCTTGCGGATCAGCATGCGTTGCGGGGCGGCCTCGGAGCGTGGTGCGGCGGGCGCGGGGCTCTTGGCGGGAACGAGCGTGGCTTCGGTCATTTCATTTCTCCGGGGGCCGCGGGGACGGGGCGCGGCTGGCGCCGCTCGTCGACCGCGACATAGGTGAGTTGCGCTTCGGTGACCTTGACGGCTTCGTCGAGGCCGAGGCGCCCGCGCTGGGCGAATACCTCGACGTCGACGGTGATCGACGTGCGGCCGACCCTGCAGACTCGCGCATACAAGCTGACAAGGTCGCCGACGAAAACCGGCTCCTTGAACACGAAGGAATTCACCGCGACCGTCACCACGGGACCCTTGGCGCGCGCCCACGCGGGGATGCTGCCGGCGATGTCCACCTGCGACATCACCCAACCGCCGAAGATGGTGCCCTGCGCATTGGTGTCCGCCGGCATCGGCACGATGCGCAGCACGGGCTGCTCGCTTGCGGGCAGGGAGGTCGTCATGGCGGTGGGGGATTCAAACGAGCGTTTGAAATTCTACTCGCGAACGGTTCGCCGTGCAGGCGTCAGACGGCGAGCACCAGCTTGCCGAAATTCTCGCCCTTGAAGAGCTTGAGCAGCGTCTCGGGGAAGGCGTCGATGCCGCCCGCGACCACGTCCTCCTTCGCCGCGAGCCGGCCCTCGGCGATCCACTTCGCCATCTCGGCACCGGCCTCGGCGTAGCGGTCCGCGTAATCGAACACCACCATGCCGGTCATGCTGGCGCGGTTCACGAGGAGCGACATGTAGTTGGCGGGCCCCTTCACGCCGGCCGTGCTGTTGTACTGCGAGATGGCGCCGCAGATCACGATGCGCGCGCGCATCGCGAGCCGCGCGAGCGCCGCCTCGAGAGTCTCGCCGCCGACGTTGTCGAAGAACACGTGGATGCCGTCGGGGCAGGCACGCTTGAGGCCGTCCTTCACGTCACCGCCCTTGTAGTCGATCGCGGCGTCGAGGCCGAGCGTGCCGGTGAGGTAAGCGCATTTCTGCGCGCCTCCCGCGATGCCGACCGCCCGGCAACCCTTGATCTTCGCGATCTGGCCCACCGCCGCGCCGACCGCTCCCGCGGCGCCCGACACCACGACGGTCTCGCCCGGGAGCGGCTTGCCGATGTCGAGCAGCCCGAAATACGCGGTCATCCCGGGCATTCCGAGCGTACCGAGGTACGTGGTGATGGGCACCCGTCGAGTATCGACCTTGCGCACGCCCTTGCCATCCGAAATCGCATACTCCTGCACGCTGAAATTCCCGGCGACCTCGTCGCCTTCGCGGAACGCGGGGTGCTTCGATTGCACGACGCGGCCGGCGCCGCCGGCGCGCATCACTTCGCCGATAGCCACGGGACGAATGTACGAGCGGCCCTCGTTCATCCAGCCGCGCATCGCCGGATCGAGCGAGATGTGCGACACCTTGACGAGCAGCTCGCCCTCCCCAGGCTGCGGTACCGCCTCCTCGGTGAAGCTCCAGTTCGCGCGCGTCGGCAGACCGACGGGGCGCGCGGCGAGGCGGACCTGGCGATTCATCGTCATGCCGGCGGCGCCTTGCGCGGCGAGACCCACATCGTGATCGTCGCGCGGCAGACGATCTGCCCGCTGCGATCCTTCACCTCGACCTGCACCGGCACTTCGCGCGCGGCCCCGTCGGGCACTTCGCCCACCGTGGCGGTTGCCTCCACGGAGGTTTCGGCTTTGCGCAGGTATTCCACTTGCATGCCCTTGGGCAGCCAGCGCATCGTGCGCGGGATGGTGATCTCGGTCATTGTGCCGGCTGCAATCTCCGCAAGGTTGCACATCGCGATCGCGTGCACCGTGCCGACGTGGTTGGTGACCGCGCGGCGCTTGGCCATCGAAACGCGCGCGAAGCCCGGCCGGAACTCCTCGAAGCGCGGACGGATGCTCGCGAAATACGGCGCCTTCCAGCAGATCACGCGCGAGAAGAGCGCCTTGCCGAGCGGAAAGCGCTCCAATCGCTGCCAGGCGGCGAGGGCCGGGTTCAGATCGCCTCCCAACCGCTGTCCGCTTCGAAGCGCGCCCCGTGCCTCGCCTTTAGCTCGGCCATGATGCGCAGCCACTCCTGCTTGCCGCGCGCGCGGATGGTGTTGATCGGCCCGCCGCGGTGCGGCGCGAAGCCCGTACCGAAGATCACGCCCGCGTCGACGAGGTCGGCATCGGCGACGATCTTCTCGCGCACGCACGCGACCGCCTCGTTCAACGCCGGCAGCACCATGCGATCGGCGAGCGACTTGAGGTCGAGCGAGCCGGTCCCCGTCGTGCCCTTGACCGCCTTGCCCTTCACCCATCGGTAGTAGCCTTGCGCGGTTTTCTTGCCGAACTGCTTCGCCTCGATCAGCGCCTGCAGCTTCTTCGGCACGGGCGTGCCCGGCTTGGCGAGCTCCTGGCCGACGGCCCAGCCGATGTCGAGCCCGACCATGTCGGCGAGCTCGATCGGCCCCATCGGCATGCCGAAATCCTTCATCGCGGCGTCGAGCGCTTCGGGCGGAATTCCCTCGTCGACCATCAGCATCGCTTCGAGCAGGTACGGCGAAAGCACGCGGTTCACG
>Ga0209647_1000588_pt1 | contig 33739 bp, 34 predicted proteins | sample GraSoi_2013_60cm_FD_185827 | JGI IMG/M metagenome (GOLD analysis project Ga0209647, IMG submission 185827) | Grasslands soil microbial communities from the Angelo Coastal Reserve, California, USA - Sample 9_17_2013_60cm (SPAdes) (version 2) | ecosystem: Environmental > Terrestrial > Soil >... | reverse complement strand
CCGACGCTGCAGCAGCGGTGCTTGCGCCCCATTGGCAACGCGCCAAAGGCGCTTAAATCACGTCAGCTCTCGGACTCATTCCGGTCATGGGCCAACGACCGGCACAGGCGGTGCCGGTCCCGAATTTCAGGCTTCGCGCGCTTGACGATTCCTCCCGCGATGCCCAAATAATATACGATTGGTTCATAAATAGTGGCGTGTAGTCGGCAGGGACTGAACCGATCAGCTCCGGAAAATCGTGAGCATTTCCTCGGGGGACCTTTCTCCACTGCGAATACGAAGAATTCGTTTGTTGGGCGGCTCGGCCGCAAAGGGTGGCGTACATGCCACCAGCGCTGGTGTTCGTCCTTCGTGTGCCGCATGGAGCATATTTCACCTGCCATTACGAAGGAGTGAGCCATGCAGAATGGCCCAAAGACAGTCATGAGTGGGCGCCAACGCAAACCGGCGGCGTCATTTGCTGCCCGCTCAATGCGGTGGACCTCGAGTGCCGCCCGCCCAGACCCGAAGGGCCCTCCAAACGCGCAAAGAAGCTATGAGCGGTATCTCGCGCTGGCCCGAGCTGAAGCCCTGTCCGGCAATGTGATCGGGGCGGAGAACTACTACCAGCACGCTGAACATTATTTCAGATTGATGTCCTCGGACCGAGGAACGACATAGGAGCTGAGTTTTGCTGGAAAGAAAGCTATTTAGAGCATCACGAGACCGAGTTGTGCAGCCCTAGCCACCGCTTCGCCCTTGCGCGGGCTTCCAGCCCGGCTCAACAGCAAGGCTTTTTGTGATATCTTCAACAGTCTGAATTAGGGGAGCGTATCCATTTGCCGCAGGTCAGCGCCGCGCAGGAGCTTCAGGTCAAAGCCCAGATGCGCCTAGCCTCTTTGATGGAAGAAAAATTAGTAACCCGAATTTCTGTTCTATCCACCTTGCTCGGAGATGGCAAAACAACCGAACGACTTCTGGTCCGCATTTCGACTGAAACGCACAAAACGTCACCGGACTTCGATCAAACGGCCGCGGACAAAGCGAAAAATAGGATTAAGCAGGCGTTAGGCGACATTGGTTGCGACGTGTTCATCGAAACGGAGCGATAACCCTACGTCTTACGGCTTGCGTTTGGCGACATCCTTGTATGTGCCGAAAACTTCGTCCGTTTGATCTAGTGACAGAATCGCCTAACGTCAGCGGCGATGATTGCTCTGTTATGCTTGTTCCTTGTTCGTCTCGCCGTTCAAGCCGAAGAGCGACTCGGTTACGCGCGTTGCTGGATCGAGCAGATTGTGAACGAGAGGGGGCACTCCGCACCTTCGTTGCAGAACCGCATCGTCGCCTGGAGTTCGTCGCCGCGCTAACGGCATTCGGCTTATGCGCACCTTCCGCCATTTCATCGCTCGATTGCGTGATGCAGAGATCACGCTAAGCGCAGTGGCCTAAATTCGCAGAATGATAGGTTGCGGAATGAGGCAGGGGGGCTCGAGGGCACCTGGATCAGGTCCCGTCGGCGGCACCATGATTTCCGATATGAGACCCAAGCTATGCAGCAGGGCATCGGCTCAGTGGCAGGGCATGGCCCATGGGCGGCGCGCACGATCGGCCGTCTTGAACGCGGCGATCTTGTCCATATAGCTGTCGGTCAACGCGATGTTATCCCAGCCGTTCAGCAGGCGCGTGCGGCGGACGGGATCGATGGCGAAGAGGAAGGTTCTATTGCTGCATTGGATGGTCTGCTGCTCGAGATCGACGGTCAGTGGCTGGCTCGGCTTCTCGCCGAGCATGGCCACGAGCGCGGCCGCCTCGTCGTCGGAGACGATCGCGGTCAACAGTCCGTTCTGGACCGCATTGCCTGCGAAGATGTCGCCGAAGGATGGCGCAATGACACATCGGATGCCGTAGTCGTAGAGCGCATAGACCGCCGCCTCGCGCGAGGAGCCGCAGCCGAAGTTGCGAGCGCCAACGACAATCCTGGCGTCGCGCCAGGCCGGCTGGTTGAGCGGAAAATTCGGCCGCTCGCGCCCGTCGGCATCGAAGCGCAGATCGTGCAGCAGGACCGCGCCGAGCCCGGCCGAGCGTGGCAATTTCAGAAAGCGCGCCGGTAAGAGTTGATCGGTATTGAGATTGGCGACGTCGAGCGGGCAGGCTGCCGCAGTCAGTCGGATGAACTTGTCCATGCGCGTCTCACACCTTGCGCCCGGCGAGCAGCGGCCGCACGTCGGTCAGCGTTCCCGTGACTGCCGCCGCGGCGGCCATGGCCGGAGACATCAAATGGGTACGCGCGCCCGGTCCCTGCCGTCCGCGGAAATTGCGGTTGGTGGTCGAGGCGCAGCGTTCGCCAGGCCCCACCACATCGCCATTGATGCCGACACACATGGAGCAGCCGGATTCGCCCCATTCGAGGCCGGCGTCGCGGAAGATGCGGTCGAGCCCTTCCTCTTCGGCCTGGCGCTTGACGGCAGACGAGCCGGGCGACACCAGCCCGGGAACCTTGCTCGCCCGGCCTGCCAGGACTGCGGCTGCTGCTCGCAGATCCTCGATGCGTGCATTGGTGCAGGAGCCGATGAAGATGCGGTCGATCGCAATATTGGCGAGCTTCGTGCCCGGCATGAGCCCCATGTAGTCGAGTGCTTCGCGCAGATATTTCGCGCGCGCCGCGTCCGGCTCGCGTGCAGGATCCGGCACGCTGGCGTCGATCGGCAGGGCATCTTGCGGGCTCGTGCCCCAGGTGACAATAGGCGCAATGTCGGCTGCGTCGAGCTCGACCTCGCGGTCGAATTCCGCGCCGTCGTCCGTCGTGAGCGCCGACCACGCCTCGAGGGCCTGCTCGAATGCCGCCCCCTTCGGCGCATAAGGGCGGCCTTTCACATATTCAAAGGTCGTTTCGTCAGGCGCAATCATGCCACTGCGCGCACCGGCCTCGATTGACATGTTGCACAGCGTGAGCCGTCCTTCCATCGATAGCGCACGGATGGCGGAGCCACCGAACTCAACGGCATGGCCAGTCGCGCCGTCGGCGCTAATCCTTGCGATAATGGCGAGCACGAGGTCCTTGGCCGCAATGCCAGGGCCAAGGTATCCATTGACGATAATGCGCATGCGCTTCGGCTTGCGCTGGCACAACGTCTGCGTCGTCAGCACATGGGCGACCTCGGAGGCGCCGATGCCGAAAGCGTAGGCGCCGAGCGCGCCATGGGTCGAGGTGTGGCTATCACCGCATACGATCAGCAGGCCAGGTAGGGTGAGGCCCTGCTCGGGCCCGACCACGTGGACGATTCCTTGGCGGGGATCGTCGAGCCCGAACAACGGTATGCCATGCTCGGCGGTGTTTTCCTCGAGTGTGTGCACCATGCGCGCGATGTCAGGATTGTCGATTGCGCGCCGAGAGCCGCGCGTCGGGACATAATGATCGGCGACACCAAAGGTGAGACCTGGCTCGGCGACCTGCGCGCCGCGCGCTTTGAGCTTGCTGAAGGCGTTGAACGATCCCTCATGCACGTAATGGCGGTCGACCCACAACAGCGCCTCCCCGTCCTCGCGCCGCACGATTTCGTGGGCCACCCACAGCTTGTCGAACAGGGTCAGAGGCGCATTCATGCTGATCGGCCGGGATTAAGCATCGCGGCGGACTGAGTGCAATATAGAAGGGGTCGCCGGGCAATGTTAGTCTATCGCGCGCATGTCAGATGGGAGGGTTCCAATGTCGCATTGGTCAGGACAGGTTACGCGCCGCCGTCTGCTGCGAACCACAGCATTGGGCGCGGCCGCCGCCGCCACCGGTCTCATCAACGCGCCGCTGCTGCGCGCCCAGGGCTCTCCGGTGAAGCTTGGCGTGCTGCACCCGGTTTCCGGCGCACTCTCCTACTCCGGCCAACAGGGCCGGCTCGGTGCAACGATCGCGATCGAGGAGATCAACGCGGCAGGCGGCATCAAGGCGCTGGGAGGCGCCAAGATCGAGGCTGTGCTTGGCGACGCGCAGTCGACGCCGGAAGGTGGCAATGCCGAGGTCGAGAAGATGAACTCAGCGGGCGTCGCGGCCATCGTCGGCGGCTATGCCAGCTCGATCTGCCTTACCGCTAGTCAGACCGCCGCCCGCTACGACCTGCCGTACGTGGTCGACGTGGGCGTCGCCGACAACATCGTCACACGCGGCCTCAAGAACACATTCCGGTTCGGGCCTGGCTTCGGAGTGATTGCAAAAACAGCGCTCGACAACCTCGTCACCATCAACGACCAGGCCGGCAAGCCGGCCAAGACGGTGATGATCGTGCACGAAGACTCTCTGTTCGGGTCGGGGCTCGCCAAGCTGCTCAACGCCCAACTGCCCGAGCGGGGCTTCGAGGTGCTCGAGACCATTCCGCATCCGACGCCGACCCGCGATTTCAATAACGTGGTGCTGAAAATCAAGGCGCAGAATCCTGATCTCGTGATCCCGGCGAACTACTATAACGAGTACGTGCTGCTCGCCCGCACCATGCAGCAACAGCGGGTGCGCCCAAAAGGCATTTACTCGGTCCTCGGCGGCGCGGCATCGTCCTACAAGTTCGTTAAGGAGTTCCCTGAAGCCGCGCAATACATCATGGACTGCAATCATTGGTTCGACCCGCGCAATCCGAAGGCATTGGCGCTCAAGAAGAAGGTCGAGGATAGGGGGGAGTTCTACACCTATGAAGTGTTCATGAACTACTCGTGCATCCTCCTCGTCGCCGACGCGCTGGAGCGCGCTCGGAGCGCGGAGCGCGCCAAGATCATTGCGTCGTTGGAAAGTTCCACATTCTCCCGCCACGTGATGCCCTACGGGCCAACCAAGTTCGTCAACGGCCAAAACCAAGGCGCCGCGCCGGTCAATACCCAGGTGCTGGGCAACGATATCCAGGTAATCTTCCCGCAGGCCTTCGCCACGGCGAAGCCGGTATTCCCCATGCCACGCGCCTGAGCGGCCAGAAGACGGCGGCGGGCGCCGCCGTCGCCCTTCGGTCGCCGCATGCTGTCGCTGGTCATCCTCGTTCCCGCCATCCTCAATGGGCTCCTGACCGGCGCGGTATATGGGCTGGTCGCACTCGGGCTGACGCTGATCTACGGCGTCCTGCACATCATCAATTTCGCGCACGGCGCGCTGCTCACCGCCGCGATGTTTGCGGCGTTCTTCGCGCACCGGTTCCTCGGTCTCGATCCCTACGTCGCGACCATTGTGCTCACGCCGCTGTTCTTCGCGCTGGGTTATTGCTTGCAGCGCTTCGTCATTGGCCCTGCCGCGCACGGCGAGGACCGCAATATTCTGCTGGTGACACTTGGGCTCGCGGTGGTGATCGAGAACGTGCTGCTCTATGCCTTTGGCGGCGATACGCGCACGCTCAACCTCGATTATGCCTTCAATGTCGTCGACCTCGGCATCGCTTTCCTTGCGGTGCCGCGCGTCATTGGCTTCGGCATCGTGCTCGCCGTGGCGCTGGTGCTGTGGCTCATCTTGAGCCTAACCGATACCGGTAAGGCGATCCGCGCGGTTGCCAAGGAGAAGCTCGGGGCGGAGCTCTCCGGTATCGACGTGGCGCACATCTATGCCGTTACCTTCGGTCTCGGCACCGCCTGCCTTGCCATCGCCGCCTGCCTCCTCATCCCGACCTATTACGTCAATCCGCACGTCGGAAACGCCTTCGTGCTCGTCGCCTTCACCATTGTCGTGCTTGGCGGCATGGGTTCGGTGACAGGCGCGCTCGTCGGCGGCCTGTTCATCGGCGTGGTGGAGAGCCTCTCCGGCCTCTATCTCGGGGAATCGCTCGGGCAGATTGGCATTTTCGTCATGTTCATCCTGGTGCTGCTGTTCCGCCCCAGCGGCCTGTTTGGAGAACGGGCATGAGGGGGCCTTCGATTGCGCACATTGTGCTCGTCATCGCCGCGCTCGCGACGGTGCCGTTGCTCACCGCCTCCAATGTCGTACTCAATTTTCTCACCGTGGCGTTGCTGATCGCCCTGGTGGGGCAGGGCTGGAACGTGCTCGGCGGCTACGGCGGGCAGTATTCCTTCGGCCATGCAGCCTTCTTCGGCACCGGCGCGTATGTCAGCGCCATCCTGCAAGTGCGCTACGGCGTCAACGCCTGGATCGCATTCGCGCTCGGAATCGCCGGCGGCGCGCTGGTCGGCGCCGCAATCGGTCTGCTCACCTTCCGTTCCGGATTGAAGGGCGCGTATTTCGCCCTCGTCACGCTTGCGTTTGCCGAGGTGCTTCGCATTCTCGCTAGCGTCGCCCCCATCACCGGTGCCGGCGTCGGTATCCTGATCACCCTCGATCTGCGGCCGCAAGCGTTCCAGTTCCAGAGTCGCGCCCCGTTCTATTGGATCATGCTTGCAATGGTCGCGGTCTCGCTGGTCATCGTGCGGCTGATCGAGCAGAGCCGGTTCGGCGCTTGGCTCGTCGCGGTGCGCGAAAACGAAGACGCAGCCAAAGCGATTGGCGTCGACGCAACGCGGGTCAAGCTCGCCGCTATGACAATTTCTGCCGCCATCACCGCCGCCGGCGGAGGTTTCTACGCGCAGTATTTTCTGTTCATCGACTCTAGTATCGCCTACGGGCCGTGGATTTCCGTCGAGGCTTTGCTTGCACCCATCGTCGGCGGCATCGGCACCGTGTTCGGGCCGCTGCTTGGCGCGTTGGTTGTCAAGACGCTCGGCGAATTGACCAAGCTCATCACCGGCGATGCCCCCGGCCTCGACCTCGTGATCTACGGCGGTCTGCTCGTCCTGATCATAGCCTTCGCCCCGCGTGGGATTGCAGGACTGCTGGCCGACCTGCGCTTGCGTTTTGCGCGCTTGAGGTCATCGCTACCGGGGCGCGCCCATGGCTGAGCCGCTGCTTCGCGTTGAGCGCGTATTCAAACGCTTCGGCGGCCTCCTCGCTGTCGACAATGCTTCGCTCGCCGTCGAAGCCGGCCAGATCACCGCACTGATCGGGCCCAACGGTGCCGGCAAAACCACACTGTTCTCCATCATCAGCGGGTTCCTGCCGCCGAGCGAAGGCCGCATCTTTTACCGCTGCGCCGACATTACGGGCATGCCGCCCCATCTTCTGGCGCGGCGAGGCATCGTGCGCACCTTCCAGATCGTACAGCCGTTCGCCGGCCTCACCGTGCACGAGAACATCGCCATCGGCGCGCACCTGTCGCGACGCTCACGTGCTGACGCGCTTGATGCCGCTGCGGAAGTTGCAAGCACAGTTGGCCTCGGCGATCTCCTCGGCCGTCCCGCGGCGAGCCTCACCGTCGCAGGCCGCAAGCGGCTGGAAGTCGCCCGAGCGCTAGCGGCCGAGCCCCAACTGCTTCTACTCGACGAGGTGCTTGCTGGCCTCAACCCCGGGGAGGTCGCCACCATGGTGCCGATCATCCGCGGCCTTGCCGAGCGCGGCATCACGATACTTATGATCGAGCACGTGATGCAGGCGGTGATGAGCCTCGCCGAGCACGTTTTCGTGCTAGCGGAGGGCCACATCGTCGCCGAAGGCGCCCCTCGAGCCGTGGTTGGGAATCCGCGCGTGGTCGAGGCTTATCTCGGCCATGGCGCAGCAGCGCGCCTTTCGGCCGCAGGAGCCGCGCATGTCTGAGGCGCTGCTTTCGGTCAGCGGGCTTGTCGCCGGTTACGGCGCGACTGAGGTGCTGCGCGGGATCGATCTTGAGGTCGCCGCCGGCGAGATCGTTGCCGTGCTCGGCTCGAACGGAGCGGGGAAGTCAACGCTCAACCGCGTGATCTCCGGCGTGCTGCGCGCAACGCACGGCTCCGTCCGTTTCGCAGGCGGCGCGATCGAGCGCGAGAAGCCGGCGACGATCGTGGCGCGCGGGCTCATCCACGTGCCGGAGGGGCGCTGCATCTTTCCCAACCTGACGATCAAGGAAAATCTCGATCTTGGCAGCTACCGGCGGGGCCGCATCCGGCGGGAGAGGAATCGGGAGCGAGTATTTGCGCTCTTTCCGCGGCTCGCCGAGCGCCGCTCGCAGCGCGCCGGCACGCTCTCAGGCGGCGAGCAGCAGATGCTGGCGATCGGGCGCGGGTTGATGGCCGAGCCTAAATTGCTGATCCTCGACGAACCATCGCTCGGCCTCTCGCCGCTGCTCGTCGAGGAGCTGTTCGGACTGATCCGGCGCATCAATACGGAAGGCATCACGCTCCTTCTGGTGGAGCAGAACGTGGTGCAGTGCCTTGAGGTGGCGCGCCGAGCCTATATCCTCGAAGAGGGCATGTTCGTGCTAGATGGAAACTCAGCCGATATCCGCGACGACCCGAACCTCAAACGTGCCTATCTCGGACTATAACGATGGCTGATGTGATGGATCTGCGGTCGCGCCTCATGCGGAAGCCCATCATAGTCGCTCCCGGCGTCTACGATGCGTTCACTGCACTGGTCGCTGAACAGAGCGGTTTCAGGACTCTTTACGTCTCGGGGGCAGCGATCTCGTATACGCGGCTCGGACGGCCGGACATCGGTCTCGTGAGCATGAGCGAGGTTGTCGAGATCGTCGGCGTGATGCGCGATCGCGTTGGCGCCGAGCTGATCGTCGATGCCGACACCGGATATGGCAATGCGCTCAATGTCGGGCGCACCATTCGCCTGTTTGAGCGCGCGGGGGCGAGCGCGATCCAAATTGAGGATCAGGATTTTCCCAAGCGTTGCGGCCACCTCGACGGCAAGGTCCTCATCCCGACGGCCGAGATGGTTGGCAAGATTAAGGCCGCGGTCGATGCCCGGCGCTCGCGCGAGACGCTGGTGATCGCACGCACCGACGCCATCGCGGTCGAAGGTTTCGAGCGCGCCATCGAGCGGGCCGCGCTCTATCGTGATGCGGGGGCCGATGTGCTGTTTGTCGAGGCGCCCAAGACGCTGCCGGAGCTTAAGCGCATTCCGCCGGCCCTCGGCGGCGTGCCGGTAATGGCTAACATGGTCGAGGGCGGCAAGACCCCGACGCTCTCGGCTGCCGAGCTCGAGGCGATGGGTTTCGCGCTGGTGATCTTTCCCGGCGGCATCGTGCGCGCACTGGCGCGCATGGCGCGCGAATATTACGCCTCGCTCGCCGCACGCGGAACCTCCGAGCCGTTCCGCTCCCGTATGCTCGACTTCACTAGCCTCAATGAATTGATCGGAACGCCGGAGATGCTCGCGCTCGGCAGACGATACGAATCCTCGCCACCGCCGTCGGGCAAGAAGAAAGGCACGCGCCGGTGACGTTGCACCTTGCCTTCACTGCCAAATTGGCGCCCGGCAGGAACCTGAACATCGGGAAAGTTTGGATGTCTATTCCGTCCGCTCGAAGCTTCGTGGTTCTCGGTGTCATCTTTGCATGCGGCTTGATGACGCCGCAGCGTCCCAAGGCTGAAGGCTATCCGTCGCGACCAATTAAGTTGTTGGTTGGCGCCTCACCGGGTGGAACCACTGATACTGTTGCACGAGCGCTTGCAGAACCGATGGCGAGTGCCCTGAGACAGCCGGTCGTGGTGGAGAATCGGCCAGGTGCGGGCGGCAATCTGGCCGCCGATGTAGTCGCAAAATCCGCACCGGACGGCCATACGCTACTTGTGAGTTTCACCAGCCATACCATCAACGCGACGCTTTATCCCAAGCTGCCATTCGATCCTGTGGCCGATTTCACGCCGATCACCATGGTTGCGACGGTGCCAAGCCTGCTGGTGGCCCATCCAAAACTGCCCGCGAGCAACCTCGAAGCACTCATCGCACTTGCTGAGGGTCAGCCTGATACGCTGACGATTGCAATCGGAGGGATCGGATCCTCGCTGCACCTAGCAGGTGAGCAATTCAAGATGATGACCGGTATTCGTCTGCTCAACGTTCCTTACAAGGGAACGTCGCCGGCGTTAACCGATTTGCTCGGAGGACAGGTCGATCTAATGTTCATCAGTTTGGTGACGGGGACGGCACACGTTCGCGCTGGAAAGCTGCGCGCCTACGGTGTCACTAGTGCTCAAAGGCAGCCGTCATTTCCTGATCTACCGACGATCGGAGAAGTCGTACCCGGATTCGAGTCCAACGCCTGGTTTGGCGTTTTCGCACCGGCCAACGTTCCTGCCGGGATCACCGACAAATTGAACGCGGTAATCGTGGCAGCGCTCGAGAACTCGAGGTTGCGCGACCGCCTCAAAAATGAAGGCGCCTCGCCCGTCGGCAGCACGCCCGCTGAGTTTGCCGCGTTCGTGCGCGAAGATATCAGGCGTTGGGCACCCGTCGTCACTCAGTCAGGGGCAACGCCGAACTAGAAAGCGCTGGAAATCTCGAATGGAAAAACTCTTCGACCTAGTCATCAAGAACGCCCGAGTAGTGCGCCCAAATAAGACGTCGGTGGATTGTCTCGACATCGCGGTCAAGGATGAAAAGATCTCCCGCCTGGCACCCGACATCCAGGCGGAACAAGCGAAGCAGGTTTTCGACGCCAAGAATCTTCTGGCATTCCCGGGTTGCGTCGATGCTCACATGCACATCGGCATCTATGCGCCCCTCGGCCAGGACGCAGTTTCGGAAAGCAAGGCGGCAGCCATCGGCGGCGTAACCTCAAGCCTGAATTATATACGCACAGGGCATTATTATCTGAACCGGGGCGGTCCATATCGGGACTTCATGCCCGCAGTCCTCAAGCAATCCGAGGGGCGATTCTGGGTCGATTACGGTTATCACATTGCGCCGATTGAGGCTGGGCACATTGATGAAATGGAACATCTCGCCCTCGACTACGGTATCCCCTCGTTTAAGATATTCATGTTTTATGGAGGATACGGCCTGCACGGGCGGTCAGCCAATCAGAATGAATTTCTGATGATCGGCCCCGAAGATCGCTATGACATCGCTCATTTCGAATTCATCATGCGCTCGGCACAGCGTTTGATGACGAAATACCCCAAACTCGCCGCCTATATCAGCGTCAGTCTTCATTGCGAGCTTGCCGAAATCCTCAATGCCTACACGAAAATCGTCGAGCGCGAGGGCAAGTTAACCGGCCTGCACGCCTACAGTGCTGCCCGGCCTCCGCACTCTGAAGGGCTTGCCATCTGGATCGCCTCCTATCTGGCCAATGAAACCAGCTGCTTGAACATTAATCTCCTGCACCTGAGTTCGCGTAAGGCGGTTGATGCCGCGTGGATCATGCAACAGGTGTTTCCGCACATCGCGTTTCGCCGAGAAGTGACGGTGGGGCATCTTCTGCTAGATACCGATTGCAAATGCGCCATCCGAGCAAAGGTCAATCCGCCGATCCGTCCTCGCGAAGACGTGGAAGCGTTATGGCAGGCCGTGCTGGACCGTAAGATCGACTGGATCGTCAGCGATCATGCTTGCTGTTCAGCCGAACAGAAATGGTCGAATGACGATCCGACGAATATCTGGCTCGCGAAAGCAGGATTTGGCGGAACCGAATACCTGCTCTCAGGAGTGCTGAGCGAGGGCAGCAAGCGTGGCATGTCCTACAATCACATGGCTGAGCTTCTGAGCTGGAAGCCGGCTCAACGGTTTGGTTTGCTCAACAAGGGCGATATCGCCCCGGGTTACGATGCGGACATCGCTCTCGTCGATCCGCATGAAAGCTTCTTGGCTCACGCTGCGGAGTCCGAATCTAAACAGGGCTATTCACCCTTCGAAGGGCTGGAGCTCACGGGTCGCGTGAAGAGCACCTTCCTGCGGGGCGTTCAGATCTTTCATGGCGGGAAGGTCACTGGGCCAGCGCGGGGTCTATACTTACGACGGCCGAAGCGAGCTTCGATCCTTTGAACCGTGTCAACATCAGAAGGAATTGATCTCATCTATTCAAGTACCCATGGCGTCTTCTTTCCTAGTCAAGAATATGACGTCGAATATCGACACGCGCACGTGGGTGTCTAGATCGCCAATACTGATCAGCATTGTGTAATTTCCTTACCAGTGCGCCAAAAGGTCTCCTTGTCCGCCTGGCCTCGCGCAGCGGACGCCAGATCCGAAGATGCTGCTTAGTCCCAGTAGGGCCGCTGCTGAGCGCGACCGCTGCCGTGCCGGGAATGATGCGCGAATATCTCGGCCCGATGGATGCGATGGAGCCCCGCTGGCCTGCGGAGAATTCTTAGCGCTCGCATACGGTGCTGATCAAGGACGCTCGCAACGCCCCCCAAGTTCGACGACCTTTTCAAGGGCCTGTTCGAGGGCCTGGTTTCCCAGTCGACCAAATTCGAACTTACATCAATCCCAATTCCGCGGGCGTTGGCCACCGAAGATCAGCATTCGGCAGATGCAGCCTGTAAGGGCGGGTGGGTCGCAATCGATTTGAGGTCGATCGCAGGCTTGGCGAGTTTACCAATATCGGGACGCGGGCGTTGCAGCCCTGGGATATTAGCAAAGGCCTGTTCCATTGCCTCGGCGGCGTCCAGCAGATCCTGATCACCGCGAAAGCGGCCCGTGACTTGCAACCCGAAAGGCATCGCGTGCTCGTCGACGCCGCACGGAATGGAAATCGCCGGATTGGTGACGAGCGTAACGAAGTAGGTCAAAGCGAGCCAGTGATAATAGTTGCGCAGCTGCTCCCCTTCGAGCTTCTCGAGGTAGAGCTCGCTCCACGGAAACGGCGTGACTCCTACCGTCGGCGACAGCACGAGGTCGTATTCGTGGAAAGTTGATTGGAAGCGCCGGAAAATCCGTGTCTGTTCGGCGTGCGCCCAGGCCATGTCCGCGAGCGTCATGCGCGCTGCCATTTCGTAGTTGATGCGCACATTGGGGCCGAGCGAGTCAGGGTCTTTGGCGTAAGCGTCGCGATAGCGGTCGACGTAGCTCTGGGCGCGCACGACATCGAAGCAACGATCCGCCTCGCCGAAATCGAATTCGACCTCGTCACACGTGCGGAAAAGCTGCCGCATGGACGCGATGCGGCTGCGGAAGACACGCCGTATCTCGGCACTCACCGGGCATTGTCCAAAATCGTCGGTGAAAGCGACGCGCAGTCGGCCGAGATCGACCGGCCGCGCCGTCGCGATTGCAGCCGGATCGAGCGGGAACGCCAGCGGCTCGCGGTCGTCCATTCCGATCTGGGCCGAGAATAGAAGCCGCAGATCCGCGACGCTGCGGCCCATGGGGCCCAACACCGAGATCGGCGTCCAGCCGAGTGGCCGGCCATCCGCTGGCACGACGCCGGGCGAGGGACGAAAACCCACGACGCCGCAGATCGCGGCTGGTATCCGCAAGGACCCCCCGGTATCGGATCCGGTGCAGACCGGGAGCATGTCGCAGGCGAGCGCGACCGCCGAACCGCCCGAGGAGCCGCCGGCATTGAGCCGCGGGTCGAAGGGATTTCCAGTCGCGCCCCAGACGACATTGCGCGTATTCGCGCCGGCGCCAAATTCCGGCACGTTGGTCTTGCAGAGAATAATTGCGCCTGCCTTGCGCACGAGCGCCACCATGGCCGCGTCGTGCGTCGGCACGTGGCTGCGATAGAGCGGCGAGCCGTAGGTGGTCAGCAGCCCTGCGGTCTCATGCAGATCCTTGATGCCGGTCGGCAGGCCGTGCAGCGCCCCGAGTTGCTCGCCCTTGCGAGCGGCTGATTCGGCACTCATCGCGAGCTTGCGCGCGCGTGCAAAATCCGCCGCCGCGATCGCGTTGACCGCGGGATTGAGGGCCTCGATCCTTCCGATCGATGAGTCCACGAGCTCGAGCGGAGAGATTTCCTTCGTTCCAATGCGCCGCCGCATCTCCACGGACGACAGCGCCAGTAATTCATCCGATGGCATCACAAACCGCTCCATCAAATGCGTAGGGCGCAATAAGCGAAGCGCATTGCGCCACTCAGGGCTCGCCGAATTCACCGACCGCGTCGAATTCACCAGACACAAATGCGGGGCGCTAGTTCGGCATGCCTGCCGCGCGTACTCGGTGTGCTCCCCTCCCCCTTATACGGTGGGGTCGGCCGGTGGGGGTGCTGTAGCAGAGCGCCCATCGCCCGGCTACACGGCGCAATGCGCTTCGCTTATTGCGCCCTACAAGGAGGCGGCATCGTTCCGCGCGCGTTACTCCAACTGCTCCATCAAGCCCTGCAGCAGCCGCGTGCGCGGCTCGATCGAGGAGAACAGCATGTATTCATGATTCGTGTGTGCGCCGTCGCCATCGACGCCAAGCCCGTCCAGCGTCGGGATGCCCATCGCGACCGTGAAATTCCCGTCCGATCCACCGCCGACTCGTGCTGCGCTTTCGAGCTTGAAGCCGATCTCCTTTGCAATGGCAGCAGCCTTGTCGAACACGAGGTCGACTGCACGCCCGCGCACGAACGGCGGCCGCGTGATCTTGCCCGTCACGCTCGTCTCGATGTCGGGTCGCGACGATTTCAAAGCCTTGATCCTGGCTTCCATCTCGCCTGCACTCGTCTGGTCGCAGAAACGCAAGTCCACCTCGATCATGCATTCTTCCGCGACCGTATTGCGAGCGGTGCCGCCCGCGATCAACCCGACATTCGTCGTGATGCCGCGCGCAGGATCGTTCAGGGCGTTGATCGCAAGCACGATCTCCGCCATGGCAACGATAGCATTGCGGCCCTTGTCCGGATCACCGCCGGCATGCGCGGGCCTGCCCCTGGTGCGGATCACGAAGACGCCGATACCCTTGCGCTCGGTCACGATTTTGCCGCCGTGGCGCGCCGGCTCGGTGACGAGGACGTAACGTTGGCCACGCGCCTCGCGCTCAATGACGCTGCGTGAGGCCGGGCTGCTCAACTCTTCATCCGGCGTCAACAGGAACGTGATCGGCAATTTTGTGCGCCGCCCCGCCTGCGCAATTCGGCGAAACGCCGCGACCGCGAGCATCAGGCCACCCTTCATGTCATAAATGCCCGGCCCGTAAACCCGGTCGCCCTCGCGACGATACGCGAGCTTGCCGGCAAGCGTGCCGATCGGATGCACGGTATCCATGTGACTGAGCACCAGGATGCCCGGCTCGCTGCGCGTCGGATCACAGCGCACGCGCAGAATGTCGCCGAGCGAATCCGTCGTTGGCTCACGCTCGCACGTGGCGCCGGTGCCCTCGAACGACCTCGCGATTGTTTCGAGCACGCGGTTGACGCCCGCAGCGTTGCGCGAGGGGCTCTCGATTTCCACGATGATGCGGATGTCGTCGAGAATTGCGTCGCTATCGACGCGATCGTCTAGAAAGGAAGGCATGCTGGGTTGTTGCACCTTACGGCAATCGGACTTCGGTCGTGTGAGAACAGAGCATCGACTGTGTGACAACAGTGCAGTGTTGGAAGCTTGTCAGAAGGTATGTTCGCGGCAGAGCATGCGTTGAGTCGCTATTGGAGGTGAAGCGAATATACCGCAGGGCGAGGGCGCCAGTATCGGCCAGCCGCGAAATCTCCACGGGCGTCGGCTTCCAATCGGGGAAGAACGAGGGTCAAGTCTCCCCGGACCAGTTGGGCTTCGATCGTGGCAATATCGGGCGGCAGAGAGAGCCGAAGCGTGCCCGCCAGAGCGACGCACTCGGCTTGAACCTCGGCGATGCTTCGCCCGCCAGCACAAAGACGCTTTTAGCGCGATCGAACAGATGCCGTCCCCGGTCCGTCAACTCGACGCGCTTCTTATTTCGGCGCGTCAGTCGCACGTTCAGAGCTCAGGCCGCCGAACGTGATGCCGCGGTCGTGAAACGGCTGGCCGAGACTTCTTCATCGAGACGCTCGATCTCGTTCCAGATTTCCTTGAAGATCTCGCTGCGCACGATCTTCTCGATGCCTCCTCCCGGCGCGTAATCGGGATGGAAGCGCTTGGCGAGAAAGCGCTTGAGCGCCGCATATCTGGCGTCATTGACATTCCGACGGCCGTCATTGTTGCTAGTTTTGGCAGTGGCTTCGAGCAGTAGCACCTCTGCCATCAAGGCACGCACCTTCCAGCGCTCCCGATGCTCGTTTGACGCAGTCAACAGCGTTCGCAATCGCTCGATCTGTCGCACCATCGCCTGATTATGGATGAAATCCAATTGGTGAAGGTCGTCGAGCTCATTCACGAAGAGCTTCAGGTCGCCTGTCTTTTTGGTCAGGACCAAGCGGCAATTCTCTGCTGCGACGGTATAGTCGTGCATGAGCAAGTCGAGAGCGCGGTTCGCGATCGGATCGCAGCGAACGTCGCGCAAGGTGAGGGCAATAAGCCCTCCCCGTTTACGAGCAAGCGTCGCGCAGAGTTCTTTGAGATACCAGGCGGCGTTACGCGTGTTCGGAAATGACATGATTTGCCCCCGTTCGGCCCCCCGAGCGAGCGCTCCATGCCGATGAAGATGGAAAAATGTGACGGCTTGGCGGCTAAATGGAACTTTGCGCGCGGCACACTGAACAGACGCATCGAGGTCGGACCGCAACGCCATGTCGAACTGCAAAACGGTTGCGGACTACTACTGGCGGCGTCAGCATACCTCTCATTACGAGGAGTCACTTCATCAAGCAGACGTCGTCTTGCGCGCAGAGGACGGTTCCGCGGGCGCAGAGTAAGGTGTCTTGCGCCTCACTCCCAGCCGAAGGCGGACGTCTCCCAACGAGCATGCCGGGCGCTGTGTGATTTTTGCAACGCTCCAGAATTCTTTTTATGCGGCCACGGTACGGGACAAATTTTCTAGTCCGATGTCACGGATTTACTACAAGTGGGGGAGTCTCATGAAGTCTCTGGTCATCAAGCGCTCCATCGTCGTTGCTGGCCACAAGACCAGCGTTAGCCTTGAGGATGCGTTCTGGAATGCGCTGAAGGAAATCGCCAAGGGGCGGAACATCACGTTGTCGGATCTGGTCGGCGCGATCGATTCCGAGCGGCAACACGAGAATCTATCGTCGACCATTCGCGTCTTTGTGCTCGGCGTCTACAGGAAGCAGCTTTCGGATCTAAAAGAGGGGCGCGTCGCGGAATCGATTTTTTGGGCGGCGGCATGAGCCTTGTCGAGCTCGAGGGATCGGACGCAACTCAAACCGACCTCAGAGCACGAGCCTACCGGGTACACCCGCATTAACGATTTGCAAGAAGGTCGAGCCGCCGTCTTGCGTCCAGTGAGCCGAGGGTCTCGGCCTTTTCATACCAACTTCGTGCCTGTTCCACATCGGCGCTGACCCCCACTACGCCGAGCCTTGCGAGCACATTGGGATCGTAGGTCGCGCCTAACGCTATCGCAGCATTGGCATCGCCGGCTTCCGCGGCTCGCTGCAATACCGTTCGGGCCGTGACCACATCACCTGCCGCAATCAATTGCTCGCCCTGTTTCATGAGAAGCTTGATCTCCTCTGGATCAAGCACGCGAATGGCCTTGCTCGAGGGCAGAGCCCGATTGCCGGTTACGCTCGGCTGCAACATCGCCACGGTTTCACCTTCGGCTGATTCGCGTGGCTGCGACGTCTCTGGGCGCTGTGAGGATACCTCGCTCTGTGCAAACCCCGCACGATCGTCGTCTTGGGCCATCGTCTGTGGGAGTTCCTGTTGGCCTATGGACGACGGCCGCGCATTGGTTTTCGGACCGAGCGATGCCATTTGCGGTCCGGGCGCAGGCGGCGAGGATGGGCTCCAATCTCCCGTCGAAAAGTAATATCCGATCGGAGCCGCGACGATACTCGCGAACAAGGTGATGAGCGCAGCGCCTAGCCAACGGCGCGGCGACCTCATTGTGGGCGGAGGCAGCATCCGTTCTGGCTCCAGCGAGCGCGGCGCTCGAAAATCCAACATCTCGCTGCCGTGACGACGGCCTTTGACATCGGCGGGAGCAGGCCCGAGGACTGGTAGCTGGGAGGCGCGAGGGAGCCGCGTGGCCGCTTCCTCCCGCTGAATCCAGCGAAGGGTGGCTTCCAGCCGCTTGAGGTCCGGGATGCCGGCATCACGGCGGGTGGCACCTGTTTGCTCGTGTTGCTGACTGTGCGGGTGAAGCGAGATATCTGATTCGTTGGCGTCGACGGCATGGCGCTCTGAATGTTCGCGCAGACGTTCTGGCGCGCGAGGAGGTACAAGCGGCGCGCCATCCTCCCAAGTGGCGGCATCCGGGCCCAGAGCCGGTTGTGGGCGCGCTTTCTTCGGCGCGTAACGCGACAAAATAGACTCGTGGTCAATTTCTTCGGGATGCCGTTCCGCGCTCGCACGCTCGCGTGCTCTCGACGGCGCGTAAGGGGAGCGAATGGGCTCGCCATCGCTCTCGACTGGATGATGTTCGGGGTTGGCGCGCTCGTACGTGTCTTGCGACGCATGAGCGAAAGGATCGATAGGCTTCCCCGGCTTTCCTGTTGGGGTACTCATCGCTGACGTTCTCCTGCTGCGTTCCCGGCTGAACTTTCTTCAGCTCTCTGTATTTCTTGTTTGAGGCGCGTTTCTGTTTTCGGTCTCAGGTGACCGGGTCTGCACGAGACGTGCCGCCAATAGGCGTCCTAGCGCTGTGCGCTGTTGCGCTGCTTTTCTTGCCACTGCAAAAATTCGCGGAACAGCGCCTCTCGCTGCTCTTGCGTAAAATTCGCGGTCGCCGAACCTTTATCCTTTAGGAAAGCGGAAAAATCGCTGCTAGCCACATGTGGGTCCACAGCATCCTTTGGGCGAATACGGCGTAACATTTCCTCCGCAACAACCCAGCGGTTCCAGCCTGGAACGGTCGCGGCAAGATTGACGTCGCGCCATTTTGGATGGCGCGGCGGCTCGCGAAACTTGTCCCACTGGGTGAAAAGGCGTTCGACGAACCTTTCAAGGCGCCGGTAGCGTTCATTTCCCTTCGACCAATTGAAAACCGCGAGCACAGCCGGCGCCGCGATCGTATCGACGGACTCACCTGCCGGAATCAGCGCGGGATATTCTTTGCTTGTAAGCTCGCCGACCGTATAATAATCGGCAAAGGCCTTCGAAAACGGAATCGGCATGAAGTGCAGACCTGAATTTGTGGGGATCTTCGCAAAAAAGTCGATTGGCTTTCCGATCACGCGCACGAGCGCAGCAAGTTCACCCGTCTTCAGTTTTTGCAATGCGGTAGGATTATCATACAGCACCTGCTCGACTTGGACGCCGAGCCGCTGAAAGACGATCGTGCCTGTGAGGCTCGAAGCGCTTCCTGCCGGCCCGAAACTCACCTTTTTACCGCGCAGGTCCTCGATCGACTTGATGTCGGTGCGCGCGAGAACGTGCATCTCCGATACGGGCAAGCGGACGATGTAGTTAACTCTATACTCGAGATTGGAAATTTTTCGCTGAGTGCGGAAATATTCAAAGACGTCCGCTTGAGTTACCGCGACGTCGATGTTGCGCAGATACAGCAGATCGTCGAGATTGGAAGCGGCGCCGTAGGTAACGATCGGAATGACCCGCAGATTGTCGCCGTCATCGAGGACCTCCGCCAGCTCGTTGGCAAAAGTCATGTAGGTGCCGGACAACTGCCCGCCGGCGACGCCAACGGTCCAATTGTTCTTTCGCCCTTTCATTGCAGCGTCGGTGCCACCCTCCTCGAGTGACTTCGGCACCGTCTGTGCTCGAGCCGTTTCAACCAATCCGACTCCGAGCGAGCCGAAGCCAATGGTGTGAGTGAGAGACAAAGCGATAAGGCACACTGCGCCCAAAAGTGCTGGAACGCGCATCCGCCACCTCCCCTACTGAGGGCCCATGCGGAACCTGAGTTTCGCGTGGGTTCATATTATGATCGGCTCGACGTGGTGTCTTATGATTTCGTTGGCGAGAAAGAAAATTTTATTTAGATGGAATGATTTTCAAGGTTACTGAATGCGCGTGCGGTTGGTACGCATGTACTCTTTGTCACCAACTTAGGTACGCTCGTACTACCTGTGACTTCTCGCTAAATGCTCGTGCTTGATTTAGCAAAACGCATCAACTTAACGTGCGGCGCCAACCTGGCGCGATAAACATTGGAAAACCAAGTCGCTTGCTGCGGTAATCACTGGCATGAAGCGAAACGACCGTTGCTAAACTACAAGCAACCAATTTTGAACATCGAAAGTCAGTCATGTTGAAGCGGCTAGTCTGCATCGCAGCCCTTGGTCTGTTTGCCGCGCCACTCGGCGCGCGCGCGCAGAGTTATCCCTCGCGATCCGTCACGGTGGTCGTGCCGTTCCCTGCCGGCGGCCCAAGCGACGTCGTGGCTCGCATCGTCACCGAGGAGATGGGGAAAATTATGGGGCAATCCTTCGTCGTCGAGAACATTGGCGGCGCTGGAGGCACGATCGGCAGCGCGCGCGTCGCGGCCGCGAACCCGGATGGTTATACCTTGCTCGCGGGCAGCATGGGCTCCCATGTCGCCGCTCCGGTGCTCACGCCCAACGTGAAATACGACTCCGAGCGCGATTTCGAGCCGATCGGCTTCACAGCGCATGCGCCGGCCGTGATCGTCGCCAACAAGGATTTCCCAGCCGAGGATCTGCGTGGACTTGTGGACTATCTGAAAAAGCACGGCAACGGCGTGAAACAGGCGCATGGCGGCATCGGCTCATCATCACACATGGCCTGTCTGCTGTTCGCCTCCGCGGCCGGAGTGCGGCCGACCCTGGTGGCCTATCGCGGCACCGGGCCGGCGCTGAACGACCTGATCGGCGGGCACGTCGATTTCTTCTGCGAGCAGGCGGTGAGCCTCGCCCCACAGATTGCGGCCGGCACGATCAAGGCCTTCGGTGTCTCGGCCGAGCAACGCCTCCCTGCGTTGCCCAACGTGCCGACCGCGAAGGAAGCCGGCTTCGATTACCAGATGAGCATCTGGGCCGGGATTTTCGCTCCCAAGGGTACGCCGAAAGCGATCATCAACAAACTCGCAGGGGCCGTTGACCAGGCGTTAGATGATTCCGGCGTCCAGACGCGGCTCACCGACCTCGGCGGATCACTGCCGAGCAAGCACGAACGCACACCGGCAAAGTTCAGCGGTTTCGTGAAAGCCGAAATCGCGCGGTGGTCTCCCATCCTCAAGGCGGCGAATACCGAAGGGAAGTAACGCCTCGAACAATCACAAAGGACATCGTGACCGAGGCGGAGGACAGCTCTTCCGCATCATGCTCGTTGTTTGGCTCATAAGAAATCTCGAGGAATAGAGCGATCCCATTCGCGGCGACGGACTTCGTTCGCGCCTTCCCACGCACGTAAACTTCCCTGCAGCAGGAAGATATCGCGGGTGCACGACAGCCGCATCTGCGTCTCAGTGCGGATTTGCCAGGCCTCCCGCGACATCGTCCACGTCCGTCGCAGGTCGGCCACTGCGCTGAGCGGGTCGTCTTCCTCGACGTGCAAGTAGGACTTGCTCTGCATGCCCAATTCAAGGCCGATGCGATCGATGCGCTCGATACGCATATCACCGCGACGGATTATCGTCGGCTTCTCAGGTGGCGCCGACTCGGGGGCAGGCAACGGCGACAGCAGCGCGTCTTTGGCCCGGGGCGGGCGCACCGGCAGGTCGAGTGTGCCACCTGAAATCAGTAGCGTCGCTTTCTCGGGAGAAGGCCAGATCATCGGCCAATAAGCCGTGGATAGGGCAAGCCTTACCCTGTGGCCGGCCGGGAACACCGAGCCTGCATCGTTGAGCTGAATGCGCATCCGGTAGCGCTCCCCTATCGCCAACGGCGCGGGCCTTTCGTGTCCGTCGCGATGCGTGAGGTTGAGTGTGCCATAGCTGACGCGCAGCGATTCACCGGACTGGTGCACATCGCATAGCCGAACCACCAGGTTCGCAATCGGCCTGTCGGAGGCGAGGTCGAGCGTAACGATCGGCGCGCCGAGGATCTCGATCGGCCTATCGAGAGGCGGCGTCTCGAAGGTGAGCGAGCGCGCGTCGTCTTCCCGCTGATCAGGAGCCTGATCGTGTGCACGACCGAACGGAACCCATTCTCCCGAACACTTACCAACTGTCTGCGGAGAGCACACGGCGCGAACCGTCAAAGGTGCCGGTGCGCTTCGCAGCCCCGCATCTGTCAAGAACAGACGCTGAGGTGTTATCCCCGGCGGCGGCCATGAAGGTTCGCAAACCCACCGGCCTGGCAGAGTCTCGTGATGGGACGCAGGCTTCACGCTATCCGTCATCCAAGCGCGCAGCATGGGTTCATCCATCACGCCGGTATCGATGCCCTTGAGCCAATAACCCCACCAACGCAGCATCTCTTGCAGGAAGCCGATCTGCGGGCCAGGAAGCGCAAAATGCGGATACCCGTGTGCCCACGGCCCGATGAGACCCTTGCGAGGTGCGGTCAGTCGCTCAAGAAAGCGTGGAATTGCATTCTTATAGGCATCGGTCCAGCCGCCGACGGCGTACACAGGGCATTGGATCGCCGCGTAATCCTCGCATACCGATCCATGCTTCCAATACGCGTCACGTCGTTGGTGCTGCAGCCAAAGTTCGAAGAACAGCGGTACGTTCGCCAGGCGCTCCAACCACATCGCCCGCCAGCCATCGCCGACAAGCATCGGGTCGGGCGGGAGGCACATTGAGCCGAAAAAAAACGAGGCCCATTCGAGCCCGGCCGTGAGAAGCGTGCCGCCCATGTAGTGACAATCGTCCGCGTACCGATCATCGGTCGAGCAGATGGTGACGATGGCTTTGAGGGCGGGAGGGCGGCGCGCCGCAATCTGAAGTCCATTGAACCCGCCCCAGGAGATTCCCATCATCCCGACAACGCCACTGCACCAGGGTTGCGCCGCCAACCACGCGATCACCTCCACGCCATCGTCCTGCTCTTGCTTTGCGTACTCGTCGAACAGCAAGCCGTTCGACTCGCCGCAACCTCTGATATCGACGCGAACGCCCGCGTAGCCGTGGCCGGCCAGATACGGATGAGTCAGCGCGTCGCGCTCGTAAGTCCCGTCGCGCTTGCGGTATGGGAGATACTCCAGGATCGCGGGAACTGGGGTCTGTTCGGCATCATCTGGCAACCAGATGCGAGCCGCCAGCGTCGTGCCGTCTTTCAACGGTATCAACGTGTGTTCGATAACACGCACAGTGCGTGGGAAAGTCGTGACAATCACAGGGGCACTCCAATTGGCACGGCTACGGAACCGCTGGGGCGGTCAGCCGGCATGCCGGTGAGACGCACCTCGACCGCGGCGCATGCGAAGCAGCAGGGAACCCTGTAGAAATGGTCCTTTCCGCAAAAGGTGCCAGCATTTCCACGGTGATCGGCAGGTCGCGCACCTAATGGAGCATGCCGACACTTCCGGATTTTCAGCATGCGCACGATGACCATGCCTGCGATGTCGCGCTTGACGTCAAGGCCGGAGGTGGAAAACCGTCAACCGCTGCTATCCGTAAACGACAGCCCCTGCAATCACGGCTCCGTCCAGTGCAATCCAACCCAAGCACGGCAGATAGATATTCCTGTCATGCCGCCGGATTCCGAACCATAGCCAGAGAAGGGCGGAGACAAAATATGCACTCCACGACAGGATCGAAACGCCCGCTGCTTGATGACCGACCCATATGGCCAACACCTGGGGAACGGTCATGATCATCGTGAATAAGAACATTCCCCCCAACAAGCCACGGAGCTTTTTATCCGAGGGATATGCAGCAGCCACAACGTTCGCCGGATCGTGAATCATTTGGCCTTTCTCCGCATTGCATTGTTTAGACTGCTGAATCTTGCGCGCCGCCAGCATCGTGCCGTCTTTCAACGGTATCAACGTGTGCTCGATCACGCACCTCGATCACACGCACAGTGCGTGGAAAAGTCGTCACAGTCACACGGGATCCGTAAGCTTCGCGATGGGCAAACCTTAAGGTTCATCTGGCTTGCGTAAACGACATCGAATCCCTGGTCGCCGCCTAAGATCGCAGTGGAAAAGGCGCTAATGGGCACGAAGCTGCCGATCGCGGCTCTGCGACATAACGGCAGATATTGCGGGACGTCGCGGGATGGCCGAGTCTGACCTCAAGCGGTCATTCGGAAGCATTCGATGACTGAACGGATCCGGGCAAGTTTCAGTCAACGCACGAGCCGCGACTGGGTTCCATCAAAGTTTTTTTTATTCGCCGCCATCGCTTACCGACTTGCCGCGGTCCGCAATCGGTCTCGACATTGCGAAGTCGGTCTTTCAGTTCACGGCAGCTATCGCCCGCGCGCGGCCAGCGATAGAATGCGCCCTCTGCAGCCAAACGAGACGGTGCTTGTAGTCCTCCCGTATAGGAGTCGGTCCCATGAGCAAATATGCGACATCTGTCATCATGTCCGCCGCCGTCAGCATCTCAACGTTTGCAACCGCCCACGCGCAACAAACCATCCTTATCCCTGACAATGACAGCGTCTATGTCGACGCAAAATCTTTTCAAGTCGTACCGGGAAAGGGAAAAGGCGACGCGGGAGCTCAAATCAAAGATCTAGCTGCCCGCGAGCTTGGCCCTGGGGCAATTATCATACGTTCGGGCAACAAGCTCTACATCGCCGAAGGTCAAACCCTCCGCGGCGTTGTCACCGGCTACGCCTACGATCCGCGACAGTATAATCCGAGCCTCACCGGTGGCGGCAGCGTCGGCTATAACCAACAATTCGCCTACGATCCGCGCCAGTACAATCCGAGCCTCACCGGCGGCGGCAGCATCGGCTACAACCAGCAATTCGCCTACGATCCGCGACAGTATAGTCCGAGCCTCACCGGTGGCGGCAGCCCCGGCTATAACCAACAATTCGCCTACGATCCGCGGCAGTATAATCCGAACCTCACCGGTGGCGGCAGCATCGGCTATAACCAACAATTCGCCTACGATCCGCGACAGTACAATCCGAATCTCACCGGTGGCGGCAGCCCCGGCTATAACTCCATGCTCATGCAATTCGCCTACGATCCGCGGCAGTATAATCCGAATCTCACCGGTGGCGGCAGCCCCGGCTATAACTCCATGCTCATGCAATTCGCCTACGATCCGGACTATGTCCAATACAAGCTCAAAAAGGCCTTCGAGGAGAATTGGATCCCGGCGAGTACAAAGTGACGAGCCTGCGAGCCTTTAGTGCTCACGGGAGCGGGCTGACATAAGCTTCAGTCCGCCCCCCGCGTCTTCTCAACCTTTAACGTGCAACGTTCCTCGGCAGGATTAATCCGCGTCGCGGCATATCAACTCTGGAGAACCCGATGAGCAGTCTCCAAGGGAAGTCGATAAGCTGCATCGGTGCCATCGTCGGCATTGCATCGATCGTGTCAAATTTGGCGCTGGCTCAATCGCAAACGCTCCCGCCGGCTGCGATTGCCGACAATGACAGCATCTATATCGACGGAAAGACCTTTGCCATCACGCCAGGTCGAGCGAAAGGCGACACCTCGGCACAAATCGAAGCGCTCGGGGCCCGCGATTTGGGTCCCGGCGCAATTATTTTTCGTTCGGGGGAAAAGCTTTACATCGTCGCCGCCCCGGTACTTGTACCAGGCGCTCGCAACCAAGCCGGTCAGAACGTCTATGCCCCCGTTGAAAACGATCAACCAAATCGCGTCACGATCGAATATGTCGTACCCAAAAGCGCCGAGCTTCAGGAGCTCTACGGTATGTTAAGAGAACACCGTGTCCTCGAGGCAATGCAGGGGATATTGAGTCCGTTTCGTCTGCCCGAGGACTTGACCATCAAAACCGCGGACTGCGGCATGGTGAATTCCTGGTACGGCCGGGAGAATTCCAAACCGACGGTGACCATCTGTTACGAGCTTTTGCGGCACATTTTGCATTCCTTACCAAAGAAAGCGACCCCCGGCGGACTCACGCCGAGGGATGCAGCAATCGGGCAATTCTTCTGGCTCACGACCCACGAGGTCGGACACGCGATGTTCGATCTTTTCAAAGTGCCGATATTCGGACATGCGGAAGATGCCGCAGACAACTTTGCAGGATACATCATGCTGCAATTCGGCAAGGAGCGAGCGCGGCGATTGATCGCAGGCGGCGCTTGGGCATGGCGGGAGTACGTCGCGGATTACAGAACGAATCCCATCGTGCAGACGCAGTTGGCGGGCTTTGCCAGCAACCACGGCCAGCCTGAAGAACGCTTTTATAATCTCATGTGCCTGGCCTACGGTGCCGACCCGGTGACGTTCGCCGATCTGACCGAGGACGGATATTTGCCGCCAAACCGCTTGCCAAGCTGCAGATACGAATACGACACGCTCGCCTATGCGTTTCACCGCGAAATCTCGCCGCATATCGATCAGCAGATGGCGAGGCAGGTCTTGGATACGGCATGGTTTTCGAACGTGCCGCCAACGGGCCCAACGCCGCCCCGACCGAGATGATGCTCGCCGAGATCGGCGCCATGGCGTTGGCTGGTTGGCCGGCCGATTTTTCGCACGACGACATCGGCGTCGTGCAAGACACGATGGTCCAAGAGCGCGATCACTTTGAGATCTGAGAGCCGGCGCCGAACGGACATAGCGAGACAAGCTCGCGATGTCCGCTTTCGGGGGGATTGTGTTGCAAAACTATTTTGCCCGTTCGAGCGCGTGAGATTGATTCAAGATCAGACGTCAATGCGCAACGTTGATTCAAGAATCCATTAGCTTCGATTCGATTGTTGCGTATTTTTATTCTACAGCTTCTCCATGGTGACTGCAGACGCGGATGATCGGGCACCCTGAAATCGATCAGGGCGTTTGGGGTATTGGTCTGTCCAGCGCCCTTTTTACAAACTCAACGGAATCGATTGCCGCCCCGAGTTGGACACGAAAGCTCTCGATCTCATCCTTCATGGGTGGCGGCAGTTCCCCCCCTGCCAACGTCTCGATCTCAACATTCGAGCCGACGCCCACGATACGCTCCCCGCTGATGGCGACGGCTTGGGCGACTTGATCGCTCTTGTCCATGGTGAGAACGATGCCATTCGAAAGGACATGCATCGGGTCGTCGCTTGCTCCCGCCAATGTCGAGAACAGCCACAGTGATACGGCTGCGAGCGCGGCGTGAGTTCTAAACATCGCCTCCTCCGCCCCGGTGATCCTGCCTGCCGCTCAAAGGTAGCAGAGAAATGCGCCTTAGGGGTTTGTCCGTCGCGCAACGGCCTACGAAGCTGGAGTCGTCCGGCGCCAAATCTATTCAAGAGATCGATCGGCTCTTCTCCGAGATGCCAGAGCCGGACCGGAGCAGGAAGCTATGTCCATACCCGTCGCGCTGTCTCGCACACCCTCTCGAGCTTACGTCTTTCGTCGTCGATGGAAAGGCGGTTTCCAACGATCGAGGAGGCAAAGCCGCACTGAGTGCTGAGCGCCAAGCGTTCCAGCGGCACAAAGCGATTTGCTTGCGTGATGCGACGGATGAGGTCTTCCGGCGCCTCCATTTGCGGCCGCTTGGTGCTGATCAGTCCGAGGACCACCATCTTGTCGTCGGGGACGTGCCGGAGCGGTGCAAACGAGCCGGACCGATCGCCGTCGTATTCGAGGAGAAGCCGCGTTGCACCGATGCGCCGGAAAATCGGTCGGGCAAGGTCAAAATCATTGACCCCAGGCCGTCTCGATCGTACAAGTAAAGCACGCCAAGTTTTTGGTCTGCCTTGCTCAGCTCCCGGTTTTGGGCCGCTCTCAAGTCATCTTCCAAAACTCGGATCGTCGCGCGATACGCGCGTAATCATTTGAGCACATAACGCAAGGAGACGACGATGGCCACAGGAACCGTGAAGTGGTTCAACCCGACGAAGGGCTATGGATTCATTCAGCCCCAGGGAGGCGGCAAGGACGTGTTTGTTCATATTTCAGCGGTCGAGAAGGCCGGCCTGAACACCCTCAACGAAGGGCAGATTGTTCAATATGAAGTCGTCAGCAACCGTGGCAAGGAGTCGGCAGAGAACCTCAAAGTTGGCTAGCCGGTTCCAGCGGTACCTCCCGGCTTGACGGTTCATCGCATTGAACGGGAGCTGCGCGCACCAAAGAGGCCTAGAATCGCTGCAACGTCAGGCTCCGGGAGAGAGAATGAAAGGAACCCCCGACAACACGGTCATCCTGCATTGGAATGAATGCCAGACTGCATGGATGGAATTGCCGTGGCGGGACTGGGTTCGATTTCGAGGACATGGTAGGGGGGGTACCAGCCTCCTAGCCGGCGCCGAAGCTGGCGAGCATTACTTCCTTGTCTGTGTACTTGGAGATGGCGGCGAACTCGCCAATGTGATCCCGCACAGATACGTCTTATCAACCGACGGCCGGCTCGTTTACGGATTCGACGGGCTTGGAGCGTCAGAGCGTGAAGAATATTGCAAAATTCAGACGCTCCTTTCGCCCACGATTGAGGACTCAGAGCGCTACAATGAACTTGGTTCCTGGGGCTTTACCGCCAACCTACCTCCGCTTCACACGGTTCAGCCCCTGCTAAGGGCACTGCCGGGTCTCGCGGGCGCGGAGCACAGCGCTGCATGCTGGGATTTTCTTTCGGCTATTGGAATTTGCCGCGCGAGCACGCGAGCCAATTGAGCATGAGTAGCATTATACGTTATCAGGTGTGGCGTAACGGCTGCGAGGCGTATCGACCACCTAAAGGAAGCTCATATGAGCGACGTGCGAATTGCGGCGGTTTTCGATGCTAATTTGCCCAACCTCAGCAGATCTGTTCGAATAAGCTCTTTTTACGACGCGCAAGTGTTTGTTCGCAGATGGGCGATCAGGGACAAAGACCGTGTCATTCGTGTGCTTCTTCGTCGTATGGAAAGGGCGAACAGTTCAGAAGCAGCCAACAGTGCTATGCAAGAACTGAAGCGAGAACTAGCCGCGAGAGGCTTGCTGCCTGCTGCGCATGGAACGAAGGTTTACTGAGGATCATTCTCGTTTCAGGCACGAGACGGATGATCATCTGCGCAAGTAACTCGGTGTCTTCGGAAACCCGCGGCAGCAACCCATCGAGCCACCTCTTCGTCTTGCGCGCGAGAGTGCATTACGAAGAACGCAAACAGGCGCTGAACCGATCAAGCGACCTCCCGTAATCCGGGCGCCGACAGCGGTGCCGTTGAGGCGCACGATCGGCTCTTGGGCGAGCGAACCGAGCATTCAATGCGTCGATGCTCGAGGGCGAGGCGGTATCATCGCGGATGGCGCGCGCCTCTACCTAGAAGGAAATCGACGAACCCGCCGGCAAATTCTTGCGGCCGCGAAGTAAAATTGCCCACTTGGAACTGCTCGCGTATGCGAGTCGCGCCAACAAAATATTCGCCGCTGTATCTCGTCAATCGGCCAACTTTGATCGCGGCGGTAATGGCTGTTTTGCCAAGCCGGCTAGGGCCAGCGGCTTGTGCGAGCGAGATTGCAGTCATTTGAGCCCCCGATCTAACCGAACGAGCTGTGAACGCCTTTAAATCTCGAAATTTAACGAACGATAGGGACGGAAATCCTCATGTGCTAAACGAAGCTGAAAATCAGTCTTTTTTGGGCTACAGATTGGGAGCCCTCATCTATTTAGAAAAGTGTGTGGTTTTTCTGCAACTGCGGAAGAGACCCATGGATCGACGCTTGTGACTTGTGTTTTCAAAGGCGTTCAGGCGTGACAATTCACGCCGGCGCGGACGCATCACCGCCGGCTTGTCGTTGAAGTGATCAATTTTATACAGACGGCGTTCGCGTGGGCGTCTTAGATCAACACGCCCGTATGCCCCATTTCGGGGGCTGGGCTCCCAAGTCGCCCTACTAGGCCCACTTCGTCGGGGCAACGGGACAGTGGTGGAAAAACTGCCGATGGACGTGCCGCCATGCGCACGTTTTGCGGCTGCACGCAGGCAATCGCCACCCGTTAGCTTTGCTTGTCATCCGGCGGGGCTTCGGCTGCGGCCCGATCGGCTTTGCGCAGCGCAAGCTTCTCATCCTTCTTTCTTTGCTTTTCCTCGGTCCGTGCGCGCGCTGCCCTCTGTCGTTCAGCCCGGTCTCTACCGTAATTTGGCTTGAATGTCATTGGATCCTCTTATGCGGTAGGTTGATTTCGTACCTGCCGACCATATATATGCATCTGTTCGGGCTTTGCCTGTCCTTGCTATTTGCCCGCCTAGGGCTCTTCCCAAGACAACGTTGAAGTCGGACGCAAGGCTGCGCTATGTCGCGCAGGTCGCAGACGCCAATCGGCGTTTTCAAAGGAGGCCGGATATGGCTCAAGGTAAAGTCAAGTTTTTCAATTCACAAAGGGGCTTTGGCTTCATTCAGCCGACCGACGGCGGAGCGGACGTATTCGTCCATATTTCCGCAGTCGAGCGCGCCGGAATGAGCAATCTCAATGAGGGGCAGACCCTCACATACGACGTTGTGAGCGAGCGCGGCAAGTTGGCCGCTTCGAACCTTCAGAACGTCTAATCTCTTCCAAGAAATAAAACATCAGGCCCTGGCGCCTAGGTATCGGCCCGACTTCCACTTGCCCGACGTGCCTCGATGACTGCGACGCCGCCCTCGATGTGTGGCGTATCCATCGTTGAACAATGACAGGAAACCAAAATGGCACGGAAGCCGGCCACGCGAGTTGAGTTCACTCTTTTTGACGTGGTTTACGAAGACGGTTCTCAGCGGTCCAATCGCAGAGTTCCGAGCGAAGTCCTTGGCGGCCTCGATGGCGACTCCCCTGCGCGCGCGATCATCGAAGAACAGGACCGGCTCATCGCGGAGAGGTCAGGCACTCCGGCCATTGCTGTGAAAAGCGTACATCGATCCGGCAGCAAAAAGGCCGACGAACCCTTGCGATCATCGCGGTAAGCGTCAGCATCGGATTGATGATGGGGTACTATTTCATGATCGAATTGATCTAACAGATGGCTGTCGAGCATTCCTCGCGCCGAAACAAAGGAGGCCATGTTGCCTGACCATTCGAAGGAGCGCGATCGAGCTGAAGCGCGGTTCAAGAAGACACAGAAAGCGACTCAAGATGCCAACGAGGCCAGGGCGCACTATGAGTCCGAGGCTCGGGCTGTTCGAGAAAAGACTGCAAGACTGAAAGCACTTCGGTTGGCCAAAGAGGCGACCGACTTGGAGACACGAGTTGACAAGAAGCCAATCGCTTCAAAAGCGATGCCCTCAATTTAAATTGGTGGACCAGTAAAGTGCATGGCGACACGGCAGCAGCGCATGGATGCCTTCATTCACGAAGGCGGACCACCAGCGGACCGGCTACTTGAGCTTCTTTAGTGAGGATCACGGCAGGTACGTAGTTTCCTTCCTATGTCAATGGGGTAGCGGTGATTGGAAGAAGGTGGAAACGGGCGAGCGCATCGGAGCCGCGGTCATAGGCTGGCGAGCACGCGTATCTGTTTTTGTAGATCGTTTACACTCGCATGAACTTCTGATGATACATGGATCGGCCTGCGCTCGTCCGTTAGACCCACCGTGCCGCCAAGCAGGCCCGACATTGCTGACCAGTGGGAGTGAGGCGGCTTGCCGGCTGGATTGATGGCATCTTATGAAGATCGCACAAATCGCGCCGTTGTATGAGGCGGTGCCGCCCAGCTTGTATGGCGGCACCGAACGCATCGTGGCACACCTGACCAACGCTCTCGTAGAGCTTGGGCACGAGGTCACGCTATTCGCGACTGCGGAGGCCCATACACGAGCGACGCTGGTTCCGGTACGCGACCAAGCCATTCGGCTCGATCCGTTTCCGCTGAAATCAGACCTCGCCGCTCACCTGTCCATGCTGCATGAACTTCATTTGCGCCGGCACGAATTCGATCTTCTGCATTTCCATGTCGATCTCATCCATTTTCCGTTCTTCGAAGACTTGGCGGCGCGAACCGTGACCACGCTGCACGGTCGGCTCGACCTGAAGGACCTGCCTGAGGCCTATTCTCGTTGGCGCCACTATCCCCTGGTTTCCATATCGGATGATCAACGCAAACCACTCGCGGGCGCCAACTGGCTGGCCACTATTCACCATGGCCTCGCTGAAGGCGTTTACTCGTTCAACAACACGCCCAGCGATCCCTATCTCGCCTTCCTCGGTCGCATCTCGCCCGAGAAGCGTCCCGATCGGGCGATCTCCATCGCGAAGCGCCTGGGCATGCGCCTCAAGATTGCGGCAAAGGTGGATGCTGTGGACGTGGGCTATTTTCGCGACGAGATAAAGCCGCTATTGGCCGATCCTATGATTGAATTCATCGGGGAGATAAGCGACAGCGAAAAGTCCGCTTTCCTTGGAAACGCCAGCGCTCTCCTGTTCCCGATCGATTGGCCCGAGCCGTTTGGTCTGGTGCTGATCGAAGCCATGGCTTGTGGGACGCCGGTGATCGCTTGGCGCTGCGGGTCCGTCACCGAGATCATCGAGAACGGGAAAACCGGGTTCGTTGTGGATACCGAAGACGAGGCTGTACGGGCGGTTCTCAAGCTTGATCAACTTGACCGCCGGATAGTGCGCAAGGTGTTCGAGGAGCGGTTCACCGCGGACGTGATGGCACGCAATTACCTGCGCCTCTATTGGCGGCTTTGCGGAGCAGCCGGCAGAGGCCGCGCTCCCTTTCGACGCATTCGGACGGGGTGAGCAGACGACAGTACGCCAGCGATGTACACGAGGTGGCTCTGACCCACCTCAGCCGGCCGCAGCGTCGGGCCCGGCGCCTGATTCGCCCGGCGCCGGTGAACGTCTTGAGAAGACAGAGGGAGAGCGGCGACAAGCTGCCTCCCGTAATATTTACGCGAAGATGCCGCCCGCCAAACAGAAGGGCGCCGTGTACAACGGGAAAACATTACTTGCGGGTAGCCATCTGCAAGGACCTACGAGCTGGCGCATTCACCTCGCGAGAGCGATCTTTCCTCATCACGACGCGACCTTTATGCTGCTAACGACGCGACCTTTATGCTGCCGTCGACCACCGTTGGGGCCAGAGGATTTTGACATGAAGCCGGAACACGAGGCGCGCCGCAAAATCATCCGCGAATGGATGTCGCTTCCGAAGGACAAGCGACAGAGCGAAGAGCAGGCTAAGCCCTTCGCTAAGAAGGCGATGGAGCGAATCCCGTCCAGTGCCGATCCGTACCGGCAGATAATGCGGTGGCTGTTGCCCCGCATCGGTAAGCCGTGACCCCCAGCGAAGACGATCGTTCGTTCGCTCACACCCTTTCAATGCCTGTCTCTCTACCGAAAATCAGAATTCTGCAATAATGGTGATGAGGCCCGCCGAGGAAAACGTGCCCATGGTTTGCGGATAACAGCCCCAGGCCGCAACCATTGCAAGTACGAGCTGGCGATCAACCTCGAGACCGCGAAGGTGCTCGGCCTCGACGTGCCGCCGACGCTGCCGGCTAACCTTTGCGCCATACGGTCGCGAGCCAGGGCTGCTGGTGACGCGGAAGTCCAGGCGGGCGGTAGTAGTGTCTCACCTCGAAGAGTCCGGCAGCTCTGACGTAATTGCGCCAGGTGTCGAGATCGAAGAAGCAGCTATAGCGGCCACCGCTGAAGCCTTCCTCATTGTCTCCTCTTGGGTTTGAGCAGAACAGGACGCCCCGGGGCCTCAGGGTGTCGGAGAGTTCAAGCAATACCCTCGGCAACTCTTGGCTCGGCACGTGGAACAGCGATGCATTCGCAAACACGCCGTCGAAGCGGCTCTGCGGTAATGCCAGCGCGAGAAAATCCTGGTGGAGAACCTCGCACCCGGAATAGGAGCGTGCCATAGCTACGAATTCCTTCGATCCGTCCAAGCCTACGGCGTTGTGGCCCAATGAACGAAAATGGTAGAGGTCTCGGCCGGGCCCACAACCCAGGTCAAGAATGGAATAGGGGGGATCGTTCTCAATCGCATCCAGAAGCGCCGTATAGTTTTGACTGACGTCGTGATCCCGAGTGCCATCCCAGTATGCCTCGGCCGTCCGATCATAATAGGCGATCGTCATTTCTGACATGCGACGCGACTGCTCGACATCGACACGA
>Ga0209647_1000585_pt1 | contig 33843 bp, 28 predicted proteins | sample GraSoi_2013_60cm_FD_185827 | JGI IMG/M metagenome (GOLD analysis project Ga0209647, IMG submission 185827) | Grasslands soil microbial communities from the Angelo Coastal Reserve, California, USA - Sample 9_17_2013_60cm (SPAdes) (version 2) | ecosystem: Environmental > Terrestrial > Soil >... | reverse complement strand
AGTGGCTTGGATCGGCGTGGAAAAAGGCGACAAGGTAAAAGAGGGACAAATTCTGGTGCGGCTCGAGGACCAGGAATTCCGCGCTCAGTATGAGCAATCTCGAGGTGTGGTCGAGAGCTACAAGGCGCGCCTGTCGCAGTTGGAACATGGCTCGCGTCCGGAGGAAATTCAACAGGCGGATCACAATCTCTCTGAAGCGCGGGCAACCGCCATGAACGACAAGCTCAATCTGGACCGCGCGCGCAATTTGTTTGCGCAGGGAGTTACCTCGAAGCAGAATCTGGACGATGCCGGCGCCAGGTACGATGCGTCGCAGCAGCGCATGAATTCGCTGGAGCAGTCGTTCCAGTTGGCAAAGCTCGGGCCGCGCGCCGAAGAAGTTCAGCGCGCCCGCGGCGACTTGCAACAGGCCGAAGGCCAGATGGCATATGCCAAGTCTCAACTCGATGCCACGGTGATTCGTGCCCCCGTCAGCGGCACGATTCTGGAGCGCACGGCGGAGAAGGGTGAACTCGTCACCGCTCAGTTCGCGAGCGGCGCAGAAGGCGGTCCCCGCGGATCGGTGGTAGCCCTGGCCGACCTGGAAGATATTCAGGTAGAGCTCGATATCGCCCAGGATGACTTTGCCAAACTCTCTCCCCGGCAGGAAGGCATTGTCACTCTCGATGCGTTTAGGGATCGCTCCTATAAAGGCGAGATCGCAGAAATGTCGCCGGAAGCGAATCGGCAGAAAGCGACCGTCCAAGTCAAGGTTCAGATTCTGAAACCCGACTCCTACCTGCGGCCGGAAATGAATGCGACCGTGCAGTTCAAGGCGAAGGCGAGTGACGACAAGAACGCGGCCACGAAGCAGACTTATGTCTTCGTCCCCACCGCCGCATTGCGCGACAAGGATGGGACGAAGTTCGTGCTGCTGGCTTTCAACGGCAAGGCTCTCCGCCGGGTTGTTCATGTTCAAGGCCAGCGTTCGGGAGGCTATCTCGTGGACTCGCTGGTAGGCGGCGAAAGCGTAATCACGGCAGGGCCCGCGGATTTGCAGGACGGGCAGAAGATTCGTATCAAGGGGCAATCATGAACGCAATCACAACAACAACACCAACGACGCAGGCGGCAGTGGGCAGCAAGGTCGTGCAGGCCCGTGCGGTCAGCAAGATTTTCAAGCGCGACGCTTTTCAGGTAACCGCGCTGGACAATGTTTCCCTGGACATCGCGGGCGGTGAGTTTCTGGCCCTGATGGGGCCCTCAGGATCGGGGAAGACGACCCTGCTCAACATGATCGCAGCGATTGACCGTCCCACTTCCGGCGAACTGCTGGTGATGGGTGAAAATATTTTTCGCCTGAGCGATGGGCAGTCCGCCAAGTGGCGCAATACTCACGTCGGCTATGTTTTTCAGACCTTCAATCTGATTCCGGTGCTGACCGCGTTTGAGAATGTCGAGTTGCCTCTGTTGCTGACGAAGATGACGACGCAGCAGCGCCGCGATCATGTGATGACCGCGCTCAAGCTCGTTGGCCTTGAGGACCGCGTCCATCACCTGCCGAAACAGCTATCGGGCGGACAAGAGCAGCGTGTGGCCATCGCTCGCGCCATCGTCAGCGATCCTACGTTGATTCTCGCCGACGAACCTACCGGCGATCTCGACAGCAACTCGGCGACAGAAATCCTGGAAATTCTGAAGCGGCTGAATGAAAGCTTCAACAAGACAATCGTAATGGTGACGCACGACCCGCACGCGGCCCAGTATGCGCACGTGACGCGACATCTGGAAAAAGGACGGCTGTTGCCGGCGTAGCAGGCTATCGAAAAAGTTGGGTTTCGTCTCTGGGTTCGTATCGGGGTATCGCTTCAGCGATACCGCAAGCGCTTGAAGTCGATGGCCCCTTTAGGGGCGGGGGCACACCGTGCTCAGGCCGTTATCCTGGTAGGCATCGCGTCCTCCGACGTCTCGGTGTCGCTGATCCACTCCCAGACGCGGCGGCCGCGGTCGTTGCTCAGGCTGCGAGCCTCGCCATAATCCACCAGACGATTCAAGACGGTGGTGACCGAGGCCAGCGGGTCCTTGTGCCGCGCCAGGATTGCTGGAGCATATCGCTCCAGTTCGACGCAAACCTCGCGCGCTCCCAGCGGACGCCGAACCTCCATAAGCACTCTCCGGCACGCCTTGGTGAAGCCGGGTTGACGTCCATTCGGCTTGCGGTCGATCAGTTCCAGCAAGTCGTCGCCGAGCACCTGATCGCCGAAAAGATTCGCCAGTCCGGCAATCGTCTGCTTCACCGTGCCAATACGTTTCATGACCTCGGCACGCTGCCGCATCAACTGGAGAAGTTCTTCGTGCGCTGCCTTGACCACCTGCCGCGCCGAAATGCTATTGGATTGAGCATCGATCGCGTGCAAACTATCGCTATTATTTTTTCCAACTTCCATAAACGCCTCCTCCAGCAAAGGGATAATGACCTGAATCCTTGGCCTCTTGTCTTCTAATACGGAAAAGGATCCTCCAAAGTTCCAGCATGTGTTGGACTCGTTTGGAGAAGAAAGGTTATCGGAGAAAGGTGATTGGTGTGGCGCGGACACTCTTGTCCGCGAACTGTGTAAGTATTCTCGGACCGCGGTCGCGGAAAGCTCCAGACCGCACGCGGGCGAGGGCCCCTTCGACTACTCTCAGGGCAGGTCCGCGCCACAGACACGGATTACTCTATCCCATCACGGTAGTGTGCTCCGGCCGGATTTTGTACATCACGCGAACTTCTCCCGGCTTGGCGTAGGGATATTTGTCTTGTCCCAGGTACTTCTTCGCCAGTTTGTCGATGTGTTGGTCGGCGCCGTCCTCGGTGATCTCAACCACGGTGCCGCGGATCTCCAGATAGCGGTAGGGATTGTCGGGATCGATAATGGCCAGCGCGACCCGCGGATCGCGGCGGACATTGCGGTCCTTCTGACGGCCGCGCGCAGAATTAAAGATTACATGTTGACCATCGAAGTCGCACCATACCGGAGTGACCTGCGGCCGTCCGTCGGGCATCAGCGTGCCCAGACTGGCGAATGCTGGCTTCTGGAAAAGGTCGACGTATTTTTCAGGAATCACGTTGGACATCGCTAGCTGTCTCCTCCATTGATTTTTGCCGACTAATTAATTACCGTTCCCGATTATAGATGCGGGCAGCAGAACGATGGCGCCGTAAACTAGTGAATCTTTTCGGAGAATTCGACCTTTATGCGGATGACATTACCCCCAGCCGGAAAAGCGGCGCGAACGTTCAGGGCGTTCGGCATCGTGTTGTGCCTCGCGGCGACAGCTCTGCTTCTGCTCGCAAGCTCTCTTCCAGCACAGCCGCCTGCCACACAACCCCCGCCGACCGTGGTCTTCATGACCGATTTCGGCATCCTTGACGATTCGGTCGCTCTCTGCAAAGGCGTGATGTATGGCATCACGCCCAAACTGCGCATTGTCGATCTCACGCACCAGGTGAACGCGTATTCGATTCGAGACGGCGCTCGCTTCTTGTTTGGCGCTTCGCCCTACTTCCCGGCCGGAACGGTTTTTGTGGCAGTGGTCGATCCTGGCGTGGGCAGCTCGCGCAAGGCTGTGGTCGTGAAATCCAAGCGCGGCCAATTCTTCGTGCTGCCCGACAATGGCCTGATGACCATGGTCGAGGAACGCGATGGCATTGAAGCCATTCGCGAGATCACCAATCCTGGTTGGATGGTCGGCGCCAAGATTTCCTCCACCTTCCATGGCCGGGATATTTTCTCTCCCGTCGGCGCGCACATTGCGGGCGGTGATGACTGGACCCATGTCGGACCCACAGTCAAGCAACTGGTCCGTCTCGATCTGAAGCCCGCAACAGTGGATGCTAAGGGTCTGGCCGGCGAAGTGACTGCCCTTGATGGTCCGTATGGCAACCTGATCACGAACATCAGCGCCGCCGATTTTCAGAAGCTTGGATATCAGCTTGGCGATAAGTTGAAGGTCACCATCGCGGGACGCGAAGTCGAGATGCGATTCGTAAGGACGTTCAGCGATGTGCCGCTCAAGCAGCCGTTGCTGTTAATCGATTCGCGCGGACGAGCCAGCTTCGCGCTCAACCAGGCAAGTTTCGCGGCGGTGTACAAGATAGATCCGCCGCAACCGGTGTTCATACCCCGCAAGGTGCACTGAGCGACAAAGAGTTTCCTGTCGAGACGCGGCTTGCCGCGTCTCCCCCCGAGGCAAATCTAGCCCGCCTTCCCCAACTCCCCCGATATCCGCGGCAATACGGCCCGCGACAAAGCGATGAACTGTCCCATCACTCGCCGTCCCACTTCGAGCACTTCTTCGTGGACGAGCGCCTGATCGAGAATCCCGGCGGCCATGTTCGTCACGCACGAGATGGCCAGGACGTTCATTCCCATATGCCGCGCCGCGATTGCTTCCGGAACAGTGGACATGCCCACCAGATCGGCGCCGATTGAGCGGAGATATCGAATCTCAGCCGGAGTTTCGTAACTCGGGCCGGCCAACGCCGCGTACACGCCCTCGCGCGGCGGAATCGAAAGCTTCTTCGCTTCTTCCAGCGCTATCTCGCGATAACGCTTGGCATAGGTATAAGTCATGTCGGGAAAGCGCGGGCCCAAGCGTTCGTCATTCGCACCAGTCAGCGGATTCTGTCCTTGAAGATTGATGTGATCTCTAAGGATAACCAGCGCGCCCTGTCCGTACTCCACATTAATTCCGCCAGCAGCATTGGTGAGAATCAAAGCGCGCGTGCCAATTCGCCCCAGCACGCGCGTGGGAAAGGCCACCTCGGCAGCCGAGTAGCCCTCATAAAGATGCACCCGTCCCTGCATCACGGCAATGGAAACGCCGCCGCACTTGCCGACCACGAGTTGTCCGGCATGCCCAACCGCCGTCGAACGCGGAAAGGTCGGGATGTCAGCGTAGGGAATGCGGACAGCTTCAGTAAGGTCGTCGGCAAAAGCTCCGAGGCCCGAGCCGAGGACGAGCCCGATCTGAGGCCGAAGGACGGTCTGCGACAACACAAAGGCTGCTGCGGATTCGGAGCGAGTAAACAAGTCTGGGCTGGGGTCATTGGCAAGATCGTCAAAGAGTTGGGGCGGGTAACCTCACCCGCCCCACACTCTCTGGTTCGCGATTTCTGGTTACTTCACGCGGCTGCCCGAAAGGGCTCGTCGTAACTGCCGCCATAGATCGAAGGCACCTTCGATCCCATCGGACGGAGATAAGTCGCTAACTCGCCCCGATGATGTATGCTGTGGTTGTTAAGGAATCCAAGATAGAACGCAGCCGGTAAGTTGAAGACGCCGAAAAACTCGATCGGTGTCAGCAACTGTGCAGCCGACAAAGCGCGAACTCGATCCGCGCCGCGCTTCATATTCCTGTCGTACCAATCCACCACCTCGGCGATCGTCTTAGGCTTGTCTTCCGCCGCCGGGTTCGCCATGTTGAACTTCAGGTCCGCGATTCCGTCCAGAAACTGGACGTCGGTGTTTGCGAGGTGCCAGGCCAGTTCCCATGCCGTGCGCGCGCAGGGGTCTGGCCGGTAGTCCTTTTTGCCGTCGGGGACGGCAGCCAAAACTTTCTTGGTCGTTTCGACTTCTCGAGCAATGCCGTCGAGCATCAGGGCGCAATAACCCAGGGCAAATTCGGGTGTGGGAGCGGACATAGCAGTTCTCCTTAAAGGCTGGGGGTTAATGGAAACAATAAGATCGTCGGATCGGGCGGGCTTCACTATAGTTCAAGAAAACAAGAAGAGCAAACGCCCTCTAGCAGCCCGTAGTACAAACGCGATTTGTATTGGGGCAGGCCTTCAGGCGCCCACCGTAGCAAAAGTTAAACCCCCACCGGCTGCTTCGCTCCCACCGGAACCGGCGTCAGCCAGTCATACCGGTCCGCCTTCTCGCCGCGGACGATACCGTAAAACTCTGCTTGCAGAGATTTCGTGACGGGGCCTAGCTTGCCCTTGCCCACGGTAATTTTGTCGACCGAGCGAATGGGCGTGATTTCGGCGGCGGTGCCGGTGAAAAAAACTTCGTCGGCAATGTACAGAGACTCACGCGGAATCTGCTGCTCGATGATCTTGATTCCGAGGTCGCGCGCGATGTGCAGTACCGAGTCACGCGTAATCCCCGGGAGCACGGAGTTCCCCAGCGGAGCCGTGTGCAGCACACCGTTGCGGACGACGAACAGATTCTCGCCCGAACCTTCGCTGACGTAGCCGTTCACATCGAGCGCGATGCCTTCCGCGTAACCGTTGACGATGGCTTCCATCTTGATGAGCTGCGAGTTCATGTAATTCGCGCCAGACTTGGCCATAGCAGGCAACGTGTTGGGCGCGATCCGCGTCCAGGAAGAGATGCAGACATCCACACCTTCAGTGGCATCCGTCCCCAGATATTTTCCCCAAGGGTAGTTGCAAATGTAGACCTCGGTGGGGGAATTGAAGGGGTTGACGCCGGCTTCGCCGTATCCGCGCAAAACGATGGGACGGATATAGCAGGGCCACACGCCGTTATGTTTCACCAGTTCGACCATGGCGCTTACGATCTCGTCGCGGGTGAAGGGAACGTCGATGCGGTAAATGCGGGCGGAGTCGATGAGGCGCTGCATGTGTTCGGTGGCACGGAAGATCGCGGGCCCGGTAGGCAATGCGTAGCACCGAATACCTTCAAACACCGAAGAGCCGTAGTGCACAACGTGAGACATGACATGGAGGGTAGCGTCGTCCCATGCGATGAACTTGCCATTGTGCCAGATCTTGTCCGTCTTCTGAATGGCCATGCAGACTCCTTCAGTGTAAAGATTCGCGGAAGCGAGCCGGGGATTCTCCGAATGATCAAATGATCGAAGAAAACTTCATCTTCCAGGATGGATTATAGCGTGGAAAGGGGCTTGCTCCCAACGCCTGAAGGCAATGCCTTGACACTAATCGCAGTTGCACCAAGCACCGTTAGCGAATCGCAATGATGTTGTTGGCGACGAATCCGCTCTCGCCGGCAACGATCAGGCGCATAGTAATGCGTTCCGCTTTGTAGTGGTGATTTCGATGCAACAGGTACACCACTCCAACTCCCGCGCCAAAACCTAAAGATGACCCGATGGCTTCTCCGGCTGCGCCGCGCGTCACGAAGGGACGCATGACTGGATTGACTTCCCGGAGACCTTGGTTCAGACCGCGTTGCGTGGTGAAGGCATCGGCGGCGACCAGCCCCGCTAAGATGCTGATGCTCACCTTATTCTCGATTGTCCAGAAAGGAAGTTGGCTGGGTGCATCGGGAAGCGCGGAACTGCTGCTTGTTGTAAAACTCTGCGCCGCCATGGCAATGCTCAGCAAAAAAATCGAGAGGAGGATTTTCATCTGGCCCCGGACAATTGTTTGATTAGGTTAAGAATGAGAGTAAGTGAGGCGAGGACTGTAGCACATGGCCCATCCTGTGGGGGGAGTGGCCTTTTAGTAAGAGTGCCCTTGTAATTTGAAAGGTTACTTGCGGTGACTGTCGGCCCGCGGAATCAGCCAGCGACCCGGCTGGAGGGCCAAGCGCTTGCAGTGGGGCAGGACAGCATTCTTCCGCGAGACTGAAATTTCCCACCTGGAGAGTGGTACATAAAACGCGGTATGTAGAACTACATGGAACAAGGTATATGGGAGGACGTACATAGAATTTACATTCCAAACAGTGGCGCGTAGCCTTCTCACAACTTTGCAGATTGGGATGTGTTTCTATGTTTGCGCCGTCTGAGGAGTGAATAGTTAAATGAAAAGTTAAGCTCCGAACCGTCTCGCCTCTCGATCCACGCAACCCGCGGCAGTACAGCAATACCGGGAAAACGAGGGATTGTAGGCAAGAGGAATCACAATGCAGATCCGTTTCATTCGTACGCTGTTATTCGCGCTCGTCTTGCTGTGCATGTCGGCAGCATCGTTCGCACAAATCGGAGTGGTGGTTACGTTCGCCCCTCCCCCGCTGCCGATCTACGAGCAGCCGTTGTGTCCGGGCGAAGGCTACATTTGGACACCCGGCTACTGGGCTTACGGCGATGACTTTGACGACTACTACTGGGTGCCGGGCACGTGGGTGCTGGCGCCGGAAGTCGGGTTCCTGTGGACTCCAGGCTATTGGGGCTGGGGCGGCGAAAGTTTTGTTTTTTACGAGGGTTACTGGGGCCCGCAGGTAGGTTTCTACGGCGGGATCAGTTACGGTTTCGGCTATTTCGGTGAGGGTTATGAAGGCGGACGTTGGGAGAACGGACGCTTCTTCTATAACCGTTCGGTGAACAATGTGAACGTTACTGAGATCCACAACGTTTACAACACAACGATAATCAACAACAACGTGAACCACGTCAGCTACAACGGCGGCAATGGCGGGATCAACGCGCGTCCGACTCCTCAACAACAAGCTGTAGCGCGTGAGCGACACCTTCCCCCGGTCCCGGTTCAAGCTCAACATGCGCAGGCGGCGCGAGGCAATCCGCAGCAACGGGCTTCCGCGAATATGGGAAAGCCGCCGGTCGCAGCGACACCTAAGCCGGGAGTATTTAACCACCCGGCAGTTGTGCCGGCGAAAGCGCCAGGGGCGCCTTATTCTCCCCCGGCTAATCGCGGCGCAAATCGTGCGGGAAATCAACCGCGGAACAATGCGCCGGCTCCGCGTCCAGAAAACTCAAATCAGCGTCCGGCGAATAATGATCGGCCGAACAGCAACCGGCCGAACGATGGTCCGGGAAATAACAACGTTGGTCGACCCGTCCATCCGCGCGACCTTCCGCCGGCGGATCGGCCCAGCGCTCCGAATACGGGCAACCCAAAAGTGGATCGGAAATATCAGCAGCAGCAGGAAAAAGTATTCGCGAAGCAGGAACAGGATCGGCAGAAACTCCAGCAACGGCAGGATCAGGAGCATCAGCGCCTGACCCAACAGCATGCGAATGAAGCCAGGCAACAGCAGGTGGAGCAGCGGCACCAGCAACAAACACAGCAATTACAGCAAAGGCATGAACAGCAGCAACAGCACTTGCAGCAGAGACAGCAGCCTCCAGCCGACCGGAATCGGTCCGCGCCATCGAAGTCGGACCGTCCTCCGGCGGAGAAGCTTTGAGCAGGAACTGTTGCACGAGAGCCGTTGAACGAACCCGGGGGACATCAGCCAACCGCTGGTGCCTCGCCCGGGCTTGGGTTATTTCTTATGGGCGCTAGCCTCGAAAAATTTTGGGAAGCCGCGTACCAGATGATCGACAGTTTCTTCGGGCGGCTTCCTTCGCTGATTGTCGGCGTAATCGTCTTTTTCATCTTCTATGTGTTCAGCATTCTGGTGAGCCGCGTGATACTCCGCACGACTCGCAGGCACCGCCCAAATCTGGGGGTAGTTTTCGCGCGTCTCATCTCAGCAGCAACGATTCTGCTCGGCTTTCTGGTGGCTTTCTCGGTCATTGCCCCATCCTTTCAGGCTGGCGATCTGATCAAGATTCTCGGCATCGGCGGCGTGGCCATTGGATTTGCTTTTCAGAATATATTGCAGAATTTCCTCGCCGGCTTGTTGCTCCTCTGGGCTGAACCGTTTCGTATCGGGGATGAGATCAAGTTAGAGCCTTATGAGGGCACAGTGGAAGACATTCAGACCCGTGCGACCATCATCAAGACCTACGATGGAAGACGGGTCGTAATCCCCAACGCCGATTTGTTCACGCACTCGGTCATAGTCAACACGGCGCTCGACATTCGCCGCTGGGAATACGACTTGGCGGTGAAAGGCATCGGGGAACTAGCTGAACTGAAATCTCTTATCATCAATGCGGTGAGCACGGTGCAGGGGGTTTTGTCAGATCCTCCTCCCGAAGTTCTCGTGATGGACCTGGGCGATCCAGACTTGAATGCGGTCAAGGTGCGGGTCTTGTGGTGGACGAGAGCTCCTCGCCAGCATGAAATGCTTGCCTCGTACGACCGCGTGTTGACTACCATCAGACAGACGCTGAACTATTCTGCCGTCGGCTCAGAAGTCCCGCAAAATCGCGCTGCTTAGTCGTGGGAGCGGCAGCACTTTGGCCACGTTCGGGATCACATCAATTGCGGGTTCTGCCGTGAGAAGGATCACTTGAAGTTGCAACATCGAGGTCCACATGCAGCCTTTGGCTGGGATCAACGCCGGGCGGGTAGCAATTTCCATCCTTATCGTAGTTAGCGGAGCACCCTCGGGCGAAATCAGTTCGCCTCGGTGACTGAGAAAATTGCCAGATGTCCGCAAAGGAAATACCGCTCGACCTTGGCAAGAGATCCTTCCTCGAAGATGTGCACCCAGGGGAGGGAGGACAGGAGTCGTTGACCGCCCAATATTTTATTTTTCTGCCATCTGCATTTTTCCGGATATCCTGCGCGGTCACGATGGAAGTTCCCGAACCTTCCCTGGAAGCAATGCCCGAGCAGTACACACCGGCGGCAAAGTGTGCCGACTTCACTCCATCGACCCACGCATGAAGATAAGCTCGCTGTTCCGGAAGGAGACGACCGCCTTGTTCCTGATCGAGGAAGATGACTGTCTGTAATGGAAATCCTTCCGTCCGCGCCGCTGAGGCCGCCGCCGCAGCATCGGAACGTCCTAACCTGGCCGCATTCCCGGCTGCTTTGATCGCCGCGTAGGTGCGGCCGTTAAAGACAACCAGGAAACCGAACCCTGCCGCCTGAAGGGTCTTTCGTTTTCCAATCCAGGAATTGGTGTTCGCTCCCGGCGGATTATTTAACCAATAACCGGAATAAGAGAAGGTGCGGCGGAGAACCTTCAAATTCGCATCGCCCGGATATTCGTTGCGATCAAACCCAAGGTATCCGGCATGCGTCGCGGGATGCGCGCTGGAAGCCGCCGTTAGTGGAACGCTGAACGCCAGACATGCCACAGTCGCCGCGATTAGCAGCAAAATTCTCACCGGCTCGTCCTATCCCAGCGTCTTGTACTCAGGCCCTCATCTCCGCTGGGCGATCTGATTTCGCGACCACCGCCGGCAGGCGCAGGCGAAACGTTGTGCCGGCTCCGACGATGGAATCGAACTCCACCGAACCGTAGTGCCACTGCATGATCTGATAGGTTTGCGCCAGGCCGATTCCGCTTCCACCTTTGTCGCCCTTGGTGGTGAAGTAGAGTTCGAAAATCTTCTCCTGGGCTGCGGGTGGAATGCCGCAGCCCTGGTCGTGCACTTCGGCGAGAATCATTTCATCATCGCGGCGCGCCTTCAGAGTGAGCGTGCCGCCTGCGGCCATGGACTGCACGCCGTTGAGCACCAGGTTCAAAATCGCCTGCTTCATCAGATCGGAATCCACTCGCACCATCAGCGCGTCATCCTCGTTGGGCCCCTCTTTGGCAGGCGATTCATGGGAGGGCACTTCCAGCACCACGCGCACCCCGTGACGCGCCGCATCGGGCGCTGCCAGCATCGATACACTCTCCAGAATGTTGCGGAAGTCCACGTCCTCCAGGCGCAAATCGCGGGGGCGAGTGAAGTCCACCAGGATCTGCACGACGCGATCAAGGCGGTGGATTTCGCTACCGATGATGTCCATGTGGCGGCGCGTCTCCGGATCGTCCTGCCGCAGTTTGTTTTGCAACAACTGCAGGTGCAGCACGATGGCGTTGATGGGATTCTTGACCTCGTGCGCCACTCCCCGCGTCATCCGCCCGCTGGCGGAAAGGCGCCGCGAAATTTCAATTTCGTCCTCGATGCGCCGCACCGATTCGGCATCGCGCATAGTCAGCAGGGCGCCAATCCGCGTTCCTTTTTCCTGAATGAAATCGAGCGACACCTGAACCCGCCTGCCATCGGCCGCGTCGAATTCGTACTGCACCAGTTGCCGCTGCTTCTGGAATGCGGTCAGAACCACCGCGCCTAGAACGGTTCCATCGGAAAAAATTTCTTCCACAGTACGTCCCAGAATTTCGCGCCGCGGTCGTCCCAGAAATTTTTCCGCCGAGGCGCTTACCAGCACCACCTGCGAATCGCGAGTGAACAGCATGAGCCCGTCCTGCAGCTTGGTCATGACCTGCTCGACATTGTCTTTCAGAGCGGAAAAAATCTGGTTGGTATCGCGAATCTGGCGGCCCAGATGCGCGATCTTCAGCGATACCAGGCCAACCTCGTCTTCCGAGCCGGACTCTTCGGCCGGCAGCAGATCTCCCGCGCTCGCACTGTCGAGGTTGCGGCTGATGGCCTTCAAAGGGCCGAGCGCAACGTTGGAAACTACCGCCGCCAGAACCAGCGAACAAAAAATCGCGACCACCGAAAAGAAAGCTGCCTGCTGCAGTTTAGGAGTCAGTTCATTGCGCAGAAAAACCGTCGAGACGCCGACGCGAACGCCTCCAAACTCCTGCCCGTCGAGTTCCAGCCCGATGCTCACGTCATAAACGGTGGCCGGGCCGTAGAGCATGCGCAACTGGCGGCGGAAGCCCGCGTCGCGCAGCGCGCTCAAACGGGGGCGCTGGGGAACCGGCTTGCCATTCAGCGCCGGATTCGTATCGAGAATTGCCACTCCATTCGGATCAATGATGGCGGCGTCGTAGATGATGCGAGAATTTCCCACAACCGATGCCAGCATGTCGTTCAGGTTGGTGTCGGCATGCAGATAATTCGTAATGGCGGCGCGCAGCGCTTTGGGGTTATTGGTGTCAACCCGCGTGCTGGTCAGATCGGGCACCGCTTTGGATGCGGCGTACTCCAGTTGATTGGTGAGCTGGGAAGCGGTTTCATCGGCCCACAGCAAACGCTGGCGCAGCAGTTGCGACAGATAAATCCAGGAGAAGCCGACCACCAGCGCCGTGAACAGCGTGGTGATCACGAACACGATGATGAATTTGCGAGTCATCTTAGAACAGGTGCCAGGTCGCAGGTGTCAGATCGCAGGCTTAGGTCCGAGGTCTCAGCGAACGCCATTGGACATTTCTGGGGCCTGGCACCTGACACCTGACACCTGCCCTTCTCACTCCTCCGCAGCCATCACCGCATCCTGTGGCCGGCCGTATTCTTTCAGCTTGTTATGCAGCGTCTTCAAGCTGATACCGAGTATTTCCGCGGCTCGCGTTTTGTTGTTACTGGTCGCCTGCAATGTTTTCAGGATGAGCAGTTTCTCCGCTTCCCCGACCGTCGTGCCCACGCCCAGGTGCACGGCATCGGGATCGTTCACCACCGGCCGCACGCTCTGGCCAAAGCCCGGCGGCAAGTGCTTGGTCTCCACCAGTCCGCTTTCGCAGACGATCACGGCCCGTTCCAGCGTGTTGCGCAACTCGCGCACATTGCCCGGCCACGAGTAACTCTGGAAAATATTGAGCACGGCTTGGCTCACTTCCGCCACCTTGCGGTTGTGCTTCTGATTCATGTCCTTGAGCAGACTCATTACCAACTCGTGGATATCTTCTTTATGCTCTCGCAGCGTCGGCATGTGAATATTGAACACGTTGAGCCGGTAATAAAGATCCTGGCGCAGCTCTCCGCTGGCCACGGCATCGTCGGGAACTTTGTTGGTCGCGGCCAGCACGCGCACGTCCACCGAAGTTTCGACCTTGCTGCCGAGTCGCCGCAGTTTGTGATCTTCCAGCACACGGAGCAGCTTGGCCTGCGTGCCCACCGGCATCTCGCCAATCTCATCGAGCAGCAGCGTGCCGCCTTCGGCGAGTTCGAAGCAGCCGGTGCGGCGCTCCAACGCGCCCGTGAACGCGCCTTTTTCGTGGCCAAAAATTTCGCTTTCGATCAGGGTCTCGGGAATGGCCGCACAGTTTATAGGGAAGAAAGGTTTGTTGCGCCGCGGACTTAGGTCGTGGATGGTGCGCGCCACCAGTTCCTTGCCGGTCCCGCTCGCCCCGGTGATCAATACCGAGGCGGTGCTCGGAGCCACCAACTCGACCAGCCGGAAAATCTCCTGCATTCCAGGCGACGCTCCGACCAGAAGGCCGAGCGCTCCTTTGTCGCGCAAGCTGCGTCGCAGCGATTCGTTTTCGGTGCGGGTGTTCAGGATCTCACCGATGTTGGTCAGGATGGAGCGCAGGCGCCGGAAGTCGATGGGCTTCTCGATGTAGTCCTGGACGCCGAGCCGGCCCGCGTGAAACGCAGTATCGGTCGCCTTCTGGGCCGTCACCATCACCACCGCGATCGCCTGTGACAGGTCGGCCAGCCGCTCCACCAGTTCCATGCCACCCATGCGGGGCATCTTCACGTCCGTAATCACGATCGAGGGAGCAAAGACGGTGATCTTTTCCAGAGCTTCCACGCCATCGGCCGCAGTGTCGGTGCGATAGCCCCATCCCGAGACCAATTCGGCCAGCCCGGTTCGCTCGTTCTCTTCGTCTTCAACGATCAGCACGCGTTCCTGTGTCATATTCCTCTGTTTTGGCCCAGACAGCATTATTCAGGGAAGCGGGCCACCTCGCAACCCAGCCAAGAATACGGGAATATCAAATTGAGATCACTGTGGAGATACCATACTGGAAAGTACTGACTCTGGAGAACCTCACCCTTGAACGATGATGGCCATGCAAACACCGGTTGACTAATTCTTCTTCTGCAAAAGTGCCCGGTTGCTGTAGAATTCGGTGTTTCCCATGTGCAGCCTATCTGTGCGTGCCAGCAGTCTTTATCGATTCCAGTTCTATTGAATAGCTTGCAGTGGATTTGATCGGAGGAAATCAATGTCACGTTGTCACGAAACCTACCGGAGATGCGCGAGTGTCGCGCTCGTCCTGGCCATCGCTCTGATTGCATTGCCGTCGTTTGCACAAACTGCGCCGAAGGCATCAAGTGCAGGGTCGGATGACGCGGTGCCCAAGGCGGAGTTGTTCGTTGGCTATCAGTGGTTAAACCCGGGCGGCAACATCCCCGATCAGAGTACCCCGCCGAACGCTTTCAAGTTGCCCTCGATCACACAGGGCTTCGGCACCAACCTTTCCTACAACTTCACCAAGAATCTGGCCCTCGAAGGGAATTATGGAGGGGATTGGAATAGAAACGTCAGTATCAGCGCCTTCGGTGTTGGTCCAAAGTTCACTTGGCGCGGCGAAGGTGTGAACTTTTTCGTACACACGCTGCTTGGATTCCAGCGCCTTTCGTCAAGGGGTATCGATTCCCCGACCGGCATAGCGGCGATTCTTGGCGGCGGCATGGATATCAAACTATGGAAGCCGCTTTCGCTGCGACTCTTCGAAGCCGATTACCAGCTGGCGCGCATGAATTTCTCTCACGATGTTCCGCCCGACAACAGCGCGTTGCGGCGCCAGACTTTCAATGGCGTTCGCCTGACCAGCGGTCTGGTGTTCAACTTTGGCGGAGCTCCCGAGCTTCCGGTAGCGGCAGCCTGCTCGGTGCAGAATTCCGAAGTCATGGTTGGCGAGCCGGTGCACGCGACCGTCGCCGCCAGCAACTTCAATCCCAAGCACACACTCACCTACGCCTGGACTAGCAACGGCGGCAAGGTCGACGGCAAAGATACTGGCGTCACTATCGATACCAACGGCGTCAACGGCGGCAGCTATACCGTAACCGCCACGGTCACCGATCCCAGGACAAAGAAGAACAACACCGCGAGTTGCACCGGCAACTTTACCGTGAAGGAACCGCCCAAGAACCCGCCGCAGTTTTCCTGCTCGGCGAGCCCGTCGACGGTTCAGACTGGTGCCTCATCAACTATCAGCTGCACCTGCACCAGCCCGGATAACGTTCCGGTAACGGTGGGTGGATGGACGGCGAGCGGCGGAAGCATTTCCGGCAGCGGAAACGCCGCCACGTTGAACACGACTGGCGCCTCGGCCGGACCCATCACGATCAGTGCCACCTGTACCGACTCGCGCGGCCTGACGGCTTCGACTACGAGCTCGGTAACGGTTGAAAATCCGCCACCGCCGCCACCCCAGGCCAGCAAGTTGAACGAATGTCAGTATCCGAACGAAAAGAAGCCGTGGCGCGTAGACAACACCTGCAAGGCCGCGCTGGACGATGTTGCACTCAAGTTGCAACAGGATTCAGAGGCCAAGCTGGTGGTCGTCGGGAACGCTGATCCGAAGGAAAAGCGTAAGAACCTGGCGGCTGAGCGAGCGCTCAACGTGAAAGCCTACATCTCGGGAGGCGAGGCGAAACAGAATATTGACCCCAGCCGCATCGAGACTCGCACAGGAAACGCAGGCACGGCGACTTCGGAACATTGGATTGTTCCGGCAGGCGCGACCTTCCCCGGGGCCGATACCACGGCTCCGGTCGATGAGACGAAGGTAAAGGCGGTTCCGGATCATCCGAAACCCGCGGCGAAACCGGTCGCCAAGAAGAAAGCGGCGAAAAAGGCTGAATAGCTGAATAATTGACGCAGGAAAAGCACCTAAGGCCGTCAGGGTTCACCCTGCCGGCCTTACTATTTTTTGTCCTTCGGTAACCTTGTCCCAGGCGTGGTAGCTTGTCTACTGTGTAGCGAGGCGAATATCGTTCGCAGAGGTCAATCTACGCGCATGGATTCCATACTGAAACGGAACGCTCTCCGCACAAGTTTATTGCTTCTCGCCATCAGTCTTTTGAGCACTGCGCTGCTGGCCTCCGGCCCCTGGCAGGTGTTAGGTCCGGACGGCGGCGATGCGCGCAGTCTGGCTTACGATGCGCACAATCCAGATCACATCCTGCTTGGCACCAGTACCGGCCAGATGTTTGCTTCGAACGATGCTGGACGCTCATGGTCGCGCCTGGCGCGCTTGGGCGACGATTACGTGCTCGACCATATCGCCATCGATCCGCAGGATTCCAACCGTATTTATGTTTCGGCGTGGAGCGTATCGAGCCAGCAGGTTGGCGAAATTTTCCGTACCCGCGACGGTGGCCGCAACTGGGACAACTTGCCCGCGATGCACGGAAACTCTGTCCGTGCCCTGGCTATGTACAAGGGTAATTCCAAGGTATTGGTCGCGGGCGCGCTCAATGGCGTCTTTCGTACCAAAGATGGTGGCGATACCTGGGAGCGTCTGTCGCCCGCGAATTCCGCCGACATTAAGAACGTTGAATCGATCGCTGTCGATCCCAAGGATCCCAACACCGTCTATGCCGGAACCTGGCACCTCGCCTGGAAAACTTCCGACGGCGGCGCCAACTGGCAGCATATTAATAAGGGCATGATCGATGACTCCGACGTGTTCTCAATCATTGTCGATCATGACAATCCCTCGGTCGTTTTCGCTAGCGCCTGCTCCGGAATCTACAAGAGCGAGACTGCGGGCAATCTGTTTGCCAAGATTCAGGGCATTCCGTTTTCAGCGCGCCGCACCCGCGTGCTCAAGCAGGATCCGACCAACGAAAATATCGTTTACGCCGGAACCACCGAAGGCCTCTGGAAGTCGACCGACCTGGGCAAGGTGTGGAAGCGTGTGAGCAATCCTGAGGTCGTCGTCAATGACGTGATGATCGATCCCCGGGATTCCAATCGCGTGTTGCTCGCCACCGACCGCAGCGGTGTGATGGCCTCGACCGATGGCGCCTCGAACTGGACAGCTTCCAACCACGGGTACGCCCATCGCTATGTTTCCGCGATCCTGGCCGACCACAAAGATGCCAGCACGCTCTACGTTGGCGTCGTCAACGACCGCGAATTCGGCGGCGTGTTCTATTCCCACGATGCCGGACAACACTGGCTGCAGAAAGCAGCCGGCCTCGGCGGAAAAGACGTTTTCGCGCTTAAACAGGCTCCCAGCGGAATGCTGGTTGCGGGCACCAACCACGGCATGTTTTCTCTCGAACACAATGCCAGCGAGTGGCATCCCATCAACGCTGTGGTCGTTGAGCATACCCTGAAGACTGCGGGCAAGGGCAAGGGTTCGCGCAAAACGGCCACCAGAACAACCTTTGAGAAGTCGCAACTCGAATCGCGCGTCAACGATCTGGAACTCGGTTCCGTACGCTGGCTGGCGGCAACCACCACTGGCATCTACTCGAGCACCGACCAGGGTAAAACCTGGAAGGGCGGACGGATTCTGGGACAACTGGATTTCGTTTCTGTGCGAGCCGAAGGTTCCACGGAAGTCGCGGCTACGCGTTCGAGCGTGCTGGTCTCGACTGACGGCGGGACGACCTGGAAACAGGCCGGTCTGCCGACGTATGTGGTCAGCATCCGTAGCGCGGCGATTGCTTCCGATAAGCAGATCGTGATCGCCTCACGCGAAGGCGCGTTCCGCAGCGGAGACGGCGGCGCGACCTGGGACCATGTCGTCAACGGCATCCCCAGCAAGGACATCACTTCCGTCAGCTTCGATTCCGCGCACAAGCGCATGCTGGCCACCAGCGACGCGACTGGCGTGATCTTCGAAAGCCGCGACGGCGGACGTTCCTGGCAACGCGGTCCCGACAGCGGATTCCCGCTGCGCCGGGTCAGCGTAATTGGCGGACGCTTCGTAGGCGCGACTCCATTTGACGGCGTCGTCCTGCAACCGGAAAACGAATCCATCAGCGCGGCCGCCGAAGCCGGCAGCACCGAGTAAAACTGAATTTCTAAACGAAACACCAGCCGGGGAAGCGGAAACGCTTCCCCCGGTTTTTTTGGAGCGGACGCCATGCCGACCTTGCGTTCTTGGCACGGGTGGGAAACAATCTTTTTGGCACCGTTATGCGACTTGCCTGCGGACTCGCGATTGCGCTTTGGCTAAGTTTCCTGACTGCGGGAATGGCCTCCCGGCGACAGGACCCGGCGGGTTCCACGAATGGCGCGGGACAAGCACCGGCCCCGCCCGCGCCTCCAGCAGAGACCGCGCCGGCGGAAAAGCCTCCGGCTCAATCAGAGAAGCCACAGACAGAACATGTGCCCGCGGAGCAGGTTCCGGCAGAAACCACACCAGCTGCGCCTGCTAATCCGCAGACGCCGGATGCGGGGAAGACAGCGCCGGAGAGCGTGGCGAAGGAAAAGACAGATGCCGGTTCGTCGAGCGGGAACAAAAGACGCCGCAAACACGCTCCGTCAACGCCGAATGGTGCTCCAAACAAGATTGTGGTGCGCGAGGGCGGAGCGAGCGAACCCGCGGCGCAGATTGCGCCCGGCATGACTCCCGCGGAAGCCTCCCGCCAGCGCCACAATGCGGAACAGTTGCTGAGCGCTACCCAGGACAAACTGAAAGGGCTGGCAGGACGCGCCATGGACGCGCGAAAGCAGGAGACGCTGGAACAGATCCGCAACTACATGGAGGGCGCTCGTTCCGCGTTGAAGGAAGGCGATGTGCGCAGAGCAAATACGCTGGCCCAGAAGGCACACTTGCTGTCGGATGACTTGGTGAAGCATTAGGCGCCGCCGTAAACGCCTCTGATTGCAAAAAGTGGCTTGTGATGCTATCATGTATCACATGACCAAAGCCTCGGTTCGGGACCTTCGCTACGACTTCAAGAAAATTGAACGCCTCTTGCTTCAAGGAGAAGAGATCCAAATTACCAAGCGTCGGCGTGTGATTGCCCGGCTGGTGCCGGAAAGCGCGGAAGTCGCGAAAAAGATGCCTGATTTCGAAGCGCGGGTGCGCAAGATCTATGGCGACAAGGTGCTGGCGGTGAGCGGCGCCGACCTAATATCTTGGGATCGGAACCGGTATTGAAAATCTACGCCGATTCCAGTTTTCTCGTTTCGCTGTACAGCGCGGATACCAACTGGGCCACCGCCACGCGCACGATGCAAGCTTCTACAGGAGAATGCTTTGTTACTACTCTGGGAGAACTCGAAGTAGTCAATGCTTTCGGGTTGCGAGTCTTTCGAAAAGAGGTTTCGGCCGCGCAAGCCCAAGAGTCGATAACCGACTTTGAGAAAGATTTGCGCGATGGAATTTTTCAACTCCGGCGTTTGGAGGAGCCGTTCTTTGATCGGGCACGCCGACTGTCTCTACAGACTACAGCCAAGGTGGGCACCCGCACAACCGACCTGTTGCACGTGGCCGCAGCACTCGAACTGGGCGCGGACTATCTCTATAGCTTTGACCTGCAGCAGAGGAAGCTAGCCCAAGCCGTTCGTCTGAGGCTGAACTAGAGCTTCGAGTTCGGGTTTATCTTCTACTTTCTCCCTTCTCGCTTCTGCGCCACCACCAACCCGCGCGGCGTCGGCAAGAACACGGCCGAGATCAGGCCGTCTCGTTCGAGCTTGAGGGCAGCCTCGCGGACGATCTTCAAATGCGAACTGGCGTCATGCATCAGGATCAGGCCATAGGGGCTGATCTGCGGCAGAAAGCGGCGAATCTCCTGCTCGCGGAGGGGCATATCGCTGTCGCTGAATAACAGATCGATGGTGCCTTCGACTTTCATCTCGAGGCTTGATTCATTGCGCAGTTCGATCCACTCGGCGAGTCCGGAAGATTGGATTCGCGCCTTCGCGTTTTCGTATATCTCATGGTCGAACTCGCAGGTGATGATGCGCCCGCGTCCGTTGGCTTTCAGTCCCTCGGCGATCCAGAGAGTACTGATGCCACTGAAGGTTCCAGTCTCCACCACCAGTTCGGGCTTGATGGTAGTGACGACGGCGCGCAGGAACTCGAGAACCTCGGCTTCGGCGGTCATGGAATCGAACATGCGCCAGCGTTCCGGATGCGGACACTCGATCGTTGGGCGATGATATTCGGGCTCCAATCGATCGCCGGTGCGCTCGATCTGACGCAGGATGCGGCGCTCCTGCTTTTCTTTCTTAAAAAGGCGGCGAAGGGACATAAGAAAGGTCTCAGGTCTCAGGTGCCAGGTCTCAGGAGAAACATAGAAATCCGATGCCCGCGAGATTTTCCTGACACCTGACACCTAAGACCTGAGACCTGCTCTACTCACTCGTGAAGTAGTCGACGGTCACCGGATTCTCAAACAAAGAGTAATCGCGAGTCACAACCGTGATACCGCTGTCGGTAACGAAGTAGCGCTCGCGGTCGGCTTCGGTATCGTAGCCGATGGTGGTTCCTTCGGGAATGTGCACGTCCCGCTCGACGATGGCTTTGCGGATGCGGCAACTGCGTCCCACGTTCACGTGCGAAAACAAAATACTGTTTTCGATTTCAGTATAGGAGTTGACACGCACATCCGGAGACACCACGCAATTCTGGACGAAGCCGCCGGAAATGATGCATCCGGAAGAAATCAGCGAATCCACGGCGTGGCCCATGCGTCCGCTTTCGGCAAACACGAATTTTGCCGGCGGGTATTGCCGCTGATGAGTCCGGATGGGCCATTGGTCGTCGTAAAGATTGAAAACTGGATTGACTGAGACCAGGTCCATGTTGGCTTCGTAATAAGCTTCGAGCGTGCCCACGTCGCGCCAGTAGAGAGCTTCTTTTTTGTTTTCATCGACAAAATTGAACGAGAAGACGCGGTAATCCCCCAACATCTTGGGCAGAATATTCTTGCCGAAATCGTGACTGGAATCGGGATCCTCGGCGTCTTTGAGCAGCACGGGAATGAGCACGTCGGTGTTGAAGATATAGATGCCCATCGATGCTGAAATTTTTGTTGGATCGTACGGCGATCGAATATCGGTCTGTTTTGGTTTTTCCAGGAAGCCGATGATGCGATGATCGCGGTCGATGTCGACGACGCCAAAATGGCGGCATTCCTCCGGGTCGGTCGTCAATGTAGCGACCGTGACGTCGGCGGCGGCATCCTTGTGCTGCTTAAGCATGCGTCCATAATTCATTTTGTAAATGTGGTCGCCGGAGAGGATGATCACGTATTTGGGCTGCTCGGAACCGATGGAATAGATGTTCTGATAGACCGCGTCGGCGGTCCCCATGTACCAGTTCTCGCTGACCCGCTTCATGGGTGGCAGGATTTCGATGAACTCGCCGATTTCACGGCCAAAAATGTTCCAGCCTTCGCGGATCTGACGATTCAGCGAGAGAGCCTTGTATTGCGTGAGGATATAGACGCGACGCAGGCCGGAGTTGACGCAGTTGGAAAGCGTGATGTCGATGATGCGGTAGATGCCGCCGAAAGTCACTGCCGGCTTGGCGCGGTCGCGGGTGAGCGGATAGAGGCGCTCGCCTGCGCCCCCGGCGAGCAAGATTCCGAGCGTATCTTTCATCGGCGCACCCGTATGGACGCAGCGTGCGATGCGGACGCTGCCCCGGCCTCAACGCGACATACTAGCACACGGCTGCGGGTTTCGACCCCTGCGGTTCGACACAAAAGGCCGCCATCGCAGGAAAAGATTTAACTGACGGCTGAGCCGAGAGCTGACAGCTACCTGCTAGCAGTGCACGATCTTGTCACTCTTAATGCCGCGCGTGGCGTTGCGCGAATCCACCACCAGCTTGGCTTCGCTGACAATCTTCTTGTAGTCGTAGTCGGAGTGATCGGTGACGATGAGCACGCAATCGTATTGGCCAAGATTGTCGAGCGACGTGCATTTCATCTGCAGATCGTACTTCCGGCCGCGGCCGACGAAGGGGAAGTAGGGGTCGTTATAGCCGACCACCGCGCCCTCCTTTTGCAGCAGCTCGATGATGGTGAGAGCGGGCGACTCGCGCAGGTCGTCAATATCCCGCTTATAGGCAACTCCAAGAACCAGAATTTTGGATCCGTTGATCGCCTTCTTCTGACGGTTGAGCGCGGAGATGGTGGACGCGATCACGTTGTAGGGCATGGCCACGTTGATTTCGCCGGCCAGTTCGATGAAGCGAGTACGGAAGTCGAACTCTTTCGCTTTCCAGGAAAGATAGAACGGATCGACCGGAATGCAGTGTCCGCCGAGACCCGGCCCGGGATAAAACGGATGGAAGCCGAAAGGCTTGGTGGCGGCGGCGTCGATGATCTCCCAGATGTTGAGGTCCATGCGCAGGCAAAGCATTTTGAGCTCGTTGACCAGCGCAATGTTGACGCAGCGGTAGATGTTTTCCAGCAACTTAGTCATCTCCGCGGCGGCGGGCGACGAAACGAGAACCGTGCGGCGAAAGATGGCGCCATAAAGCGCAGCCGCGATTTCGCTGGCCTGCGGATCGAGTCCGCCAATCACTTTAGGAATATCGTGACGAGCCACCTGGGTGTTGCCGGGATCCTCGCGCTCCGGCGAGAACGCGACCCAGATATCGTTGTCGCCGGACGCGCCCTTGCGGCAAGCTTTCAAGCCAGCCTTGTTCTCCTGTTCGAGAATCGGAATCAGGACTTCTTCGGTGGTGCCGGGATAGGTTGTGCTCTCCAGGATGACGATCTGACCGGCGCGCAGATAGGGTGCGACGGCGTGAGCGGTGTTGGTAATGTAGCTGAGGTCGGGCTCGTGATATTCGTTGAGCGGCGTGGGGACGCAGATAATGATCGCGTCCATGGCGGTGATCTCCGAATAATCGGCCGTGGCTTTAAAGCCGTTCGACTTGGCTGCGGCGATTTCCTCGGGCGTGATGCGGAAAATGTAAGTGCCGCCGCTGGCGAGGGTATCGATCTTGCGCTGATCGATATCAAAACCGGTGACAGGAAATTTCTGCTCACTGTAAAGCAGGGCCAGCGGCAATCCGACATAGCCCAGGCCAATGATTCCGACTCGAGCCTTGCGCGTCTCGATGCGGCTCTTTAAGTCGGTAAACAGGGAAGAAGATGTGAGTTGAGTATCCATATATGGCAAAAAAATAATTCTAGCATTGGAAGTTGCGCTTGGGCCGCGGAAGCTGCGGTCGTCATACGATTTTCATGCGATTTTTGCGCGCTGGATCGCGGTCTTGATTACTGCCGTAATCGAATTCGCCCGCATAGTGGTGTCCTTAGTAATATGCGGAGTGCAGTAACATGGGCTTCCAATGCGATTCTTCCGACTCCTGATCCTGTTGTTCCTGGTCGCTATCCTGGCTGCGCTCGCGAGCCGGGCGGCGCGCTTTCTGGTGGTGGACCACCCTGAAAAATCCGATGTCATCGTGGTGCTGGCTGGAGACACGAAAGTACGCCCGGTCCGGGGTCTGGAAATGCTGCGCCAGGGAATGGCGCCGCGCTTGCTTCTGGATGCCGAGACACGAGATGTAATCTACGATCAGCCCCTCGTCGAGATTGTCCAGAGATACGTGAACAGTCTGGCCGAAGCGACCCGCGTCTCGGTATGCCCGATCACCGGATATTCGACCATTGCTGAGGCCGACGATGTAAGCCGATGCTTGCAGTCACTGGCCCCGCATCGGGTGCTGATCGTGACCTCCGACTATCACACCCGCCGCGCCTTGATGATCTTCCGCCATCGCCTGCCGCAATACCAGTTCAACGTGGCCGCGGCTCGCAATCGGGCGGAATTCGGCGAAGCCTGGTGGACGAACCGCGAATGGGCAAAAGTCACGTTTGATGAATGGATGAAGATGCTGTGGTGGGGAGCGGTGGACCGGTGGCGGTAGTGAGGAGTTCCCGGTTCTCAGTTCTCAGTTCTCAGTTCTCGGAAGTCTCAATGGCACGAAACGACGGCTTGTGCCAGCATTGAATTCGTTATGGTAGTGGGCTACTTTGATTCTTACGACGAGCAGAGGACGGAAAGAGCAGCGTGAGTGAAGTATCCACAATCTGTTTTGTGGTAGCAATGATCGGAATTGTCTTCGCATGCGGAGCCAGCAACGCCATGAAACGGCTGGTTTATAACCGCTCAGGTAAGTCACTTCGTCCATTGTCGAGACAACTGGTGCGAGAATACTGTGCCCTGTATGGACAAGATCAAAACTATTGGGCCTACTACTTTTCTCTACTGGCTTTCTTTGTGGGTATAGCGGGTTTCATGGTCTTCCCAAAGTAGCCCCCTGCGTTGGTTATTGGCTGGTGGCAACTTCTCCTCTTGTGCGATAGTTTGAAAGCTAGTCATCTTCACCGGAGGTTCCATGTCGCAAGTCACGATTACGGTGCGCAAGAACGGTCCTTTGCGCGTAGACGATCCCAATGGCGTCGTCGAGATGGTGGACGCCGACGGCAACAAATATGATCTGACGGGCAAGACGGCGTTTTCCCTCTGCCGCTGCGGCGCTTCCGCCAACAAGCCTTTCTGTGACGGCAGTCACAAGATCGCCTTTCCGGCTGCCGAGACGGTGATCAAGATTGGATAGCTGTCCAGGTTCGACTGTAGAGACTGGGCTCGCTCCGTCTCTGCTGCGGCCAGACTCGCGGCAAGCCGCGTCTCTACGGAAAACGTTGGGCGCTCCTCTATCCCCACAACCAACTTAATCAGAGTTTCCCTAGTGTCTAACTGGAAACCCAGCGGCGAAATTTCGTGCCCTGATCTTTCCTGTGATCTAGCATGGTCCGTGGACAATTGTTGCCGGAGTCGACGGCACTGGCTTTCACATCGACACTTTCAGGCCGAAGAATCTTTTGCCTGCTAACCCTATGGGCCTTTCGGGAAATGCACAGCATGCCATACGGCGCAGCACGCGGCTGCCACTGGAGGTTCCGGTGCTCGTGACCAGCCTCAATGCCGCCGTGACATATTCCGAGCAGTGCAATACCACCCTGGTGAACGCGCACGGATGCGGGCTGATCGTTCCACGCGTGCTCGCGCAAGGCATTCAGGTCCGGCTGGAAATCGTTTCGGCAAAACGACACACCACGGCGCGAGTGGCGGAGGTGGTTCCGCTGGGCGGTGATCCCGAGACCTGGCTGGTGGGCCTGGAACTCGACGTCCCCGGCAACTTCTGGGGAATCGAGTACGCACCTACGGATTGGAAGATCGAAGAGATCCCATCGCCTGCGGCAGAGCAGCCGCGGTTAAATCATGAGCTGAGCGCGGCCGCGAAGCCAGCTCGATCGCGACGCTGGCGCCTGACCGACATCAGCGCTGGCGCTTGCTACCTGGAGACGGCTGCGCCGTTTCCCACCGATACTCCGGTGGTGTTGAGTATTCGTGAGTCGAACGCGGAGTGTCTGCTGGAGGGAGTAGTGCGAGTGTCACATGCGCAAACGGGAATGGGAGTCGAGTTCACGCCAGTACAAGCGCACGATCAGCGGGCGCGTGCGGCGGAACTGATCGGCCGGCTGGTGAACAATCGCGAGGTTCCGCGAATTTTCGTCGGGCGGAAAGAAGATCGCAAAGAAGCTCGGAAAGAAGGCGAGCACGCGGCGCCGAATCCCACGCCCGACGCCGCGCGAGATACCGAATCGCCCGATCCGCTCCTGGAGCTGGTTCGATCTGGAGCGTCGCTGACTATGGAGCAGTTTCTGAGCGATCTGCGCGCGCAGCGGCTCGGCAAGCGCCGCGACCCGCGAATCGATCTGGCGTTGCCGGTGTTGCTTACTGGGACCGACGTCAGTGGTCGTCCTCTGAATCAAAGAGTCATCACTGTCAATATCAGCCGGCGCGGAGCGCTGTTAGATGGTATCCACGGAATGCTTGGGCTCGGCGACAGAATTTCTCTTGCTCGCTTGCACAAGAAGGAGGAGTTTCGAGTCGCGTGGGTAGGGGGAGAGGATACTCCCGCGGCAGGTCAGATCGGGGTGGCCGCGGTCGATCCGAATACTTCGTTTTGGGTAGAGGTACTGGAAGCGACGGCGCAGTCCGGGCTGGAAGCGGCCAGTCTTCGCGGGAACGACGTCGGAAACGACCACGGCAACGACGACGGCAACGGTGGCGGGACGGGCCATTAGCAGGTCGCTGAAAAAACTTGATCTTGCCTTTGCTGCGGGGTGGCACAGCGGTTCACCGCTGCGATAAGCGCCTTGTCGTCGTAGACTGCTTTAGCCGCTGAGGGTAAGGGCGGCGCGACGCCACGGCTTGTTCAGCAATCGGTCGGTGGCGCTGGAAATGTTACACTGCCTCGCCGGAGGGTTTTGTGTCAGACGAATTTAGGCCATCTGCAAAAAACGCACGGGACCGGGCACTGGGGATGGGCGCGAAAATCACGCGCCGCGATTTTCTCAACGGAATCGCACTGACCGCTGGAGCGGCCGTAATCCCGCCTGAAATGTGGGCTGCCGCAGCCGCCGATCTGCAATCAGAAGCCCAGGACGTTCCAGGTTACTATCCTCCCGCCAAGACCGGCCTGCGTGGAAGTCATGCCGGGGCGTTCGAAACCATGCACAAAGTCCGCGACGGCGCCTTCTGGGACGACGCTCCCAAGGCTGTGGACACGGGCGAATTCTACGATCTGGTGATCGTGGGCGGGGGCATCAGCGGCCTCGCCGCGGCGCATTATTTCCGCAAGGCTGCGGGCGACAAAGCGCGCGTCCTGATTCTTGAAAACCACGATGACTTCGGCGGACACGCCAAGCGCAACGAATTCCGTGCGGGCAGCCGCACGATTCTGGGATTCGGCGGCACATATTCCATCGAAAGCCCTTGGCCTTATAGCGCGGTCGCGAAGTCTCTGATCGAAGAACTCGGTATTGATGTGCCTTCGTATCACAAGTACGTGAGCAAGGATCTCTACCGTTCGCTGAGTCTGAAGCCCCGCATTTTCTTCGATAAGGAAACCTTTGGGACCGACAAGCTGGTCACGAACGCGGTTCATACCGGGTGGGATGAGAGCGGCGTCAACGATGCGGGCGGCGCAGCGGGTTTGCGGGAATTTCTGCAAGAAGCTCCGCTATCGCCGAAAGCCAAGGAAGATTTTCAGCGTCTGCGTACTGAGGAGAAAGATTATTTTCCCGGGCTGACCTCCGATGAAAAAAAAGCACGCTTGGCTCGCATGAGCTATGCGAAATACCTGACCGACATCGCCGGCGTGAGCGACGAGATCGTGAAATTGTTCCAGGCCTTCCCGCACCCGCTGTTCGGCGTGGGCATCGATGCGGTCCCCGCACAAGACGCGTGGGGCCTCGAATTGCCGGGATTCAAGGGCCTCAAACTTGATCCCACACCCGGCAAGGGGATGAACCGCGACGCCATTCACAGCAACGAAGCGGAAAGATACTTCTTTCACTTTCCCGACGGCAACGCTTCGATCGCCCGGATGCTGGTGCGCAAGCTGATCCCGGCCGCGATTCCAGGAAGCTCGGCCACTGACGTGGTGCTGGCGAACGCCGTTTACTCGAAGCTCGACGAGCCCTCTTCCTCGACGCGCATCCGGCTGAACAGCACCGTGGTCAAGGTGAACCACCGGGGCGATCCAGCCTCAGCGAAGGAAGTGGAGGTCAGCTACTTCACCGAAAAGAAGCTGAAGACGGTGCGCGCCGCGAACTGCATTCTGGCGTGCTGGCATGTGGTGATTCCGTACATCGCGCAGGAATTGCCAGACGCGCAGAAAGTAGCGCTCGCTTCTGCGCAGAAAGTTCCGCTGCTCTACAACAATGTGCTGGTGCGCAACTGGAACGCCTTCCAGAAGCTGGGCGCGAGTACGATTTATTCGCCCGGCATGTACCACACCAGCGTGAGCCTGGATCTTCCGGTCAGCATCGGCGGCTATGAATGTACGAAGAATCCGGACGAGCCGATCGTGGTGCACATGATGAAGGCAGCCTGCCAGCCGGGACACCCGGCGCGCGAGCAACATAAGCTGGGGCGCATCCAGCTCTATAGCACCACGTTCGAAAGCTATGAGCGCAATATTCGCGAGCAACTGGCGCGGATACTGGGTCCGGGCGGGTTCGATCCCGCGCGCGACATCCTGGAAATCACGGTCAACCGCTGGCCGCACGGTTACGCGTATGAATATAATTCACTGGCCGACCAGTTCTGGCTGGAAGGCGGCGAGACGCCGTGCGAAGTGGCGCGCAAACCGTTCGGGCGGCTGGCAATCGCGAACTCGGACGCCGGCGCATACGCTTACACCGACTCCGCCATCGATCACGCCTACCGTGCGGTGCAAGACTTGAAGAAGACTTAGTGTGACGCGGGCGGGGCGCCCGCGACACACGGGTCAAGGAGGCTCTTATATGCCGGCGCGTCCTCCGAAGCGATCGTCGTCGCGATCGTCGACGACTGCGAAGTCGCAACCTAAGGCGGACCGTCCGTTTGCGCCCGGCTATGGCATTGTCGGAGCTAAAGACGGCAAGGGCCTGCTCCCCTGGGTTTGGGTTGCTCGGAAAATGAATAAATGCCGGACGTTCTGGCTGGCCACGATTCACGCGGGGCCTCACGCAGGTAAAGAACGACCCCATGTGATGCCGGTCTGGGGAGTGTGGCTGGACGACGCTTTTTTCTTCTCGACCGGACGCAAATCCCGGAAGGGCCAAAACCTCGCAGCCAATCCGGCATGCACAATCGCAAACGACGATGGCGAAGAAGCTGTGATCGTGGAGGGACTGGCGACTCAAGCCGAGGATGCAGCGGAGCAGGAGCGCGTCGCGATTGCCTACAAGAAAAAATACAAGATGGATCCCCGGAGCATGGGAGAACCGATCTTTCGCGTCCGGCCCAGCCGGGTCTTCGGTTTTGTGGAAAAAAGCTTTCCGGAATCCGCAACTCGATGGAAACTATGATGGATAGTAGCGACACCCCACGTTCGTAACGGGTTTCAGCGGTTACCGCCCAGTCTTGAAAGAATTACGATTTCGTAGTTGCCGTTCGGCCGTTGGTATGGAAAAATGAGCTCTGTTCGTCGGACTTCCTTCCCCCATTAATCTGCTGTTTGGCCCAACTGCCAAGTTGCTGTGAAAAGTGTGCGTGCTCTCGAGGAATTCGCTCACCGGCGATTTTTTCGAAAGACGATCTCCGTGTGGTGAGGGAATACAATGCCTGGCCGAATTGTCGCTGCCCTGTCGCAAAATCAGCGTGCATCCTTGTTGAATCATCGAAGCGTAAGCCAGTCCCTACGCCCACGGCTGGTCCCAAGGTTAGCCCTTGTTTCCTTCATGCTCTGCCTGGGATTGTCTGCGGCTTGGGGACAGAACGATGTTCTGACCCAGCACAACGACAATAAGCGGTCGGGCCTGAATGCGAATGAGACTCTGCTGACGCCGGCCAACGTCACCGTAAGTAAATTCGGAAGGCTTTTCACCCATGCTGTGGACGGCATCATCGTCGGGCAACCGCTTTATGCCAGCAATGTCTTGATGAACGACGGCCAGATGCACAACGTGGTGTACGTCGCGACGCAGCACAACACCGTATACGCTTTTGATGCCGATAGCACCCAGGGTAGTAGCGCCTCTCCGCTATGGTCGGTGAGCCTGAATAATGGCGGGACATCTGATCCCATCTCCGACTATGGTTGCACTGGGACACACTACACCGAAATCGGGATCATGAGCACCCCGGTGATCGATCCGGGCAAGACCACGCTTTATGTCGTGGCCAAGACATTGACCGGTTCGGTCCGCAATTTCAGTCTGCATGCCCTGGACATCACCACCGGCAACGAGCTGTTGGGAGGGCCGGTGATCATTGCGGGCACGGCACCGTCCACCAACGGATCGGGAACTTTCAATCCGATCGTCCAAATGCAGCGCCCCGCGCTCTTGCTGCAAAACGGTGTAATCTACGTTAGCTTTGGGGGCAACGGTTGCGACGTATACGCCTATAGTGGCTGGCTCTTTGCCTACAACTCGCAAACGCTGCAACAGCAGTCTGTGTTCCTGGTAACTCCCAACGGGAAACAGGGTTCGATCTGGCAGGGCGGAAGCGGCCCCGCGGCGGATGCAGACGGCTACATCTACCTGGCCACGGCAAACGGGGACTTTGACGGTCCCCAGGGATCTAACGACTTTAGCGACAGTGTCCTCAAGTTGGGCTGGAACGGGAGTGCATTGAACGTGCTGGACTTCTTCACTCCATATAACCAACTGCAACTCCGGCAACTGGATCTGGATCTGGGTTCGTCCGGACCGCTGGTTCTTCCGGACCAACCCGGTACCTACCCACACTTACTGGTAGTAGCAGGGAAGGAGGGCGTACTTTACCTGATCAATCGCGATGATATGGGGAAGTTCGGCGCGGATGCTGACAACGTCGTCCAGTCCATTTCTGGTGCAGTCGCGACTGAAGTCGCCGGCGTACCTTCGTACTGGAACAATAACTTGTACATGGCCGGAGATGACGACTATATCAAGCAGTACTCTTTGGTCAACGGACTGCTCACGCAGCAGCCGGTTTCTCAAACCACTGTCTTCTTTGGCGGTGCGGGGCCGGCTTCGACCTCGATTACAGCGAATGGAAACAGCAATGGAATCCTTTGGGCGATCCGGCATACCAACCCCGCCACCCTCTTCGCCTTCGATCCAACCAACCTCGCGAGCAAGCTCTACGATAGCTCGCAGGCGCTGCTGGCACGGGACAAATCGGTTCCCGTCGCACGCTTCGTAACTCCAACCATTTCGAACGGCAGGGTGTACATCGGCGGAATCGCCGCTCTTGAGGCGTACGGACTGCTGCCGAACCTCTCGGTGGCAACGGGCAATCACCAGACAGCTATGGAGAAAACGGTTTTACCGGTAGCTCTGAGTGTGGTCGCCACCGATACCTACACATCGAAGCCGCTAGCCAGCGCAGTTGTGACCTGCAGGGACGGCGGAGCAGGAGGAGTGTTCACCCCAACCCAACCGGAGACGACGGATGCGACGGGAACGGTGACTTTTAGTTACCGGCTGCCTTCCACGCCGCGCGCCGTGACAATCACTTGTTCCAGTTTGGGTTTCATCAGCGCTACGTTCAGCGAAACGAGTGCTGTTGGTCCTCCGTCGCGAATGCTTGTTACTTCCGGAAACTTCCAATCAGCGCCTCCCGTTACTCCCCTTCCGGCGCCGTTAGTGCTGAAGGTACTTGATGCGAACGGTTTTGGCGTACCAGGAGTGACCGTGAATCTCACTGACAACGGCGCGGGTGGGACTTTCGCTGCCAATTCGGTCGTCACCAATGCAGTTGGGTCTGCCACAGCGCAATATACGACGGGCTCGAGTGCGCGTAAGGTCACGATTACCGCCTCAACGCCGGGAATCAGCAACATTGCCTTCACCGAGCACTGCGTCGCTGGACCCGCTGCCAGCATCGTCATCACCCGCGGTAACAATCAGTTCGCTAAGGCGGGAACCCGATTGCCCGTGGCGCTGACCGTGCGCGTCGCCGACCAGTACGGCAATCCAGTTTCTGGCGTCAGCGTTAGTTTTAGCGACGGCAGCGCCGGGGGCGCTTTCTCTAACCCCAATCCCGGTTTGACCAGCGCCTCTGGAACGGTGATCCAGATCTATACGCTCCCGTCGTCCCTTGGAACTGTCAACATCACGGCCACCGCCGCTGGAGTAGCCAATCCCGCGAACTTCACCGAAACGGCGCACTAGCGAAGTTGATGTGAGGAAGCACCTCACGCGCGCTTCATCAAGATCAAGGTTCAGCCCAGCAAATGCTTTCGCGCCGAGAGATGGGCTCCCGTCAGCAAGAGCATTCCCGACAGGAACGCCCAGAACATCAGGCTGACCGAGATGGCGAACGGTCCGTACACTTCCGCAAAATTCAGCCGGGGCAGGGCGAAGATATAAGCGTACTTCAGCGCCTCGGAGAGCAATCCCATGATCACCGCCGCCGGCAGGACTCCCTGGGCCGGCACTTTGCCGTTCGGCAGCGCCCAGTAGACGAGGAAGAAGATGGCGATGCTGGCTCCGATCGAAGAGATCTTCATGATCACAAAGTCCACCACTTGCACATACCAGCCGCCATAGCCGTGTAGCGCATTCTTCAAGATGGCTACGTTGCCGGCGGTCAATCCTACCGAGAGCAGGGCGAGCGATCCGCAGGCAAAGACCAGACCGAGCGACATCAACTGATTTCGCAGGTAAGAGCGATTGTTGCGAAATCTCCAGACGCGATTCAGCGCAACTTCGAGCGGCAGAAAAATTCCGGTGGAGGTAATCAGCAGCATGGCCAGTGAGAACACTTGCGCCCGATGGTGCGCGCCGACCAGCGCATTCAGGTTCCGGATCACAAATTCCTGGCCAGTCGGAAGATAGTCGCGCAACAGATTCTCGACAACACCGTACATCACCTGGGAACGAATGACGTATCGGATCAATGTCATCAGCAACAGCAGGAACGGGAAGAAGGACAGAATGAAGTTGGCGGCGACGGAAAACGCAAAGGTGTGCACATCGGTCCGAAGCAGATAGCGTGCGGTGGAGCGCAGGACGCCTTCGGCTGGAGCGGCACGATGCTCAGCCGCGCCCTTCTTGCCGGAAAGCTCAATGGGAGTGATCGACGACACTGGTTTCTCAAATATTATCAAATACTTACGTCTTGCCGTCGAGGCGCGGCGGGCGCGGGCCGGGCGCGCTTCGGGTCTGATTGAGCCACGGATCATGCTTGTTTTCAGCCGCGTGCCAGTAATTTCGTTCTTGCCAATCGGAATCTTCCTGCTATTATCTGGAGCTTCGTCAACCGGACCGGTTGGCGAATGAGTAGCAGGATTGACGTTTCTGTGTCAGCGTCCGATATCGCGCCTTCGTCTTCGCGGCTCCACCGCATTTCGTCGCGGGCAAACCCCTCGACAGAATGCAGGGGAGCCGTTTCTGTTGGTGCGTCATTGCTCGTCCACGGCGACGCCAAGCAAAATTCTTACCGTCACTTTGAGGGGGTGTTTGTACCGGGTTTTCTGTATCGGGTTTCCGGAACACCAGGACAAACAGAGAAAGAGACGGAAAGAATAATTCTTAGCGAGTCGAAAGGAGTTTCTTTGTGAGAGAGAAGGGTACTGTGAAGTGGTTCAACGGGGCGAAGGGATACGGATTCATCCAGCGCTCCACCGGCGAGGATGTGTTCGTGCATTTCTCGGCCATCCAGGAGAACGGCTACCGCTCGCTGAATGAAGGCGAGACTGTCGAGTTCGATCTGCTCAAAGGCCCGAAGGGCTTCCAGGCGGGCAACGTCGTGCGCGCAGCATAAATTTCTCCAACCAGTTCGCAAACCCTCTCAGTATTGTGGAGAGGGTTTTTTATTTGACGGGAAACGCGTCTCGGAGGGGCCTCCGAATTCGTGCGGTTTTAACTCCATTTGTGGATGTTTACTGGATGGGTATTAGACAGTATATTACTTTATGT
>Ga0209647_1000584_pt1 | contig 33853 bp, 32 predicted proteins | sample GraSoi_2013_60cm_FD_185827 | JGI IMG/M metagenome (GOLD analysis project Ga0209647, IMG submission 185827) | Grasslands soil microbial communities from the Angelo Coastal Reserve, California, USA - Sample 9_17_2013_60cm (SPAdes) (version 2) | ecosystem: Environmental > Terrestrial > Soil >... | reverse complement strand
CCGATTCCCGATAAACTGTTCTAATTAAAGTACTTAACTCCATCTTCTACATGAATAAGGACTTAGCTGGGCTCTCTGCGGTTTGGCGTGCACTTTTCGGGGTGCGGGGTCGCCGCTTCTACTGCTTTATTTGTGTATTTGTCATCCTTATTTTCAAAGAGCCGCCGAAGATGTTTTGCGGCGGATGACGGATCCGTCTCTGGAGACGGGCACGGTTTTCGATGCTGCACTGTCGGGGAATTATTGCGCGATTTGCGATTCGGTGTCTGTGATGGCGGTACGGGAAAAATGTGATGAAAAAGGTCTAAGGGCTGACACCGCAGTGTCAGGTGTCGGCAGTTGGGAAGGGGCCCCTTCTCGAAAAGCGCGAGAAGGGGCGCACCCCCAGCTATTTTCGGTCTATCAAAAAACAAACCCGCGTTATATTCCCTCGTTAAACTGGCCCAACAGCCTGGAGCGTTATATATTGTCTTGTCGCACAGCTACGATCCGCAAGAGAAGCATTGGGCTTATGGCTCGCTTGGAACCATACTTGGCTACTGGCTAAAATCAAAGTAGCCCATTACCGGTGCGTGCGATGGCTAGACTGCGACAAGTCGTTGGTATATGTTTTGCAACTTGGGGCGGGGTTCGCGTCGTGGTAGACCTAGTATCAAGCCTAGACGCCACAAGAAACTATGCGCAATTCGCCTACCTGCAACTCGGGGCTGCGCCTGCTTCTAGAAGTCTTACAATCGCAGTTGTCGTTATCGGGCTAGTGCTTCTAGTATATGAGCCCTTAATACGCTTTTGGCAACGTGTTCCGACACAGTCTTCCGACAATTCAACCCTCGCAGATGGTCGCGCCGCTCCCGATCCGGACGCGCCTTGTTTTTCCTTCGAGGCTCCGGATGAAATTCATTCATATACCCCACTCGATCTCTTCATCAGGAATTGTGGACGTACCGCACGAGGCATAACTTTCGATCCTCTCATCTCGAAGAGCGGCCGTCATGCAATTCGGTTAGATCGGATCGCATCCTTAGGTCGAGACCAACTGCATCCACTAACGTTCCAAGCTGGAGCTGATGAAAGTTGGCTCATCAAGGGAGTAGTGAATCATCTCATCTTGTTTTTCGATGACAACCCAGGGAGAGACTCGAGACTTTCCTACACGTTGACGGTCCGGTTTCTAGACGGGAAGCGCCCCATGATGGAGCAGCACATTTTTGAAGGTGAGCCGCTGCCGCGAGGGGGGATCAAACTTAGAATGTGTCCAGTTGTCAGCCGTGGCGCAGCGCCATTGGATGAAAAACAAAAACAGAAGACGGCTAAAGAAGCAATCGGGAGATTGTTAGAGCAACTCGCCCAATGCGAACGCGAAGCTTATGACGGTTCCAACAGTAGTGACTACGACAGGCTCCTGGGACAGATCGAGCAAATCAAACGCAACGTGAAAGAAATCGCAGCGAAGTATCTCGATTCGTCGTTTGAGTCGCGGTTTCTGGCGGTGAATGTTCTTGACGTTCAACTTGACGAAGCTACGAAGATGCACTTCATAGCGCGGGCTCAGGGAAGTTTTTGGACGATGTATCAGCAGCTAAAGGGATGGCGTGCGTGCTTGGTTGGTATTCTTCAGGAGTTGGGCCGCTAAAAGATCGGCAGGCTCTTTTCGTACAAGATCGAAGATGCATTTCTAAACACGGGGACAGACGGGACGTTTCCTGATTTTCTGTCATGTGGCTCAAGTAAAATCCCGAGAGGGCGGCGACTGTGGAATCCCACCCTTGCGCAAAAAGCCGCGCAAGGATGGGGCACCCGGCACCAACTAGAGCCAATTCTAGACAGTCAATGTATTGGTTCAGTTTTTCTTTGCGTACTCCGTATAGAATCTTGTCGATCATAGGGTTTGTTCTCGACTATAAGATTTGAAATGAGGTCCGAAGGTTTGAAATGAGATCCGAGCGAGAGTGACTTGCCATGAGCAGAAGCACAGGATTCAACCGACTGAGCATTGCCGTAGCCATTATCACACCGCCGCTAATGTTCTTCTTGATTGGAACTTTAGCGGATCCGCGCGTCCGAAAGAAGCACTGGGTTTAGCAATATTTTCGCTCCTTTGCGGCTTTCTCGCGTGGGGCTTGGTCCGACTTGTCGCGTGGGTTATGGACGGCTTCACGCGGTAGTTTTCCATAGGGCTACCCACCGTCCTTTGATCCGTGGCATGATGGATTGTAAATTCCAAGAATTCATTATGCTTATCCTCGAAAAGCTGCCGCAGGGAGTCATCTATCCCCAGATTACGCAGGCTCCGGTCAGTAACTACGCTGACTTTTTGAACTTTTTCCGTGGCGGTCACACTGTTGACGACAATCTAGGGGCTACTGTTATCGCAGCCTCGCCGCAAGCCGGCATGTTAAATATCTCCATCACCAGTGGGTATCTCACAAAGACGAGGAGTGTGGCGATACCTGACGAGTTCCTTTCGGATATTTTTCTTACGGCGTCGGGATCGGAACTCATTCAAACCACCGTGGATCGGAAGTTTTGCCGAATGGCGGCTGATTTAGCGCCCAAAAGCATTCCCGAGATGGATGGTAAACCGCACCCCTACGTTGGAGTGGTCGTCGTAAAAGATGGGAATGTTATAGCTACGGGATTCCGAGGCGAAACAGGTAAGGGAGGGGATCACGGAGAATTCTGTGCTCTTAAGAAAATCAACGCGGATGTAGATAACGTCGATCTGAGTGGCTGTACCGTTTACACGACGCTAGAACCTTGCACCGAACGGAAAACGGGAAAGACGCCTTGCGCCAACCGTCTAATCAACGGGAAGGTCGCACGAGTTGTATACGGTCTGGCGGATAAAGATGAATCAGTATACGGACATCATGCCCTCGTCGAAGCGGGCATCCAAGTTTGGCTTTTCCCAAACGATCTGATGCCAGAATTACATGCTCTCAACAAGAAATGGTCGGGGACACGCAGAAAACCTGAAGTCATGCCCCCGCCGAACGATACCTCACCACTCGCCAGTGTTTCTTACTACAAACCGGGAACCTCCATGCAGGACAACATCCATCTGTTTGTCCGACCACCAAAAGATGCTAGCGGTTTCTACACCGTAGAGGACATTGCCAAGAATGTTTTGGCTTACGGTCGAACACTCGAAGAAATCGCGATAAAGTGGCATCGAATTGACGACCAAAATAGAATCGTCGAGAAGCGGGATCGTGTAAACGTAGGAAGCAGCAATCAACTTCTGACACTTACCTAGTATGAAAATTAAACTCTGGCGGTGGGGATACGACTTCGATAAAGATGAATCAGCAGATAAGCGCTGTATCGAAAGGAGTCGGCAATGAGCAGCGTACAAATCGACCAGAAGAGCTATGAGATGCCCCCGCGAGAGGGGATCAGCATCGCGCAGTTTCTCACCGTCGCCGACATCGAGCGATCGGCTCGCTACTACGAAAAGGTCTTCGGCGCTCGCATTCTGAGCCTGGGTGACGGCAACGCGCCTGCGTACCTTCAGCTGGCGAATATCTGGATGATTCTGAACGTTGGGGGCGGACCGACTCCGGATAAGCCGACGGTAACGCTCAGCGTCCCCGACCCGAATCACATCAACAGCTTTATGAATTTCCGCGTTGCGGATATTCAAGCGTGCTACAAGTTATGGAAAAGTCGAGGCGCCGAGTTCATCACCGAACCGATCCCCAAGCACGGCGAGATACGCTGCTACATACGCGATCCTGACGGCTATATCATCGAAGTCGGACAGAGCATCGACCTGACGTACGGTTAACGGCGGGCGAGTGGCCCACTCAAGCCCGGTTTTGGGAAGTCAAAATCCCCACCCTAACGTCGCAAAGAGCGCGACGTTAAGGATGGGGCATCCGGCTACGGAAAACCGATTGAGTAAGTGCGGTGGAAGGCCCTTAGGGCTTTGCGGGCAGCGGCTGCCAGAGCTCAATCTTGTTTCCATCCACGTCATAGATCCAGGCAAAGCGGCCGTAGGATTCATCCATTCGTTTGGCGTCAATCTTTACTCCCTCTTGTTTTAAGCGGTCGAGCAAAGCATCCATATCGTCCACGATGTAGTTGATCATGAACGGTGCGGGGCTGGGATCGAAATACTTAGTGGAGGCGGGAAAAACTGTCCAAACGGTAACGTGTTCCTTTTGCGGGTCGTCGTGTTCGCGCCACGGAAGCATCGCGCCCTGGCCTTTGTCAGCGAGTCCAAGATGCTTCGAATACCATTCGCGCATCTGATCACGATTCGCGGATTTGAAGAAGACACCGCCGATTCCAAGGATGCGCCCGCGCTGCTCCGTTTTGACAGGCGGCTTCGACTTTTCAGGTTGCGGAGATTTCACTTCCTGTCCTCCGGTTGAGCGGGCCGAGATGAGCAACAGTGAACCGAGCGCAATTGTAGTCCAGGGTATTCCTTGCATCGGCGGATTATATATAAGTTTCGATTCGATTTGAGAAATCGGATCGCTCTTCGATCTTTGCTCAAGGTTCGCCGCTCAAGGTTCGCCGCAATTCACCCTTGCTAGCCGCTCTGCGCTTCTCTCTGGGGTGTGATTCAAACTAGTTACTGGGAACGTCCCGTCTGTCCCCGAATTTCCCGGATTTCTCCGCTTCTTCAACTTCGTGGGGGCGCAGACGATTCGATGATCGGGTTATAGACCCGCCATTTTCTCCTGAACCTTGGGAATCCAGATTTCCTGAGCAGTTGGCTCCATGAGATAAACTCGCTGAAGTGCTCTCTCAAAAGTTGCGCGTGCCTCGGCATTCTTCTGCAATGCCTTTTGCGCATCTCCCAAAGCCATCAGAGCCTGCAAGGAATCGGGTGTAAGGGCAATTGCGGCCTGGGCTTCTGAAAGCGCCCGTTCGGGTTGATGCTGTTCGAGCAGGTTCCCGGAGATGACGGCGCGATCCATAGCTGCGGCGTACGGAACGTTGAATGTACCGTCGTAAACAAACACACCATCTTCGATCACCGCTGTAGGCTTGAGCTTCATGAACTCGCTGTATGGACTTAGAAGGCTCGAGCCTGATTCATAGAACGTCAAGGAAATGTGGCTGAAGAATACGGGACCCTTGATTACGGGAGGGGTTTCGGTCTTCAGCCCGGACCAAATCGTGTCCATGGTAGGCAGGATGTTGCATGGGATGCCGTAGGCGCGGAACGGAATCAGTGGCTCGGCCGTGTATGCGAACCAACACTCTTTGATACCTCGCTCGTCGACGTAACGCTTCACCGCTTTCAATTGCTGTCCCCAGTCCGTCGTAGAGTCGGTCAGATACTTGTGGATGTTGGCTGGTCCGCCCCAAAGTTCGTTCGCGTACGGAATGTACGAGGTCGGAAACGCCCGGAGTGAAGACACGACATGGAAAATGATAAGAACGGCAATGGGCCACACCCAACGGCGATCGCTTTGCACCAAGCTCCAAGTCGCTCCACCCGCCAACACAAGGAGGAAGATGAAGACCAAAAGGATGTGCCGCACTCCAATGTTCAGACTCGAAGTCATCGAAATCAAAAAATAAAGCGCAGGCGGCAGAGACAGAAACAGGATCTCGCGCCAGCCGCGCAGCCTGCCAGTAGCGATGGCATAGACGATCAGGGGGAGGAAGATCAACGTGGTCAGCGTCGCCTTAATGACGAACGCCACTGGGAAATAGAACCACAGCCCATGTGCATAGACCTTCCCAAACATGTAGCTGGGCCATGTATTCGCCACCGAGCGGACATCCGCCAAGCCATAGAGCCATGATTCGGGCAGCACTTTCCAGCGCGCCACCCTTGTGATCACCTTTGCTTCGGCTGGGCGCAGGTTCCCGAGTGTGTCCTGCAACAGTGGATTGAGCTGTGTCCCGGCGGGGCGAGCTGCGTAGCGAAATCCATAACACACCCACATGATGCCAACAGCGATGATTCCGGCAATCACAAGCGCACCAGCCAGGCGTACTGCCTGATGCAGGCGGGTCTCGTCCTCGTCCCGCGCTCGACGGGGGCGCAACAATTCGGTGATCGCGAGCAAGATCAGCATCGGTGGCAGCAGCACCGCGGAATGCTTGACGATAAAGAAGAGGCCTGCCGCCAGACCCAGCACTGCGACCCGTCCCCATGACGGAGATTTCACATACCGGTAGAACGCATAGATGCTCGCTAGCAGCGCCGCCGCTGCGCCGGTGTCCGTCGTCACTAAGGCGCCATGAGCAAGGAAGTTTGGCTCGAAGACGATCAGGGTGAGAGCGATGAATCCCGCGCCTGAGCCAAACATCTCGCGCGCCGTAATGAATGCGAGCAGTGCGACCAATAACGCAACGATCGAGGCTGCCATTCGGGCGCGGAAGATGACCTTCTCGTGGTCGCCCTGAAAAATGAAATCGCGTCCGCTCAGGTATGCCTCGGTCTTGAAGTTACGGTTCTGCAACTGCGGCTCATGAAGGTTCATTCCGAGCAGCGGAAGGGCAGCAATCATCTTCACCAGCGGCGGGTGCTCTGGGTTTAGACCGAAATCGTGATGCTTAAGGGACATGTATCCGGCAAAGATGTGATCGCCTTCATCGAACGTAAGCGATTCGTGTTTGACGGAATACAACAGCTGGAATTCGAGAACCAATAGCAAGAACAGGACCGCGGCCATTTTTACCCAGGACCGCTTGAGCAGTGAATGGAATGCGCCAGTGATTTCCCCCGCGGGGTTCGAAATTGCACGCGCCTCTGCGTTCATCGTCTCTCTGCATCAACAACATAAGAAGTAAAACACGCCTCTCCGCACAAACACCACGAATTTCAACATAAGTCTCATTGCCGGGTGCCCTATCCCTAACGTCGCGTTTTTCGACGTTAGGAGGAAAAACCGGGGGGGAAACCGGGGACAGACTTTTCCGCCAAGGCTCGTGCCCTCTTTTCCGGGGCAGCATAAAACCAAAACCAGGGGACATTTCTAATGTGGTATGACAGCAATCGCTGCTTGATCTTGACATTCGCCTTACATTCGCCTATGCTCCCGGCATGGCGATCACTCGGCGTCAACACGAGTTGTATGACTTCATTTCGCGCTTTGTGGCGGAGAAGCAATACTCTCCCTCGTTTGAAGAGATCAAGGAAGGCATGGGGCTGAGTTCTCTGGCTACGGTGCACAAGCACGTCACCAATCTGGAGAAAAAAGGGCTGCTCACGCGGGACTATAACCGCAGCCGCTCGATTGATCTGCTGCCGCCGAAGGGAAAGTTGAAGCAGTCGATGGCGGTGAACACGGCGGTGGTGCTGCCGCTGGTGGGAAGGATTGCGGCGGGGCGTCCGATTGAGGCGGTGGAGCACAACGAGACGATTTCTTTGGCGGATTTTGTGCGCTCGAAGGAAGTGTTTGTGCTCGAAGTGCGCGGCGACTCCATGCAGGACGAGGCGATTCTTGATGGCGACTACGTGCTGGTCGAGAAGACGAAAACGGCGCACAACGGGGATATTGTGGTGGCGCTGCTTGAGTCATCGGACGCTACGCTGAAGCGCTTCTTTCGCGAGGGAGAGAACATTCGTCTGCAGCCTTCGAACGCGGCGATGAAGCCGATCATCGTGCCCGGGGCGTCGGTCGAGATTCAGGGACGGGTGATTGGGGTGCTGCGGAAGTACTGAGGGGCAGCTGTCAGCTCTCGGCTATCAGCCATCAGTAAATGCTAAATCCCTCAGTCTCACAGCAAGCAAGGCCCAGACAGTTTGTCGGGGCCCTGTTTGGTCGTGGACTGAAGGCTGACGGCTTCTCTTACGTTGTGACTTTGGCTACGTGGCGATCTAATGCTTTCTGAATGTCGTCTTTGGAGCGGTAGCCTACTAGTTGTTCCACTACCTGTCCGTTTTTGAATACGAGCAACGTGGGAATGCCGGTGACTTTGTAGCGCATAGGCGTTGCGGCGTTGCGGTCTACGTCCATTTTGACGACTTTGACTTTGCCCTGATATTCGCCGGCTAGTTCTTCGACGATCGGAGCGATGGCGCGGCAGGGGCCACACCATGCGGCCCAGAAATCGATCAACACGGGCTTATCGGACTTCAATACATCAGAATCAAAATTAGCGTCGGTGACTTCGACGATGCCGTTGCTTGCCATTCATCCTCCAGAGGTCTCAGCCAGGTAGCATCTCGCCAAGATGGACCGTGTGGCCTCCTCGAAGCGGGACATCTATCCTAGCACTGTCTAACTATGTATTGGATGCTGCGCGAGGGCGGAAGTCGCAGGAGCTGCCGGTAGGGGTATGCGGGGGCGAGCACCGTAGAATGATGGTCATAGTTCGGGGGCTGGGTTCGAGGGCTGGGTTCGAGGGCTGGGAATCGAGGGCTGGGAATCGACGGGATGGAACGAGGGTCTCAGACAAATGGCAGGTGATCTCGACAATCTCCGGGTAGTGCTTGTGGCGACGCGGAATCCGCTGAATATTGGGGCGGCGGCGCGGGCCATGAGTAATTTTGGGGTGCGGCGATTGCGGGTGGTGAATCCCTACGAAAAAGCATTTCGCGAAGCACGGTCAGCGGTCGGGGCGGCGGGGTTGCTGGCGAAGGCGGAACAGTACGACGGCGTGGCCGAAGCGGTCGCGGATTGCCGGCTCGTGGTCGGAACGACCGCGGTGGGTCCTCGAGACTTGCAACACCGGTTGCAGGGATTGGTTGAGGGCGCGCGACAGATCAGACGGCAGCTGACGTCGGCGCCGGTGGCGCTGCTGTTTGGTTCAGAGAGATATGGACTGTCGAATGAGGAATTGAGCCACTGCCATTGGCTGATGCGGATTCCGACGCGAGAAGAACATAGGTCGATGAATTTAGGGCAGGCGGTGGCAGTCTGTTTGTACGAACTGGTGCGAGGGCGGAAAAGAGCGCCGGCAAAAAGCGAGTCCGGGAAAAAAGAGAAGACTGCCGCGACGTCTCGCGAACTGGAGCGGCTGACGCAGGCGATGCTTAAGGTCCTCCACGACAGCGGATACGTTAAGCCGCGAGCAGTGGCGGCTGAAGAAAAGTTGCGGCGCCTGGTCCGGCGCATGGAGTTGAACGGCAATGACGCCGAGGTATGGTTGGGAATGCTGCGGCAGATCGCGTGGAAAGTGGGCGCGAACGAGAAGGACTGAATAGCCTGAACAGTCTTGTTGTTAAGTGTCAATTGTGGGGTAGCCGCACGCGTTACTCCTTTGCGACTCTGGTAACTCCTCGCCGCTGGCAAAAATCTTTACCACAGGGAGCACGGGGGAACACAGGGGAAACACAGAGGGAAAGTCTCGAACGGATTCCCCGCTAACGCTTGCCACTCCGGTGAGTCGAAGGATTAGCGGGGCTGGTGGCGTTTCCAGGCAGTTCTTCCCGTGCTGACTCTGAGGTGGCTTATGCGCATGCTGCTGGACACCTTCGCGCAAACCTTGCGAACTTTGTGGGCGCACAAGCTGCGGTCTTTCCTTACCATGTTTGGGATCGCATGGGGCGTCGGTTCGCTGCTGCTGCTTGCGGGAGTGGGAGAAGGCTTCCGCAATGGCAATCGCAAGCAACTGGAAACCTTCGGCAAGAACATCATCTTCTTTTTCGGCGGGCGCGCGCCGGCGGTCGAAGGCAGTTTCAACTCGATGAGGTGGTTCAACCTCACCTATGACGATTATCTGGCCATCAAGGGCGAATCGAAGATCGCAATCAATATTTCGCCGCTGATCGCGCGCGACGATATCCGCGCGGTCAGCGACTATACCAGCACCAACGGTCAGGTATCGGGCGTGCCGCCGATCTACAGCCAGGTGCGGACGATCCCGCTGGCGGTTGGACGCTGGATGAATGACGACGACAATGACCAGCGGCGCCGTGTTTGCGTGCTGGGGCGGGAAATGACGCGCAATATGTTTCCGGGACGTCCCGCGGTGGGCAACACCATCCTGCTCAATGGCATTCGTTTTCAGGTGATCGGCGTGCTCTCGATGATTGGGCATGAAGAGCACAACGCGACCAACATCCGCATTTTTATTCCGTTCAACACCATGCGCGAACTGTTTCCGTTGACGGGCGACAATTCGAAAGAGGGCAACGCGATTTCGTTCATCAACTATCAGCCGCGCAGCTTTGACGAAAACGAAGCTGCCAAGGACGAGTTGCACCGCATCGTGGCGCGCAATCACGGCGGCTTCGATCCGAAGGGCACCGACATCTGGGAAGAGTGGGACACGATCAAGAATCAGAAGACGATGGGCAAGATCTTCACGGCTATGGATTGGTTCCTGGGCGGGGTCGGGTTGGTGACGCTGGCGCTGGGCGCGATTGGCATCGTGAACATCATGCTGGTGGCGGTGACGGAACGCACGCGCGAGATCGGCCTGCGCAAAGCGCTTGGCGCAACTAACCGCAGCATCCTGTTTCAGTTTTTTCTTGAGGGGGCATTCCTGACGCTGTTGAGCGGGGCGATTGGTGTCGGGGGAGCGATGCTTGTCATCCGCCTGCTCTCGGGAGTGCAACTGCCGCAGGGCTTTGATACTCCGCGGATCGTGCCCGTGTCGGCGGTCGCCGCGGTGCTGGCGCTGGCCCTGGCGGGCATTACAGCGGGGCTTTATCCGGCGCGGAAAGCGGCCATGCTGGAGCCGGTTGAAGCTTTGCGGCAAGAGTAATGGAGCTGCGGGCGTCTCGCCCGTCTAGTTCGGAGGTGGCCGGGCGGGGACGCCCGGCGCTCCACCGGCAAATGTGTAGAGGAATATGTTATGACCAACGATCTGCTGAAAGAAGCTTACGGCGCGATGCAGCATAACCGCCGGCGCACCACTCTGACGATGCTCGGAATGGCTTGGGGAATTGCGACGGTGGTCATCCTGCTGGCCTTCGGCTCGGGATTCGAGCGCGCCATCAATATGATTTTCAGCTCCTGGGGGACCGACGTGATTGGGGCGTTCCCGGGACGAACGTCGCTGCAGGCGGGCGGCGCAAAGGCGGGGAGCGAGGTGCGGCTGAAGCTGGCGGATGTCGACTACATCCGCAATGAAGTGCCGATGGTGAAGGGAGTCACTCCGATTTTTGACAAGCGGGGCGTGACCATTCAGCACGATACCCGCACCTTTACCAATCTTTTTCTCACGGGTGTCTATCCTGTATATCAGCGCATTCGCGGATTTGAAGTAGCCAGCGGCCGCGGCCTGAGCGATCAGGATCAGGTGGAGCACGCCCGCGTGGTGGTGATCGGCGATGAGGCGAAGCGGAGACTGTTCTCCGGCGAACAAGCTCTGGGGCAGAGTGTCCGGATCAATGGCGTGAGCTTTCAGGTGATCGGCGTTTACCGGCACAAAGTGCAGGGCGGCGACGACAACGACAACACGCTGATGGCAATCCCTTTCAGCGCAATGGGCGATCTCTATGACACGCAGTACATCACCGGCATTTTCATGGACTACGAAGGGCAGGATCATCAGCAACTCGCCCGCGTGGTGCGGACGGTGCTCGCCGGCCATCACAACTTTCGCCCGGACGATCACCGAGCCGTATTCATCGCCGACTTTAAACAGGACTATGACGAGTTCGCCATCGTGTGCACTGCTCTGAAGGTACTGCTCGCCTTTATCGGCGCGCTGACCCTGGGAATCGGCGGCATTGGGCTGATGAACATCATGCTCGTCTCAGTGCAGCAGCGAACGCGGGAAATCGGCGTGGAGAAGGCGCTGGGCGCGCAACGGCATCACATTCTTTTACAGTTTCTCGCCGAGGCAATGACCATCACCTTTGCGGGAGGGGTGGCCGGGATCGGCATCGCGTACATGATCTCGTGGGGCGTGGGGGCGTTGCCGCTGATGAGCGCCTTTGGCGAAAACCTGCAGGCCGGTGACATCCACCTGCATATCAATGTCAGCAGCCTCGCCGTGGCGACGGGCATTCTTGGCGTGGTGGGTGTGCTGAGTGGAATGGTGCCGGCAATTCGGGCGGCGCGACTGGACCCGATCGAGAGCCTACGCTACGAATAAGGCGGCTGCGGTCATCGGTAGAGACGGGGCTTGGACCGTCTCACTCTGCGGGCGGCGGGAGACGCGGCGAGCCGCGTCTCTACGCGGAAATCGGGCGCCTCCAAATCACGTTGTCTCGTGCGATCCTCTCATCGAGTTCACGATCACTATGGCCAGAACCAGCAGGCTCAGTAGAGAAATCACTCCGAGCGATATGGCGCAGTAGATGCACCATACGCCCAGTACGGTAGATTCAATGTGGGCAAGATGGAGCGCAAAGCCCAGGCCACCCATCGCGGCCACCAGCATCACCCGGTAAGCTTTCATGAAAGCGAGCACGCCGAGCAGCAGGTATCCGGCGATGCCAATCACCGCCACGGGAACACCAAACAACATCGCGTACGGACTGTGATTGACGATGCCACAGTCCCAGCGCTCATTAATGCTGCAAGGGGAAATGTCGGTGCGGTAGTGCTCGCGCAGGGCTAGCGAAGAAGCAACGATACCGACAACAGCGAGCACAATCAGCACCCATCTCATGCAGGACTCCAACGCACTTTGATAATCGAATTCCAAAACCGGACATCGTCCTTCCGAGGGAAGCGAAGGATTTGCATTTTTGCAGCGCACTGCAGATCCCTCGCTCCGCTCGGGATGACAATTGATGAGAGATTGTTGCTCACAAGAGAACTCGCTGCCCGTGGTCTCTTACAATTCCCCCGGCGAAGCCACTGCGCCATTCGTATACTCCCCGGTCATCGCGTTCCAGCGGATCCGCAAAACTTCGATGAACATCCGCAACCCATCGCGGAAAGGATGCAGCCGTGTCCCCTCGCTGTGCGCCCACAGAACCGGCACTTCTTCCACCCGCAGTCCTGCGCGCCTCGCCAGAAACAGAATTTCCGGATCGAATCCCCAGCCTTCAATTTTCTGCAGAGGAAAAATGCGTTGCGCGGCCCCTCGCCGGAAGGCTTTAAATCCGCATTGCGTGTCCGCGAAACGCAAGCCTAGAATAACCCGCAGCACGAGATTGTAGATTCGTCCAAACGCCTGCCGGTAAAGCGGCTGGCGCTCGGTCTGCAGTTCCGCCCGCAGCCAGCGCGAGCCGATTGCGATGTCGGCGCCTTGAGCAATCGCGTCGAATAGTTTCTGCGCCTCCGACACCGGTGAAGAAAGATCGGCATCCGTGAAGAGGCAAATGTCACCGTGCGCATGCAGCATCCCGTTGCGCACACTGTAACCCTTGCCCCGGTTTCCCGGGTTCTCGACCAGTAGAATCTGCGGATACGACTTACCGTATTCCCGCACGACTTGCGCCGTATCGTCACTCGAGCCGTCGTTCACCACAAGAATTTCCGCATCCCATTCCTGCTGCTGGGTATACCTGAGAAGTTCATCGAGGGTTGGCCGGATGCGGGCGCTTTCGTTATAGGCGGGAATGACGAAGCTGTAGGTCAAAGTCATTGAATCATCGGGTCATTGAATCATTGAATGATTCACGCGACCTGGCGGCGATTGTCGAGCATGCGGAAGAACTGCGACACCAGTTCCTCGTCCCAGAGGCCGAGGCGCGCCTCGGCGCGCATGGTAGTCGCGGTCTGGTCGTGGCTGAGCGCCGGCTTATAAGGACGCGCTGTGCGCAATGCATCGTAGATATCCACCACCTGCAGGATGCGCGGCAGAAGCGGTATCTCGTTCTCTCGAAGCCCATCCGGATAGCCGCTGCCATCAGAGTGCTCGTGATGATGCCGGATAATTGGAAGCACCAGCCGCAACGACTTCAATGGACGGCAAATCGCCTCGCCCGTCACCGGATGCTGCTTCATGATCTCCCACTCCGCCTCCGTCAGATCGCCGCCCTTCTTCAGGATCTCATCGGGCACGGCAATCTTTCCCAGGTCGTGCAGGTAGCCGCCCCGCCGCAGAGCCACTATGCTTTCTTCTTCCACGCCAAGAAAGCGCCCCAGATCCGTGGCATTGTGCGCCAATCGCTCACAGTGGCCCTCGGTATAAGGGTCGCGCGCTTCCACACTCAGCCCCAATGTACACAGCACCGAATCCACGGTCTCCAGTTCGTCGGTGAATTCTTTCAACTTCAGCAACGAATTCACGCGCGCGAACAATTCCTCGGAGCTGATCGGCTTAGTCAGAAAATCGTCGGCGCCCGCCTCAATTCCCTTCAGACGGTCTTCTCGATCGGTGAGACCGGTAATCATGACGATCGGAATCAGCCGCGTCTTCGAATCCTCTTTGAGTTCGCGGCACAACTCGTAGCCGCTCTTGCCGGGCATGACCACGTCAAGCAGGATCAGGTCGGGAGCTTCGCGCCGGATTTCCGCTTCCGCAGCAGTCGCGTTCTGTGCCGCAACTGTTCGATAGCCGCGGCTTCCCAGCAGCTCTTTCAGAAGCTCGGTGTTCATCAGCTTGTCGTCGACCACCAGAATCAACTGCTTCCGGCGGCCTCCCAGCAGATCACCCATACCCGAATAAGAGTTCGAGTGCGGAGAAGGGGTTGTCCAGAACTTTCGCGGGGGGATACTCATCGCTTTACTTTGCTCAATTCGCCGCGATATTGCAAGTTCGCAACCGGGAACATCAACTACCTCCCATCAACTTTGACAGCTTCCTTTTTTGCGGTTTCTTTCGTGCCCGGCATGGCTTCGCATTTGTGCGCGTTGAACTGCTGCTGAACTCCCGCCTGCCCGAGCTGACGCGGGTCTGCCGAGAACTGCATATGGCACGATTCACAGACCCCCAGTGAAGGGATGTTGCTGACTCGTTTCAAGGTCCGAAGACTGCGCTTTGCCATGACCACAGTTTCCCACACCGACGAAAACTGCGCCACCCACTCCGACCAGTGCAGGGAAGGGCGCCCTCGTCCGTCCAGCCCGCCGACAAACCGAACATTTTCGCTGTTCAAGCGTCCTTGCGCCGATCCCGCGCCTGTGCCAGCCTTCCTTCATGCTGCGGAAACTCTTATTGATACTCGTCATGTTCAGCATCGCATGGAGCGAGTGCGCGGCCATTCCGAAACCGCATATCGTCATCTTTGGAAAATGGATTTCCGCCAAGTGGCCCAACGTAACCGGGCAGAAGCTGCTGGAGTTGAAAGTCCGTCCGTTGTTTGTCGATGCGCGACTCAAGGAATACACGACTGGAACTCCGCATGAGCTGACGGACCGCCTGTTCGTGGTCCGGCGCGTCTTTCGCGTGAACGATGCGTTGCCGACTGAGGCCGGCGCCAACGCCACCCGCTGGCAATGGCAACGCGGTGGCTGGCTGCTCGTCGACCGCGTCACCGGACGAGTGTCCCAACTCAACCTGCCCGAGTTCGATCCCTTCTATTCGACCGCCAGCTGGTATCGCGATTACATCGCCTACTGCGGCGTCTCCGAAGATGGCAAGAAACTTTACGCGGTCGTCGCGCAGGTAGGACGGCGCAAGCCGATCCTGAAGAAAGATGCAGGCGAACCCGCTGGAACCGACGATCCCGACTCGGAGTGTCCGCCTCCAGTTTGGGAGCGCGCCCCCATGCGAGTTACGTTTCAGCGCGGGGACGATCAGAAGCTGGTCTTCTCAATTCGAAGCCGCCTGGTTGATGTAGTCAACGACCCTGAAGAACCGGAAGAATAGCTCCGCGGGCAGGGACGGCCTCGTGTGGGGACGGGCGTCTCGCCCGGCCAGCCGAGCAAAGCTCGGCAGCGCCGTTGCCAAACATCTCCGGCTTATTCGCCGTATCTCTCTTTCAGCTTGCGCGTCATTTCATCACGGAGTTGACGGTAATCGGAGTGGACAGTTGCCCGTAACGCGGCTTCGGTGGAACTGCCTTGTGAGAGGCGTTGCAGGATGCTCGTGATTTCGCTCATACCATAGGCGTCGCGAAGATATTCGGCGGCGGCAAGAGATTCAGCATAGGCGACGGTGGCCTCCGGCGCGGAGAAGCTCATAAAGCTGCCTTCGAGCATATTGAACGGGATCTCATTTCCGGCGGCGAAGAGCTGTGCCAGTTGACGCCCGTAGGCAGAGGATGCCCTCCCCTCTTCTATTTGTGCGATGCCTTCGTTCAGCCAGGCGGGACAGCGGTTGCTGGACATCTGTGAGACGAACGAGTGCGTCAGCTCATGTTTGAGGACGCGGGCGAGTTCGGGCGTGACGCTCGAGACGCCGCTGACCGGGATGCGCAGTTTGCCATCGTTGATGGCGCCCGTCCAGGACGGTGCGCGGGTAACGTCGAAGAACGCCTGCTGGGTGTAGAGCGTGACCGCAATGTTGTTGCGGGGCGAGTAGCCGAGATCGCGCACCAGATCTTCATACTCGGAGTCGAGGGTGGCGAGCAGATCGCGGCGGAAGGTCTCGGAGGTATCCTTTCCCTCGAAGTGAAGGTTGAAGTGGCTGCTTTCGCGTTGCGAGAAATCGGATTCGACCCTCGATTCGCGCTCGGCGCGCGCGAGATATTGGCTGACCGTGGCGTCGGGACGCAGCGCGAGCGACTTCTTCCAGGAGCGAATCGCGTCGCGCGTATGATCGCTGGCGAATTGAGCGAAGCCCAGCATGGCGATGGCATCCGGTGAGTCGGGAGCAACGACGATAGCGTGTTGCGCGTAGGGCAGAGCTTCGGAGGCCAGACCGGTGCGAATCAAGCAGGCGGCGTAGTAGATCAGCAACGTGGAATTATCTGGCTGAAGACGAAGCGCGGACTCGAAATAGCGCTTGGCCTGCGCGAAATTCCCGTGGTCGGATTCCTGCTTGCCGGCGAGGAAGTATGCAGTCGTGGCGCGTTCGGGTTGTGCGGTTTGCACGAGGCTGGCAAGTGCATCGGTATCAACCTTGCCGTCGCGGATGACTTTTTCGGCTACATCGGCTTCGTGGTCGAACGAAGGCGCGGTCGGCGTGATGTCGGGGACTCCAGTCGATGCTCCGGCGTCAACCGGCGCGGCGCCGCCGGTATCAATGCGCTCGACGGAGGACTTAGGGATGGCGTAGGAGTCTTCGCCGAGGTCATACTCGACACGATCTTTATTCTTGCTCTCGCGGACCTGGTCGGCCCAGATGGTGCGTCCATTCTTGAGATGAATGACGTCGGCGGGGGCGGGAAGCGCCGGCAGAAGCACTAGAATGAGGACGAAGGCTCGCACTCGCCTGATTCTAGAACGGCGCGGAAGGGTCCGTAAGGTGACCAAGGTGCTTGGACTGGGGCCGGGGAAAGAGGTCCCCCTTGCGCTGCGGGCTTGGCCTCTACGGCCATTTCGCGGACGGGGCCAAAAGCTTTAACCACAGGGAGCACAGAGGGACACAGGGGCGGTTCGTAGTGTGCTCTCTCCGCCTATTTATGAAGCCAGCGGTGGTTCGGTTGTGGCGGATGATCGGGTTGGCATGGTTGCTGCTGGCGGCTACCGCCTGGGCGCAGGCGGCGGAGTCGAGCCTCCAGTGTCCGCAAACAACAAGCGCTCTTTACTCGCGAATTCGTTCGGTCGGACTCGATCCGCAACGCGTGTACCACGTTCGGGACGCCTCGATTGACCGGCCCAATCTCCATCTTGACCTGGACGACGGGACGCTCGCGTTTACGGAGGACATTTGCGGGCGGATTACGGGCGCGTTCTTCGAGGGTGAGGGCGAGATTCGACTGCGGCCCCCGAACCGCGGGGAACGCGGATCGATGGCGCTGTTTACGGGGATGGCGCTTCTCGAAGAGCAGTTCAGTTCAGGATATCTGCGCTTCAACGACGACACGGCGGCGGTCTTGCAGCGCTATTCAACGCCAGCGCCGGAGGGCGCTGAATTCATCAAAGAATGGGACGACACGAGTCGCACGCTGGCGGAGTTTGATGCCCTGCACCTGCTCCTGGACTTCAGTCATTTTCTTCCAGTGGAGGGTGGACGAGAGCCTGCGCCGAAGAGGCGTCCCCCCCTGTACGAGCCTGATCGACAATTTGCACCGTTGTTGCACGCACATTTGCTCGGCAAGAAACTGGGCGCCTTTGAAGTGTTCTGGGATGCGGCCGGCACCGAGCCGTTATGGGCGGGGCAGCCGCGGGTAAGAGAGGGCAACCTGTTCTTCGACATCTGGACTTCATTTGCGCCGGGTGGGACTGGCAGCGGGGCGACGAGTCGACTGGCCTCCGACGCCTCGATTACCAGCTTCCGGATTCGAGCGTCCGTGCAGCCTCCAACGATGTTGCGAGCATCGACCGATGTGAACGTTCGGATTCGTAGCGGAGGAGAAAGGACGCTGCTGTTTGAGTTGTCGCGCTATCTGAACATTGATGTGGTCGAGGCGAATGGGCGGCCGGTGGACTTCATCCAGAACCCGGCGATGGAAGGATCGCAGCGGCGGCGAAATGGGAATGATCTGGTGGCAGGGGTGTTCCCTGCGCCGCTCGTGCCCGGTCAGGAATTGAAACTGCACTTCAGCTATGCCGGCGAGGTTTTGTCGGAGGCAGGTAACGGATTGCTGTATGTGGGCGAGCGCGGCACGTGGTATCCAAATTTCGGCTTGAGCCCGGCGCAGTTCGAGATGGAGTTTCACTATCCCGCAAACTGGACGCTGGTGGCGACGGGAAAACAAGTGTCACCCGGAAGCGCCGACCAGGACGAAACAAATGAACAAGCAGCGGGGGAAAGAGTCTCGCGGTGGATCTCGGAGCGGCCGATTCCGGTGGCGGGGTTCAACCTGGGCAAATACGTTCGGGCGGAGGCGAAGGCGGGCAACATTCTGGTGGAGGCCTACGGCACAAAAGGAGTAGAGAAGTCGTTTCCCAAGGCGCCGGCAGAGGTGATTGAGCAGCCGACATTTTCGGTCGGTCCTCCGTCGAGATCGAGATCGATGGCGCCGATCGTGGTAACGCCTCCGCCCCCATCACCGGCGCGCGATGCGCAGGCGGTGGCGGACAAAGCGGCAAAGGCCATCGGGAATTTCTCGCAGTGGTTTGGGCCCTACCCATATGGCGCGCTGGCGCTGACACAGATGCCGGGCCGGTTGAGCCAGGGATGGCCAGGGCTGGTATTCCTGTCGAGCTTCGCGTTTCTCAGTCCGCAGGAGCAGACGGATCTGCGTCTTGATCCGCTTACTCGCGCGCTCGACAGCCAGGTCCTGGTGCACGAGACGGCGCACCAGTGGTGGGGCGATCTGGTGTTGTGGAAGAGTTATCGGGATCAGTGGATTGCGGAGGGTCTGGCGAACTATGCGGCGCTGCTGATGCTCGAGCAACAGAATCCGGTGCAATTCCGCCAGGTTCTGGAAAAATATCGCCGGGATCTTCTGAGCACGAACAAAGAGGGAGAACGGCTGCGCGATGCCGGACCAGTGACCATGGGGCAGCGGCTCGATTCGTCGCATTTCCCCACAGGATATGAGGCGATCAGCTATGAACGAGGTACATGGCTGTTCCACATGCTGCGTATGATGCTGCGCGATTCCGAAGCAGCGTCCCGCTCCCGCAAAGGGCGGGCGAATCCAGACGAGCCGTTCTTCCGAGCACTGCGGAATATCCGGGAACGGTATGCGGGAAAAGCGTTAAGCACACAGGAACTGATGCACGTCTTCGAAGAAGAACTGCCGCGCCCACTTTGGTACGAGAAACGTCCCAAGTTGGACTGGTTTTTGGAGGGTTGGATCGACGGCACGGCAATACCGGAGCTGGAAACGCGGGAGATTCGCATCACCGAGAAGGCTGGCGTGACCACGGTTACAGGCGTGATCGTACAAAAGGACGTACCCGACGATCTGGTGACGGCGGTTCCGGTATATGCAACGACTGCGGGAAACGCGCTCGTTTTCCTCGGCGAAGTGCTGGCGGATGGCGCCGAGACCGGGTTTCGGCTGATCGCGCCGAGCGGCGTGCGCAAGATTGTGCTTGATCCGAGGCAGACAATTCTTAGCAAGCCGAAGTAGCTACCGAATAAATGGAGACGTTGGTGCAGAGCGCGCCGCTCTGCGAAAGACGGCGAGGCCATGCGCGTGCTGAAGAGTTCTCCGGAAAGTGAATTGAGGATGGTATGACTCTTCAGCACAACGTATTCGCGAACGATCTCCCACGCCGGCGCACCGTCCTTCTGGTTGAGGACGAGCCTTTTGTGCGCGAGGCAACTTGCGGCATTCTCGAAAGTGCGGGCTTTGAAGTTCTGCCGGCCAAGGATGCGCAAGAAGCCATGAAGGTCTACCAAGAGTGCAAGCGAGGAATTGATCTGGTGATGACCGACATGGTCATGCCGGGACGGTCAGGCGAGCAACTGGGCCGGGATCTCCGGGAGCATTCACCCGAACTGGTGGTCCTCGTGACATCTGGCTACAGCAATCCGGAGTACGAGACGGAAAAGCCGGGATCGCGCATATATTTTCTGGCAAAGCCGTATTCGAGGCGGACGCTGGTGGAAAAGATTGAAAAGATTTTGAGCGCGGTGTCGCCGGGCCGGGCAGCATCGCAAGCCGGCTAGCGCCACAGCCATCTATCCATTCGGCCCGAATTAAGACCTAAACCGTCCTCTAGAGACGCGTCTTGCCCGCAGCATCCCTTCCCCTGTGCGCCTTGTCATTAGAACGTCCAACAATTCATCACCACAGGGGACACAGAGAGACACAGGGGAACACAGGGAACTCTAGTCTTTGCCCACCACCGCGCTACCGCGACGTTTATAATCCTCGCTTCCTGACTTCCTAAGGAGCACGCATGAAACTCGAGGGGCGAGTCGCGCTGGTTACAGGAGCGTCGCAGGGTATCGGTCATGCCTGCGCGCTGGCGCTGGCGCGGGAGGGCGCGAGCGTTGCGGTAGCGGCGCGTAATCGGCAGAAACTTGACGAACTGGTCAGCGAGATTACGACGGCGGGAGGCAAATCCTCGGCTTTCGTCGTCGACGTGGCGGACGAAGAGCAGGTGAAGTCGGGAATCAAGTCGGCGCTGGCGCAATTCGGCAAGATCGACATCCTGGTGAACAATGCCGGCATCACGCGCGACCAACTGGTGATGCGCATGAAGCGCGCCGATTGGGACACAGTACTGAATACGAATCTGACCTCCGCGTATCTGTGCATCCAGCAGGTTATCGGTTCGATGCTCAAGCAGCGCTGGGGAAGGATCATCAACGTCACCAGCGTATTTGGGCAGATGGGACAAGCGGGGCAGGCGAATTACGCGGCTTCGAAAGCCGGGCTGATCGGGCTGACTATGGCGATGGCTCGGGAGGTGGCTTCGCGCAATATTACTTGCAATGCGGTGGCTCCCGGATTCATCGAGACCAGCATGACTGCGGCGCTGAGCGACGAATTCAAGCAGAACGCGGTGAAGACGATCCCGCTGGGCCGTGTGGGAGCTCCAACCGACGTCGCCAACGCGGTCTGCTTCCTGGCATCGGAGGAAGCGTCCTACATCACAGGACATGTGCTGAATGTGAACGGCGGATTACTGATGGGGTAGTGTAGGGGGATACCCCTGTCTGCCGCGGCTGATCTTGGTGTTGATTTTGATTTCCCGATCCCAAACAAATCAGAGTTGGTGAGGAATGAAGAAAAATATCTGGAGAGCGGTGATAGAGATAGCTTTTATCATCTTTCTGTTTTATTCCAATCTTTTGATGGGAGAATTTGAGCGCTCGGGCCTGGGACAGACGAGGGGTCTAGCTGGGCAATTGGAGATGTTTTTACCGTTGTCAATTTTGAAATTGCTATGATCGCCGCGCTCATCGGTTATATCCTCTTTGAATTCCTCCGCAAGAGATTCTAGGCGAGCGTGACAGTGATTCTTGTGAGCGCTCGCAAGTGTGAAGAGCGGTCTCACACCCGGTGAGGACCGCTCAATTCAGGGAAGAGCCACGGTTGCGGCTCTCCTTTGCGCGCACCCCTTATTACTCTACCGAAATGCGTTCTCCCGTGACGTTGCCGGTTACCTCGAATTGGAAGTTGCCGGAAGGGTCGTAGAAATCCAAGGTGAAGGAACCGCTGTGCGTTTGGCCGCCATCACCCACACGGACCGTTTCACTGAGGTGGATGGTTCCCATGAAATTGCCACTGGAGTCGTACGACCACACGCGGTGCGCGAGCTTGAAAGTCCCATGCGAAGCATGCTTCCACACCCCCAGGCAGACGTTGCCCGATCTCGGATCAACATTCGGGTTGTGAATCTCGGTCCCCCCGGCATTCCAGAGCTGGTACGCATCCTGGATGGTTTGACCGCCGACCGTGAACTGGATGTGCCAAAGGCCAACCATGGATTTGCCGGAGTCGTCTCCGGCAGACTGAGAGTTCTGTTGCATCGGGCGGGATTGACTATGGACGGAAGCAGCCAGTGCTGCCATCGCCGACAGGGAATCGCCGCACGACGCTGACGCGTTCACACTGAGTCCAACTGCCAGAACCATGCACGCAGCAAACTTGACGAAGTTCACAATCGTAACTTTCATGAAGCCTCCTTGTTGGCGGGCATCCTGCATCAAGACCTCGTGGGCCGCAAGGGAGACGGGGTGAATTCGAGGTGAAGCTTTGGTGAAGGCTTTAAGTTGCTGAAAGCACACGCGTTGACGAAATGATGGTATAGTGATGTCCCCCGCCGGAGCCTTGGGCGTGCCCATCGGCATAGTGAAATTTGCGGAATTCGAACTTGACGGCGGCCGTTATGAGCTGCGCCGCGGCGACCGAGTCCTCAAGCTTGAAAAAATTCCCATGGAGCTCCTCGCTCTCCTCGCGGAGAGCAACGGCCGGCTGGTCAGCCGCGACGAGATCGTCGAAAAGATCTGGGGCAAGGATGTCTTCCTCGATACCGAGCACGGCATTAACACAGCCATCCGAAAAATCCGTCAGGTCCTTGGCGATGATCCTGAACAGCCACGTTTCGTGCAGACCGTCACCGGCAAGGGCTACCGTTTCATTGCGCCGGCAACCTCGATCGAGGATCGGATAGAGGATCGCGGCAATGGAGTCAAGGGGTCTGGGGAGCGCGCAGCTGTCTTGACGACATCGTTTCCCGCCGCCATCCAGGTGGGCAACGCGGAGATCAGCCCGCCGAGTGACAACGGAGAACGCGCGGCCCAACCGGTTACCCCGGCGGCAATTCCGGTTCTCTCCCGGTCTCGATGGTTGGGTGTGGCCCTGGTGTTGGTGGTGCTTGCGAGCTTGATCGTTGTCTTGGTCAGGCTGAATTCGAGTTCGGCGGGTGGCGGGCTGTTCACTCGCGCTGTCAAACCTCAAGTCCATTCTCTCGCGGTGCTGCCGCTGGAGAACCTGTCGGGCGACCCCAACCAGGAGTATTTCGCGGACGGAATGACTGATGAATTGATCACTATGCTCGCCAAGAACACCGGCCTGCGCGTGGTGTCCCGTACTTCGGTGATGCAGTACAAGAAGGTTCACCGGCCGCTGGCGGATGTTGCGCGTGAACTTGGAGTCGATGGCATCCTGGAAGGATCGGTGGGCCGCTCAGGCAATCGCGTGCACATCAACGCGCAACTGATTTACGCGCCGCAAGACGTGCATTTATGGGCGGAGAGCTACGACCGTGATTTGAACGATCTGACTTCTCTGCAAAGTGATCTGGCGCGAAATATAGCCCGGCAGGTGGGCATGACGACGGCGGCCGTTGGCCGTCCGGAACGTCACATCAACCCGGAAGCCCACGACGCCTATCTGCTCGGCCGACATTACTGGCTCGTATCGCAATACAAGAAGAGCCAGGAATATTTCCAGAAGGCAATCGAACTTCAACCGGACTATGCCGCAGCCTGGAGCGGAGTGGCGGACTACTACACCGCCAGTGCGGTGGAAGGACAAATCACTCAGGAGGTGGCCATCGCGCAGGCAGAGCCGGCGGCGCGGAAGGCGATAGAGTTGGACGACTCTTTGGCGGACGCGCATCACGCCATGGCTGCGGTGTACTACTTCCTGCGCTGGGATTGGAATGCCGCAGAGAAAGAATCAGCGCGCGCCATCGAACTCAATCCGCACTATTCTGAAACACACCACCTGCGTTCGTATCTGTTTGACAGCTTGAGCCGCACCGACGAATCGTTGCAGGAAGAACGCAAAGCAATGGAATTGGATCCGTTTGCGCGGCCATTTGGGCTCGCGCTCGCCTTGCTTTACGCACACCAATTTGACGCCGCTCTGCAGGAAGCGCTGGCGCGGAGCGAGGTGCAACGTAACGATGCCACTCTTGTCTGGATTGCGGGCGACATTTACACGTACAAAGGCATGCAAGTGGAAGGGGTGCAGGAATGGGAGCGGGCGCTGCTGCTCTGGGGCGACAAGAAACATGCCGCAGAAATGCAACTGGCATTCCGCCGGGGCGGCTTCCTGGCCGTGTTGGACTCGAATCTCAGCGATGTTCAGAGAACCGCGACAACAAAATACGTTTCCCCAATCGAGTTCGCCTTTTGCTATGCCAGACTCGGGCGCAAAGATGAAACGATCCGCTACCTGGAAAGAGCTTACCAGGAACATACCCCCTTCCTGGTGCATCTCCCCCATGATCCTAGCTTTTATTTTGTCCATTCCGATGCACGCTACCAGGCAATCATCAAGAAGATGGGACTGCCTCCAGTTTGAGTTGTGCAATCAGCCCGCTGTGCCATAATGTGCCACGTGAACTGGTCAATTATTTCTTTGCGTCAATTATTTCTTTGCGACGTGCGGTAGTGTCGTTTCTGGTTTCAGGCGCGATGCTTGCGGCACTGGCTCCATCGGCGCCGGGAGGCTGGCATTTGAAGGGGAAATCCGGGGACAGACATGACGTTTCCCGGTTAGATAGTAATTACTTCAGGCTTAAATCAGGAACAGTTGGTTACCAGGAATAGAAGAACACCACCATCCTTCACACCGCTCGACTCGCTGACAACTGCACAATCGCGTTCCCCATCAGCTTCAGAGCGACTGCCCAATTCCGGCGGGCGCTGGCACCGTCGTTTCCGTATCCACTCACATACAAGGTGCAGTAAAAACCTTCCCGGACGCCGCTATCCTCTACGAAATAACACCGCCGCACGCAGACCTCCACTGCCGATGGAGTCTCCGGCACCCGCTGCAGCAACTCAACCAGCTTTCGAACAAACTGTTCGTGAGCAGGCAACGATTCACGCACCGAAGACTGATGCAAGTCAGTGTTTGAGAACACGACGTCCACATAACTCACGAACTTATGCGAAGCATCGTAGACTTCTTCCTCCGGACTCAGTTCCGTCGTCGCCCAGGCATCGCACTTCGCCGTCTCCACCATGCTGCGCTCCGAATTCATCACCCGCAGAAATTCCCCCAGCTCGGGAAACTTTTCCGCCTCCTCGATCTCCACCATTAATTCCGGATGCCGTTTCAAATCGACGTAAGCAAGCTTCCCGGCGGGATCCTTCCAGGGAAAATCCAGCACCGGATCGTCCCTCCCCAGCTCGATCGAGAAGTCAGCATCCATTAGAGTCGATCAGAACGCGCGCAGGAAGTTCACGATCGCATGCTCCGCCCAATAACCGTCGTCGTAGGGGCCATTCCTGCCATTCCCTGCTTCAGCGCCCGATCTGGCGGAAGATCCGGCGGATGCTCCGCCTGGAGAGCCGATAAACGCACAGTGCCCGCCGTCAGGCGTCTCGACGAACGTGATGTTCGGGTTCGCCGAAATCTTCTGCCGCGTCTCCGCCGTGATGCGTATGAACGGATCATTGGCCGCGTGCAAAACCAGCGCCGGCACCGCGATGCGCTCGACCACGTGGGCCGCCGAAGCGCGATCATAGTAATCGTCGACGCCCGCGAAGCCGCAATAGTAAGCCGTCACCCTGTCGTCAAACTCGCGCAGGCTCCGAATACCGCGCAGACGGCTCACGTCGAAGTGTTCAGGAAAGTGCCGGGCCTTCTGAAGCATGCGCCGGCGAAGCGCCCACAAGAAATACTTTTCGTAAATCCGATTCGCCGGTTCATGCAGCGTATCCGCCGAAGTCGCGAGATCAATCGCCGGACAACATCCAGCGACAGCTCGAAACTGCGGTGGCGCTTGCGTTCCCCACTCTCCCGCCAGCTTCAGGACGATGTTGCCGCCCATGGAGAAGCCGACCAGCGCGAAGCGTGAAACGCCGTCACGCGCGATGACTTCGCGCGCCACCGCCGCGACATCGGTCGACAGGCCCGAGTGATAGAGCACGGGGGCGAGCGCGTCCGTGCCTCCACAGTTGCGCTGGTTGTAACGGATCACATTCATTCCGGCAGCCAGCGCCTTTTCTGTGATGCCGAGCATGTACTGCGACTCGCTTGACCCTTCGAGCCCGTGCACAACAATGATGGTCAGCGCGGGCGCTCGATCCGCCTGCCAGTGGCAGTGGCAAAGCACCTGGACACCAGGCGCCACTTCGATCAATCGCTCCTCGGGCGCAGGCACATTAAAGCGTCGCGCGATTAAAAAGCTGGCAAGCGTTTGCACGTGCCCGCCGCTTAGCCAACGCCGTGGTGTAAAGGGACTCGTCTCCTCGTGTGTTTGCGAAGTGCCCACGGTTTGAGTTTAAATTGAAGACAGCAATTCTCTTCACGGAGTTTTCTTCATGCCCATCTTCGAGTACGTCTGCAAGGAATGCGAGCACGAATTCGAGGCTTTGGTCTTTGGCAAACAAAAGGCCGAGTGCCCGAAGTGCCAGAGTAAGAAACTGGACCCGCAGCTCTCAGTGTTTGCCGTGTCGGCGAAAAGCGGACCGATGACTCAGCCGTCGATGTCGGCTGCGCCGTGCGGGTCGTGCGGCGACGCTCGCGGGCCAGGGGCGTGCTCGCTCAAGGATCTCGATTAAGTTATTTGTTGGCGATCCACCGTGCTGTATCCCAAACATCAGGGCGGGCTCCATCCGCTGCAAGATATCCCCGCAAAACCGCTATTACTCGCCGATTTTCTCGCTATTGCAACGTAACTTCGGGAACTTTTTCGCGAGTAACTGACGTGATGTTTCGCTTCGGGGCAGGTCTGGATATGATCCGTTTTGAAATCTTCGGATTTAGACATTGTAGCGGTAATTCGGAGCGGGAAATGGATCGGCGAAAAGAGCGCAGGCTGAACCTGGAGTTGCCGGTACGCATCTGGGGAGTGGACAGAATGGCGCAGCCTTTCGCGGAGATCGTTCGGGTGCGAAACGTCAGCAACCACGGAGCAATTCTGATCGGCATGCGCTCAAAGGTGCAGACCGGCGAAGTGCTGGACGTGCAACACGGTGCCGCACGAGCGCAGTTTCGGATTATGTGGATAAGTCTTTCGGGAGAAGCCGGCTTACAGGCTCTGGCATTAGAGCCGCCCATCTTGGGCATCGGCCTCCCCAAAGTTTTTGATATGGTGGGGACCGGATAGGCCAAGCCGAACGGCACTAATCGGTCAACTAGCGTGGATTCACGTGGCCGGTTCCCACTTTTGTTTCCTCGGTAAGAAAACTGGCAAAGACTTCATTCGATAAGAGACGGCCGCGGCCGGTTAGGCGCACGTTAGCTCCTTGCTGCTCGAGGAGGCCGTCGTGTACGCATTGTTGGATGGCAGATTCCCAAGGGGCGACTCGGGTTAGCTCTTGCCGCGAGACGCAGGTGGCAACAGCGGCGGCCCGACTAACGTTGTGCCCTTCCCAAAGCCTGCTCTCTGTTCGGAACCGTTCAAGATCGACGCCGCGATTGAGGCGCAGACCGAGGAAGAAGCTTTCTTCGATTGCTGCCTGCACAGAAACCGGCGTTATCGTGTGCGGCGCGCGATTCATGTAGGCGTCGAGCGAGTCGGGGGTTGCGAAGCGGGTGGCTTGGTAACGGTCGGCCTCGATGCGGTCAGCGGCTGTCGCGACTTCGGGGTTACTTGAGCCGCAGGCGGCTGCCGAACATTGCTCGGCTCGGACGGGCGAGGGCGCCCGTCCCCACACGATCCGCTCTAGCATTGAGTGCGCATCTACGCCAAAACCTAGATAGGGCTGGCGGGTCCAGTATTTCAAGTTATGGCGCGACTCGCTATTTTGTAACGCGCTGTTGCGCGGGACGACGCGGGCAAAGTTAGAAATTTCGTACTGCGCGATTCCGGCGGAGGCCAGCATCTGGCACGCCTGCTGGTAAAAATCCGCGGTCGCATCGTCGTTGGGCACAAAGTGGGCGTGGTAGCGGGAACCTCCAGCGATCAGTTCCCTGCCCAAGCGAGAATCCTCGTCGACTTCGAGCATGTAAACGCTCACGTGCGGGACACCCGTCGCAATCGTCTCCGACACGGAGAAAGACCAGCTCTCCGCCGTCTGGTGCGGCAAACCCGCAATCAGGTCAATGTTAATGTTGCCGAGGCCAGCCTCTCGCAAACGCCCGATCTCCTCAAGGACGATCGAACGTTTGTGCAGTCGTCCCACCGACTGTGCTTCCTGATCGACGAACGACTGCACGCCCAGGCTCACCCGGTTCACTCCGCATTGCAGCAGGGTTTCGATGAGAGCGGGAGTAAGCGTACCCGGAGCGCATTCGACCGTGATCTCGGCATTGGGCGTCACCGCAAAGTGAGCGCGAACGGCGGCGAAGATTCGCAGAAGTTGCGGGGCATCGAGGATCGATGGAGTTCCTCCGCCGAGATAGATGGAGTCGGCGGTGTCATCAAGCGCACATCCCAGGTCCGACGCCAACTGGCGCGAGTTGGCGATATCTTCGAGCAAGCGGGCAACGTAGTTTTCATAAGCCGACTTCGAGAACACGTCGGAGGCAAAATTGCAGTAGCTGCACTTGGTCCGGCAGAAGGGGACCGAGATGTAGACGCCCACGGGCATGCTGTCTGTTTATTGTATTTGACGAGGTCTGCCGAGGGACTGTTCACCCTTGCCATGAGGAAAGTGGGAGCGCCATCCCGCGAAGGTTACCTCGACGTGAAAGACCGCACCCAAGGCTTGAATCCGGTCACGTGAGGATGTAAATTAGCCATTAACCGACGGACTATTGCGGAGACTGATTGAAGAGGTTGCGATATCCGTTTTGGCGAGAAGAATATGAGCGATGAGATCGATCTGCTATGCGAGGAATGCGGCCAGACGTTTTCAGCTTTCCTGCACGAAATGGCCGACAAGAATGCAAAGATCGTATGCCCAAATTGCCGGGCGAGCCGCGACTGCAATTCTCCCAGGGCTTCCGAGCCTATATCGGGGGCGCGATCCGTCAGAAGAATTTCTTAGAGGCTGGTTCTGATCGAATGGACGGATGCCCATGTCATTCGTCCGTGGACTCGGGAGCTGCACAGGTACGACTACCCGTGCCCAAGCGATTAGTGGCGCGGCTTCCTTTGTGGAGGCCGGGGCATCCAATACGCTTGAGAACGAATATGAGCGATGAGAAAGTTGACCTTTTGTGCGACGACTGTGGTCAGGCGTTTTCGGACTTTCTGAACGAAATGGCCGAACGGAATGCCAAAGTTGCAACGTGCCCGAAGTGCGGCAAGATACATGAATTCCCTTCAAAGACTGCCAAGGACGGAACGCGATCCGTCAAAAAGGTTAGTTAAACCGTTTAGCTCTTGTGCCAGCTCAGCCGCGTAGCTCCATGCGTTTTTGCGGCATGACGAACGATTTTCTCAAGCAGATCGCCCCGCACTCTTTCTCCCTGCACGTTAAACTAGGCCCATGACGGATTCGCCCTCCAACGCTCTGGCTCGCGCTTCTTCTTCCTACTTGCGTTCCGCGATGCATCAGCCGATCCGATGGCATGAGTTTGGGGAGGAGGCTTTTGCGGCGGCTCGGCTGGCCAACAAGCCGATGCTCTTGGATGTTGGGGCGGTTTGGTGCCACTGGTGTCACGTGATGGATCGCGAGTCGTATGACGATGCCGAGGTGGCGGCGATCGTCAACGAGCATTACATCGCGGTGAAGGTGGATCGGGATGAGCGTCCGGATATTGACAGCCGGTACCAGGCGGCGGTGGGCGCGCTCACCGGGCAAGGTGGGTGGCCGCTTACGGCTTTTCTTACTCCTGACGGCAAGCCGTTTTATGGGGGGACGTACTTTCCTCCCGCGGACTCGTATGGGCGGCCCAGTTTCAAGCGTGTGCTGCTTTCGATTGCTCAGGCATATCGCGACAAGCCCGGCGAAGTGCTGGAGCAGGCACAGATGGTTGAGAGCGCGATCTCGCGGGCGGAATCTTTTTCGGGGGGCAGCGGGAAAGTATCCGTGACGGTAATTGACGCGATTGCGGAATCGGCACGGAAGATGTTTGACGAGGTCAACGGCGGATTTGGCAGTGCGCCGAAGTTTCCGCATCCGGCGGCGCTCGACTTGGTGATGGACCAGTATGTTCGCACCGGCTCGAGCAACGATCGTGCAGAAAATCAGGCACTGCGCACTATTTTCGTCCACACGCTGGAGAAAATGGCACGCGGCGGCGTCTATGACCAGTTGGCGGGCGGCTTCCATCGCTACTCGGTAGACGAGCGCTGGATCGTGCCGCACTTCGAGAAGATGTCCTACGACAACTCGGAGTTGTTGAAAAATTATGTACACGCTTATCAGGCGACGGGGGATGAGTTCTTCGCGGGAGTGGCGCGCGACATTATTCGCTGGATGGACGAATGGCTCAGCGACCGCTCCCACGGCGGCTTTTACGCCTCGCAGGACGCGGACTACTCGATGGACGATGACGGCGATTATTTCACCTGGACCCTGGAAGAAATGAAAGTGGCGCTGACCGAGGATGAGGCTGCGGTTGCGGCGCTCTATTACGACATCAATGAAGCCGGGGACATGCATCACAATCCAGCGAAGAATGTTCTCTACGTTCGCAGCTCGGTGGAGGAAATCGCACGGCGTCTGAACATTGCGGAGGAGCGGGCGCGCATGCTGCTCGATGCGGCGAGGAAGAAAATGTATGCGGAGCGATTGTTGCGTCCAACACCGTATGTGGACAAGACGGTCTACGCGGGCTGGAACGCGATGTGCGTTTCGGCTTATCTGGAAGCGGCCAGGGTCTTGGATCTGTCGGAAGCACGGCGCTTTGCTTTGCGTTCGCTGGATCGGCTGCTGTCCGAGGGATGGAGTGCGGAGCGCGGGATGAAGCATGTGATTGCTTACTCGGATCCGAAGGCGGAGCGGCGCCAAGCCGCAGTCCCCGGGGTGCTGGATGACTACGCTTTCGCGGTGATTGCGTGCCTCGATGCTTACGAGGCGACGGCGGTGTTGAGCTACTTCCGATTTGCATGCTCGGTCGGGGAGGCAATGGTGGCGGAGTTCTTCGATCCGGTAGCTGGCGGATTCTTTGACACGCGCAGCGGCGCGGCGGCGCAGGCGCCGGGCGGAGCTTCGAACGGAGCGTCGGACGAAAAAACCGCACTCGGCATTTTGGGGACACGCCGGAAACCCTTTCAAGATTCGCCGACTCCGGCAGGAAATTCGGCGGCGGCGATCGCGCTGTTGCGTTTGCATGGTTACGCCGACGACGCATCGGATAACGATGGGTCGCATAACGGAGCGTCTTATCGCGACAAGGCGGAGCAGACGCTGGAGGTCTATGCCGGAGTCGCGGGACAGCACGGCATTTTTGCGGCGACTTACGGGCTGGCGGTGATCCATTTCAGCCAGCCGCACACGCAAGTGGTGGTCGTCGGAAAAGATGACGTCGCTGCTGAGCTGTATCGCGCTGCTGTGCAGCCGTTGGGCTTGAATAGGGCGGTTCTGCGCCTGGACGCCGACAAGGTTGTCGCGCAGAATCTTCCACCGGCGTTGGCGCAGACGATCCCAAATCTTCCGGCACTGGGCGGGGGGCGATCGTTTGCCGTGGTGTGCTCAGGTTTCGCGTGCCAACCGCCGATCTTCGATGCGCAGGAACTGTCGCGCACTGTGCGATCGCAGGCGCGTCCGGCGGCCTGAGCTGGGCACTTTTGCCCCATACTCTTTCAAATCACGCCGGATCAACACCAGGCCTAGTACACGTACGCCTTGAGGAAGACGAAAACCACCACGCCGGTGATCGAGACGTAGAGCCAAATGGGGAAAGTGAAGCGTGCGATTCGGCGGTGCATCGCGAAGCGCCCCGTCAACGAGAAAAAGAATGTCGTCAGCACCATTGGCAGCGCGACGATGGAAAGGATAACGTGGCTGGCTAAAATAGAAAGGTAGAGCGTACGCACCGCACCGTGGCCGGGAAAAATCGTGTCACCGTGCAGGGCGTGGTTCACGATGTAGCTGATGAGGAAAACGGAAGAGAACGCGAAGGCCAGCAACATGCTGGTGCGATGCGCTTCGCGGTTGTGACGTTTGATGAAGTACAATCCCACGCAAAGAGTAATCGCGCAGAATCCATTCAGAAGCGCGTTGAGGGCCGGCAAGAACATCCAGCGTCCGGCGAAATCAGCCGAAGCATGATGCACGTAGAGCAGCCACAGCAGGAATGACACCGCGAGGCCGCTCACCACGACGATCGCCCCAACCACCGGGCGCGGACTAATTTCAGCCGGTTCCATACTGACAATTAAATCACAAATACTGCGGTTCGATATTTCGCCTGCTAAGCCGGCGACACAGGCCAGGGGCCTGAAGGTCGGCTCATAGCATGCCGATATCCAGAACTACGGGCACGCGACGACAGTGTGTGCCCTTACGTCCTTCCGGTCTCTGAAGTTCCCGGCCTTGGCTGCCGATCAACAAAGAAGGCGGCGCGGCCAGTCATGTCTTCGAACCTCCTTGATAATCCGAAACTGTTCCGGCATGTAGTGGAAGACTTGCCGGTGGGGATTTTCATCGTGGACGGGGACCGGCGGATCCGTTTTTGGAATCGTGGCGCCGAGCACCTCATCGGGCATCTGGCGCATGACGTGGTGGGACGTGTCCTGGAAGATGTCGTGCAGGCCTGCGACCGCCGCGGCAATCGCTTGAGTGGCGAACGCTGCCCGGTGACGATGACCCTCAGCCAGCGGCAGCCGCAGCGTTGCAGTGCTTTCTACCTCCACAAAAATGGGCATTGTGCCGCCGTGAAGATCCGAACGCGACCGATACTTGAATATGGTGACGCGATCAGCGGGGCGACGGTTCTATTCGAAGAAGCCTTCGTGACCCGCGAGGAATCGTCGGGACCGCCAATGTACGGATGTCTGGACGCGACTACGGGAATTCCTTCCCGCCGTTTGACGCGAGCCGTGCTGAACGAATGCATGGCAGGCATGAAGGAATCGCACATCGGCTTCGGGGTGCTACGAATTCGAGTGCTGGGGCTGGAGGAGTTTCGCTCAAAACACGGTCCGCAGTCGGTCGTGCCTTTTCTGCACACTGCGGCGCAGACCTTGCGAAACAGCCTGGATGAAGAAAACTTCCTGGGATGCTGGGAAGAGCACGAGTTTCTGGTGGTGCTGCACTCGGCGAGTCCGATGATGGTGGCCATGACGGCTGAAATCTTATGGAACCTGCTGAGCCATTCGGAAGTTTCGTGGTGGGGCGATCGTTTCCTGGTTGAGGCCGAGGTGGCCTATACGGTGGCTACCGCCGGCAACGACCTGGAATCGCTGCTGAGAGAGATGAAGCCTTCACACTCAAGCGGGACGGCGAAGGCGGTAGCAGCGGGCGCGGCCAACGATTCTGGACGCCGGCGAGGATGATGCTTCATGTTTTCGGTCATTGGGATCGTGGTTGTATTCGGCTGCATCGCGGCGGGCTATCTGATGGAGCATGGCAACATGAAAGTGCTCGCCCAGCCGGCGGAGCTGATCATCATAGGCGGGGCGGCTTTGGGTACAGTGCTGATCTCGAATCCGATCCACACGCTGAAGCAGATGATCAGCGGGGTCATTGGGGCGTTTGGTTCATCGAAGTACGGCACGAAGCGCTACATCGATTCCCTGAAGATGATGTATGAACTGCTGCAAAAAGCGCGCAAGGAAGGCCTGGTGGCGCTGGAGACGGACATTGAGGATCCGGACCAAAGCCCGCTATTCGCCAATTACAAGGATTTTGTAAAGGATCACCACGCCGTGGCTTTCGTGTGCGACACGATGCG
>Ga0209647_1000581_pt1 | contig 33940 bp, 29 predicted proteins | sample GraSoi_2013_60cm_FD_185827 | JGI IMG/M metagenome (GOLD analysis project Ga0209647, IMG submission 185827) | Grasslands soil microbial communities from the Angelo Coastal Reserve, California, USA - Sample 9_17_2013_60cm (SPAdes) (version 2) | ecosystem: Environmental > Terrestrial > Soil >... | reverse complement strand
AGCGGGCTTCGGCGCGACGCATCACGGCGGTGATTCCTTACTACGGATATGCCCGACAGGATCGCAAAGACAAGCCGCGGGTTCCGATTTCGTCGAAGCTGGTGGCTGACCTGCTGACTACAGCAGGCGCGGATCGCGCGCTGGTTGTGGATTTGCATGCGCCCCAGTTGCAGGGATTTTTTAATATTCCGGTGGATCACCTGTTCGCTTCGCCGGTGCTGGTGGATTACTTCAAGAAACTGGAACTGCCGAACCTGACAGTGGTTTCGCCGGACGCTGGCGGCGTGGAACGGGCGCGCTTCTTCGCGAAGAAGATGGACGCGGCGTTGGCTATCGTGGACAAACGGCGGGTCGAGATGAACGTGGCGGAAGTGATGAATGTGATCGGCGAGGTCGATGGCCGGACGTGTCTGATCATTGACGACCTTATCGATACGGCGGGAACGCTGGTGAAGGTGGCGCAGGCTCTGGTGCAAAATGGGGCGAGCAGCGTATATGCCTGCTGTACGCACCCGGTACTTTCGGGGGCGGCGGTGGAGAATCTTGTGAACTCTCCGATCACCGAGGTGGTTGTGACCGACACCATCCCGCTGAGCGAGGCGGCAAGTCGAGTCCCAAAGATCAAGGTGCGTTCGATTGCGGGGCTGATTGGACGAGCGATTCAGTCGATTCACGAAGAGACATCGGTCAGCAGACTTTTTAGCTAGAAAGGTCGTTCGTCGATGGTCGTTGGTCGTTCGGCAAGCCCTTTTCGATGCCGGGCTAGCTAACGACCAAGGACCAACGACTAACGACCACCAAGGACGGAAACGGAATTATGGCTACTGCAACGGATATCAGCATTCTGGAAGCGCAGAAGCGCGAACCGGGCACGAAAAATGCCGCGCGGCGGGTACGGGTCAGCGGAAAAGTTCCAGCCGTGGTATATGGCGCGGGCAAAGAAGCGGCTGCGGTCGCGGTCGATCCGCGGCAGGTTCTGCGGATTCTGAGGTCGGAGAGCGGGCACAACACGATTTTTGACCTGGCGCTCGACAGCGATCGCGTAAAGGCCATGATCGTGGACTGGCAGTTCGAACCGATCAAGGGAACCTTGCTCCACGTGGACCTGCAGCGTATAGCGATGGACAAGAGGTTGACGGTCACGGTTCCTGTCGTGTTGAAGGGCGAAGCGGCGGGCGTGAAGACGGAGGGCGGTATTCTCGAGCAATTGCTACGTGAGATCGAGATTGAGTGCCTTCCGTCGGATATTCCGAAAAACATCGAAGTGGATATCAGCCACCTTGTGTTCGGCGTCGAAGTGCGGGTGAAAGACCTTCCGCACAACGAGAAGCTGAAGTTCCTGACCGAAGAGAACCAGATGATCGCGCACATCACCACGGTGAAAGAAGAAGTGGTTGCGGCTCCGGAAGTGGTTGCGGACGCGGCGGCAACTCCGGCTGAACCCGAGGTCATTAAGAAGGGCAAGCAGGAGGCCGAGGGTGAAGGCGAGGCCGAGGGCGATGCCAAGGGCAAGGCTAAGCCTGAGAAGAGCGAGAAGAAGGACAAGAAATAGGTGCGAGCTGCGAGCCTCGAGCGACGAGCTAAGGGCCAACAGCTTAAAAGCCAAGAGCTAATTGCGTGAAACTGATCGTCGGTTTGGGCAATCCTGGAATCGAGTACCAGTTCACGCCGCACAATCTCGGGTTTTTGACGATCGATCGGATCGCCAACGACCTGGGGATCGAAGTCAGAAATCGCCAATGCCGCGCGCTGACGGCGCGGGCCACAATCGCCGGCGAGCCGGCGGTCCTGGCGAAACCGGAAACCTACATGAACCTGAGTGGGCTTTCGGTGCGGGAACTGGTGGCGGAACATCAGGTCGATGTGCAGCGGGACCTGATTGTGATTTACGACGAGCTTGACTTGCCGCTGGGCGCGATTCGCATCCGGCAGCGGGGGAGTTCGGCGGGGCACAACGGGATGGAATCGATCCTCGGGGCCCTGGGCACGGATGAGTTTTTGCGGATTCGGCTGGGAATTGCGCCGGATCGCAAAGTTGCGGACAGCGTGAAATATGTGTTGACGCCGTTTCGCAAGGCGCAGGAAAAAGTAGTGGACGAAGTTCTCGACGCGGCAGTGCAGGCGGTGGAAGTGATTTTGAAAGAAGGACCGGCGGCGGCGATGAATCGGTTTAATCGCAAGAATGAGCCGGGTGAGTGAGTGTTTCGTCGTTGGTCGATCGTCGTTAGTCGTTGGCGAACGCTCACGATTTGCGATGGATTCCGAACGACTGAAGACTACTTAAAGACTAACGACCAGCGACTGTATTTTGGAGATAACGCATGAATCGTAACTATGAATTGATGTTCATCGTCCGGCCCGACATGGTGGAAGAGGATCTGAATAAGCTGATATCAACGCTCGAGTCTTCGGTGACGGCGGCGGGCGGAAGTACCAAGACCGAGGTCTGGGGCAAACGCCGTCTCGCGTACAGGGTAGGCAGGTTCAACGATGGCATCTTTGTGCTGATGATGATTGACGGCATTGGCGCGGTGGTGCACGAACTCGAACGCCGCCTGCGTGTGACCGAGCCGGTGATCAAGTTCCTCACCGTGCGCACCGACGAAGAACTGAAGCGGATCGACAAGATCAAGAAGATTCGCGACTCGAAAAAGAAAGCCAGCGCAGCCCCAGCCGCGACTGCCGCTCCGGTGGCAGCAACGGCTGAAGCGGGAACGGAAGCACCGGCCTCGGCCCCAGTTTAGTTGGCCACTTCGATGGTCGCGTGATGAATCGGTGGAGGGGCGAGAATCTCGCCAGTCCGTTACGAATTCTTAGAAAGCAGGAGCACTATGGCAGAAGAAACAAGAACACCGACCGCGCATGCGGGATCAAGCGGCGGCGAGAGTCGGCCGGAGCGTAGTGGCGGAGATCGCCCTGAGCGCAGCGGGCCACGCGGTCCGCGTCCCGGCGGAGGGCCTGGCGGTCCCCGCGAAGGCGGCCGTAAGTACTTCCGGCGCAAAAAGGTTTGCAAGTTCTGCGTCGAGAAGATCGAGGCGGTCAATTACAAAGATGTGCGCCTACTGGCGCAGTTCGTGGCGGAAAGCGGCAAGATCACTCCGCGACGGCTGACCGGCGTGTGCATGCCGCACCAGCGGCGTCTGTCGAGAGCTATCAAGCAGGCGCGCAATATCGCACTGCTGCCGTTCGCTGGACGCGCGCAGTAGGTTCAAGATCGTCGTTAGTCGCTGGTCGTTCGGGATTCATCATGGGCCTTGAGAGTTTGCAAGCGACTAACGACTAACGACTTGGTTACTTATGAAACGGAGTTATTCATGGAAGTCATCCTGAAAGAAGACGTGCCCAAGCTGGGCACCCGCGGCGAGGTGGTGAAAGTCGCCGAGGGATACGGGCGGAATTTTCTGCTGCCCAAGAAGCTGGCGATTGAGGCGACCTCCGCCAACAAGACGGTGATCGAGCAGATGAAGGCGGCCTCGGTGCGCCGCTCCGCCAAGGAAAAGACGGAGGCGGAGGCGCTGGCCAAGCAGTTTGACGGGCTTGAAGTGAAGTTCCTGCGCAAGTCAGGCGAAGGCGATCACTTATTCGGATCGGTCACGGCTGGAGACATTGCCGACGCGCTCGAGAAGAAGAGTTTCCACATCGATCGGCGGAAGATCCAGTTGCACGAACCGCTCAAGAGCGTTGGCGAGTTCATTATCGCTGTAAAGCTGCACAAGGACGTAACCACGCATCTGAAGGTTGTTGTGGATAAGGAAGCAGCGGCAGAATAGTTTTGATCGCCGTGTTTGTGTGGGGACGGGCGACTCGCCCGTCCTGCCGGGCGGGGACGCCCGGCGCTCCATCGAACATCATCCGAGATTCGCGCCGAAGAACTCCTCCACTTTTCTTAGGTCTGTTGTTCGGCTGTAGCGCGGCAGACTGTCTATAAACACCCGCCCGTACTGTTTCTTCAAAATCCGGTTGTCGAGCAAGGCCAGCAAACCGCGATCGTGCAGTGATCGAATCAATCTTCCGAAGCCCTGCTTCAGCGTGATGACCGCGCTTGGTACCTGATATTCGAAGAAGGCGTTGCCGCCGCCAGCGTCGATGGCCTTTACACGGGCCGCCACCACCGGATCGCTTGGAACCGCGAAGGGCAGGCGATCGATAATCACGCAGCTCAATTGCTCGCCTTGCACGTCCACGCCCTGCCAGAACGACGATGTGCCAAACAAGACGGCGTGGGGCGTGAGCCGGAATTCCTCCAGCAGTGCTGACTTCGGGGCGTCGCCCTGCTTGAGCATGGGAAATTCCAAGTGGCCGAGAAGCCGATCGTAAATTTCGTTCATCTGCGCGTAGCTGGTGAAGAGCACGAAGGCGCGCCCCCGGGTAATCTCGAGCAGCCGCCGGATTACGGCGGTCGCCTCTTCTGCGAATTGTGGAGTGCGCGGATCGGGTAAATCGGGCGGGACGTAAAGGATTGCCTGGCTTTCGTAATCGAAATGCGAGGGGACGATCAATTCGCGCGCGTGATCGAGGCCGAGCCGGCCGCGGATGTAGCCGAAACCGCCTCCGACGGCGAGCGTTGCCGAGGTCAGTACCGATGTTTCCAGTTTCGACCACAGGCACTCGCGCAGGATTTGGCCGACTTCAATCGGAGTGGCTTGCAGGAAAACATTGGTTCGGCCGCTTGCGTGTTTTTCGTCGGACGATTTCCGCCGGGCGGAGGCGCCCGGCGCTCCACGAAAGCCTCGGCGCTCGATCCAGAAAACCGTGTTGGGGTCCTCGTTCTCCATGACAAAGCGAAGCTGTACCTGCAACTGCTGGGCTCGACGCGTGAGTGTGAAGACCTCTTCCGGCTTCTGCGGAAGTTGCTCCAGTTCGGCGCCCAGGCGGTACAGCGCTTGATTGAGGGCGAGAAATTCTTCGCCGTTCTCTTCCAGAAATTCGCGGCGAGAGTCGAAGGCAAACCGGCCTTCACTCGCGGGCAGGAGCGAAAAGAATAGTTGGGAGCGCTCCCGCACCGACTGAATCGCTCCTGACATTTGCGGCGTGTAGAGCTTTTCGCGCTGCAAGAGGTGTTCGACGTCGCGCGTCAGTTCGTCCATGCGGAGATTGCTGACCGAAATCCCGAAATAGCTGCCGGCAACTTCTTCCAGTTCGTGCGCTTCGTCGAAGATCACGGCTCCACACTCGGGAAGGACGCCGGCGTCGGGCGCGCCCTCGGCCTCGAGTTTGATGGAGAGGTCAGCGAAGAACAGATGATGGTTGACGATGATGATGTCGCTCTCGGCCGCGCGCCGCCGCATCTCGGTGATGAAGCAACGGTCGTATTCCTTGCATTTCTGGCCGAGACAGGTATCCGCTCGCGCGTCGAGCTTGTGCCAAAGCGCGCTGGCCTCGGGCAGTTCCGCGAGTTCCGCGCGGTCGCCGGTCTGGGTCGTTTTCTCCCACGCGGCGATGGCGCGGTAGTGCTCGATCTCTTCCAGTCCGCTGAGCACCGGCTGGTCGGTGAGATCGAAAAGTTTTTTGCGGCAGAGATAGTTGTTGCGCCCCTTCATGTAGCAGACGCTCAGCTTGCGATCTCCGTCTGGAAAGAGGGCCCGCTCGAGTGCAGGAACATCTTTAAAGTAGAGCTGCTCCTGCAGGTTCTTCGTGCCGGTCGAGATGATGACTCGTTTGCCCGAGCGGATCACCGGCAGCAGATAAGCCAGCGTTTTGCCGGTGCCGGTGCCGGCTTCGACGATCAAGTGGCGCTTTTCTTCGAGGGCCTCTTCTACTGCTTGCGCCATCTGCAACTGCCCGCGGCGGAACTCGTAGGCGGGGTGCGTTTTCGAGAGCAGGCCGCCTGGCGCGAAGAACTGGTATAGGGAGAATCCCGCAGCGGGAGACACGGGATGGGATGAGGGAGGCACGGAGTCTCTATAATAAACAGTTCTCAGTTCTCGGTTCTCGGTTCTCAGTAAAACCTTCGTCGGGATAGAAAAGACATACTTTGAGCAAGAAGAAACTCACACCACTTGTTGCTATCGTCGGGCGGCCTAACGTCGGCAAATCGACGCTGTTCAATCATCTAACTGGATCTCGGCGCGCCATCGTCGGCGATGAACCCGGTATTACTCGTGACCGCCTCTATGGCGAGGTCGAATGGCTCGGGCACGAGTTTCGCGTCGTCGATACCGGTGGCATCGTTCCTGACGACAAAGACTTCATTCCGTCGGAAATATTCCGTCAGGCCAAGGTCGCGTTTGACGAAGCGGCGGCCATTGTCATGGTCGTCGATGCTCGGACTGAGATCGCTGGACCCGATCGCGAATTGGCTCGGCTGCTGGCGCGCACCGGCAAGCCGCTCTTTCTTGCGGTCAATAAGATGGACTCAGACAAGCAGGAGGGATTGCTCGATGAGTTTCATGTGCTCGGGATGCGGAATATGTTTCCGATTTCGGCTGAGCATGGGCGGGGTGTTGACGATCTGCTGGACGCCATCCTTGCGGTGCTGCCTGCTCGTGCAAAGGCAACCACAGAGGACACTGGGGTCACGGGGGAAGGCACGGGGGAAACCGCACCAACTGCTCAGGAGCCGCATGAAATCAAGGTGGCTATCATCGGGCATCCGAATGTCGGCAAGTCTACCCTGCTGAATCAACTTACGGGAGTCGACCGCGCCATCGTCTCGCCCATTGCGGGTACTACGCGCGACTCCATCGATGAAGTCATCCAGTACAAAGGGCGCAAGATTCGCTTTATTGATACGGCGGGCATTCGGCGGAAGGGCAAGACGCGGCTGATGGCGGAGAAACTATCGGTGGTCATGGCTCGCAAAAATATTGAAGACGCCGACATCGTTCTCTTCATGGTCGATGCCACCGAAGGCGCCAGCGGGCTCGACGCTAACATTGCGGGCTATGCCCACGAGAGCGGGCGCTCGGTGATTATCCTGGTCAACAAATGGGATCTGGTGGCGAGCGGCGAGAAGCGCGCCATCAGCCAGTCGAAGACGGCTCGCATCCAGGACGCCAAGCGGCCGCAGGATCGGGCTCTCTACGAAGAGCGGCTGCGGTACGGGCTGAAGTTTCTGGCTTACGCTCCGGTGCTTTTTCTTTCTGCGCACACTGGCAAGGGAACGGAAAAAATTCTGCCGCTGATCGAGAAGGTGGCTGCCGAGCGCCGCAAACGCATTACCACCGGCGAGATGAACCGTTTCCTGAGGACGGTTGACTTTGAACGCGCCTCGGTTCCTGTGAGCAAGCGCGTGCGAATCAAATATATGACGCAGGCCGGAGTGGCCCCGCCGACCTTCGTGCTCTTCACCGACCGTGTTGTGAAGCTGCACTTTTCTTATCAGCGGTTTCTGGAGAACCAGATTCGGGCGGCGTTTGGGTTTGTGGGGTCGCCTATCTGGATTAAGAACCGGGCGCGGGATTAGAACCTGTCTCACAGGGGGCGGTTAAGCCAACATTGACCGTCATGAGAATATTTGACAAGGGGCTTCGAGGTGAAATGAGCACGTGTCGCGAAACGTTCGAATTGCTCTGACTATAGCTGCTTGCGTTCTGCTTGTTCTCACCGTCCGGACGGTCGTGGCTTTTGCCCGGTTTTCGAAAGTGGAGCGGGAGTTCTCGTTCGTCCAAGATGGGCAATCTCGTGCTGCCGTGATTACGAAGATAGGAAAGCCAAACTACTACGCGGGCAAATGCGGCGTCATACACGTACCCATCAAGACCTGTGCCGTGGAGTACGTTTACTCTCATCCGTTCGCGCCGCTTATTCCTGAGTACTATATTGTCTCGTTTTCCTCAGATGATCGCGTTATAGAAGCTGATCAGTGGGACTCTCCCTGAAACCCGCCGTAGCATTGCGTCACTGGTGACTGATGATCGCGCTTACCCCGTCATCGGCATATGCTTCCCATCTTCAGTCAGCAGCCCCACGCGGTCGACACCGGCGATCCGAGCTATTGCAATCACGTCCGCCACATCCTGGAAATCAATATCGTCATCGGCTTCGAGGTAGGCGATCCGCTCCACGCGAATGGCGAAAATGTCTCGCAGGCGTTCGCGTAAGCGATCCCAGTCCACTGTTTCTTCATTCACCATCACCTGCGGGTGTTCTACGCCCGGCTTCGCGTGATGAATTTGAACCACAATCGTTGTTTGTGGCGGGGGGATCGTGGGATCCGTGGACTTGGGCTGTTGCGGAAGCTCTGTCTTCAAACCGACGGGCTTCTGCTCGATTACAACTAGCATGAAAACGATGAGGAGCACCAGCAGAACGTCAATCAAGGGAGTGACGTTCATCTTTGGACCTGTGGAAAACGGACCACCGCCTGCCGTGGAGAATGCCATTTGCATTTCCTCTCTTTGCAACCGGAACGGCACGCGCGTGTCCTGAAACATTGGACACCTGGAAGACGGAGAGAGTTCCATGGCCTTACGATGTTCAGCCCCTAAAAGGGGCCTCTGATTTCAACGAACTTGCGGCATCGCTAAAGCGATGCCCTGATACGAAACCTTGGATGCCCTGATACGAAACCTTAACCGTTCAGCAGCCTATAAAGCCGAATCCAATACAATTGAAATACCGCAGCGCTGAAGCGCTGCGCCACCCAAAATCATGCGGTCGAATTTCCGCAATCTGTCATCAAGGAAAAATGGCGAAATACATCTCCTGCTTTGTGCTTGGAAGGGTCCTGCTCACGATCACTCTTTTCATCCTGAGTTCAGCTGCGCATGCTCAGGACAACTACGAAATCCAGGTCTACTCGTCAGAAGCTACGCCGAAGAACGTCACGATGGTGGAGATCCATTCCAACTTCACCGTGGACGGCCAGAAGCATGTGGTCAATGGTGTCGCTCCCTCGAATCACGCGATGCACGAGACTCTGGAGATCACGCATGGCTTTACTGACTGGTTCGAAACCGGCTTCTATGTGTTTACGAGCATTCAGCCGGGCGACGGCTGGAACTGGGTGGGCGATCACATTCGCCCGCGCATCACCGCTCCTGCGTCGTGGCACTTGCCGGTTGGCCTGAGCGTGGCGCAGGAAATTGGGTATCAGCGGCGGAAGTTTGCGGAGGACAGTTGGAGCTATGAGCTTCGTCCCATTATCGACAAGCAAGTGGGGCGCTGGTATTTCGCTTTTAATCCGACGTTTGACCGGGCGCTGCATGGTCTGAATACGGGCCGCGGGTGGGGATTCTCTCCGAATGTGAAGGTCGGGTTTGATTTCACCAAGAAGATCAACGGTGGTATCGAATACTACGGAGCTCTAGGGCCGGTCTCAAATTTCGATCCGATTTCCCAGCAGTCGCAACAGATCTTTCCGGTGATTGACCTGAATCTTTCGCCGAACTGGGAGTTTAATTTCGGCGCGGGAGTGGATGTAACCAACTCGGCCGATCATTTGATCATAAAGTGCATTGTGGGACGGCGCTTCAGTTGGGGGCACAAGGCGAGCGGCGAGCGGGAGTAAGAGCGAGCCGTCTCGCTCGTCTAGCGGTTCTGCGGCCGGGCGGGGACGCCCCGGCGCTCCATTGGTAGGATTAGCCGATGGGCTCCGCCGATGGGGGCAGCGGGGGCGGTTCGAACGGCGGCGGGGATGCCGGAACTGGAGGCAATTCCGGAGCGGCGGGCGTGGGTGCCGGATGCAGCAGCGCGTCTAGATTTGGATATCGAGACGCGAAAAAATGTATTGCGTACGCCGGGAAGAAGACGGTGGCGGGCACGCACACCAGAGCGACCAGGTAAATCAGCACGAGCAGCAGCAAGCTTCCAAAGATGATTGTCAGGCTGATCGTCGTAACGTTCCATCCCATTCCTGCGGCTCTGCCTGCCACCACTGCGACCACACCGGGGACAAAGACCAACAACGCCGGGATGATCGCAATGATGCTGAACAGAATGCCTGCGGCGATGGAAAGCACGAGCTTGAGCAGCAGGTAAACGGCAAATCGTCCTTTCTCTGGTCTGATCATCGCCAGTAAACGGTGCCAGCCGTCGGCGAAATCCAGGTTCTCCAGAGCCATTAGCGGGACGAGAAAATCCTTGGCCAGCACTTGAACGGCAGCGGCTACCAGCACGAACGCTACGAACAGGCCCACGAGCAGAATCACACTAACAATCAAGCGCGCGATGTGCTGCCGCAGATTTGTCGTCCATCCCGAGGCGAATGCCAGGGCCAGCGGCAGGCCAACAAAAAATGCCAGCGAAAGCCAGGTTGAAACCAGAAACACAATCTGCCACAGAAAGAATCGGCCGCCGGCACGGCGCCATTTGCGCCAGCCCTCACTGATCGAACACTCCCGCCGCAGAACCGAGTCGAACAGAATGAACCGGAAGACGCTGCTGATGTACAGGAAGACGAATGCCAGGACGAGAAAGGCGAATATTCCGACCAGGATTAATCCAATGAACTGGCCTATGTGCTGGGAGATCAGTGCGGGGATGTGCGCCCGGTCGAAGGGAGAGAGAACATTCGTGAAGCCCGATGGAAGAAACTCGCCGTCATTCTTGTGCGGGACACGAGGCCAACCGCCGCCGCCGAAGTTTCCGAAATTGCATCCGCCGACATGCAGTTCCGCGGCCAGAATCCCGACCAGGGCCAGGCGAGACCACTGCCCGAAACGGAAACGAGTGAAGAGCTGTTCGCGCGTGTGCTGCAGGGCGGGCTGGACGCAATCAACGGCGGAGACGGGCATTGGATCACCTCGAACCAACGCCGCAAAGGTATCGCGCTGAGACTTGCGGCGTCAATGCAGAACGGGCGAGGGCGCCCGTTGCTCCATTGGAGATAGAGGCAACTTACGGCTCCGCAGAGGCGGGTTGAAGGGAGATGTGCTGAAGCCAGTCGTCGAAATCGCGCAGGGCAAGTTCACATTGCAGGCGATGACGTTCTTTGCGGTCGCGGACCTTGCGGTCCAGGGCGGGGAGAAGGTCAAAGGTTATGTTGGCGGGCTGGAAGTTCTTGCGCTCCGCCTGCGTGATGTAATGGACCAGGGAGCCAAACGCCGTCGCTCGCGGTGGAGGCGCTGGCTCGCCGCCGGTTGCCAGCGCGGCCGCATTTACTCCCGCGATCAGGCCGGTCGCGATTGATTCGACGTAGCCTTCGACTCCGCAAATTTGCCCGGCGAATAGCACATTCGGATGCGCCTTCATTTGTAGCGTAGGGTTCAGCAGAGTCGGCGAGTTGATATAGGTGTTGCGGTGAATCTGTCCGTAGCGCAGAAACCGCGCGCTTTCGAGTCCGGGGATCAAACGCAGCACGCGGGCCTGCTCACCGAATTTCAAGTGATTCTGGAATCCGACCAGGTTGTAAGAATCGGCGCGCAGATTTTCCTGGCGCAATTGCACAGCCGCATAGGGAATTCTGCCAGTGCGCGGGTCTTTAAGCCCGACTGGCTTCATCGGCCCGAAACGCAGCGTATCGCGTCCTCGCCGGGCGATTTCTTCGATGGGCAGACAGCTTTCAAAGTAGTTCAGCTTCTCCCAGTCTTTCTGTTCGACCGATTGCGCCGCGAGCAGTGCGTCGTAGAAAAGGTCGTACTCCTCCTTCGACATTGGACAATTGATGTAGTCGGCCGAGCCTTTGTCATAGCGGGCGGCCAGGTACACTTTGCTCATGTCGATGGAATCGGCTTCGACGATGGGGCTGATCGAATCGTAAAAATAGAGGTTGTGCGGTGACGGGGCTTCGCCCTGCGAAGGGTCGAGATTGGAACTCAAGCGCACGATTTCCTGCGACAACGCATCCGATGTCAGCGGGCCGGTTGCAATAATGGTGAACTGGCCTGGTTCGACTTGCGTGACTTCTTGGCGGCGAATCGTGATGAGCGGTTCGCGGGAAATCGCCTCCGTCACTTTTCGCGAGAACTCGGCTCGGTCTACGGCGAGAGCGTGCCCGGCAGGCACTGCGGTTTCACGGGCAATTTCGAGCAGGCGGGAACTGGCTCGGCGCATTTCTTCCTTTAGCAACCAGGGCGCGGTGTTCTCGCTGTCGGATTTCAGAGAATTGGAGCAAACCAGTTCCGCGAAGTCTTCGGTCTGGTGGGCGGGAGTCGCGCGCCCCGGCCGCATCTCGAATAGTTCAACGGCGACGCCACGCCGGGCACACTGCCACGCGGCTTCCGATCCGGCGAGGCCAGCGCCGATGATTCGGACTCGCGTCACGAAGCCTTCTCCGCCAATTTGCGCAAGCCGTCTCCTGCCAGAAGAACCGTTCGCCAGTCGTCGAGAAAATCGGCGCCCAGCGCCTTATACATTCGTATGGCGGGCTGATTCCAGTTCAACACTTCCCACCGGATGAAAGCGCGGTTTCCCTGCTCTGCGGCACGGGCAACGCAGGCAAAGAGCGCTTTGCCAATTCCACGGCCGCGAAAATCAGGACGGACAAAGAGATCCTCCAGATACAATCCAGCGCCTCGCCAGGTCGAGTAGTAGTTAAAGAAGATCGCGTAGCCTGCGGGCTGCCCTTGCCATTCGGCGATTACGGCACGAAACTGAGGATTGGCGCCGAACCCGTCGCGCGCGATGTCGGCCTCAGTTGTGAGGACTTGATCCGGCTCTTTCTCATAGTCGGCAAGTTCCCAGATCAATCTTCTGAGCAGCGCGGCGTCGGCGATCGTGGCGGCACGAATTGTCAGCATTGGAAGTGAGTGACGAATTCCCTGCGTTTATTATAGAGGGGCATTTGGTGGAGGACACATGGCACGGATCAGTCTGATTGAACCTGCGGGAGCCAGCCCGGAGGTTAAGGAAATTTATGATGGCAAACTGAAGGGTAAGCCGGGCAGCATTCAGAAAGCTCTGGCGCACCGTCCTGCGATGCTCGGCGGCTTTCTGGGATTCTATGCGAGCGTGGGGCGTTCGCTTGACCGCAAACTGTACGAGGGCGTGTATCTGCGAGTCTCACTGATCAACGGGTGCCATTACTGCACGCAGCACCATATCCAGGGGGCAAAGCGCGCTGGACTGACGCCGGAAGAGATGAAGGCTTTGAAGGAGGGGAACTACTCGGGATTTAGCGCGCCCGAGCAAGTTGGGCTGCGCTATGCCGAGAAACTTACCCGCACTCCGGACGGGGCGAGCGACGCTGACTTTGCGGAACTCAAGAAACATTTTTCGGATGAGCAGATTGTTGATCTGCATATGCTGATTGGCGTGGCGAACTTGACCAACCGGGTTACCGGGCCATTGGCGCTGGAAGTGGAGTTTCCGGAAGAAAAGATCTAATAGTCTGATTCTGAGAACGAGGCCGAGCTGCGCTCGGCTGGGACGGACGAATGCGTCCGTCCCTACGTGAGCACTTACAGTATCACGCGCTCGTCTCCTACTCGCCGCGTTACTCGTTCGCGATCCAGATATTCGAGTAGTGGGATGGCATACTTGCGGCTGACTCCTGTCATGTCTTTGAAGCGGGCGACGTCGATTTTCGGCGTACTAGTTTTCAGCGCGGCGATCTTGTGGCGAAGATCCATGAGCGCGCTCTGGTGAAAGACCAGCTCCTCTGAGATCTTGATCAGGACTTTGTCGCGCAAAAGCAGAGTGACAATCTTCTGAGCGCGGATTTTGTCCAGCTTCAGGCCTGCCAGCACTTCTTTCAGCGACGGAACTTTCAGGCCGGCGGAAGCAAATGCCTGCTCGATGATCTTCTTGGATTCAGTTTCTTCGTCTTTCATGACCACGCCGCGGCCGGACAGGTGGACGAGTTCGCCTGCTACTTCCAGTTTTTTTTCTTCCGCTAATTTTTCCAGGACGGAGTAGAACACCTCGGGGCCAAGGTTGATGCGCTCGCGCAGTTCTTCTTTGTTCATCCCAGTTACGAGAGGATTTGCATCGTGAAACTTCTTGAGGGCGCTAAGGACATCCGCCTTTACTTCCGCGAATGCCGCCGGCGCAACGAGCACAGGATTACACCACACGAGGCCAGCTTTGGCCGCCAGCTTCGTCGCTTCTTCTCGCCGGACGTTCATTTCTCCGGGTATATCGTCCAGGCGCAGGCCCATTGCTCCTCGCCGGGCGGCGCGAGCTGCCAGCACTTGTTCCGGAGAACCATCCCGCAAGATCTTGAGAAATGCGATTGCATCTGCGGCGCGTTGCTTGCGAGTCACAGGCGAAGCATCCAGCACGACGCCTCCGCCGATGGTCACTACCGGTGAAAACTGACGCACGATGAAGCGGTCTCCGGGCAGAAGCAACATGGGTTCGGCGAGTCTTAGTTGCGCATACGCTTCGTCTCCGGGCTTCAGCTGTTTCGTGCCATACAGGCGTGCTTCGGCGATCGTTTCCGTCGTGTAGGCATGAAAGTGCACATGGGCGCCGTCTTTGAACGGTTTCGCTGAGGCAAGAAGAGAAAGGAGCGCGTCGACTCGGGACGTGGAACGAAAGGTGTCCGCGGTCGCTAGCGTCATCCCGCGCGCCAGTTCTTCGGTGGAGAGGCCAGCCAGGTTCAGGGCGGTGCGCTGCCCTGCGACGGCGGCTTCGGCGGGCGAACCATGAACTTGGACGCCTCGAACTCGAACGCGCTTGACGGAGGGAAACACTTCGAGTTCTTCTTCTTTGCGGATGGTCCCGGCCACGAGCGTGCCGGTCACGACGGTGCCGAAGCCTTTCATGGTGAAAACTCGGTCGATGGGAAGGCGAGTTATCGCGGCCGAGTTTTTCGCCGTAACCTCGGACGCGACTTTGGCTAGCGCGGATTTCAACTCGTTCAGACCGGCGCCGGTCAACGAGCTTACCGCGACCATCGGCGATTGCGCAGCATCAAGAAACGATCCGCGCACGTAGTCTTCCACTTCCAGTCGCACCACTTCGAGAGTCTCTGCATCTACCGCGTCGGACTTTGTGAGCACGGTGATTCCGCGGCGGATCGCAAGCAGGCGGCAGATGTCGAAGTGTTCGCGAGTTTGCGGCTTGATGCCTTCATCGGCGGCGATCACGAGCAGCACCAGGTCGATGCCGCCGACGCCGGCGAGCATGTTGCGCACAAAGCGCTCGTGACCGGGGACGTCGACGAAACCCACCCGAATCCGGCTCCCATCGGGAGCGGGAAGTTCGAAGTGGGCGAATCCGATGTCGATGGTGATGCCACGCCGCTTTTCCTCTTCGAGGCGGTCGGCATCAATGCCGGTCAGGGCTTTGACCAGCGCCGTTTTTCCGTGATCGATATGTCCGGCGGTGCCGACGATGACGGACTTCATCTGCGACAGTATAGACGTGTGTGGGACGGACACTCTTGTCCGCCGTTTTGATTGCTCTTGGAATTGGCTGTGCTCTCAACTTTCAGAATCAACTTCAAGAGCAGCGGACAAGAGTGTCCGCTCTACACGGGCTTAGCGCCACCTCTTCAGACTGGGCCAGATCTTCGCCAGAGTTCCAAACTTTGCACCACGGCAAATGTAGACCGGAACCTCGCGCTCCAGCGCATACGGGTTGTTGCGCGAAGTGCCGACGAACTCCACATGCTCGAAGAGTTCCTCCAATCGTTTACGGCTGTCGTCGAGCACGATTAAACAATTCCCCGAATAGCCGCGCGGCCCCCACAACCACCACGTCTGATGTCCGCTTAGCGATTGCGGCAGGCCGTATTTTGGGCCGAGGAAATCGATGGCTCCGGCCTGCCCATAGTCTTGCGCGAAAATTCCGCAGTCTTTACGTTCGTCGACGGGAATCTTATTCCAGGCGACCACGACTTGGTCCACAATTTCGTCCCAGCCGAATTGGTCGGCATAGTGCTGGGGTAGCGCCACTCGCATGTGACTGTGCTCACTCCGCGGTACTTTGAGGGGCAGCCGGTCCATGTAAGGAATAAATTGTTCAATCGGGAGAATCGGAACCACTAGCGGCGCAAAGATGGCGCTTCCCGCCACCGAAAGCACCGCGAGAACGGGCTTGAGCCATCGCCATCCCCGGCGGAGACGATCAATGCCGTCGTCGATCACTATGCATCCCATGGCAAGATAGACCGGATAAATCGGAGCGAGGTAATAGTTCTTGCCTTTCAAGACGACGAAGACGGTGAAGGCGACGAGATAGGCAATTCCGAGGAAACGGTAGGGCTTGAGGCGCGGCGCGACCAGCAATGCGATCACGCCCGTGATCCAGAAAACCGCAGAGCCAGGCAGAACGATGAGCATTTGCTGCGAAAAATATTGCCACGGGGAGAGAACGACATCCCGGCCATCCGCCTTGATGTTGCGCATGAGTTCGACGAAAGGCCAGTGGTTGGCGATGTTCCACAGCAAATTCGGCAGAAAAATCAGGAAAGCCGCCGCGCCGCCCAGCCATATCCACTTGTTGACGAGAAATCGCCGCTGTTCGGTCAAGAGCAATCCGATGACAATGGCAAAGCCAAGCACTGCGATCGAATATTTCTCCTGCATACCAATTCCAGCGACCACGCCGAACCAAAGCCAGTAGCGCGGCTGCTCGCGTTTCGCGGCCAAGATCGCGAAATACACGCAGCCCATCCAGAGCAGGGGCTCAAGGCAGTTGCTCGTCAGCAACGATCCATTCGACAGATAGACTGGAGCGATGAGAACCGTCAGCGCCGCCATGCCGACCGCAAAGCGTTTGCCTCCGAGTTCGCGAGCGATCATGGCAGTCAACAGCATCGTCGCCGACATGGCCAGTGCCGGCATCAAACGGATACTGCGCAGAGAATCGCCAAAGATCCCCCGGAAAATCCGGCTCAGAATTGGCACCAATGGCGGCTGGTCAACGTATCCCCATGCGGGATGATTTCCGCAAATGATGTAATCGAACTCGTCGCGAAAGTATCCGTAACGGTTATTGAAAATCATGTGCAGCACGAAGCTGAATGCGGCGATTGCTGCTACGGCCAGCATCCCGTCCTTTGCCCAGGTTTGCTCGACAGGGGGATGCGCCGGTAATTCGTTTGCGATCTCGTTCATTAGTGGGCGGAAGCATAGCGAAGAAGGCGGCAATTGTCACTGTTCTTCGCCGATTTCTGTCCATTTGAACAAAATCCACATGCGAAAAATTACTTGAGATGCGACAATAAAGATTCCCGATGATCACCTCTGCGATCACTCCTATTGTCATTACGCCGGAGATGATCCGGGAGCACGGCCTCACCCCGGAAGAATTCGAAAAAATCAAGCAGTTGCTCGGCGGACGCGAGCCTACGCGGACCGAGCTTGGCATCTTCAGCGTGATGTGGAGCGAGCACTGCTCTTATAAATCGTCGCGGGTTCACCTGAAGCGGTTGCCGACGCGCAGCAAGCTGGTCGTGCAGGGGCCGGGAGAAAACGCGGGCATCGTTGACATTGGCGACGGCTGGGCCTGCGCGTTCAAAATCGAGTCGCACAATCATCCGTCGTTTATCGAACCATTTCAGGGGGCGGCCACGGGCGTCGGCGGAATTCTGCGCGACATTTTCACCATGGGCGCGCGGCCGGTGGCGGTGATGGACTCGCTTCGGTTTGGACCCATTCAGGCTGCTGGGAATGCGGGCGGGGGCGCCGGCGCCACACAAGCGGAGATTCACAAGAATCACTCTGTTATGGAAGGCGTGGTCTCTGGCGTCGCTTCTTACGGCAACTGTTTTGGCGTTCCGAATCTTGGCGGCGAGGTGAAATTCGAGTCTTGCTACTCCGGCAATCCGCTGGTGAACGCGTTTGCTCTTGGGCTGGTCCGCCGCGATCAGATTTTTTACGGGCGCGCTTCGGGCGAAGGAAATCCCGTAATTTATGTAGGCTCGAAGACTGGACGCGACGGTATCCACGGCGCGACGATGGCGAGCGAGGAGTTCAGCGAAGGGTCGGAAGCGAAGCGGCCGAATGTTCAAGTGGGAGATCCGTTCCTCGAGAAACTGCTGCTCGAAGCCTGCCTGGAAGCGATGCAAACTGGCGCGATCGTTGGAATCCAGGACATGGGCGCTGCGGGGCTGACCTGCTCGACCTGCGAAATGGGCGCGCGTGGCGGCACCGGAGTCGAAATCGAACTTGATCGCGTCCCGCAACGCGAAACCGGCATGACACCTTACGAGATCATGCTCAGCGAGTCGCAGGAGCGCATGCTGCTGGTTGCGCAGAAGGGGCGCGAACAAGAAGTTCTTCGCGTCTTCGAGAAGTGGGGACTGGATGCGGTGGAAATCGGCCGCGTTACTTCCGATGCCAAGATGCGGGTGCTCGAACACGGTGAAGTGGTCGCGGAAATTCCGAACGCCGCGCTCACCGACGACGCGCCGGTGTACAAGCGTCCACTCGCGCGCTGGGAACCGCCGGTCGAGCGGGAAATGCCGGAGTTCGTCAAACTCGGCGCAAGCGGAGATTTCTCGTCCCATCTGAAGCGTTTGCTGGCGAGCCCCAACATTTGCTCGAAGCGGTGGGTCTGGCAGCAGTATGACCACATGGTGCAGACCAACACTGTCGACGCGCCCGGAGCGGGCGATGCTGGTGTTATCCGCATCAAGGGCTCCAATCGCGGACTGGCCATGGCGCTCGACGGCAACAGCCGCTGGTGTTATCTCGATCCACGTTTGGGTGCGATGCATGCGGTCGCCGAAGCTGCGCGCAAAGTGGCATGCGCCGGAGCGACTCCGATCGGCGCTACCAATTGCCTCAACTTCGGCAACCCTGAAAAGCCGCACATCATGTGGCAGTTTTCGCAGGTGATTGACGGAATTACCAAAGCCTGCGAGGAACTGGATACGCCGATTACCGGCGGTAATGTCAGCTTCTACAACGAGACTCTCGGCGAGGGAATTTATCCGACTCCGGTGATTGGGGTGGTGGGAATTCTCGAGGACGTCCACAAAGCTGCGAAGATGCACTTCGCGAAGCCCGGAAGAAAAATCGTCTTGCTGCGCGCGAATGAAGCTGGCGACGCGGTTGACGCCGAGTTGGAGTTTGGCTCGTCCGAGTATGCGAAAGAGATTCTCGGAGCTTTGTGGGGCTATCCGCCCGAGCTGGATATCGAGAAGGAAGCCACGCTGCAACGGGCTCTGGTGGCGATAATCCGGGCGGGGCTGGTCGAGTCCGCTCATGACTGTGCCGATGGCGGGTTGGCTGTGGCGCTGGTGGAGTCGGCGCTGCCGCGCGGAGTGGGGCTCAGCGTCAGATTGCCCGGAAACGAAGCAGCGCCTGAGTTCCTATTGTTTGGAGAAGATGCGAGCCGCGTCGTACTAAGCTGCGACCCAATTCATCTGCCGCGAATCAAACAAGTAGCGGAGGAGTACGACATCTTCGCGGATGTGTTGGGCGAAACGGGATCGGATCGGGTTGAGATTTCGGTGGATGGTAAGCCGGTGATTTCGGCCGGTATCGCGGAATTGCGGGAGGCTTATGAAGGCGCGCTGGAGAGGGCTTTGCGTGCGGAAGCTGGAACGCCGACTGGAGACTGAGGTGGACGGGCGAGACGCCCGTCGCTCCACTAGCAAGGACTGACTGAAGGCTAAGGGCTAAATGCTGAATTCCGACAAATTTCGTGACGAATGCGGGGTGGTCGCGATCCACGCGCATCCCGAGGCCGAGAAACTTGCCTATCTTGGGCTGCATGCGCTGCAGCATCGTGGACAGGAATCGGCTGGCATCGTTACCTCGGACGGCGAGCGGTTGCGCCAGCACAAGTCGATGGGGCTGGTCGCGGATATCTTCAGCCATGAAGTGCTGGCTTCGCTGCGCGGTGTTCTGGCCATTGGGCACACGCGATATTCGACGGCCGGCGATTCGGCCCTGCTGAATGCCCAGCCCATCATGGTGCAATCCAGTAAGGGCACGATCGCGATCGCTCATAACGGCAACCTGGTCAATGCGCACGCGATACGCGCGAAGCTGGAGGGCCAGGGGTCGATCTTCCAAACCAACAGCGATACGGAAGTGCTGGTTCACCTGATTGCGCTGTCGCGCGAGCAGACGCTGCCGGATGCCATCGCCGACAGCCTGCGCCGCGTGGAAGGCGCTTTTTCGCTGGTCATGATCAGCCGCGATCGCATCTTCGCTGCCCGCGATCCTCGCGGGTTCCGCCCACTGGCGATGGGACGCATTCCGGCTCTGACTTCCGAGAAAAAGGATACAGTCGTTTTTGCCTCCGAAACCTGCGCCTTTGATTTGCTTGGCGCGACCTACGAACGGGACGTCAAACCCGGAGAACTGGTTATCGTTGGGCCCGAAGGCATCAGCTCGCGTTTTTACTCGCCGTCTCCGGCACAGTCGAGCTGTATCTTTGAACACGTTTATTTTTCGCGTCCGGACAGCCTGGTGTTTGGCCGCTCGGTCGATCAGAGCCGCGACGCCATGGGACGCCAGCTTGCGCGCGAAGCGCCGGTGGATGCCGATATCGTCGTGCCTGTCCCGGATTCCGGCAATACCGCGGCTATCGGATACGCCGCCGAAAGCGGCATTCCTTTTCGCCTTGCCCTGATTCGGAACCACTACGTCGGACGTACTTTCATCGAGCCGCAACAGTCTGTGCGCGACTTCGGGGTGAAGCTGAAGCTGAACGCTGTCAGCAGCCTGCTTGAGGGCAAGCGAGTGATTCTGGTCGACGATTCGATTGTGCGCGGCACCACCAGCAGGAAGATCGTCCGCATGATTCGTAATGCGGGCGCGAAGGAAGTCCACTTGAGGATTTCCTGTCCGCCGACCATCTCGCCCTGCTTCTACGGCGTTGACACACCTTCAAAGAAAGAACTGATCGCCGCAAATAAGACGGTCGATGAGATTCGCGAATTCATCGTCGCCGACTCGCTCGCCTATCTCTCGCTGGAAGGTCTTAAGAAAGCCTGCGCGGATGGAGAAAAGACGACTTACTGCTCCGCCTGCTATACGGGAAATTACCCAACCAAGATCGACGTGGAAGAGATCCTACCGGCGGGCGCCGCGCGATAGTACCGAGCAGCGAGAGTGAAACTCCGCTCGTCTCTCTGAATTCGGCGCCAGTCTCTCTTTAGTTAGCCTCGCCGCAAAATGCAGATCCCTCACTTCGTTCAGGATGACAACTCCTTGGATTTTCCATGAGGCACTGTGTTTGAGGTTGCAAATTGCAACCTCAAGATTTGCAGAACATTCTGCCGGATCCCTGCACGATTTGTGCAAACTTTGTGCATTTTCTGAGGGCATGCCCCCCGCTTTTCTTCATTTACGGGGTGCAAGGCGCGCCATCCGATGGTATTCTTTTGCGGCAAGCGGCCTTGCCGGTCGCACTTTTAATGACGAAAGCGTTCTCAATTTTCGGACCCGGTTCCAGGCCTCAGCTTGGTTCTTTCGAGCAGCAGGTGCTGCAAAAGCTTTGGTCGCACGGCAGTGCCACGGTTCGCGAACTGCTTGCCGACGGCAAGATCCGTCAGGCCTATACCACAGTGATGACAACCGCGGACCGTCTCTACAAGAAGGGTTTTCTCGACCGCGTCGCCGAAGGCCGAGCGTTTCGCTATACTCCGCGCCACACTCCCGAAGAGCTGCAACGGGTCGCGGCGTTCGAGGGTATCCGGCAATTGCTGGGGTCTGGCGACGCTTCGTCATTGCCGCTTTCGTATCTGGTGGAAGCGCTTAGCGCCCACGACGCGCAACTGCTGGATGAGCTTCAACTCCTGGTCGAACGGAAGCGCCGCGAACTCAAAATCCGGGAAATTAACGATCGAAAAAATAACGACCGGGAGCGACGCTGATGTTTGCGCTGCGCGGAATCGCCGTCTCGCTCACTTTCTTCGTTCTGCTCTACTGTCTGCTCTCGGCGCTCGTGGCAGTCGCGTGGCGCGCGCTGCAATTGCTGCATGCAAAGGAAAAGAGCCTGGCTGGTTTGCTCTTCGCGTTGCGGGTTCTTCCGTTAGTGGCTTCCGCTGTCATTACATTTGTTTTTGTCGTGCCGTCGTTTCAGTTGCTGGAACCCCGCTCGATTAATGCTGATGAGGGTATTGGTGCGATGCCGTTCGCGCTGGGCGTTTGCGCTCTGCTGCTGATTGCCTGCGGCTGCTTCCGCGTGATCACCGCCCAGACCAGGACTTCTCGGGTGGTGGCTCGCTGGCTGGAAGGCGCCCATCCTCTGAATGTGGATGCCAGTGCGCAAACCGTGACGTTTTGCTCCAGACGCGAGGCTCCACCACTCACGCTGGTGGGTGTCCGCCGACCGAGAGTGCTGGTTTCGGAAGCTACGGTTGCGCTTCTGAGTCATGACGAACTGCACATCGCGCTCAAGCATGAGCTCGCCCACATGCGGTCTCGCGACAATCTGAAGAAACTCGTCTTCCGTTTTTGTCCTTTCCCCGGCATGGCGAGGCTGGAGAGTGCCTGGTCCCAAACCGCGGAACTGGCCGCGGATGATGCCGCCGTTTTGAATCTGAACGACGCCGTTGACCTGGCCGCGGCGCTGGTCAAACTCTCCCGCCTGGTTCCCGTCGATGCCGCTCCGGTCTGCACCGTGGGCTTCGTGACCGGATCGATCAGCGCACGCGTGGCGCGCCTGCTCGCCTGGAATGAAGCCGAAGCCGGCAAAGCTCACCACCTGCGAATCCGCCGGTGGTACCTTATTCCGCCCGTTCTCGTGGCGCTCTTTTTTGTCTTTGTCAGCTACGGTCCGACTCTGGCACTGACGCATAAAGTTACAGAATGGCTTGTCCGCTAGATTCTCCTGCCCTGCCTGCAGAGTGTTCTTCTCGCCAATCATTTTGATACCACTATCGCTGGTAGTAGGTGGCGTGTCCGGTTACTCTCGGTGAGCTAGTCTGCTTCGCCGCGCAGGCAACTTCCCCTGGCAAGTCTGAAGAGCGGCGATCTCTTTGTTCGCCGGAGGGCCTTTTCATGCGCGCCAGGTTTTCATGCCCCGAAACACGCAGATTGAGTTCGCTCATTCACGCGGTTATTTTCTCGATTTTTCTGTTGATCCTCGTCTCTGCTCCTTCGCTCATGCGCGCGCAGAATCCGAATGGCGCGCTTCGAGGAGAGGTTCAGGACGCGAGCGCCGCGCGAGTGCCGCATGCCCAGGTCATCGTCGAGTCAAACACATCCTCCATGACTCGCCAGGCAACGGCGGATGAGCGGGGAGAATTCCGCATTGAAGGCCTGCTGCCGGGTTCTTATCGCGTTACTGTGACGGCCAAAGACTTTAACCAGGCCAGTGCAAATGTGGACGTTGCTGTCAGCCTGGTGCGCGATATCATCGTCACGCTCAAACCGGAGAGCGGGCGCGAGACGGTGAATGTGCGGAGCAATGCCTCGTCGATTACGACCGAGTCGATCGACACGGCGAGCGCGGTACACCAGGGAGTAGTCAGCAGCCATGACCTGGAAACTCTTCCGCTCGCGGCGCGCAGCTTCGCCAACATTGCTTACCTCGTGCCGGGAACTCAACCCGTCGAGCCTTCCGATCCCACGAAGGCGCGTATCACCGCTGTCTCAACTGGGGGAAGCTCCGGCTTGAACAACGAGCTGTCCGTCGACGGCGCCGATAACTCCGACGATTGGATTGGCGGCTTCCTGCAAAACTTCTCGACCGATGGCATTCAGGAATTTGCGGTGCGTACGGCGAATGAAGATGCTGACACCGGCGGGACCACTGCCGGGTCGGTCGTGATCACTACCAAGCACGGCACCAACGAGTGGCACGGCGACGCGGCTTTCTACGGGCGCGCGGCATCGCTTAATGCGCGCTTCCCGATTGAGAATCCGGCGCCCGATCCCAAGCAGCCGTTTTCGCGGGAGAACTACGTGGGCACGCTCGGTGGGCCGCTCGTGAAAAACAAGTTGTGGGTCTTCGGATCATTTGAGCATGTCCATGAAAATGCCAGCATTGCGTACAGCCCTGCGAGCACCGCACAATTCGATGCGCTGGCGCAGTTGGCCGCGGATGACCTGATTCCTGGTGTTTCTTCCATCGCTGTCCCGCGAAACGTTCCTGTGCCTTTCCGCGATTACATCGGGTCGCTGCGCTTTGACTGGGCGCAGTCTTCGAAGTCGCAATGGTTTCTGCGAACTTCCGAAGACAGCTACCTCACGCGCAATGCCCTGGTGCAGCAGGCAACGCTGCCTTCTACCGGACTGACCACGCATAACAACTACTGGAACGCAGTGGTCAGCAATACGTATGCTTTCAGTCCGACGTGGCTCGGCACTCTGGTGCTCGATGCCAGCCTCCTGCACCTCACCCAGACGCGTAACTCGAATCTAGGCTTCGCGCTGGCATTTCCCTTCAGTTCCACAGCGCTGACGGTTTCCGGATTCGAAACTTTCGGCGACAACCAGTTCGCCACTCCCATCACTTTGTTTCCGACGCTGCGCAATCAGGAGAAGTACCAAGCTCGCTACGACCTGAGCCGGGCTACCGGGGATCATTCGCTCAAGTTCGGCGTCAACTTCATCCACGAGCCGGTGCTGGGCGGGGCGTTCGCGGCCACGGACGAGACCTTCATTCAATACATCAACAACCCGGACCACTATGCAGATCCCAGCCACACCGGCGAGTTCTACTTCAGTCCACAGTGCGAGGCCGGCAATCCTGCGGACGGTTCGACTTGCACTTTTACTCCCGCCGGCGACGGGCGCTTCTCGCAAAACGTTCAGAGACTCGGACTTTACGCTCAGGATTCCTGGCGAGTTACGCATCACCTCACGGTCAACTACGGACTGCGTTATCAGACGACCTTTGGATTGTTCACCGCTTCAGGCCGCAGCCAGACCGCGAATCCGGTGTTCAACAGCCTCCCGTTAAACGGGATTCCGGCTGCGGTGCCTCATGACTACCATAAGCAAATCGCGCCTCGCCTCGGAATCGCCTACTCGCCCGGTGGCGGCGAGAAGACGGTGATTCGCGCAGGGTTCGGCATGTTCTACAACGATCTGGCGCAAGGTGGATGGGCGACTGCGTTTCAAGCGGTCAACGGAGGAGCCGCTAGTAGTCCTCCGTCCTACATCGACCCACGCTACAAGACGCCCTACGCGATCCACGTCACAGGCGGCGTGCAGCATGCCTTTAACGAGCACTGGAGTGCGAGTGCGGACTATACGCACGAACAGGGTAACCACGGATATCGAGGCTACGGCTTCGATGAATTCACTCTCTTCAAATCCGACAACCGCTCCAGCTACGACGCCCTCATGCTGCGGGTCCAGGGCAACGTCTCCCGCCGTTTCAGCCTGACTGCGCACTACACGCTCGCGCAGGCGAAAACATGGGGCTGCGTCCTTGGCGAACTCTTCGACTATGTAAATGGCGTTTGCGATCCGTTCAATGCTTTCGCCCCCGGCGACTACGGACCGTCCGGCGAAGACTCGCGCCACCGCTTTGTGCTCGCCGGTACGGTGTACATCCCCGGTGGGTTCGAATTGACTACGCTCACGCAGGCCGAGAGCGCCCGTCCCTACACGATCACCAACCAGGACGGCAGCGGTCGCATTTCGGTGAATGGAAAGCCGACCAAGCTCGACGATTTCCGCGGAACGCCCTACGTCCAGGTGGACATGCGTGTCAGCCGCCCGATCAAGATCGGCGAGCGCTGGCAGATTAACCCGTTCGCCGAGTTCTTCAACATGTTCAACCGCAACAACCCCGGCGCTAATTTTGTGGCCAACATTGCGGCGTTGCCCGTTTCTCAAAGCGACATGGCCAACGGAAACGTCACCGCCATCTGTACGGTCGCAGACTGTTCTCAAACGGTGCCCGTCACGAGCTTCAAGCAGCTCGAAATTCCCTCGGGCGGGTTGGGAGATTTCTTCGGGCCAGGTACCACGGTTGGAATTCCGTTCGCGGCACAACTGGGAGTGCGGGTGACGTTCTAGGATTCTCTGTCGAAACGTCTCGCAGGCCGTGGTTCGAGGTGGCCGGGCGGGGACGCCCGGCGCTCCACCGGCGCTCCACTGGCGCGGATGGGTCGAGAGCGGGTAACAATTTATTCGGTCGCGGGACTAGCGGCTTAATGGTTTTCTGGCGGCTGCGACTCTGGCGATACCTTGCAGATCGTTTGTTAGTCTAACGTCTGTCCAGCCTGCCAACTGACGCTGCACCGCTTCGGCAATCGTCCCGCTGATCTCGAATACGAGCCAGCCACCGGGCCTTAGTCCCGTCCGCGCCTGGGGAATGAGCCGGTCGATTATTTCGAGACCCGTCGGCCCCGCAAATACCGCATTTCGCGGCTCGAACCTGCGGACTTCGAGTTGCACTGAATCTTCTTCCGACTCGCCCACGTAAGGAGGGTTCGAGACTACGAAGTCGAGCGAGGCGGGCGAGAATGCGTCCAGCAAATCGGCGTGGTGAAATTCGATTCGCGATGTTAGTTGGTGGCGGGCGGCATTGGCCCTTGCGACTTCGAGCGCTTCGGGAGAAATGTCGGTGGCGTGGATTTCTGCGGTTGGGAGTTCCCGGGCTAGTGCGAGCGCGATCGCTCCCGAGCCGGTGCCGACATCGACGATGACGGGCGGGGACGCCCGTCGCTCCACTGTCTTTGGCTTCGCCAGCTCTAATATCGCTTCTACGATGTGCTCGGTCTCTGGGCGGGGGATCAGCACTGCGGGGGACACGATTAAGTCCAGGCCCCAGAACTCCTGATGGCCGGTGATGTACTGGGCGGGAACTCCGGTGGATCGGCGGGCTAGAGCTTCGTCGTAGCGGTGGGTTTCGTCGGGCGTTAGCTCGCGCTCGGGGTGCGCGTAGAGATGGGCACGGTCGCAGTCTAGCGTGAACATGATTAGGAGTTCGGCGTTCATGCGCGGAGAAGGAACACCGGCGGCGGTTAGGCGCTCGACTGCCGCATTCATCGATGGGCGAAGTTGCACGAGTCTATTTCACCATGGAGATCCAAAAAGAATGACAATCAGTTCACAAGAGGTGGGCGGAGACGCAGAGTTCGAACTGCTTCAAGCGCCCAATCAGCCGCTCGTTTCAACTCTTGGGCAGGGGCGGAAACAATAGCGTAGATAGCAACGGTTTCTGTCGTTAGATAAGCGTGGATCCATGTGACACCCTTCTCGTCACGCGTTTGTGCAGCCGCAAAAGTCCCTGAAAAATTCTGTAGCTTCATCTCAAAGGGAAGCCACGCGACCGGATTCCTCTTAAACAGGTCTTGGAGGCGGGCGGCGGCGGGGACTTGCTCGCCTTCGAATCTCGATGTACTTGATAGCTGAAGAAGTACCGAACTTCCGGCCTCCAATAACTGGCTACCTTTCCGTCGTGGTCCTCGACAATATCGTCCGGAAGAGCGATTTCGTAGCTAGTGGTGGGTTGAAAAACCTTCATTGAAGCTTCTGCACTTTCACTTGCCAATGCTGAAATCGGCCTTACACCACGCTGGCCGTCTCCTGCTTCATCTTTTCCGCCTGATAGTGGGTGATCAGGGCGTCGATTATCGGCTGCAGCTTGCCGTCCATCACCTGCTCCAGTTGGTGGATGGTGAAGCCGATGCGATGGTCGGTGAGGCGGTTCTGGGGAAAATTATAGGTGCGGATCTTTTCCGAGCGGTCGCCGGAGCCTACCATCTGCTTGCGTTCTTTCGCCAGCGCGTCCTGCTGCTTCTGCATTTCGACTTCGTAGAGGCGCGAGCGCAGTACACGCATGCCTTTTTCGCGGTTCTTAATCTGCGATTTCTCATCCTGGCAACTGACTACCGTGCCGGTCGGAAGGTGCGTGATCCGCACCGCTGAATAGGTCGTATTTACCGACTGGCCACCCGGTCCCGAGGAGCAGAACGTATCGATGCGCAGGTCTTTGGCTTCGATCTTGACGTCCACTTCTTCGGCTTCGGGCAGGACGGCCACGGTGATCGCTGAAGTATGCACTCGTCCTTGTTGCTCGGTTGCCGGGACGCGCTGCACGCGATGCACGCCGCTCTCATATTTCAGGCGCGAAAACACGCGGTCGCCTTCGATCAGCGCGATCACTTCTTTCAGCCCGCCGACGCCCGACTCCGAGGTGGAGAGCACTTCGACCTTCCATTTCTGAGTCTCGGCGTAGCGGTTGTACATGCGGAAGACTTCCGCTACGAATAAAGTGGCCTCGTCGCCGCCGGTGCCGGCGCGAATTTCCAGGATGACGTTCTTCTCGTCGTTCGGATCTTTGGGCAGCAGGAGAACCTTGAGGTCTTCCTCGACGGTCACGATGCGGGCGTCGAGCTTTGCCAGTTCTTCTTCGGCGTAGGCGCGCATCTCGGGATCTTTTTCGTCCACGAGGACGGCCCTGCTTTCGGCGATTCCGCGCTTCAGATCTTTGTACTCGCGATACTTCTCGACGATCCCTGCGACTTCGCTATGGGCTTTGGCAGTCTTCTGGTATTTCGCCGAGTCGTTGGTGATCTCCGGCGACAGCAGGGCTTGCGTCAGTTCCTCGTAGCGGATTTCGATTTGGTCTAAACGTTCAAACATGAGTTCTCAGTTCCCGGTTCTCAGTTCTCAGAAAACCTCACGGCAACCGCACAAAAACTCGTTCTCGCGAATTCTATTGTAGGGGTTTTTACCGAGAACCGAGAATTATGCGGTGGGCACCGCTAGGCAATCACGAGTTCGCCGCCGCGCTGCTTTTCGAGCTTCATGGCTTCGTCCAAGGCGAGGATTGCGCATTCGACTTCGCTGTCATCCGGAGGCTGGGTGGTGATCCGCTGCAGCCAGAGGCCGGGCGCGGTCATCAGCGCGAAGAGGGAGCCGCGATGCTTGGCGGCGAAGCGGATAATCTCGTAGGAAACGCCAGCAATCAGCGGCAGAAGAATAATGCGTTCCGCAAACCGCGCCCAGAAGGTTGTCACCGGGATGAACATGTAGACGACCATCGAGATGATCATCACCGTCATCAGGAAGCTGGTTCCGCATCGCGGATGATAGGTCGAATACTTCTGCACCGCCGCGGTGTCCAGCGGATCGCCATTCTCGAAGGCAAATACCGTTTTGTGCTCAGCGCCGTGGTACTCGTAGACGCGCCGGATGTCTTTCCACAGCGAGACGCCCCAGACAAACAGCAGGAACATCGCGATCCGGATCAAGCCGTCAACCAGGTTGAACAGGAACTGCTGCCCGAAAACCGGATTCACCTTTTTCAGTTCTGTCGCGGCCACCAGCGGCAGGTACTTATACATGAAGATGAAGAAGGCGATGGAGAAAGCCATATTCACGCCCGCCATCCAGCCGGTGATTTCAAACTTCTTTTTATTCTTACCCTGATCGCCGTTGATACGAGCTTCGCTGCTGTTACTGTGATCTTCGTTAGTGTTGCTCTGGTCGGCGGATATTTCTTCCAGCGCTGCATTGGCGGAAAACTTCAGGGCGCGGAATCCGAGGGTCATCGCGTGGCCAAGCGTCATCACTCCGCGCACGATTGGCCAGCCCATCCACTTATGCTGTTCGGAAGGGCGCTCCAGCGGCTCGCTGTGCGTCACGTCATCGCGTGGCCCAGCGTCATCACTCCGCGCACGACTGGCCAGCCCATCCACTTATGCTGTTCGGAAGGGCGCTCCAGCGGCTCGCTGTGGGTAACGATCTCGCCTGAGGGCTTGCGCACGGCGATGCCCCAGGCATGCGGCGAACGCATCATGACGCCCTCCAGCACGGCCTGCCCGCCGACGAGGGTTTCCTCGCCGCTCTCGAGAGCTGGGAGCAGTTGGACCGCTGCCAAAAAACGCAAATTTTGCCGCAAACGTCGCATAGCCATTGGATGTTGCTTCGAGGAAGGACGACTCCAACTACAACATCTAGATTACCACAAAAGGTGAAAAATTACGCGCGCCTTGAAGTCATCTCGAGGACATCTATCCCCTTATGTATCAATCGATTGCCCGAAGATTTATGGAGCGACAGCGCTGGTTCGACAGCATTCGGGATGGTCGCGGATAGATCAAAATCTTCACCACAGGGGGCACGGAGGAACACAGGGGAAGGCTTCAGTCTTGCTTGGGTTCGTCCATGCTGGGATTGCTACCACAATCAGTGGGCGTGATCATGCTGGTCGCGCTCGCTGCGTTCTTCCTCCCGCACCGCGATCACGCATCCGTGCGCCGTCTCGCATACCAGGTGCTCCAACTGGATGGTCGTATGGTGGATGCCAAACCCCTGGCCGAGTTTTTCGTTGATCTCGCGTAGAATCGTGTCGCTCTCCGAAGTGGCCATGTCTGCGATCTTCACGTGCGCTGAGAGCGCGTGATTTTCCGACCCGATGCTCCACAGATGCAGATCATGAACATCGCTCACGCCCGCGATCTTCCGCATCGCCGATTCGACGGCATCCAGACTCATCCCGCGGGGAGTTCCCTCCAGCAGAATATTCAGCGTCTCGCGGACGATGCCGAAGCTGGACCACAGAATCAGGGCGCCGATCCCGAACGACAGTGCGGCGTCGATCCAGTATTGTCCGGTCCACAGGATGGCAAAGCCTCCGACGATCACTGCCGCGGTTGAGAGAGTGTCGCCGACCTCGTGGAGAAGCGCGCTGCGCACATTGACATCCACATCGGCATCTCGTCCCGAGCGCCACAGGAGCAGCGCGATCACTCCGTTGATTACAACGCCCGCCGCCGCTACGGCAATCATCACCCCGGCGCGGACTTGTTCGGGATGTTGTATCCGCTGGAAGGCCTCGTAGAAAATGAGAAACGACACGACTACCAGTGAGAGGGCGTTCAGCAGAGCGGCGAGCACTCCGGCGCGGCGGTATCCGTAGGTCTTGGTCGCGCTCGGGGGACGGCCTTCGAGATAGACAGCGACGAGTGACAGCAGGAGTGCAAGAAAGTCGGAGAGGTTGTGTCCCGCCTCGGAAAGCAAGGCCAGCGAGTGCGCACGGATGCCGGCAATCACTAACAGGACCACGTAAAGCATGGTGACGGCCAGCGAGACACGAAGCACACGCCGCGTAGCATGAGAATGGCCGTGTGTGGCATGCACGTGCATGGTATTAGGATAGCGCAGGGCGCCTGTGTAGGGACGGCGCCTCGCCCGTCCAGGCCGAGCGTAGCAGCTTGAAGATTTCCGCCGCAGGTCGGTAGCGCGGACGCTCCCACCCGCGCTATGCTTTCTCCCGCACAAGGAGAACAAGAAAATGAAAGCTCTCGTGATCCCAGCCTTATTGCTACTGGCCGCGTCAGCGGTTGCGCAAACCGCGCCTGTCCAAACCGCGCCTGTCCAAACCAAGAACCCCGTCAGCAGCGCCCTAAGAGACATTCTTCCGGGCCGGCAGAAAAACACCATTGCCGCCGTCGAAGCCATGCCCGCCGACAAATTCAACTACAAACCCAGCGCCGACCAGATGACATTCGGCCACCTCGTCGCCCACATGGTCGAGGCGAACTATGCGGTGTGCAGCGGTGCAGCGGCCGTAACGGCTCCCAAGGTCGAGGAAGTGAAAGAGACGGATACGAAAGACAAGCTGGTCGCCGCGCTCAAGGCGTCGTTCGACTTCTGCGCTGACGCACTCTCAAAAATGGATGATTCGAAGCTAGGGGAAATGATTTCCGGCATGGGCCCTCAACCACTCTCGCGTGCCAGATTCGCGCTGGGAATAGCCAGCAACTGGGCTGACCATTATGCGGAAGCTGCAATGTATCTGCGGCTCAACGGTGTATTGCCGCCGACCGCTAAGAAGTAGAGCGGGGAAGCACGAGCGTCGCAGTTAGGTATACGAACAGCGCTAGATCAATTGTCAGGAGGGCTCCGATCTCCATTTTGGAAAATGTTTCATCCCGATTTCGGCGGTCACGCTCTTTGATTAGGAATTTCCGTGTCCGAGAGCCAAGAGCCTTGCTGATCTTTGCGTCGGTGATTGGATAGATCTGGTGCAGCGATAACACTCCTGCCAGCAAGATAACTGCTAAAGCACCTAGAATCACCAAAACGACGATTTTCCCAAGCTGTCGGTATCTCATTGTGCGTTTTGCCTACACCCTGGAACGCTCGATCCCGTCCAAATTGCTCTCTTCGTTTGATCGGAAGCGGCCCCAAGCGCGAAGTGGAGCCCGACCCTACCCCACCAGTCCTTCCAACTCCTCTTCCCCAATCACGCTCACGCCCAACTCCCGAGCTTTGTCCAGCTTCGATCCGGCATCGCTCCCCGCAACGACATAGTCCGTCTTTTTGCTAACCGAGCCCGAGACGCGGCCGCCTGCGTCTTCAATCAGCTTCTTCGCCTCGTCTCGGGTGTGGCGTTCGAGCGTGCCCGTTAACACAAAGGTCTTGCCTGCGAGCTTTGTGCCCTTTTCTATTTTCTGACCGGTGAAGGTCAGTCCCGCCTTGCGCAGATCGCCGACCAGTTTGCGATTGTGTTCATCGGCAAAAAACTCCACGATACTCTCCGCGATCCGTGGGCCCACTTCGTTTACTTCCTCAAGTTCCTCGGCACTCGCGTTCATGATCGCGTCCAGGCTGCCGAAGTGCTCCGCCAGGAACTGCGCTGTGCGCTCGCCTACAAACCGTATTCCCAGGCCGTAAATCACTCGCTCGAGCGGCAGCTTCTTTGAGGCTTCGATCTCAGCCAGCACGTTCTCCGCGGACTTCTCGCCCATGCGATCGAGTTTCAGCAGATCGTTTTTCGTTAGCTTGTAGAGGTCGGCAACATTCTTTACGAGGGCGCGCTCGGTAAGCTGATTCACCAGCGCATCGCCGAGGCCATCGATATTCATCACGTGGCGCGAGGCGAAATGCAGAATTGTGCCTTGCAGCTTTGCAGGACAATTTGCGTTCACGCACCGGTGGTCCACCTCGCCTGGCGTTCGCACCACGTTGCCACCGCATACCGGACAATGCTCAGGCATTTCGAAATGTTTGCGACCGCGAGGGTGGTCTGTATCCTCGACCACCTTCACAACTTTCGGAATCACATCGCCGCCGCGTTCGACCTCGACCCAGTCGCCGATCTTTACTCCGAGGCGTTCGATCTCATCCATGTTGTGCAACGTTGCGCGCGAAACCGTCGTGCCGCCAATTGGAACCGGTTTCAACCATGCAACGGGCGTCAGCTTGCCGGTGCGGCCAACCTGGGGGACGATGTCCTCGATCTGCGTTACACCTCCTCGGGCCGCGTACTTGTAGGCAATTGCCCAGCGCGGAGCTTTCCCGGTGAAACCGAGTTCGCGCTGCCATGCCGTGCGATCAACTTTGATGACGATGCCGTCAATTTCGTACGGCAGGGATTCACGCTTCGACTCCCAGATCTGGATGAATTTCCAGACCTCAGCGAGATTCTTTGCCGGCTTGCGATTCGGATTCACTTTGAAACCGGCCAGCTCTAGCGCGTCCATCGCTTTTGATTGGCGGTCGAAATAGGTTCGTCCGTTCTGCAACAGCATGTAGGCGAAGAAGTCCATGCGGCGTTGTGCAGTAATCGACGGTTCGAGTTGCCGCACTGTTCCCGCCGTAAAGTTGCGCGGATTGGCAAACGTCGCCAGCCCCTGGCGCTCGCGCTCTTCGTTCAGCTTACGGAAGGCGGCAAGCGGCATCAGCATTTCGCCGCGCACTTCAAAGTCAGCGGGAATTCCGGCTTTCTTCAACTTGCCGTGGGGAATCGATAATGGGATGGAACGCACGGTGCGCACATTCAACGTCACGTCCTCACCAATGGAGCCATCTCCGCGCGTGATGCCGCGCTCAAGACGGCCGTCGCGGTAGGCGAGCGCCAGCGACATTCCATCCAGCTTCAATTCGCAGAAGTATTCGATGTCGGTGCGCCCGGTCAGTTCGTGCACCCGCCGTTCCCAATCGCGCAGCTCGTCTTCGCTGTAGGCGTTGTCGAGCGAGAGCATCGGGGAAGAATGCCGGGCCTTCACGAATCCTTCGCGGGGCTTGCCGCCCACACGCTGCGTCGGGGAGTCCGACGTGATGAGTTCTGGATGCTCCGCCTCGAGCCGCTTGAGCTCGTTCATCAGCTTGTCGAAGTCGGCGTCCGAAATCTCCGGATCGTCGAGCACGTAATAGCGATATTCGTGATGCCGGATTTTCTCGCGCAGGACTTCGATTTTCTTCTGTATGGCGGGACTCGACATGACTGGGGAATTATAGGGGAGTTCTCAGTTCCCGGTTCTCTGTTCTCAGTAACCCCAAAACCGCCAAAT
>Ga0209647_1000580_pt1 | contig 33945 bp, 36 predicted proteins | sample GraSoi_2013_60cm_FD_185827 | JGI IMG/M metagenome (GOLD analysis project Ga0209647, IMG submission 185827) | Grasslands soil microbial communities from the Angelo Coastal Reserve, California, USA - Sample 9_17_2013_60cm (SPAdes) (version 2) | ecosystem: Environmental > Terrestrial > Soil >... | reverse complement strand
GCCGCTCGATCCCGCGAGAGTGCAGGCTTTCCCCGTGGGATCGGCGCTGGTGAGCTTCATCGACGCGAACAACGCGGTGCTTTCATACACGGTCGACGGGGTCAGCGCGACCAAGACGATCACGCGCCAGGTATTCTAGGTTCACGGGGAGATGTACGCGTAGCCTTTCGCCTGGTAGGCCATGAGCGAGATCCAGCTGTTGCCGATCACCTTGATTTCCGGCAGCACGTTCTCCGCCTTCGTGCCCTGCTGGCGAATGGCCACCGAGCACTGCTCCACGCCCTGGATGCCGGGCGCCTTGCTCATCTCCTGAAGCTTCGCGGCGATCTGCACCGCGACCGGGCGATCCTCGGGTTTGATCTTCTCGACGTCCGTTTGCACGAGCTTGGTCGCCGGACCGCGGATCGCGATCACGAAGTGCGGCGTCACGCCCTGCTTGATGAGCGATAGGCGAGTCTCGTCGATCACGTTGAGGCGATTGAGGAGCGCCTTGCCGTCGCCCTCGTGCACGTCGAAGGCGACTTTCACGTCCTTGATGTCGCCGAGCGCCGCCTTGTCGTCGACGCCTTGGGCGAGCGCGCAAGCCGAGACGAGCGAGAGGGCGAGGCCCGCGAAGGGCGTGATCCTGGAAAAGTAGGGCATTGTGGAGTCCTCCCGGAATAGGCCGACCATCGTACGCCACATGGTGTCCATCGAAATCAGCGAGGAACGCGGGGTGCGCCACCTGCATTTCGGCTCGCACTGGGTGCAAGGCGCGATGCGCATCGCGCGTCCCTGGGCGCTCGAGCTCGAGTACACCCGCGAGATGATGCTGCCCTTGCTGCTGCATTCCCCGCGCGCATGGCCCGCCAGCGTGCTGCAGGTGGGTCTCGGCGCCGCCTCGATCACGCGCTTCCTCCACCGCCATCGGCCCGATACGCAGGTGACCGTGGTCGAGATCCTGCCGGAGGTCGTCGCCGCGGCGCGCCAGTTCTTCAAGCTGCCCGAGGAATCCGATCGGCTGCGCATCGAGATCGCCGACGGCTACGACTATGTGGCGAGGTCCAAGCGGCGCTTCGATTTGATCGTGGTGGACGGCTTCGACGAGGACGGCCGCGCCGGCATGCTCGACACGCTGTCCTTCTACCTCAACTGCCGCGCGCGCCTGGCCGCGAACGGCATGCTGGCGGCGAATTTCCTGCGCAGCATCGGCAATGTCGCCGCGAGCACGGCGCGCCTCGGCAAGGCATTCGAGCACCTCCTGGTGCTGCCGCCCTGCGAGGCCGGCAATACCGTCGCCCTCGGCGCGCGCCTCGCTTCCCCGGCCCGCTCTCCCGAAGAGTTGCACGCGGCGGCGCTTCGGCTCAAGGCGGACACCGGCCTCGACCTGTCGTCCACCGTCGCGCGCCTCGCCGACGCGACGGGAAATCTGCTGGCTTGACTCGCGCGCATGCTCACCCGGCTGGGATTCTGGGCTATCGTGGGCGTTTCGCACCGTTCCAGGAGGCTGCACCCGTGAAAGCCGCAATCGTTACGCTCGCCGCGATGGCCACGCTGCTCCTGCCCGCGTGCGCCAGCGATCCCAAGGAAGCCGCCGCGCGCGAATGGCAGCGCAGCGAGTGCAATCGCGTGGTCGACCGGGAAGACCGCGAGCGCTGCCTGAAGCGCGTGGACGACCGCTAGCCCGCCAGGCGCAGCGCCAGCACTTCCGCCGGCATGCCCATCACCGGGGGCATCGATCCCGCGCGCCGGAATCCCATCTTCAGGTAGAGCGCGAAGGCGGTCGTCATCGCCGGGCTGGTGAACAACCCGAGGACTTCCGCCCCGTCGGCCCGCGCAAGGCGAATGCATTCCTGCGCGAGCGAACGCGCCGCGCCCTTGCGGCGATGATCGGGATCGACCGCCATGAAGCGTAGCGCCGCCCACTCGCGCGGAAAGATCGCGTGCTTCTCGCGGTGCGGGGCGACGTAGCCCACCGCGCCCGCGATCACGCCGTCGACTTCGGCAACCAGCACCTGCGCCTCGCGCGCAAGCTCGGTCATCGGGACTCCGCGGCGCAGGTACTCGACCCAGTCGGGGAAGTCGTTCTCGTATTCGGAGTAGGCGCGGCACGCGATGCGGTCGACGAGGCTCAAGTCCTCCGCCCGCGCTTCGCGCACGTGAGAGTGCATCGCTAGCGCGCCGTGCGCCGCAACGCGGCGAACGTGCGCGGCTCCCATTCACGCTGCGCCAATAGTAGGCATACGCCACGGCGCTCATCGAACTTCGCCGACATGCTCTCGCGATGCAGGTCCGCGAACTCGTCTCGCACCTTGCGCAGCAACGTCTGCAGCCGCGACTTGGCGGCGGGGGTGAGCATCCCAAAGAGGAAAAGAAGGTTCTCGCCCACACCGCTGAAGTCGGCGGCGAGAAAATCATCCTTTTCCTGCTTGCGGAAGAAGCGCTGGATCGGCCCGTGGGCGATCCAGTCGAAGTCGCGCGCGACGTTGAGCCGCACGCGGTCGCCCGGAAGGAGCGTGATGAGCCCGAGTCGATCGAGCTTCAGGAGCCGCTTGAGAGCCTCGGCCTTGGTGAAGCGGTAAGTTGCCGTGATCTCGGCGAGGCTCCAACCGTTCAGCACGCACGCCGCAACCAGCAACAACGCAGGTTCCGCGACGAGTTCCTTCTCCTGCGCCTCGGTGAGCGTGCGAATGCTGGGCACGGATTGCTCGGCTTGCTGCGCGAGTTCCGCGAGGCTCATGCCAAGGAGAGAACCCAGCTGCACGAGGCGCTCCAGCGTGAAGGTGCCCTTCGAGAACATACGCTTCACGCTCTGCTCGGAAATTCCGAGGGCCTTGCCGGCGCGCGCGTACGTGTAGCCCTGCTTCTTCAGCAGGCGTTTGAGCGTGGCGACCATCCGTTCGCTCTCGACCATGCCCTATGGTATCAAAATTAGATACTTAGCGTGTCCTGGGCGGCTACTTTCATAGTGGCGGTACGCTTTCCGACTCCTTTTTGGCAGGATGGTGCCGTGCTTTCCAAATGGAGATGAAAGTGACCCGATTCCAGCAATGGCTTCCCCTCACCCTGGTCGCGCTCGCCGCCGCGGCAATGCTCGTCCACGGTCCGATCGCCCAGCTCGATCACTATCACGAGTTCGCCGATACGCGCTCCCTCTTCGCGATTCCGAACGCGGCTGACGTGCTTTCCAACGTGGGCTTCGCGCTCGCCGGGCTATGGGGCTTCTGGGCGCTTCGCTCGCGGGGGAGCGCACTGCTAACCGACCCCGCGCTGCGCGGCTACTCGCTCTTCTTCGCCGCCCTCCTCCTCACCTCACTCGGCTCGAGCTTCTATCACCTAGCGCCCGACAACCAGCGGCTCCTTTGGGATCGGCTGCCCATCGCGCTAGCATGCGCGGGGTTGCTCGCAGCGGTGCACGCCGAGACGCGCGATCCGCAACAGCCACCATGGGTGCCGATCACACTCGTGGCCATCGCGATCGCGAGCGTCTTCTGGTGGTCCGTCACCGAGTCGCGCGGCGCGGGCGATCTGCGCCCGTACCTGCTCCTGCAGGGCGCGCCCCTGGTCCTGGTCCCCCTATGGCAGCAACTAGGCAAGGCGCCGCGCGCAAGCCGAATCGCTTTCGGCATCGCCATAGTCCTCTACGCGGTGGCAAAGGCCGCCGAGGTTGCCGACCGCACGCTCTTCGACGCGCTGGGGTTCGTGAGCGGGCACACGCTGAAGCACCTTCTCGCGGTCGCGGCGGGCGCGGTCATCGCAGCCAGCGCGGTGCGCCAACACCGAGCCCCGCAACGCCAGCATTTCGACACCTTCGATCCGCATTCCGTCGCCATTCGCTAGCCGGTCGCCATAGGCGGACGGCAGCATCGACGTCAGACAAAGGAGATTTCAATGCTCGGCTACCTCATCGCCATCGGTGTCGGATGCATGATCCTGGAGCGGACGATTCCCGGATGGCGCCTGCCAAGCGTGCGCACCTGGCCGCCGCGCGTGGTCGCGGTCAATGTCGTGCAGCTCGGCGTCGTCCTCGTTGCGGGCGTGACGTGGGAAAAATGGCTGTCGTCCTGGTCGCTCTTCCATCTTTCGGACCATCTCTCGCCCGTCGTGGGAGGCGCGATCGCCTATTTCATCGCGACCTTTGTCTTCTACTGGTGGCATCGCTGGCGCCATGAGGTGGACATTCTCTGGCGCTTCTTTCACCAGATCCACCACAGCCCGCAGCGGATCGAGCTCATCACCTCGTTTTACAAGCACCCGGGCGAGATGGTGGTCAACTCGATCATTGGAGCCGCGCTGGTCTATACGACGCTCGGCCTCTCCCTCGAGGCGGGCGCGGTCTACACGGCATGCACCGCATTGGGCGAATTCTTCTATCACACCAACGTTCGCACTCCGCAGTGGGTGGGCTACTTCTTCCAGCGCCCCGAGATGCATCGCATCCACCACCAATACGGCCGCCACAAGAACAACTATGGCGACATCGTGTGGTGGGACATGCTGTTCGGAACCTACGAGAACCCGGCGCTCTTCACCGCGACGTGCGGCTTCGATCCCGAAAAAGAGGAAGCGTTGGGGGCGATGCTCCAATACGTCGACGTGCACCGGGAATAGCTACAGGCCTTGGGGGTGCGCGCGACAATGCTCGACGATGCGCTCCGCGATCAGCGGCAGAAGCGGCACCGGCAGGTCGTGCCCCATGCCGTGGATGATCTCGACGCGCGCGTTGCCGCCGCCGGCGCGGATCGCGCGCGCCGTGTCTTCGCCGCAGGCGGGGCGAACGAGCGGATCCTCATCGCCGTGGATCACCAACGTCGGCGCCTTGATGCGGCGCACGACGTTCGAGCGGTCGCCGCTCGCCGCGATCGCCATGAGCTGGCGCGCCACCGCCGCCGGGTTGTGCGCGCGCTTCACCTGCCTCTCGCAAAGTCCGCGCAGGTAATCCTCCTCGGCGGGGTGGGTCACGCTGCCGATGTCGCGCAGCACGCTCGCCATGCGGCGCACGGCACCCTCGTGGTCGCCTCGGCGGGCGGGCGGCGTCATGAGGGCGCGCCGCGCCTTGGCACTCGGGCCCGGCAGCTTGCGGCTTCCGGTGGTGGACATGATCGAGGTGAGCGTGAGCACCTTGCCGGGAAAATCCGCGGCGACGTTCTGCGCGATCATGCCGCCCATCGAGGCGCCCACCAGGTGCGCGCGCGCGATGCCGAGCGCGTCGAGGAGCGCGGCGGTATCGCGCGCCATGTCGGCGATGAGATAAGGCGCCTTCAACGGCAGGCGCAGCAGGTACTTGATCGTCTCGAGAGCGACTCGCGGCGTGCCGTGCTGGTCGAACTGTGTGGAAAGCCCAGCATCGCGATTGTCGAAGCGCACCACGCGGAAGCCCTTCGCGGCGAGCATTTCGCAGAACGCATCGGGCCAGAGGACCATCTGCATCCCCAGGCCCATCACCAGCAGGATGACGGGATCGGCCGGGCTACCGAGGGACTCGTACTCGAGCGATACGCGGTCAGCCCGGATCGACGGCACGGTATGGGTCGTTGAAGAGGTGGCTGCGCCATCCCTCGCGGTGGAAGGGACGCCATCGCCTCTCGGGCTGCGCGAGGCGATCGGCCACCGCGTACCAGGTGACCGGATTCATGCCCATGCCGATGTGGCTCGCCGAAACCTCGATGCTCTCGGCGCGGCTGCCGCGCTGCTGCAGGCAGCAGGGCCACGCGACGATGCCGTCGGTGCGGCTGAAGACGGACGTGGTGGGCACGGATGGGGCCTCGCGCACGCTCGCGAGCTGATCGGGGTCGTCGAGCTTGTGGCCGCTCGCGAATTCGTAGAGGCGCCACACGTTGTTGGCGCGCGGATGGCCGGTGAAGGGCGAGCCCAGGGTGATCACGCAGCGCACGTCGTCGGGTGCGAGCTTGGCGATCTCGCGCGCGAAGACTCCGCCCAGGCTCCAGCCGATGAGGCTCACCTTGCGCCCCGTGGAGCGGCGCACCTTGCGCACGTGCTCGAGGCTCGCCTCGATCACGCCCGCGCGCGGGCCGAAGTTGAAGCGCAGCTCCCAGCCGTAGGCGCGGTAGCCGGTGGCTGACAGGAAGAGGCGCAGCGGCAGCGTGCTCATGTCCGGCGCGGCGAGGCCGGGGAAGACGATGACCGCATGCCCGTCGCCGTGGGGCATGCAACGCAGCAGCGGGAACGCGGCGAGCGCCGCGCCGAGCTCCCACGGCGCACGCCCCTCGAGCGCGAGGAGCATCGCCCCGGGCGCCTTGATCGATCTCGCCTGGCTCATCGTTTCTCCATCCGATGGGTCGTCACGGCTTCGAGCAACTCCTGGTGGGCACTTGTAAGGTGCTTTGTGAAGGAACGCAAGTCCGGCACCGTGCGCTTGCACGCCACCAGGCCCCAATCGAGCGAGCCCGCGTAGCTCACGATGGTCACGTTCAGCGCGAGGCCGTGGGTCACTATCGAGACCGGGTAGTACGCCTTCAGTTCCGCGCCGGCGAGGTAGAGCGTGGCCTGCGGGCCCGGCACGTTGGAGACCACCAGGTTCGCGATCGACGGGATGCGCGGCGCGGCCACGGCCTTGCGGTAGAGCGGCGTGATCGCGGCCATGAGCCACGGGATGCCGAGCGAGGGCAGGTCCGTGGGGATTGCGCCCTTCATGCTTCCCGCGAGTGTCTTGGCGCGCGTCGCGGCCGCGCGGATCGCCGCCATGCGCTTCACGGGGTCGGCGATGTTCGTCGCAAGGCCGACCAGCATCATCGAGACCTGGTTCTCCTGCGTGGTGTCGCCCGGCGCGCGCAGGCTCAACGGCACCGCGGCGATCATCGGCTTGGCGAGCGCGCCCTGGTCGCCGGCGAAGAGGCGGCGCAGCGCCCCCGCGCACACCGCGAGCACCACGTCGTTCAGCTTCGCCTCGAAGTGTCGGGCGATCGCCTTCGCCTCGTCGAGCGGGATCTGCGTCGCGACGAACAGGCGCTCGCCGCAGATGGCGGCGTTCAGTCGGTTGCGCGGCGCGAGCGCGATACCGCGCTTCCGGAGCTCGCCCGTGGTGAGCGTGACCGCGCCCGCACGCCCCGCGGCTTTGGCCGCCGCCGGCACCGACTTCAGGATCCTTCCGTATTGCGCCACCGTGTTGCGCAGCGCGGAAGCCAGCATGCGCGATGCCGAGGGCGGCAGCCGCGCGGCGCTTTTCTGCGTGGCGGCCAGCGCGCGCGGCTTGCGTTGCGTGTCGAGGAGCGCGTGCGCCACCGCGACGCCGCCCTGCCCGTCGAGCGCGGCGTGATGGATCTTGGCGTAGAAGCCGACCTCGCCCGTCCTAAGGCCGTCGATGATCGTGAACTGCCAGAGCGGCCGGTCGCGCTCGAGCATGCCCTCGTGCAGCTTCGCCACCGCGCTTTCCAGCTGCGCCTGGCTCCCCGGCTTCGCCAGCGTGAGGTGGCGGATGTGATGGTCGAGATCCACGCGCGGGGCGTCGATCCAGAGCGGGCTCGCGAGGTCGAGCGGCATGAAGCGCACCACGCGTGAGAACACGGGGGCGAGGTGAAGGCGCCTTTCGATGTGCGCGCGGATGGCCTTGTAGGGATCCTTCCTCGCGCCGAAGCCTCCCAGGAGCATGAGGCTGCCGACGTGCATCGGCGTCTCGGCGGTCTCCAGCTGCAGGAAGAGGGCGTCCAGCGCGCTGAGGTGCTTCATGGTGGCCCACAATTTACCGTTATAGAATAGGGAAAGCGAGAACATTCCATGGAACCCCTCCGCATCGGCGTTTCGGCCCGGCTCCTCTACCCGGACCCGTCACGCACGTTCCTGCCCACCAAATCGGTCCAGTACCTCGAGCAATCGGCGGCCAACTGGATCATGTCGGGCGAAGTGCTCGCGTTCATGATTCCCGAGATGAGCCTCACCTCGCCGCACTATCCCAAGTCGCTCAAGATCAAGCACTACGTGGACGCGCTCGATGGGCTCCTCCTGCAGGGCGGCGCCGACATGTCGCCCAAGAGCTATGGCGAGACGCCGATCAACCCCATGTGGGCCGGCGACGAGGTGCGCGACGCCTACGAGATCGAGCTCTTCCACGAGTTCGTGACGCAGGGCAAGCCCGTGTTCGGCATCTGCCGCGGCCACCAGGTGATCAACGTGGCGCTCGGCGGCAAGCTCTTCCAGGACATCGCCACGCAATGCCCGGACAAGGGCTCCCATCGCGACGAGTCGAAGTACGAGAACCACTTCCACGACGTGCGCATCCTGCCCAACACGTGGCTCGCGCGGCTCTATCCCGGCGTCGACGTGAAGCGCATCAACACCATCCACCACCAGGCGATCAAGTCGATCGGCGAGGGCCTCGTGCCCGAGGCGGTGAGCGAGCCCGACGGCATTGTGGAAGCGATCCGCTGGGAGGGCCACAGCTTCGTGGTCGGCGTGCAGTGGCATCCGGAATTCATGGATCCGAAGGACGCCGCGCTCATCGACAGCCGGCCGCTGCTGCGCGCCTTCCTTTCGGCCTGCGAGCTGCGCAAGCGCACCGGCAAAGCGGCGCCCGTGATGGCGGTCAAGGCCGCGTGAAACTCAAGGTCGTCAATCCCGCCACGGGCGAAGTGGCGGCGACGCTCGCTTGCGACGACGCGAAGAGCGTGAAGTCCAAGTACTTGCAGGCGCGCGCGGCGCAGCCCGGCTGGGCGCGCACGCCCCTGAAGAATCGCCTCGAGGCGATTCGGCGTTTTCGCGAGCGCGTCGTGGACGAAACCGAAAAACTCGCCCGGGTGCTCACCACCGAGGTCGGCAAGCCCATCTCGCAGTCGCGGAACGAGCTAAAGGGATTGCTGCCGCGCATCGACTTCTTCCTCGCCGAGACCGCGAAGACGCTGCGCCCCGAGAAGGTCTCGGTGGACGTGGCGGGCTCCATGGAGGAGCGCATCTCCCACGAGCCCCTCGGCGTCGTCGCCAACATCTCCGCGTGGAACTACCCGTGGTTCGTGGGCGCGAACGTGTTCGTGCCCGCGCTCCTCGCCGGCAACACGGTGCTCTACAAGCCCTCGGAGTTCGCCTCGATGACCGGGCTCGAGATCGCGCGGCTCCTGCACCAGTCGGGCGTTCCCGAGGATGTGTTCGTCGCGTTGATCGGCGCGGGCGAAGTGGGCGCCGCGCTCCTGAAGCAGCCGGTGGACGGCGTGTTCTTCACCGGCTCCTACGGCACCGGGCGCAGGATCGCCGAGGCCGTGCGCGGGCGCATGGTGAAGCTGCAGCTCGAGCTGGGCGGCAAGGATCCGGTGTACGTGTGCGAGGACGTCGACATCGCCAAGGCCGCGGCCGGGATCGCCGACGGCGCCTTCTACAACACCGGGCAAAGCTGCTGCTCGGTGGAGCGCATTTACGTGAACGAGAAGGTGTTCAAGCCTTTCGTCGACGCGTTCGTGGCCGAGGTGAAGGGCCTCAGGCGCGGCGACCCCACCGACGACCAGACCTACATCGGCCCGCTCACGCGCGCCCCGCACCTGAAGGTGCTCGAATCGCAGGTGAAGGACGCGCGCAGGAAGGGCGCCAAGGTGCTCACCGGCGGCGAGCGCGTGAAGGCGAAGGGCAACTGGTTCGAGCCCACGGTGCTGGTCGAGGTGAGCCACGCGATGGACGTGATGCGCGACGAGACCTTTGGCCCGCTGATCGGGGTGATGCCGGTCAAGGGCGACGCCGAGGCGGTGAAGCTCATGAACGACACCGAATACGGCCTTACCGCCGGGGTCTATACCAACGACCGCAAGCGCGCCGAGCGCATCCTCGCGCAGCTGAATAGCGGCTCGGTGTACTGGAACTGCTGCGACCGCGTGAGCCCGCGGCTGCCCTGGTCGGGCGTGGGCAATTCGGGCATCGGGCTCACGCTTTCAACTTATGGGATCGAGACGTTCACGCGGCCCAAGGCGTGGCACTTGCGTGGCGCTTAGAGGGGAACCCGCATTTGCGACGCGACACGCTGGACCCGCGGCCGTGCGCAGGGCCGTCAGAGCGCGATCCTCGACGGTGTCAGGTACGACTTTTTAAGTTGTACCTGACACGACTTTTTAGAGCTTCTCCAATTCCACCGCGCCTTCCCAGTCGGCCTCCAACGCGGTGACGCGCAGGCGCTGGATGCGCTCGAGGTAGAGGGCGGCGATGGTGTCGTCGGGCAGGCGGCGCAAGAGGTCGCGCCAGTGGAGCTCGCTTTCTTCCCAGCGGCGCGCGCGGTAGGCGGCGATCGCCCGGGCGCTCAATTCGACCACCACCGGGTCCGCGCACGGCGTGCAGATATCCACCGGCTCCGACTTGCCCTTCACGATGACGCGATCGACGAGGCGCACGGCCAAAGCATCGCCCAGCCGCGAGGCGGTCTCGCCGCTGATGAGGATCCCGGTGTGGTAGAGCTTGTTCACGCCCTCCAGGCGCGCGGCGAGGTTCACGCCGTCGCCGATCGCGGTGTAGTCGAAGCGGTCCGACGAGCCGAGGTTGCCGATCACCGCGGTGCACGAGTGGATGCCCACCCGCATGCGGATCTCCGGCAGGCCCTCCGCCTTGAACTGCCTGCGCAGCTCCTCCATGTCGGCCTGCATCTCGCACGCCGCGAGGCATGCACGCACCGCCTGCTTGTCGTCTTCCAGCGGCGCGCCCCACATCGCCATGATCGCGTCGCCGATGAAGCGGTTCACCGTGCCGTTGTGGCGCTTGATGATGGCGGTGGCGCGCGAGAAGTGAACGTTGAGGACGCGTGTCACCTGCTCCGCGCCGAGCTCCTCCGTCATCGTCGTGAAGCCCGCCAGGTCGGTGAAGAGCATCGTCACCTCGCGGCGCTCGCCGCCGAGGGCGAGGCGCTGCGGATTCGCCATCACGTGGTCGACCACCTCCGGCGAAACGTAGAGCGAGAACGCGCGGCGCATCTCGCTACGCCGCCGGCGCTCGGTGAGCCACGCCACGCCGCCCACCGCGAGGTACACCGCCACCGCGCTCGTCATCGACGCGAACACCGGCAGCCATACGTTCATGCGCGTGAAGAGCACCCAGTCGAGCGCGGCGATCGCGGTCACGATGCAGAGCGCGACGAGCCCGGAGAGGAGCGGGCGCCAGCGCCGCATCATCCACGCGGACAGCGCGGTCACGAGCACGAGCAAGGCCATGCTCCACGCACGCGGCGCCGGTACGGTGGACAAGCCGCGCAGCGCCGTCTCCAGGATGTTGGCGTGGATCTCGACGCCCGGCGTGAGCCAGCCGGTGCGCAGCGTGAACGGCGTGCGAAAGAGATCGCCCTGCGCCATGCGCGCGTCCGTGTTGGCCTTGAGGTCGCGTCCCACCAGCACGATCTGGTCGCGGAAGGCGTCGGAGGGCAGCATCGTGTCCGCCTCGAGCGCCTGGTAGTACGAGACGTACGGGAAGGTGTGGTCCGGGCCCACGTAGCGGATCATGGCGCCCGGCGCGGGCTCCACGAAGGTGAGGAGCCCCGGCTGGCGGTCGTTGGCGCGCTTCACGATGGCGCGCCAGAACGCGTCGGCGCCGAGCGGCATGTCGCGCAAAACCCCATCGGGATCCGGATACACGGTGGCGAATCCGTTGGCCGCCCCGGCCTGCGTGAACATCGGCAGCGGTTCCACGCGCAGCCATTGCCGCGTGTGCGCCGATTCCTGGTACACGCTGTCCGCCACGAACACGACGTTGCCGGCGCGCGCGATCGCCTGCGCGAGCGCCGCGTCGTCCGCGGGCTTCGAGGCTTCCGGCATCAGCACGTCGAAGGCAACCACCAGCGCGCCCGCCTTGACCAGCTGGTCCACGAGCTTCGCGTGATAACCGCGCGGCCACGGCCACTGCAGCCCGATCTCGCTGAACGAGGCCTCGTCGATGCCGACGATGGTGATGGGCAGGCTCGAGCGCCCCGGCGCGTCGATCGCGCTCAGCAGGTCGAAGCCCTTGGACTCGAGCGCATGCCAGGCGTTGGTGAACCCGAGCGCGCCCAGCACGAGCGCCACGCACGCCGCGAGCGCGGCGACGAGCTTCAGGGGCAACTCGGTGCTGCGCTCGACGACTTTCATTTCCCCCGCGCCGCCGGCGGGCAGCGCCTCAGAACCGGTAGCTCACGACTATACCGAAAAGGTCCGACGCTTCCTTCTTCATGAGGTTGACGGCGTACGCCTCGAGGGCCCAGCGCTTGTCCAGGGTCTCGACATACACGTTCACCTGCGCGTCCCAGCCGGGCGGGAGCCGGGCGAGGTTCGCCTCATCGGCGAAACGCTCGCTGCGATACACCGCCTGCGCGGTCACGAAGGTGCGCCACCCCGGGGCCCAGGTGAGACCCAGGTTCACGTTGTGGCGCGCGAGGTAGGGAATGCGCCGCCCGCCGAAGGCGGCGGCCGTGTTCTCGCTGTCGGTGAACGTGTAGTGCGCGCGCACGCCGATGCGCGGCGTGACGATTGTCTCGACCGCGAAGCCCGCGCGCCGCGCAATGCCCTCTCCATAGACGGGGATGTCCTCGAGGAGGTCGGGCTTGGGAGGCGCGGAGATGGCGCGGTTGCGCAGGCGATCGAGGTTGGTGAGGTCCGAGCCGGTGTTCTGCACGCCGTCCAGCGGCGAGGCCAGATTGCGCGTGCGCACGCGCTCGGCGAAAACCGTCGTGAACGTGTGCTCCGAAGCGGTCCATTCCCACTGGCCGCGGCATTGCTCGAGGGTTCCGCCGGCGAAGACCAGCTGGTCGTCCAACGGCACGCCCGCCGCCGCGACCGGCGCCAGGGTATCGGGCGCGGCGGGACGCGCCCAGCGCCGGCAGGCGGCGCGCGTGAGCGTCGCCGGCGTCATCCGCCACGTGAGCCCCAGCAGCGGGTCGGCCTTGCGCCGCGAAAACGACTCCTGCAGCGGCACGTTGCCGCTCGCCACGTGCGCGAGGATATCGCGATCCTTGGAGTAATCGCTCCATGCCACGCCCGCATCCACGCGCAGGGCCGGACCGCCCCATCGCACCATGGCGTAGACAGTCTTGGACCGGTCGCGGTCGTTCTCGTCGAGGCTTTCCTGCGGCACCGTGAAAGGGTCCTCGTGCGCGAACGAATCGCGAATCAGGAACTTCGGCGTCCTGACGCGCGCCCATTCCGCGCCCCACGTGACCTCGAGCGCGTCGTTACGCACGAAGGTGTGCCGCAGCGCCACGTCGCTCGTGCGCGGCTTGAAGGTGAAATGCGATCGCTGCACGATGTTGGCCGGCGTCCCGTGGAACGTGAGGCTCTCGTCGACCGTGGAGTCCTGGTCGCTCGCGCCCGCCTTGATCCAGAGGCTGGAGGCCGCGTCGAAAGCGTAGCGCATGCCGGCGTCCACGCGCGTGGCGGTGCCGTCCACCCGGTCGAAGAGGCCATCGCGGCTGCCCAGGTCGGCGCCCACCGAAAGGCGATTGGCGTAGACGAAGAGGCCGAGCTCGTGGGTGGGCTTGGCGCCCGCCGCCGCGGTGAAGGTGCGCGCGTGCGCGTCGATGGGGCTATTGCGTGGATCGATGCGCGTGTCCACGGCCTCGATGAAATACGCCGCCGGAACACGGCTCACGTCGTAGCCGTTCAACGTGAGCACCGGCTCGTAGAGGCGCAGGTCGTCGCTGGAATTGGCGCGCATCGCGAGAGTGCCGTGGTTGCCGGGCTCGCCGAGGAGCGACTGGAAGCGGTTGGAAGCGCCGAACACCAGCGGGTCGGTGATGAAGCCCTGCATCAGCTCCGAGCGCTTGTCGAAATCGCCCGCATAGCGGTCGGCGAGGAAGAGGTGGCTCCCGCCCCAGAACGGCAGGTACGACTCGTGCGCCATGCTGCGCGCCCACGCCTCGAGCCCCATGAATGCGAGCGGCGCCCCCGCGTTGGCCACGCCCTTCTGGTTGTCGGCGACCTGGTTCAGCGACTTGAGGAACGGGATCCGGGCGAGGGCCTGCTGCGCTTCGCCGACCGCGTATCCCGGCTCGATGCGGTCGAGATGGATGATGCTCATGAGGAGATACGGCAGCGGATCCTTGGGATCGACCTCGGTCGCGCGCGCGAGCTCGGCGAGAGCCGCGTCGTCGCGCCCCGCCTGGTAGTACGCCGCGGCGAGGTACACGTGGGCGCGCGCGTAGCGCGGCTCGACGAGGCTCGCCTGCAACAGCGCCTGCATGGCGGCGTCGACGTGGCCCGCCTTCAGCTCGAGCACGCCCAGGCCCGTCAACGCGACGTAGTTGTCGGGTTGCATCGCGATCGCCTGGGTGAGCTCCTCGCGGCCGAGCGCCAGGTTGCCGGCGAAGCCCTCGAGCGTGCCGAGCTCGGCGCGGTAGGTCGCGTCGGTCGCGTCGAGCTTGATCGCCGCCGCGAGATCGGTGCGCGCGCGCTTCACGTTCTCGCGCTCGCTCTCGACCACGCCCAGCCCGAACCAGGCGCGCGCGTCGTCCGGGGCGACCTCGATCGCCTTCGCATAGTCCGCGCCCGCCTGCATGGCGCGCCCCTGCCGGCGCTCGATGTCGCCCAGCACGATATGGGCCTCCGCCGACGGGCGCTTGGCGAGCGCGGCGCGCGCGTAGGCGTAGGCGCCCTCCGCGTCGTCGGCGAGGAGCGCGATCCGCGCGAGAGCCGCCTCGAAGCGCTCGTCGGCCGCGAAGCGAGAAGCCGCCTTCGCCAGGATCTCGTGTGCTTTCGCCGCATCGCCGCGATAGACCTCGAAATCGGCGAGCAGCAGGATCGCCGCGGCGCTCGCGCCGGGCGAGGCGGCCAGCGACTGCAATTTTCCATAAGCGTCGCCCAGGCGCTGCTCGCGCACGAACGCCGCGATCTGTGCGAGCTCCGCCGATGGGCTCCCGCGGAATTCCACGTAGCGCTGCGTGTCGACCGTGGACGACGAGACCCACTGCACGCGTTCGCGCGACACCTGCAGCTGGAGCTTCACCGGCGCCTTGCCGCGCTCCGCGCGCGCCTGCTCGTTGGGGCGCACGATCACGTTGCCCTGGTCGTTGTAGAACTCGACCTCGCCGCTGAACACCGAGAGCGTGGCGTGGCCCTCCTCGTCCACCACCATCTCCCAGTCGGTGCCGCGGATCGCCGCGAGGGCCGAGGGCGTCTCCATGACGAGGCCCTTCGGCGTGGTCTTCGACTGCGTCCAGCTGCGCCCCCTTTGCAAATCGATGATGGTCCGGGTGTCCGGCCCGCTCGCGACTTCCTTGATCTGCATCACGCTGTTCTGGCCCAGGCGCATCTGCGTGCGGTCGGCGAAAAGGATCGCCATCTTGCTTTGCTCGAGCGTGCGCACGTAGTTGGTCGGGAAGAGGGAATGCTTCACCGTGACCGGGCGCCAGGTGAGTTGCTGCGCCTCGCGGTATTCGCCCTTGCCCTCCAGGCTGAAGACTTCCGCGGCGGGCGCGGCGAGGGCGTCCGCGGCCGCGGCCAGCAGGACGATCAGCAAAGCCCTCATCGTGGATTGCCTTCGCATTTCGTCGCTAATCTACAGGAAGCTCCCCGCCGAGTCGTGCCGAAAATTCAGCGCTTTTCCCCGATCCGCCCCAGGACCGCCTTCATGCGCTCGAAGTGCGTGCCCTCCCAATACACGCGATCGCAACCCGGGCAGAGCTTGAAACAACCGTAGAACTCGCGCACCTTCTCCGGCAGCCGCTCGATCACCGCCTCCTTCGCGACGTCCTCGAGCACGGCGTTGCATTCGCGGCAGCGCGTGAAGGGTGCCACGAGGCGCTCGAGCTGCAGGGCACGGATCACCTCCGCGAGCTGTGCCTCGCTCTCGGTGGCGCGCACGAAGTAGCCGCGCTCCACCTCGGAGCGGCGCAGCATCCCCTTGTCGCGCGTGAGGATGGTGCGCATCTGCGCGAGCGAAAGGCCGACGATCTCGTCGTCGTCCCAGTCGTTGGCCCAGAGCGTGTCGAAGCCCGTCATGCGCAGGTGGCGGGCGAGCTTCCCCAGGTGCACGTCGGCCACGAAGCGCGGATCACGCAACGCGCGTGGCCGCAGGCGCACCAGCGGCGCGATATCGAGCGCCTCGAACATCGGGTACACCGCGACGCGCTCGCCGCCGGTGAGGAGGTGCGTGAAATCCACGGAGCGTCCGTCGACGATCACCAGGTCGACCTCGGTGTGCGGCACGCCGAAAGACTCGATCGCGTCCTTCACCGAGCGCGAGCGGTCGATCTCGATCGCGAGATCGCGCTTGCGCCGCTCTTCGGGCAGGAAGTCGTTCAGCTCCTCGTAGAAGCGCAGCTCCGCCGTCGGTCTCAGAACCTCTGCCTCGTGAGCGCCGTGGTCCTGCCGTTGGGCAGCGTCATGATCGCGGTATCGGGCGCGGAGAACCGCACCGTCACCGGCGCCACGTTGTTGCTGGTCTGCGTGGGCGCCTGGTACGCCCCGCCCATCGATTGCCCGTTCGCATACGACCACCACGCGCCGGAAAATTGCCGGGTGTCGGGCGTCTGGAAGACGGAGATGTACCACACGGGATTGCCCGCGTCATCGTACATATAGCCAGCGAGATCGGCCCAGTCGCCCTGCCACTCGATGAAGAACCCGCGCCCGCTTTCCTGCGGGTTCCACCACCATCCATTTTCCGGCTGGTCCGCGCGGGCCGCGGCGCTCAAGCCGTTGGTCACGATGTTCTGGCGTTCGATCGGCACGGTCCCGCCCGGCCAGTTCATGAGGCCGTGCGAAGCGTCGCTGAACGCGAGCGTGATCGCCCCCAGCGTCGAGACCTGCGGGAAATTCCCGTAGGGCCCGCCGAGGGTCTGTCCGCCGCGCACGTTCAGCAAATCGCCCGTGAAGAGCGATCCGTCGAGGGACGTCGCGCCCGAGGCCACGTTCCAGGTCGAGCGCCCCGAGGCGTCGTAATGGAAAGCCGCGAAGAAGATGTGGCCGCCCTGCACCTCGATCGAGTAGCCGCGCCCGCCTTCGAGCGGATTCCACCACCAGCCGGTCTGCGGGGGCTGCGGCTGGCAGGTCACCGATCCCGGCACCGTCACCGCGCTGCGATTCAGGCCGCTCGCGATCATCGTCGAGCCGTTCGCGCCGTAGCCCACGAAGAACGTGGCGCCGGCGGCGTTGGCGGCGGAGGCGCTATTCAGCAACGTCACGGACTGGCCCTGCGAGCCGAGGACGCCGCTCACGTACGCCTGCAGGGTCGATGCCGAGACCTGCTGCAGCTGGCCGTTCACGAGCTGCGCGAGCACGCAAGGAGTGGGCGTGTCCTTGGCGCCGTCGCGAGTCTTGGCGTAACCCACTTGCATGGCGTCCTTCAGGGAAAGGCGCTTCACGACGTTGGCGGGCGCGAGCGCGAAGGCGAAGACGCTCGCCGTCGTGCCCACGTCCTGCCCGCGGAAGCGCACCTTCGCCGTGACCTCGCCGGCCGCGTTCGCGGTCACAACCAGGAACACGGGCACGAGATCCGACGCGATCGTCTTCGCGATGGCGGGATTGAGATCCAGGAACCAGTCGTTCGATTCAAGCGTGCCCGCGCCGTCTTCGCGCAGCACCGTGACCGGCGCGTCGCGGTCGACGAAGGTTCCGTCGCCGAGGCGGCCATCGATGTTGCTTCCCCAGGACGAGACGGTGCCGTCGCGCTTCAACGCCATCGCTCCGGCGCCCCCGCCGGAGACCCATTCGATGTCGCGCAGGCGCGCGACCGGCACGGGGCGGGTTTGGCTGTAGCCGGTGCCGTCGCCGAGCTGGCCGTCCCAGTCGGCGCCCCAGGCGACGACGGTGCCGTCGGTCTTCACCGCGAAGGAGAACGAATCTCCCGCGGCGATCTTCGCCACGCCGCTCAATCCCGGAACGATCGCGGGCATCGCGTGGCGCGTGTTGGTGCCGTCGCCCAGCTCGCCCGAGTAGTTCTCGCCCCACGCCCACACGGTGCCGTCGTTCTTCAACGCGAGCGAATGGCTGCCCCCGGCCGCGACCTGCTTCACGTTGTCGATCCCCGCGACCGTGATCGGCGAGTGGCGATCGATCGTGGTGCCGTCGCCGAGCTCGCCCGCGCCGTTGCCTCCCCATGCGCGCAGCGTCCCGTCGCTCGCGATCGCCAACGTATGGGACGGCCCCATCGAAAGCCCCGTGATACCGGTGAGCCCCGGAACCTGCGTCGGTGAATCGCGCCCGTCCTGGTCGCCCAGGCCGAGGAGGCCGCCATAGTTGTAGCCCCAGGTCCAGACAGTGCCGTCGGACTTGCGCGCGGCCGAAGTGTAGTAGCCCGCGCCGATTTCCGCGACGCCCGAAAGGCCCGGTACCAGCCCGGCGGTCGATCGAGCCGTTCGCGTGCCGTCGCCGAGCTCGCCGACCCCGTTCGAGCCCCAGGCGAGGACGGTTCCGTCGCTCTTCAGTGCGAGCGTGTGCGTGCCGCCGCCCGTGATGCTCGCGACCGACGTGGCGCCCGGCACCACCGCGGGCGTGGATCGCAGCGGCTTCACGCCGTCGCCCAACTCGCCGAAATCGTTCGCGCCCCACGCGTAGACGCGCCCGTCGAGCGCCACGCCGAACGCGTGGTAGCCGCCCGCCGCGATCCCGTCGATCGCGGGAATCGCGCCGATGCGTTGCGGCGAGATGCGCGCGTCCGTGGTGCCATCGGCCATCTCGCCGAAGGTGTTGTCGCCCCACGCCCATACCCCGCCGTCGCTCGCGCGCGCGACCGAGAAGTAGAAGCCCGTTTCGATCCTTTCCACGTTGGCGAGCCCGGCCACCCGCACCGGCGTGGGCGAGGGTACGCCCTGCCCGTCGCCCAGCTGGCCCGAGTAGCCGTTGCCCCACGCCATCACGGTGCGGTCGTTGAGGAGTGCCAGCGTGTGGTCCACGCCGGCGGAAAGCGCGGTTACGCCCGATAGGCCCACGACGAGGACCGGCACGCTGCTCTTTCCGATCGTGGCACTGCCGATGAGGCCGCCGTCGTCGCTGCCGCCCCACGCATAGACGAGCCCGCTCACGGTCGCGGCGACGCTGAACTGGCCGCCCGCGGAGATGGTGGCGACGCCGGAGAGCTGGACCACGGGGCGCGCATCGGTGCGGCCGGTATAGAGCTCGGTCAGGGTGCCATCGCCCAGCTGCCCCACGTCGTTCGCGCCCCACCCCCAGACAATGCCCTCGTCGGAGAGCGCGAGACTGTGGCCGCCGCCCGCCGCGATGTGCCGGATGAAGGGCAAGCCCGGCACATGCAGCGGCACGCGCCGGCTCTCGTCGTAGCCGTAGCCGAGCTGCCCGCGATAGTTCTCTCCCCACGACCACACCGTGCCGTCGCCCTTCAACGCGAGCGTGAAGCCGTAGCCGGCGGAGATCTCGATCACGCCGGTGAGGCCTTCGACGGGCGCGGGCGTCGAGCGATTGGTGGTGGTGCCGTCGCCCAGCTGGCCGAGGCCATTCACGCCCCAGGCCCAGACCGTGCCGTCGCGCAGCAAGGCGACCACGTGGTTGAAGCCGGAGCTCACCTGCGCGACGTTGGAAAGGCCCAGCACCGGCGCGGGCGCGCGCGTGAGGAGCGTCCTGCCGAGGCCGAGCTGGCCGCTGGAGTCGTCGCCCCAGGTGCGCACCGTGCCGTCGGCATGGAGCGCCACGCTGTGGTGGTTGCCCGAGCTCACGGCGGGCGTCGCGCCCCATGCGGGCGCGCCCGCGGCGAGGGCGGTGGCGAGGGCGGCCAGAAGACATCTCTTCATCGGAACGCCATTCTGCCGTAATCTCCGGTGGCGTTCCCCGGAAAGTACGACAGGACGGAGATGAATATTCAGCGCATCGGCTTCATCGGCCTGGGGCTCATGGGCCACGGCATGGCGGCCAACCTCGCGCGCAAGGGCTTTCCGCTCGCGGTGAAGGTGAACCGCGACCGCTCGCGCCTGGCCGACATCCTCGCCGCCGGCGCGAAGGAATGCGCCACCAACGCCGAGGTCGCGCAGGCCGCCGACGTGGTGATCATCTGCGTCACCGGCTCGCCGCAAGTCGAGGACATCGTCTTCGGCGAGGCGGGCCTCCTCGCCGCGGCGCGCCCGGGCCTCATCGTCGTCGACACCTCCACCGCCGAGCCCGGCTCGACCGCGAAGATCCGCGCCGCGCTCGGCGCCAGGGGCACGACCTTCGTCGACGCGCCGCTCGCGCGCACGCCCAAGGAGGCCGAGGAAGGCCGGCTCAACTCGATGGTCGGCGCCGACGAGGCGACCTTCGAGAAGGTGAAGCCGGTGCTCGCCGCGTTCTGCGAGAACATCTTCCACGTGGGCCCGCCGGGCGCGGGCCACACCCTGAAGCTCGTCAACAACTTCATGGCGCTCACCATCGCCGCCAGCATCGCGGAAGCGTTCGCGGTCGCCTCCAAGGCGGGCGTGCGCCTCGACAAGCTCTTCGAGGTGGTCTCGCAGGGCGCTCTCAACTCGCCCATGTTCCAGATGATCGGCGGGGGCGCCGTGCACGGCGACCTCACGCGCATGAAGTTCTCCATCGTGAACGCGGCGAAGGACCTGCGCTACTACACCCACCTCGCCGAGTCGCTGCCGATCGCGAGCTTCGTCGGCGAGGCGGTGCACCAGTCGTTCGCGCAGGCGGTGGCGCTCGGCTTCGGCGACAAGCTCCTGGGCTCGATGATCGAGGCGCAGGAAAAGGTGAATTCGATCGAGATCGTGAAGAAACGCTGATGGACCTCAAGGGAAAGACCGCCGTGGTCACGGGGGCGACGGGCAGCGCGGCCCTTGCCGTGGTGCGCTCGCTCCTCGAGGACTCGGCGCAGGTGGCCCTGGTCGACGCCGACGCGCTGCGCCTCGACAGCCTCATCCGGTTCCTGCGCGGGACCACGATCGGCATCCCATGCGACTCCGCCGACGCCGGCGCGGTGCGCCAGGCGCACGGGCAGATCGAGAAGCTGCTGGGCCCGGTGGACATCCTCGTGAACGCCGCCGATTCCACCTCCGCGGCGAAGCTCGAGGCGACCGACGTCGCCGAGTGGCGGCGCGTGATCTCGGCCAACGTCGATGGCGCGTTCAACTGGAGCCGCGCGGTGCTGCCCGGGATGAGGCAGCGCGAATGGGGAAGGATCGTGAACGTGCTCTCGCAGGCGGCGAAGAATCCCGGAGCGGACACCGGCCCCGCGTACGCGGCCTCCCATGGCGCCCTCGCCTCCCTCACCTTCGCGCTCGCGCGCGAGGTCGCCCCGCACGGCATCACGGTGAACGCGGTGGCGGCGTCCTGCGTCGAGAGCTCGGCGGCCATCGAGCAGCTGAACGAGGCGCAGCGCCGCCAGCTCCTCACCCAGATTCCCGTGGCGCGCTTCTGCAAGCCCGAGGAATTCGCGCACGCGGTGCGCTTCCTCGTCTCGCCGCTCGCCGGCTACGTGACCGGCGAGATCCTCGACGTGAACGGCGGACTCGTGATGGATTGAAGCCCACCGCGCGCCACGCCGTCTTCTTACAGAGGAATCGGATCGCGCACGATGATGGATGAAGCGCTCCTCCGCGATCATGGGAATCGTCACTCCCCTCGGAGAAACGCGAATGAAAACTCATTTTCCCGCGCTCCCCTCGGTCCAGGAAGGCAAGGCGGGCTACATCCTGATGTGGCTCCTCGGCGTGCCGATTCCGATCCTGCTGCTGATTTTCGCGCTGCGCGGATGCACCTGATTCACAAGCACTAATTTCCGCGTTGTCGGATTCGTCCGACGATGGTTTCAGAAGCGTCGGGCAAGTCGTTTCGGCAGGGCTGACAGACCCTCCCGAGAGCGTCCCACGATGATGGCTGCGTTTGGATTGCGTCGTTTGGCGCATCCGCGTCCATCACGGAGGGACCATGAGACGAGCCGTCCTCGTCGCGCTCGGTACCGGTGCGGTGATCGCCAGCGCAGCCGCGCTGGGAATCGGCGTGGCGCTGGCGCCGCAGGCGCGCCCCCTGGCCCGCGCGCAGTACGATGCGGCCCTGGCGGAAATCGAGGCCGCGCGCGCGGCGCTCGTCGCGCACTGCGACGAGGCGGCGGCGAGTGCGCGCGAGCTTTGCCGGGCGCGCGCCGAGGCCGCCGAGACCGTGCGCGTCGCGGACCTCGAGGCGAGCTTCCGCCGCACGCAGGAATCCGCCCGCAACGCGCAGCGCGCGCGCATCGACGCGCGCTACCAGGTCGAGCGCACGGAATGCGCCGCGCTGGGGGGATTGAAGCGCGACCGTTGCCTGGTCGCCGCGCACGCGACGCGCGGCCGCGCGCTTCTCGAGGCCGCCGCGCCGTACGAACGCAGCTGACTATCGGCGGTCACGGTCGCCGCGCAACGCATGCAGCAGCACGATCGCGCAGGTGAAGACCCCGAGCGCGCCCGCCTGGTGGACGGCGGCGAGCGGCACCGGCACCTTGAGAAGCAGCGTCGCGATGCCGATCGAGATCTGCAGCGCGAGCGCCGCCAGCAGGGCGTGGCTCCAGGTGCGCACGCGCTGGCGCGCTTCCACCTCGGTATCGACTCGCCACCATAGCGCGAGCGTCACCACGGCGATGACCATCGCCAGAGCGCGATGGTTGAACTGGACCGCGGCCATGTTATGGATGAAGTTCATCCACCACGGCTTGATCACGAGGATTTCCGCCGGCACCCATTCGCCGTTCATGAGCGGGAAGGTGTTGTACGCATATCCGGCGTGGATCGCGGCGACCAGCGCCCCGCTGAGGGCCATGATGAAGACCAGCCCCACGAGGAGCGCCCCGTGGAGCACGAGGGTTCCTCGTGCGCCGCCGCCGGGGCGCACGAGGAGCCCCAGCGCCACCCACAGCATCGAGGCGTAGATGAGGAAGGCGAGGCCCAGGTGCGCGGCGAGGCGCACCGAGCTCACGCGTGGATCGTCCACCAGGCCGCTCTTCACCATGTACCAGCCGAGCGCGCCCTGGGCGCCTCCGAGAATGAAGATTCCCGCGAGCTTCGCGCCCAGGCTGGCGTCGATCCTGCGCCGCGCGAGGAAGTAGAGAAACGGCAGCAGGAAGACCGCGCCCACCACGCGCCCGAGAAGGCGATGGGCATATTCCCACCAGAAGATGCCCTTGAACCCCGCGAGCGTCATATCGGGGTTGCGCAGGCGATATTCGGGAGTGCGCCGGTACTTGGCGAAGGCCTCGGCCCATTGCGCCTCGTCCAGCGGCGGAAGGGCTCCCACGATGGGCTGCCACTCGACGATCGACAGCCCCGAATGCGTGAGCCGCGTGATGCCGCCCACGACGACCATGGCGAAGACGAGCGCGCAGCAGGCGAGGAGCCAGTACGCGATCGCGCGGGGGGATTCTTTGGAGGAAACGCGGGACATCCGAGGTCGGAATTGTACCGACCCCGGGGCAATGCCGGCGCTACGCCGCCTTGCGCTGGCCCGAATAGGCTTTTTCGAGCTGCTCCGTGGCGAAGCTCCAGTCGAGGAGCCGGTCGATCACCGCATCCACGAACTCGGGGCGGCGGTTCTCGTAGTCGATGTAGTACGCGTGCTCCCAGACGTCGATCGCGAGGAGCGGCATGGCGCCCATGGTGATCGGTGTGGCGGCGTTCGCGGTCGAGAGGATCTCGAGCTTGTCGCCGCGGGCCACGAGCCAGGCCCAGCCGCTGCCGAAGGTATCGACCGCGGTCTGCGAGAATTTTTCCTTGAACTGGGCGTAGCCGCCGAAGCTCTCCTCGATGCGCTTGGCGATCACCTTGGGCGGCTCGCCGCCGGCGCGCGGCTTGAGGCAACTCCAGAAAAAGGTGTGGTTCCACGCCTGCGCGGCGTTATTGAAGATCTTCTTCGTCTCCTCGGATCCGACCGTGGCGGCGATGACCTGCTCGAGCGGCATGTCGGCGTAGCGCGTGCCGGCCACCAGCTCGTTCAGTTTCTTGACGTAGGTGGCGTGGTGCTTGCCATAGTGCAGGCCGATGGTGCGCGCCGAGATGACGGGCTCGAGCGCGCTCTCATCCCACGGAAGTGGGGGAAGCTGGAAGGGTGCGGGCATGGGAAACCTCCTGGTGCGGAAAAACGGACGGACGCGGATGCGCGAGAAAGTGTGATCGGCGCGCAGGCGGGCGGTTCCAATGTAGGAGTTTTCTGACGAGGCTATCAGCGCAATTCGCAGCGCGAATTCCGTTTTGCCCGACAGATCGGAAAATCGTGCCGTTTCATCATCTCCAGTGCGACGGGAGGGTTCTCCCGAAGCGCTTCACATCCATTCCAACTCAGGTGACGCCATGAATTGGGACCGCATCGAAGGCAACTGGACGCAGCTCAAGGGCAAGGTTCGCGAGCAGTGGGGACGCTTGACCGACGACGAGTTGGACAAGATCGCCGGCCGCCGCGAAAAGCTCGCGGGCAGCCTCCAGAATTCCTACGGGATTGCGAAAGACGAGGCCGAGAAGCAGATCACGGACTTCGAGGTCAAGTGCGAGCGCAATCAGTGGGTCCAGTGACTGGAATCGCATAAGGAGCCCTACAAAATGAAAATGACTACTCTTTACGCCGCCCTTGCTGGGGCCTTCCTGCTCAGTACGGCGACACTGGCACCGGCGCAATCCACTACCGCCGCGCCGCCCGCCGGCAGCACGGCGACCAACCCGGTGAAGAACGCCAAGGTCGCGGCGAGCGCGGATTACCGCGCCGACAAGGAAAAGATCGAGGCCGACTACAAGGCCGCGAATGAAAAGTGCAAGTCCCTGAGCGGCAACGCCAAGGATGTTTGCCATAAGGAAGCCAAGGGCAACGAGAAGGTCGCCAAGGCCGAGCTCGAAGCCAAGCGCAAAGGCACGCCGCACGCCATGTACGACGTGGCGAAGGAAAAAGCCGACGCCACCTACGAGGTCGCCAAAGAGAAGTGCGACGACCTGAAGGGCGCCGACAAGAGCGCGTGCAAGAAGCAGGCGAAGGCCGACAAGGACAAGGCGATGGCCGACGCCAAGGCGATCAAGAAGTCCTAGACCGCCGCACGCCAGCAATGAGCGCAGTGATGCAAGGGCCGATCCCCGGATCGGCCCTTGCGCTTCGTGCGGATGTGAGGGCTTCCTTCCCGCGCGCCGCGGCGCGCAGGAATTACCTGACGCCCGATTCAGCGATCCATACCCCGCAGGTTCCCCGGCGCCGACAGATCGGCATCGACGCGAGAGCCATCATCGTTACGGACCCGGCACACACCAGGACGCGCCGGCGCGCAACCGTACCGACGAAGAAACGGGGAAGAAACATGAAACGCACCACACTTTTCGCGACCATCGCCGCCGCCCTGCTGGTGAGCGCCACGGCGCTCGGCATCAGCGCCGCGGTCGATTCGCCCCGCTCCCTCATGTCCCCGGTGGATTACGGCGCCGCCAAGAAGGCGATCGAGGGCGAGGCCCATGCGGCGCTCGCAAAATGCCGCGACCAGGAGAGCTCCGCGAAGGACCTGTGCAAGGCCGAGGCGAAGGCCGACGAGCGCATCCGCAAGGCGGACCTCGAGGCGCAGTACCGCGGCACCGTGGCCGCGGCCGCCGACGCGAAGCTCGCGCGCGCCAAGGCGCAATACGACGTCGCCCGCGCCAAGTGCGGCGACCAGCATGGCGAGGACAAGATCTCGTGCATGCGCTCCGCCCGCGCCGAGAAGGCCAAGGCGCTCAACGAGGCGAAGCTCGCGGCTACCTGAAGGAGTACTTGAAGACGACGCGGTTGTGGCGCAGCGACACGTTCTCGGGCGTGAGGCCGGTCACGCTCGGCATGTAGTTGCGCGCCGGGCGATACACGATGCGCCCGTCGGCGAGGTCGTAGCACAGATCCTTGGCGGTGAACTCACAGTCGCCCCGCGGGCCGCGCCGCTCCTGCTCTTCCAGAAGCAGCACCTGGGGCAGCGGATCGCGCCCACTGGTGAAAGGCGCGTCGGCGTGTTTCACCACGACCGATCCGGCGGAGGCCAGGGCCTTGGTGCGCAGCGAAGGCTCGAGCCCGTCGTTCGCCTGGGCCGCGAGGGCCACGGAGAGGATTGCGCTAACCGCGATCGAGCGAAGCATATGAGTCTCCTGTTGCCATATCTTCGGCTTGCCCGCCGCGCGCTGCCAGACGGGGCGACATCCGGCAAGGGCCTCCCGACGAGCGGCAAATGTCTCCGAATACCGACATGAACGTTGTGACTTTGTTCACGTTGACCGGTGGACAAGCCGCGTAAGCCGGGCCCGGCCGCACGCCTAGAGGAGCTGCGCGAAGAAGCGCGCGATTGCCGCGCCTGCCCCCTGTGGAAGAACGCCACGCAGACCGTTTTCGGCGAGGGCCGTGCGCGCGCACGCATCATGCTGGTCGGCGAGCAGCCCGGGGACATCGAGGACCGCGAGGGCCATCCGTTCGTCGGCCCCGCCGGGCGCATCCTCGACCAGGCGTTGCATGAGGCGGGCCTCGACCGGACGCAGCTCTACGTCACCAATGCGGTGAAGCACTTCAAGTGGGAGCCGCGCGGCAAACGCCGCCTGCACAAGACCCCGGCACAGCGCGAGATCGAGGCCTGCCACCAGTGGCTCGAGCGCGAGCTCGCCACGGTGAAGCCCGCGCTCATCGTGGCCCTCGGCGCCACCGCGGCCAAGGCGCTCCTCGGGGCCCGGTTCCGCATCACCCGGGAGCGCGGCAGGATCCAGTCCCGCGAGGGCCTGCCCGACGTGCTGCCCACCTTCCATCCGTCCTACATCCTGCGCATGAAGGACCGCCCGGAAGGCGCCGGGGTCTACGAGCTATTCGTCGAGGACTTGCGGACGGCCGCCCGCGACCTCTTGCAGGACAAGTCCGATACCTGATTCAGAGGGCCTTTGCCGCCGGCTTCCCCGGTTCCGACAGATATCCGCGGGGAAAGCCGCGATCATGGTCTGCAAGAAGGAGACCCCACGGACATGAATCGCAACGGCTTCGCCCATACCCGCGCCCTCGCGCGGCAATTCTTCCCCACCTGGTCGCGCCGCGCGCGCGCCCGCTGGGTTCTCGCCAAGATGCGCGCGCAACAGCCCAAGGTCCCGATCTCGGCGTGCTGGAGCCACGACACGCGCGCCTACTGGTTCCAACGCACCACCCGCGCCTAGGTTTTTCAACCGCGCAAATCCGGTAGGCACGACTTCGCTCGGAAAGAAGCCGATTTCCACCAGCACCCGCCTCTAATTGACTCGCCCAGAAGAACGGCGATGCGCGACGCGCTTACCGGGACGATGCGCTTTGCAAGGTGGTCCGCCAGGTCGAGAGGAACCGCACTCGTCCTCGCTGAGCCAGCAACCAAATCTGCGGCGGCGTAAGATCACCGGACACCCTTGCGGGAGGACCGCCATGCGTGCCCTGATGATGGAGACACCGCTTCTCGTGTCGGATCTCATCCGCCACGCGGATCGGCACCACGGCGACACGCAGATCGTTTCGCGCCGCGTCGAGGGCGACCTGCACCGTTACACCTATCGCGAGGCCCACACCCGCGCGCGGCGCCTCGCGAACGCGTTGCGCAAGCTCGGCCTCGCGGCCGGCGATCGCGTCGCGAGCCTCGCCTGGAACGGCCATCGCCATTTCGAGCTGTACTACGCGGCGGCCGGCAGCGGCATGGTGATGCACACGGTGAACCCGCGCCTTTTCCCCGAGCAGATCGCGTGGATCGTGAACGACGCCGAGGATGCGGCGCTGTTCGTCGACGCCTGCTTCCTGCCGCTGGTGCAAAAGATCCTCCCCGCCTGCCGCGGCCTCGCCAACGTGGTGGTCATGACCGACCGCGCGCACATGCCCGCGGGGACGCAAGACATGCTCTGCTACGAGGAGCTCCTCGCGGCCGAGTCCGACGATTTCGAGTGGCCCACCTTCGACGAGAACACCGCGTGCGGCCTTTGCTACACCTCGGGCACCACCGGCAACCCGAAGGGCGCGCTCTACAGCCATCGCTCCTCGGTCCTGCATGCCTACGCGATCTGCCTGCCGGACGCCATGGGCCTTTGCGCGCGCGACTGCGCGCTGCCCGTGGTGCCGATGTTCCATGCGAACGCCTGGGGTCTTCCCTTCGCCGCCCCGCTGGTGGGCGCCAAGATCGTCTTCCCGGGGGCGGCGCTCGACGGAAAATCGCTGCACGAGCTCTTCGAGAGCGAGCGCGTGACCTTCTCCGCGGGCGTGCCGACCGTGTGGGGCGGCCTCATCCAGTACATGAAGGAAAACGGCGTGCGGCTCACCACGCTGCAGCGCACCATCATCGGCGGCGCGGCGTGCCCGCCGGCGATGATCCGCACGCTCGAGGATGACTTCGGCATCGAGGTGAACCACGCCTGGGGCATGACGGAGATGTCGCCGCTCGGGAGCGTATGCAAGGTGCAGGAGAAGCACCTGACCTTGCCCGTTGAAGAGCAGAGAAAGATCCGCGAGAAGCAGGGGCACGTGGTGTTCGGCGTCGACTGGAAGATCGTCGATGGCGACGGCCATGACTTGCCGTGGGATGGCAAGGCGTTCGGCGACCTGATGGTGCGCGGTCCCTGGGTCGTCCGCGGCTATTACAAGGGGACGCAGAGCCCGCTCGTCGACGGCTGGTTCCCGACCGGCGACGTGGCGACCCTCGATGCCGACGGCTATCTCAAGATCACCGACCGCAGCAAGGACGTGGTGAAGTCCGGCGGCGAATGGATCAGCTCGATCGCGCTCGAGAACCTCGCGATGTCGCACCCCGCGGTGCACGAGGCCGCGGTGATCGCCTGCAAGCATCCGAAATGGGACGAGCGCCCCCTGCTGGTGGTGGTGAGGAAGCCCAAGTCGGAGGTGACGCGCGAGGAGCTGCTGCGCTTCTACGAGGGCAAGGTGGCGAAGTGGTGGATCCCCGACGACGTGGTATTCGTCGACGAGCTTCCGCACACCGCCACCGGAAAGCTCATGAAGACGGCGCTGCGCGAGCGCTTCGCCGAGCACCTCGCGCAGGCCGTCAAGACGGTCACCGCGGCCTAGCCCTTCAGGCACGTGCTCATGAACTCACGGCGCTCGTCGCCGTGCAGGTTCTTCTTGCCCGCCTCGTCGTTGCAGGTCTTCATCTTGCCCTGCTGATGGGAGGGCTCCGCCGAGGCCTTGTGCGCCGTGGCCTCCTTCTTGAGCGCTTCCGCGTCCGCCTCGTGCCCCTTCAGGCACTCGCTCATGAAGTTCTGGTGGTCGTCGCCGCGCAGTCCCTTCGATTCGTGCGCGCAGGTCGCGAAACGGCTCTGCTGGGACGGCGCCTTCGCCTCGCCTTCATTCGCGAGCGCGCGCGGCGCGAACGCGGTTGAAACGACGGCACATGCAATGAAACAGGTGAGCTTGGTTTTCATGGGGCTCCTCGCCTCGGTTGATCGAGCCGCCATGAGACGCGCCGGCGGAATGCCCGGCCAGCGAAAATTCCATATTTGTAATGCGCGTTTCACCAGTAAGAATCGCCTAGGACAATGCCCTACATCGGCTCCGCGCGACCGCCTATCCGCTTAGCGGCGTTTATCGCCGGTCGGATTGAGACATTTCCCATATCGGCGCGCTTCGCGTCGGTGGAATATGGACTCACTGATCCGGGCCCGCATCGGCCCGCCGGGAGCGAAAAGTGAAACGCGTGTTGAGCCAAAACGAACTGAAGCGCGAGAACACCGTCCATCTGGGCACGGGCGGCCGCAGCCAGGAAAACTCGGGGCTGCGCTTCCGGCCCGCGTTCTTCGACTTCGCGACCCAGAAGATCTACCCCTCGCGCTTCGCCGACGGGCGCCTCGCCCCTTTTCACCTTCTCGACGGCCTGCCGGAGGAGGTGGTGATCGATCGCGCCCCCAATGGCCGCATCGTCGCCGCCAAGGCCACCCTCATCTCCGGCTTCGTGCGCGACGGCTTCTTCTACACCCGTACCGCGGCCGCGCGCGCCGCGCAGGAATGGGCCGGCGCGGAAGAATAGACGCGCGCCCGCAGGGCTCGTCCGACAAAAGCGAAAGTGGTGTCAGGTACGACTTAATATGTCGTCCCTGACACCACTTTCCGTTTGGAGGCCCCATGAGCATACTGTCCCCGGAAGAGCTGGCGCGGCTGGCATCCGCCGAGTCCCTGTTCCCGTCCCCGATTCCCGTGCAGTCGGTCTCCAGCGACGAGTTCATGCCGGCCGGCCAGACGGCCAGGCAGGCGCAGTTCGAGGCACGCGTGAAGGAGTCCGGGGCGCGCATGGCCCGGCGCCTGGGTATCAGCCGCCGGCGCTTCTTCCAGAGCGCCGCCGGGATGGCGGCGGCCTTCCTCGCGATGAACGACACCTACGGCCCGCTCTACGCCGTCTCGCGCGCCGAGGCCGCCGAGCCGGAGCGCGCCGACGAGCGCGCGCGCGCCCTGTCCGGCCAATTCATCATGGACATGCACACGCACTTCCTGCGCCCGGGAACGAAGATCACCACCTTCGTGAACCAGAGGAACGCGGTGGGCAAGGCGGGATGGAACCCGGCCCTCAAGGGCAAGGAGCAGACCATCGACGACCTGATGTTCGCGAACTATCTCAAGGAGATCTACCTCGACAGCGACACCAAGGTCGCCTGCATCAGCGGCGCGCCTTCGGAGGTGCCCGAGGACTGGTTCCTCACCAACGAGATGAAGGCCCAGGCGCGCGCCGACGTGAACGGCCTCGCGCGCGCCAAGCGGATGATGTCGCACGCGATCTTCACGCCGGGCTACCCGGGATGGATGGAGCAGGTCGAGCAGGCCATCACCGAGCTGAAGCCCGACTCGATGAAGGGCTACACGATCGGCGACAACACCCACAAGGACCTTTCGAAGCATCCGTGGCGCCTCGACGACGAGAAGCTCGTCTACCCCGCCTACGAGCGCTTCCTCAAGGCCGGCTTGAAGAACGTCTGCATCCACAAGGGACTCTTCCCGCCCTCGGTGGAGAAGCAGTACCCGCACCTCCTCCAATACTCCGACGTGCGCGACGTGGCCAAGGCCGCGAAGGACTGGCCGCAGCTGAACTTCATCATCTACCACGGCGGATATCGTTTCGCGGGCGGCGGCAGGCCCGAGGACGCGTGGGCGCAGTTCGAGCAGACCGGCCGCATCGAGTGGATCACCGACCTCGCCGAGATTCCCGCCAAGCACGGCGTTTCCAACGTCTACGCCGACGTGGGCCAGCTCTTCGCGCAATCCACGATCGCCGATCCGCGCGTCTCCGCGGTGATGATGGGCCAGCTCATCCGGGGCCTGGGCGCCGACCACGTGTGCTGGGGCACGGACGCGATCTGGACCGGCTCGCCGCAGTGGCAGATCGAGGCGCTGCGCCGGCTCGAGATTCCCGCGGAGCTGCAGAAGAAGTACGGCCTCGCGCCGCTGGGCGCCGCCGACGGCCCCGTGAAGACCGCCATCTTCGGGGCCAACAACGCGCGCCTCTACGACTTCAAGCCGGAGTATCGCGTGGAGGTCATGGGCGACAGGATCGCGGAATACAAGGCGGTGTACGACAGGAGCGGCGCGGGCCGCACCAACCTCGCCTATGGGTACGCGCTGAAGAGCGCGGGATGAAAAGTGAGGTCACGATCCGCGGGGTCGAGGCGCGCGACGCGGCACGCTGGCGCGAGCTCTGGGACGGCTATTGCGCATTCTACGAGCGTGCGCCCAACGAGCCCGTGGCGCGCTACACGTGGGCGCGCATCCTCGACCCCGCGGTGCCCGTGCACGCCATCGTCGCCGAACGCAGCGGCGAGGTGATCGGGATCGCGAATTACCTCGTTCACGAGAATACGGCGACGCTCACGCCGGTCTGCTACCTCCAGGATCTCTTCGTCGACCCGCGTCGCCGCTCGGCCGGCGTGGGCAAGCAGCTCATCGACTGGCTCCTCGCGGAGATGAAGGCGCAATCCTGGTCGCGCCTCTACTGGAACACGCGCGAGAACAACTACCGCGCGCGCGGCCTGTACGACAAGTACACGGCCGAGAGCGGCTTCGTGCGCTACGTGGTGGCGAACCCCGCGGCTACTTAGGGCGCGGCCGCTCGAGCTTCGCGTCGGGCCTGGAGAGCGTCCCCGCGCGCAGCTCGCGCACGGCGTTCGCCACCGCGCGTGCGACGTTGCGCACTTCCTCCTGCACGTCCTGGTCGCGGTCGAGCGCCTCGTGGCTCGTCGCATAGGGCTCGTAGTAGCCGATGTAGCGGTCGAGGCGCGCGAGCGGCCCCGCTTCGATCAATCCCAGCCAATCGAGCCAGTCGGAAAGCGCGCGGCGCGTGTCCTCGATGCCCGCGACGTCGCCGTGCACCACGACGCCGTACACGCGCCCTTCGAGGTGCTTGGGATAGGGCCAGCCGGCGAGCTCGACCTCCTTGGCCTTCTCGGCATCCTTGCCCTTCGTGGTGGTCGGATCGGGATTGCCGCCGTCGGCGCACACCAGCCGGTCGATCATGAGCTTCATCGAGCTCGACGCGTGGTACCAGTTGCAAGGCGTGAGGAGGATCACCGCGTGCGCCGCCACCCAGCGCTCGTAGATCTCCGCCATCCAGTCGCCCACCTGGTTGAACGCGTGGTTGGGATAGCAGCTGCACGGCCAGTGGCAAAGCGGCTGCGCGGTCGAGACGCAGGCCTTGCACGGATAGATGCGCAGGTAATAATCGGACGTAAGCCGGCTCAAGTCGAGGAGGTCGACCTCGATCGATTCGCGCTCGAGCGCCTCCCGCGCGATCCGGGTGAGCCGATAGGTCTTGGACATCTCGCCGGGGCACGTGCCGTCGTTGCGCGACGAGCCGCAGATGACCAGCACGCGCGATTTCGTCGCCGGGTCCTTCTGGCGCTTCGCGGCTTCCAGCAGCTTGTCGCGCGTGGCGCGCCATTCGACCGAAAGGTCCATGTCGGGATCGGCGAACCCGGGCCCCGCCTTGGCGGTGCGCGGCGCCTTGCGATCCTGATCGTAGGCTTCCCACGCGATCGCCTCGAGCCTCGCGATGGCCTCGCTTTCCGCGTCGAACGCGGGGTCGTAGAACGACTGGCGGAAGCGCTTGGCGAATTCGTCGCGGGAAAGCGGCGGCGGTGCCTGGCCGGTTCTCGGCTTGGTCATGGTCTGCCTCGTGGAGACTTGCGTCTGCAGAGGTGGACAACACCGTGGCCCGACTCGTTTCGAATGCCGGCGATGTAGGAGTTGGCCTACAGACCCCGGACCCGAGTACGGCCTCTATGCTGCGCGCATCCAACTGCAAACATGTCCCATGCCAAGGCAAACCATTTCCGCCGCCGAACTTCACGCACTGCTGGTGCGCGAGTTCGTTCGCACCCGCGTCGTCGATTGCGTGACCCGCTGCCGGATGCCGGAGCCGATCTTTCGCGAATCCGATGGCGGCGACACCGCGAACTGGTACATCATGCCGCCGCCCGCCTGCCCGCGTCATTGCCATCGCGTCATCGAAGACGTGGTGGCGAGGCTGGGCGCGCAATACGACGTCGAATCGGCCGGCATGCTCCCTTGACCTCATCCGGGGGACTCGCAATACTGCTTTAACTTCCGGACGCGAGGAGCTCGATCGATGGCCCAACCCAACGCGGCGCACCCCGCCGTCGCTTCCGTGGAGCAGCGCGTGGATGCGATCCAGGGCGCGCTCGACGAACGCGGCCTGAACCCGGGCAAGGCGGTCGAGGAGTTCACGCATCTGGCGGAAGGGGAGTGGACGCCGCGCAACGGCGCGCGGGTGGTCGCCAAGGCCTGGGTGGATCCTGCATTCCGCCAGCGGCTCCTCGCCAACGGCCGCGAAGCGGTCGCCGAGCTCGGCCTCGCCATGCCCAGGCACCATCGCCATCTCGTGGTGCTCGAGAACGCGCCCACGCTGCAGAACGTGATCTGCTGCACGCTCTGCTCGTGCACCGCGTTCACGATCATCGGGCTGCCGCCGGATTGGTACAAGGATCTCGAGTACCGCGCGCGCGTGGTGCGCCAGTCGCGCACGGTGCTGAAGGAGATGGGCCTCGATCTGCCGCCCGAAGTGGAGATCCGCGTCTGGGATACCACCGCCGACACGCGCTACATGGTGCTGCCGGTGCAGCCCCCGGAGACCCTCGGCTGGCCCGAGGACAGGCTCGCGGAAATCGTCACGCGCGACGCGATGATCGGCGTCGCGCGCCTCTAGGAG
>Ga0209647_1000576_pt1 | contig 34140 bp, 30 predicted proteins | sample GraSoi_2013_60cm_FD_185827 | JGI IMG/M metagenome (GOLD analysis project Ga0209647, IMG submission 185827) | Grasslands soil microbial communities from the Angelo Coastal Reserve, California, USA - Sample 9_17_2013_60cm (SPAdes) (version 2) | ecosystem: Environmental > Terrestrial > Soil >... | reverse complement strand
TTCCGAGTGGGGGCAACTCTCCAATTTCCATCGACTGAACGGCCGCGCTAACAGCACTCCAGCCACGACTAACCCGTATGTGTTTAGTCAGTGTTTTAGCAAATTTAATCACGGCGCTGTCCGAGACCTCCGAGGGACTCGCAACGACCACTTTGATTTCACGACCGGCAGGCGATTTTCTTGCTAGCAGGGCCGCACGCATGCCTGCGAATCCCGCCGCGAACAAGTGATCATTGAGGGTAACGAGGCTGTAATAGTGATTCTCAGAAAGACATAGTGACTCCTCAGATAAAAGTCCTACGCGCAGACGGCGCGGGTTGGACGCTCGAAGCGGATTGAACCTCCCCCGATTTGACGGACACGGGAACTCAGAAAAATTGCAAACAGAAGGTCTCAAAGAATTGACATTAGCTTCCCTTCCGGTCGTCATTCGCTTTGGCTTGAAGTGCTCGTAGTCTGCTCAAAAACGGAATCTACCGGCTTGTTCTCGAAGATTGCGCTGCGTCGTAGCCGGTGATTCCCAGAGCGCTCCCCGCAAGCACAGAAACAAAAACCTTTGCAGTGCTGACATTCAAGATCGTACAATTGCGCGAGGATTCTCTAACCACGAATGGACGCGAATGGACACGAAGATATGCTCTGATTCGCGTCCATTAGTGTCTATTCGTGGTTCTTTTTTCGTCCCCCCTGGTTTGGGCTATGCCTGGCCGTGATCTTTGCAGTGCCGACTCTCTAGACCGTACAATTGCGCGAGGATTCTCTAACCACGAATGGACGCGAATGGACACGAAGATATGCTCTGATTCGCGTCCATTAGTGTCTATTCGTGGTTCTTTTTTCGTCCCCCCTGGTTTGGGCTATGCCTGGCCGTGATCTTTGCAGTGCCGACTCTCTAGACCGTACAATTGCGCGAGGATTCTCTAACCGCGAATAGACGCGAATGGACACGAAGAAATGGCCTGATTCGCGTCCATTAGTGTCTATTCGTGGTTCTTTTTCATCGCATTTGGTTGCGGCTATGCCGCGCTATGTCCTTCTGTTCAAAAAATCCGAGGCCGTCGAGTTTGGGCTCAAAACCCAATCAGGGCTAGGACTTGTCGACGATCGCAAGCGACATCGTGATGAGTCCTTCAATCAGTCGGCGCAGATCGGGGAGCGTGCCAGTTGATGTTTTCAAACCTTGCGTTGCCAGATTCAAAATGTGCGCCAGATCTTGCGCCGAAACGCCGCCCACTTTTTTCTTCATCTCAGATTTGAGGATCATTGTAAGTTGCGCTTCAAAACTCGCGTACAGAGCACTGTATCCTTCTGGCGCGTAGCTTCGGCAATTCAGCAAAAGATCTTTGCCGTTTTCGGAGTGAACGGCTTTGGCAAACGGTTTTAAGATCCACTCATCGAATGCCACTTCAAGGCGATCTCTAAGACTTTTGGCTTTCTCGACCAGGGCAGCTGTGACATGCATGTGGCGTTCAATCTCTCGGTTCAAAAGAGCTGACAAGATCATCTCTTTATTCGCAAAAGCACTATAGAGCGTCGGACGGGAGACTCCGATGGCTTGGGCGATATCACCCATCGTGACCTTCTTATAGCCGTGCCGGAGGAATAGCTTTAAGGAAACATCCAGAATGCGTAACTCTTTGTTATCCATCACGAATACCCGGTAAAAATATTACAGTTGCAAAGATCTGTAAAGAATTTGACATCTTTACATAATTACATAGTTGTAAACTCTTCGCTAAGTTTACCCCAAGTAAACGCGATGAAGGAGTCCCAAATGCTTCCGACCAAAGGTTACGCGCAGTTAGAAAAAGGTGGGCGTCTACAGCCCTGGAAATTTGAACGTCGTAATCCGAGACCGGACGATGTCGCCGTCAAGATTCTGTACAGTGGCGTCTGTCACTCCGATATCCATGCATTAAAAGATGGCTGGGGTCAGGAAATTCCGTTGGTCCCGGGTCACGAGATCATGGGTGAGGTGACCAATCTCGGCTCAAACGTGAAGGAGTTTGAAAGAGGCGACCACGTTCTTATTGGCACGATGGTCGACTCCTGCCGCGTTTGCCAACAGTGCAAAACGGAGATGGAGAGCTATTGTCGTCAATCTCCGACCTACACGTACGATAGTCTTGACCGCGTTGACCATACACGCACACGGGGCGGTTACTCCAATACGTACGTCGCCGACCAACGCTTCGTCTACCATCTACCAAAAGGCATGAATGGGGCGGCCGCTGCTCCTTTGGTCTGCGCCGGCATTACGACTTACTCTCCTCTCCGCCACTGGAACGTTGGCCCAGGGCACACTGTGGCCGTGATCGGCATTGGTGGGCTCGGACTCCTGGGAGTGAAGTTCGCGCACGCGATGGGTGCGCACGTCGTGGCGTTTACGGTTTCGCCCGATAAGGTCAAAGAGGCTAAGCGCTTGGGAGCGCACGAAGTCGTGATCTCGACCGATTCCAAAGCGATGCAGGCGCAAGCTGGTCGCTTTGATTTCATTCTCGATACGGTCTCAGGGAAGCACAATCTTGATCCGTATTTGATGGCGCTAAAAATGGACGGTACACTCTGCTCATTGGGCATTCCGAACTCGATGCAGTTCACACCAGCGTTCGTGGCAATGAGCCGTCTCAGCATCGCAAGTTCCGCTAGCGGAGGGACGCGTGAAACGCGCGAAATGTTGGAGTTTTGTGCCAAGCATCACATCGCCGCGGACGTTGAACTCGTTCAGATGAGCGAGATCAACGCACTGCTGGAGCGGCTCGGAAGAGGCGATGTGAAATATCGTTTCGTGATCGATATTACCAAGGGATTGTAAAATCAAAGTAAAGCCTGGTGGATCTTCGGAAGAGGATGGGTTGAGAACTCGGAATCCCGCGACGACAACCCTGGGGCGGCCATCTCAAATCTGGGAATAATCGATCCCATTTCAGATCCCCTTTATTGGAAGGTTCATTTCAAGAACAAGGTTCTCAAATTGGTTTTAGCAAACATTAATATCTATAGGAGATGGCTGTGAGAGCAGGGACATTTTCCTGGTCTGGCGCGCTTGCTTGTCTGACTTCTCGATCAAAATCGGAAGGAGCGGCTCGCTCACTCACACCATAGCGCATGAAAAAATATTTCGTCGGGTGGTTTAGGGGAACGCTCTTTGCCGCCTTATTGCTGTTCGCGGCACAAGCCGCTCGAGCTCACGATCATGGAGGCTTTAGGGGTTCACATAATTTCGCCTTTCATGGTGACCACGGTCGTTTCTTTCATGGTGACCACGACCGTTTCTTCCATCATGACCACGACCGTTTCTTTCGTCACCGCTTCTTCTTTGGGGTCGGTTATCCTTACTACTATCCGTACGGTTACGGGTACTATCCGTACGGCTACGGGTACTAAGACAATGCGGGATCCTTCCCGCTTCACAGATTTGGTCTGATTGCCGTCACCCATCGCGACGATAAAGGATCCTGCAAGCTGAATGGGATTGGCATGAGCGATTTGATTGCTGGGCTTCGATCCGCCTTGCCGAGCGCGAGGCCGAGTTGGTTGTGAATCGGCGTAGGGTTGAACCCCGGATCGGCCCCGAACCTTGACCCCGCTCCTGGGCGACGTCACCGCACAAGCTTCGAGAATATCTGGTGAGCGATCGTGATGGATTTCATTCCGCCATTATAAATGCCTCTATAATGATATTTCACATGGGTGCTCGACGCGAGGCGTGAGAATAACTGATGCGTGAAAGTTGGCAGCGCGACAAGCAACGCGGCGATGCCAGAAGGGAAGAAGCCGTCAGAGAAACCGACCAAGCGACTAGACCGATGGATTTATCATTAGCCGTCACGAATCCGGCTTAGGCGCGGCCGGCCGAAAACTCCACTTGGTGACCGGTTTCTCCAGGTACTAGTACAAAGTCATAGTCGACCGTGTAAAAAGGGGTCGATCGACCATACTTCTCTACGTCTGCTGGTGATTCGTGAAGCACAAATTCGGCCGTAAGCGAATTCTTCACTCCGAATACGGCGTCGCTGTTGATGTAAGGATCACCCGCTACGAATAATTCACTGATCACCTTTTCATAACCGGGCGCTTCCACAATCACGTGAATGTGCGCGGCACGCATATTATGGCGCTGTGCCCCATTTAAAATCAGGCCGGCTGGCCCATCCTTTGGAATTGGATACGGAACGGGCTTGACTGTCCAAAATCGAAAACTACCGTCCTCTGCTGCCCGCAATCGTCCGCGGCAGTTGAACTCCACCTGTGAGGGATCCATGTTCTCGTATATTCCATTGGCCGAGACTTGCCAGATATCCAACACCGCGTTGCGAACCCGGCTGCCATCGGTAGACAACTCCCGCCCCGATACGAGCGCGGGCGTACCTACATCCTTTTGGCGACAGATGTCGCCGCCGATATCAATCCAAGGGGCATCCGGCCGATAAAACGGACCGAGTACGCTGCTTTCAAACGCTCCGTCTGGTTTCTGATTGGTGTTATAATCAACAACCATAGTCAGGCCCATTATATCGCTCATCAGGAGAAATTCGTGGCGACTAGCATCGGAGATCTTGCCGGCTTGGGTGAAAATCTCGGCCAGCTTAATGAGCTCGTTAGTGGTGAGATTTACCTCCCGGGCGAACGCATGGAGATGTTTCACCGCCGCCTGCAACAGCTGCTTAGTACGTGGATCTGGTGTATTATCGAACGAGCGAAGGGCAGCCTCGGTAATGCTGGCCGCGTTAGTTTTGGGGGCGACAGATTGCATGGATCGATCTGGGGTAAGTCGATTCGCAAAAACCCTACACTTTGGCGGCGGTCGGAGCCACCCCCAAGGATTCTTCTACGAGGTCGACAGCGTCAGAAAGTCCGTAAGTTTTAGCGATGGTCTTCTGAAACCTGTGTGCATTATCCCGATAGATGGAGTTGGTTAGCACCTCATCTAACAATGTTGAGAGATGATCGGCGGTTAATTTGTCTAACGAGGTGACGACACCGGTTTTGTTATGGGCGATTCTGGCAGCGACGCCAGGTTGATCAAAGGTAACCGGGATGGCTACTTGAGGGACACCCTGAGCTAAAGACTCCAGCACCGTGTTCAATCCCGCATGGGTGATACAGACCGAGGTCTGCTTGAGCAACTCCAACTGTGGCGCCCGCTTGACGATGATGGCATTGTCCGGAACCGGTCCGATCTGCTCTGGATCGAGCTGATCACCAATAGAGAGCACCAGTTGCAAATCTTTATGCTTCGCCAAGGCAGCAACAATGGTGCGAAAGATATCCAACCGGCCATTCAGTATCGTCCCCATTGAAGCGTAGATCAGCGGTTCGCCGGTTAATCGTTCCCAGGGGAAATCCACCTTCTCCCGCCCGTTGGCATCATGGAATGGACCGGTGTGATGGAACTGCGAAGGCCAATCAGCACTTTCAAAGTCGAAGGCGCTGGGAGTTTGGGTGATTGACGCTAATGGGGAAAGAGTGGAATGAGGGGTTTCCCAGTCGATTTTTAGTCGCGCGCTCTTCGCATACGCTCTGATTCCGGCGTTGGCGTTCTGCAGTATTTTAGCAAACTTTGTGACACCGTCTCGATTTCTGGCCAGAGCCGAAGGGGTAGTCTGGTGAGGCCAATCATAAAAACAGACGGGCGTATAACCAGTGAAGTCCATGTGCAGCGCGTTTGAGACATGTATATACGGGATGCCCAAATGCATCGCACCCAGTTCCGCATAGAATTGAACGGTATCGATTACCAGGGCATCGATCCCGTTAGCTTGTACAACGCCGGGCAATGATTTTAATATCGTCTCCGTCTGAGCGAGCACTGCGCCGACGCCAAATTTCAAGGCATCCTCCCCCTGCATTTTGCTCAGATCTGGTCGGTTTTCGTTAACGTGATCCGTCTCGGGACCAGGAACAAACGGTAGGCCGGCAGCACCTGACGAATAAAGGAAGACGACGTCGTGGTCGCGGTGCTGAAGGTGACGCGCCAGCGCAGTCATTGGGTTGAGGTGGCCTGGCAGGTTCAGACAGATAAACCCTAGTTTCATAGATGGTACTCCCTTTCTGGCAGCCTTGACCCGATAGTCTGGCCGCATACATTTAGGTGGGTTACTAGAAACCGGCTTCCTGGATTGCCGCCGTTTTTTGTTCCAGCTGCCGTAATCGTTGACTCAATTATACCGGTTGGGCCAATCTGTCCTTCCGAAAGAGTCGCCGGAAACCAACATTGCGCACCATATCAGCTGAGCAGCCTTAGCTTGTCCTGAGATTTAATGTTGGGAGCGGTGGTGTCCTCACAAATAACCAGTTCAAATCCGTTGTCTCTTTTTCGCCATTGGCCGGCAACCAGAGGTGTTTTGCTGATATTCTTGACCGGTTTCCCGGACCACTTGATCGGCCCGACAACCGAATGGTAGTCTGTTGCCACAATCGCCTCCAGAATCGAAGCCGGTTCGCCCAGGTTCTTGGCCCTCTTCAGGACATCGATGGCCACCTCAAAAAGAGCATGTTGAAATCCGATGGGTTGAGTCCACGCTCGTCCAGTTGAATGCTCGTAGGCGTCACAGAGCTCTTTGGCGCTTTGCCCGGTCAATCCCGATTTAAATGGATGGCTTGGCGACCACCAAATCTCGCAGGAGAGCCCATCCGCACGACTGCCGAGAGCGGCGATCGACGCAGGGAAAAGGAGTGCCTTTCCGACCGTTACCACTTTGGGCTTAAAGCCCTGCTGGGCAGCTTGATTCCAGAAGGTCGCGAAATCAGGCGGCGTAACCGCTCCAGTCACAATTTCGACTCCCGCATTCTTGAATGCTGAGATTTGGGATCCGTAATCGTCGCTGAATGGTTGGAAACGTCCGGTATCGATGAGTTTATAACCTGCTTCCTGTATGGCTGGAGGAAAGCCAACTTTGGGATCCCCCAAAGCATTTCCGTCTTCGTCATTCGGGAAAAGTACGCCGACCACTTTGTTGGTCTCTACCGACTTCCAGAGGGCGAAAAAAGACGCAATCACGTCTTCTACGCCCCAAAAGAAATGGTATGTCCAAGTGAAACCTTTGTCCGGTGTGCCGTGTCGACCAAAGAAGTAGGACTGCCAGGGAGCGTTATCCGTAATGCAAGGGGTCTCATTTGCTTCGGCCTGATCCGCGACCGGGTTTGTTGTGTCCGGCGTGCTGGAAGCCACTAATAAATCCACTTTGTCTTTAAGGATTAAGTCCGCAGCGACTTCCGAAGCCCGGTTGGTATTCGATTGGCTATCCTTGCTGATGATTTGGACTTCATAGGTTACCCCTCCGTTGGTAATCCCTTTTGCCAATACAGTTCGGATCTGGTCGAGGATAAATGGGTCGGCCTCGGCAAAAGGCGCGAGGGGACCGGTTTGCGGACTGACATGACCAATCTTGATTACTTTCGAGGTAGCAGCGCTGGCGGTCGTTCCCCGCAAAATCGCTGGTCCGGTGATAGCGGTTGCACCGAGTAGCTTGATCACATCGCGGCGGCGCCATAATTTGTTGGAAGAATCCGGGGGTCTCATTGTCTGAGAGGTAGATACGTCCAAAGCCCCGAAAGTAAGCGTTTCTTGTCTCAAGTGCCGCAATCGTTGTCCGAGTCATCGAAGGAAGAGGGTAACGCGTCGCTTCCAAACGGATCTACGAGGAAGAATACGGAATGCGGAATGCGGATTGCGGAATTCAGACGTGCATCGTCTCATATGTACCCGGCGTATGGTCTGGCGGCTGCCCATAAGCATTAACTTAAGGAGGTGGGGGTGAAAGGGCGACGAGATCTGTCGCCGTGATCTGCCCATTACGGTAGGGCGAAAACCTCGGCGCTTTTGCTCGGTACGCCCTTTAGTTACGCTTCCCCATGCGCCGGGTTTGAGCCATTCGTTACCCGCTGATAAATACTGTATCGGTGCACGGCTCAATTGGGCAATACACCAACATAGGTATTGGCGTCCAACACGGGTTGGAGGGGGCTCAGAATGTGGCCTCCTTGCTTTAACCTTGGGATGCAAAGTCGTATAATGCGGGCAGTCTGAAAACCTGCGTACAGCGGTTTAGTCACAAACCGAAGTCACTCTAATCGGCGGGCAACGAATGGCTCAAACCCGGCGCGTCGGGAAGCATAACGAAAAGGGCGTACCTACTAAGCGCGCCGAGGTTTTCGCCCTACCGTGGTGGGCAAGATCATGCCGACAGATCCCTTCGTCCACTCGGCTCTTTAAGTTAATGTTTATGGGCAGCCGTCGGATCAGTTGGCTGTTCAAGGCGTGACCCGCCCGCAGCGCTTCACGTGCCGATGCGGGCGGGCGACGAGCATATCTAGATTGACACGTAAGGAGCAAGTAACGAGGAAAAACAGCCAATCGGCCGCGGCCCGTCGCGTCGCGAAAAGGTGAGTTCCTTACCTAGCAGTTGAGACAGCGATTACGGCAACTGGGCCAAAGAATATTACTCTCTGAAAACCTTGTGTTTACTACCCTCCAATTACGAGACAGGATAATCCAAAATTCTGGCGTCAAAGCGAGAATCGCTCCGTCGATTGAGTCGGTTAGAATAGCTTAGGCATTCACATGAACTCTTTGGCGATGCGACAATAAATCTCGTGCGCAGAAGCCGCCTGGCGATCGCTATCATGAAGATTACTCCGTCCCTCGCAAAAATCGGTAAGCAATTCGGTATCCTACTGGCGTTGTTGGTTGTCCTGATCGCGATTGTTTATTGCTCTTCTCGCCTGTTGTTGGGCTCAGTCCGCGACAGTCTTATTAGCCATGCAGCCCCTGCAGCGAGGTACGAAGAAGCGGTTGCTCGTTTTGAAAAACTTCAATCGAGCGACGGATTAACAATTAACCCAGTAGCGCGTTCCATCCTGCTTACGCATGGCCACCGCACAGACAAGGTCGTTGTCTTCTTCCATGGCTACAGCACTTCTCCGCAGCAGTTCCGACAACTTGGAGAACGTTTTTTTCAATTGGGCTACAACGTGCTCATTCCGCGGCTCCCGCAACATGGTATGGCGGACCGCAAGCTCGAGAACCTCTCGAGGCTGCGCGCCGAGCAATTGCGCGACTGCGCGGACGCAGGTGTGGACGTCGCCGCTGGCCTTGGCGATAAGGTCTACGTTGGCGGACTGTCAGCGGGCGGGGTTCTGGCAGCATGGATAGCCGAACATCGGAAAGAAGTATCACGAGTGCTCCTGGTTGCCCCGGCACTTACCCTTGGACGGCGAGCAGGCTCACCGTTACAGCGCCTTGCGATTGGTCTTATTTCGTTCCTTCCCGATGTGCCGACCGACTTGTTCTCTAGCGATCCATATGCTCGTGAATACGCTTACCCAGGCTTTTCAGCCAAGGCGCTCGGACAACTGCAAAAAATGAGTTCTGCCACGTTCGTAGAGGCGCTCGATAAACCGCCTGTCGTCCAGGATATTATTCTGGTCACGACCGAGAGCGATCACACGGTAAGCAATTTCGCGACCTGGCAATTGATTGGGCTCTGGTATCGCAAAGGTCTACGCAAATTTGTGAGTGTTGATTTTGCGAGATATGCGGATCCCGCATGACATGATTGATCCCACGGAAGGTTCGCGAATAACCGATGTCATCTATCCGGTATGTATTGACGCGCTGAACGCACCATGATGACTCTGCTGTTGGTTGGCTTGGCACTCCAATCGCTTCCGAATCGTTGGGCAGAAAATGCGAAATGCGAAATGCGAAATGCGAAATGCGAAATGCGAAATGCGGATCGCGGAATGCTCCCAGTAACCACTGAACCAAAAACCTCTGAGGCCTTTGATCTACTGTCATTGAACTTCGCGCATTTTCGCGAGGATTCCTCTCGGGCGACCGAGGCTTTACCACGTCGTTTTCGCCGACACGCCCATACGCCGGCACGCCGATACGATCGCCATCTGTGGTTGCGGCATGCCGCGCTGAGTCCTTCTGTTCAAAAAATCTACAGCTAAGAGAGGTTGAAAGCCTGTTCTAGTAGGTCTGCTGCTCTTTCGAGCCCGTTTGTTTCGGCTATTACCTGCTTGATGTTGTTGGCATTTTGACGGTACTCCGGGTTGCTCATAACCTCGTCGATCAGAGCTGAGAGTCGAGAAGCCGTCATCTCTTGTATGGGTACATATGCACCAGTTTTCGTATAGGCAATTCTTGCGGCAACACCGGGCTGGTCAATCGAGACCGGAATCGCAACCAATGGGACGCCCTGTGTCAGAGCTTCAAGCGTCGTGTTCAGTCCGGCATGTGTGATGCATAGGGCCGAACGCTTAAGAAGTTCGATTTGCGGCGCGTTGTGTACAACAATGCAGTTGGCTGGCAACGAACTGATCTGCTTGGAATCAAGGCTGTCGCCGATAGAAAGCACAAGCTGCATACCCGGGCGTTGCTCCACCGCTTGCGCAATCGCGCTGAACACTGATTCGAGGCCGTTCAGCAAGGTGCCCATCGAGGCATAAACGAGCGGCTCACCCGTCAGGCGATCCCAGGGAAAGTCCGACTTGATCCGGCCAAGGCCATCATGAAATGGGCCCGTGTAGTGAAACTGGGAAGACCAGTGAGGACTCTCGAAATCGAACTCCTTGGGCGTCTGCGTGAGCCACGCCAATTCGGACATAGTAGCGAGAGGATCGGTCCAGTCGATATTCAATCCGACCTGCGCCGCATAAGCGTGCGCCACGGATGTAACTGGTTCGTATGCCTGCATAAATCCGCGCACGCCTGCCTGGTTTCGAGCCAGTGCCTCTGGAGTCGTCTCATGTGGCCAGTCAAAAATACAAAGTGGGGTATTCCCTGAGTAATCGAGGTGAAGAGCGTTCGAAACATGGACATACGGTATGCCGAGATGCATCGGAACTAATCCAAGTCCGTAATCGACCTGATCGAGGACCAATGCGTCCACGCGAGCTTCCAGCAGCGTCTGAGGCAAATTCCTGAAGGACGACTCCAGACCCCTGGCCACCGAGCGGATGGCGAACTCTAATGCGGATTGACCCTGTAGCTTGCTCGACTGATCTGTCGTTCGGTGTACCGATTCCAGCGGCATTTCCTTCTCGCAATATGGGATGAATGGAAGCTGTGCTGCGCGAACGTAGGGGTCAGAGTCGAGAACGGAGATGAACACGACGTCATGCCCGCGAGCTTTCAGCTTGCGGGCAAGCGTGGTCATTGGGTTGAGGTGGCCTGGTACGCGAACACCTAAAAATGCGATTCTCATTACATCTCCAGCACATTTCCCTCCTACCCTCACATTTAAGGGACGGTCGGTTCCTTGTCTCGATTGCCGTAATTGTGGTCTGGACTGCGGCAGAAGGATCCATCCTGCAACGGATGCACTCTACCGAGGCTCGGACGCGCCCAATTGAGCCGTACACCGATATAGTAATTATCAGTGGGCAACGGGTGGCTCAAACCCGGCGCTTCTAGAAGCACAACCAAAGGGTGTACCTAGTAAGCGCCGGGGTTTTCGCCCTACCCTAGTGGGCAAGATCATGCCGACAGATCCCTTCGCCCTTTCCCGTGTCGCCTCGCCTCCTTAAGTTGCCGCGTATGGGCGACTGCCGGACCATACGCCAGCTACACATGAGACGATGCACTAGCCTCGGAAGGAAACTGGAGACTGGGAGACACTTGTCAGCTCTCGGTACTCTTCGTCGGTCAGTCGCAAGGAAGCTGCTTGCACATTTTCCTCGAGATGTTCAACTGATGAGGTCCCGGGAATCGGCAGCATGATTGGCGACCGCTTCAACAACCACGCCAGCGCAACTTGCTTTGGCGTTTTTTGATGATTCTTCGCAATTTTTTCCAGCAGCATGTTCGCAACGCTGCCTGACGCCAACGGGAACCACGGGATGAACGCAATCCGGTGCTGCTCGCAATAGTCTACGACATAATCCCATTCACGATCGGCAAAGCTATAACGGTTTTGCACTGAAACAATAGACACAATCTTCCGGGCGCGTTCGATGTGGTCCATAGCTACATTGGACAGTGCGACGAAACGGATTTTATCTTTTGCCTGCAACTGTGCCAGCGCTTCCACGGACGCTTCCAAAGACACTGCCGGATCGGGGATATGCAATTGGTAAACGTCGATGCGATCGAGACGCAACCTCCTTAAGCTACCTTCAACAGCTTCGCGCAGGTGCTTCGGACTAGCGTCGTGGGTCCATTGATTCGGTCCGGGCCGATTCCATCCACCTTTGGTCGCGATCACAAGATCCGGAGGGTAAGGCGCCAGTGCTTTGGCTATCAATTCTTCGCTAACGTAGGGACCGTACGAATCTGCTGTATCTATGAAATTGACGCCCAGTTCCACGACGCGGCGAAGAACGCGCACCGCCGAATCGGGGTTCTTAGGAGGCCCCCAAATTCCGTCGCCAGTTATACGCATAGCTCCGAAACCAAGGCGACGCACCTCCAATTCGCCACCTAGCGAGAGAGTTCCAGCGAGACCTGCAGGATTTTCTGTTTTTTCTGCTTTTTCTTTCATTTTTTTTTCCGGACACTGAGAATAGACGGCAAGAACCCAGTGCAATCGATTCTTGTGTCATAATTAGGTTTTAAGTTTCCGAGTTTGAATCAGAGCCAACTACCAAACCTGTTGGTCCGACGAACTCGGCAGCCAGCATAAAAACATCGCTGGCACCACAACCCAAGTCCAGGATACGCATACCTGGGCTGATCTTCAAGCTCCTCAACCGGCGCTCTGTCACCGGTCTGAGGATGGCAGCCTGAGACGCGATGTCGTCATCTATTCGGATCAAGGGATCCCAAACCGTCGCGATCTCGTCATCGATTTGGATCAAGGAATCATAGATACGTTCCTCGCCAGTCGCTCGACTAACGCGCGAAGGTTGAACTGACGAATCGGGCCGTTCCTGATGATCGTCGCACCACCATCAGGCAGAAGAACCTCAAGCATGGCGGCCTTGTTACACTGGGCGATACCGTCGCGTTTCTTGTCCCGGTTGGCGTATTTGTTGTCTCAACTGCTAACTCTCCACCGTTCGAATAGCGATTACGGCAATTGGGACAAGAAACAGCCGGTCTCCTAAATCCTATTGCCTATTATCCGCTGACTAAGCCGCTTTGCCCAATCTTGGGTTTCGCACGCTGAAGAGAAAAAGAAAACGCGGACCGATTTCAAAATCGAGCTTGAGCAAATCCACAAGAACATCCTCTGAGCTTACCGTTAGTGAGAGAGCCGATCCGATCGATGGTGAGATTTACTCATTAACCGATAAACCGAGCGAGGCGGAACAGTTGGTATGAAGAGGCGCACAGCGGCGATTTTAGAATCGGCTGAGGCGGCCGAAACACACTCTGAGCGCAGGAATTTCCGTCTGTATCACGGACTGCGGGTCCGGGCTCGGTCAAAATGAAATGGTTACTAGGCAAGCGATGAAAATACCAAGCATTCTTATCGGTCTGCAGGATATCAAACGTGAATGTAGCTGGGTTGCGCAGATTTTATTTCCACTGCGGAGGCTAACTCTGATTGGCTGTTGTCTCACTGTGACGGCGCTTGCTGAATCGCCGGAAACCAGCAGATATCCCGGCGCTAGTCATGTGCCCGATTCGCAGCCCGGCTGGGAAGCGTTTGTGACCAAGGTGGATCCCAACGCGGCCAAGGACGAGCCGCAAGGCGGACGCACCGCACAAGGCACGCCCGTGGAAAAACGAATCGAAGAATGTTTTCCGGCCGAGCCGCGTAATTTGTTTTGGGAAGTGGACAAAGTGGCGAGCGGCCCCGGGGGAGCGTTGGAGCGACTCAACTATGACGTTAATGGCGACGGAAAGATTAGCGATCAGGAACGAGACGCTATCCGCGGTCAGAACACCTGGATGCTCTGGGGCGAAGGTAACGAGACTTTTTGGGGTTGGTTGCAAGAGCACGGCTATGGTCTGGCTGACTTCTTGGTGCTGTTAGATTCGCGGCAGCGCGACCATCGTTTCCGAGACAGCGGTTTCATGAATCAACCCGGCATGAAAAAACAAACTGACCGGGGAAAACGCATTCTCGGTCTTTACCTGGATCAAGCCGATGGAGATCAGATTCGGTTAAAACAACCGCCGGAAGGAGAGTTTGACGGCAACGGCAAACCGCTGCTTCACCCGCCGCAAGCGCCTCCTGGACATCCTCAACAGATTTTCAGGCCGGGTGACAAGGAGTTATATGACAAAGTGTTAGCACAACTACCCAAGGATGGTGTCGACTACAGTATCTACGGGTACCCGAGTGGGATCATCGGGCTCCGACTCGTGCCGAATCCCGATTTTTTCGGTGATACCCCAGCAGCGGCTCAGGCCCGCGCATACTGGAAGCAGCGGGTAGAAGATTCATCCAACGACGCCTACTATACTGACACTAACACTAACGCCGATCCAAATCTGGTTCGCCCGTTCCGTCCGAGTATGGCGTGTGCTTTCTGTCATATCGCTCCACATCCGCTCAATCCACCCGCCGATCCGGAAAATCCTAAATGGGAAAATCTGTCGTCCATCATCGGGAACCAATACTGGACACCAAAAACGGGCTTCGCGAACCTCCTCAAGGCTAACAACTTTCTGCACCATGTCATCGCGAGCCAACAGCCCGGCACGATCGATACCTCTCTGGTTAGTACGGATCACATTAACAACCCAAACACGATTAACGCCATTTTCGAGGTCAATGAACGCCTTGAACGCGCGGCAGATAACCCGCCAGAGAACCAGAACGCCGCCAACTTGCTACTGCCCGGCGTCGAAGACGGTAATTCGGCCACCAATCCGCGACATATCCCGCGAGTCCTGTTAGATGGAGCGGATAGTATCGGCATTTTTGGGGCGCTGTCTCGAGTGTATCTCAACATCGGGACATTCTCCGATGAATGGAGACGTTGTCACAACCCGATTGTCGGCTTCAGGCCTCAGAAACCATTTTCGATCGCTACTTGCGAAGCTAATTCTGTCTTTTGGCGAGCCGCTGAGAAATATCGGATCAGGTATTTGCAAGCGTTCTTCACGTTGAAGAGTGGCCGCGCATCGGGCAAGGAACATCTGCCGCCTGATCCGGACGCGTCAGGCAACGTCCCGGTACCGAACGAGAGCACTGCTCCGATGAAACTCGTCTTTGCAGGGCCGGACGGGAAAGCGATCATCGAGCAGGAAAAGGAGCAGGCATTGGCGGGGCGCAAGGTGTTTCTGGAAAACTGTGCGATCTGCCACTCGAGCAAGCAGCCGGAAGGCTTTCAGCTCAACTTTTCGCTCAATTGGGGTAAGCAGGCCGACGTTCCTTCGGACAGTGGAGAACCCGCGCATTTCACTCTGCCTATGAGCTTCGCGGACTGGGAACTATTCAGGAAAAGCCAGGCCTTCAAAGAGTACGGTCGACGCATCGCAGCGATCGCTGGCCAACCTGAGAACGGCGACGACGCCTTTATTAAAGATAATTATTTATCCACCGATATCCGGGTGCCGATAACTTTGGTCGGTACCAACTCGGGTCGAGCCGTCGCCACCAACGCGATGCGTGGACAGGTCTGGGACAACTTCTCTTCCGAGGACTATAAGAGTCTGCCGGCGGTCGGGCCAGTGCGCTTTTACAATCCCTATTCTGGTGTCCAGCCCGATAGCATGGGTATGAACGACACCTACTATCCACCTGGAGGCGGACCGGGTTATTATCGTCCGGCTTCTTTGGTTAGCCTGTGGGCCACTGCTCCCTATCTACATAACAACGCACTTGGCCTCTATAACCAGGATCCGTCGGTCAAAGGACGACTGGCTGCCTATGCGGACGGCATTACGAAGCTGCTGTGGAACTCGAAACGGATACCGGATCGGAATCATGTGATGGGCGATCTGCGCTGGGATCACGAGGAACTCACCAAAGGCGATCCTGGTTTCATCTACCGGACACCGGAAGAAACCTACATTAGCATTCCGGCCAAGTTCATCGAGCCGTTAATAGCCGGAATCATCGGCTCGTTCTGGACGTCTTTTCTTAGTCTTTATCTGTGGATTCTTTTGTTCGTGCTGCTCGCGCTGTTAGCATGGTGGAGCGCACCTCGGACGGCGGCTTTAGTATTCTTGCTTCTTGGGTTGATCATCGCTGCCGCTATCGTCATTACTCGATTCGATCGAGTCTACTGGTTACTGTGGCTCCTACCTGTGATTCTGTTAGGCGGGGCGCTTTGGTTCTGGCTGAGCGTGCCCAAACCGATCATAGCACGCATCAGCCTCGGCATTTTAGCATTGCTTAGTCTCTTTGCCGGGTTCGCTGCTAATCGATTCGTCACCGGTGGATTCGGTCCGCTGGAAGTGGGACCGATTCCACAAGGAACCCCGGTGAATTTGATCGCGAACATGAATCCGGAAGCGCCATTCGATGTGTTGCTGAATGCGGAAGCAGCTCTGTTACGAGGCTCTTTGATGGTCAAAGCGCATCATCTCAAAGGCGAGCCGGCGCTGCGCACATTTGAGCGAGAGGCCGGGTTACCGTTGCTCAAGGCCAGCAAGTGTCCCGACTTCGTGCTCGACCGTGGTCACTGGTTCGGTGAAGCGCTGTCAGATGATGAAAAACAGGAGCTAATCGCGTTCCTGAAAACCCTTTGAGCGTGGGCCAACCTCGGAACCCAACCGTGAGTTTAATGTGAACATAACTCCAATCGAATTTCAAAAGCTGCTCGACGCGGCGGCTGATCCGGAAAAGACGCCTTTTCACTATATTATCGTCGGCTCAGGTGCAGGTGGCGGACCGCTGGCGGCGGCTCTGGCCCGTGCCGGCAAACGCGTGCTCTTGCTCGAGGCCGGTACGGATCCGGCCCTTCCCGACCCGGAAGATCCGAGTAAACCGAGTGACCCAACTAAACTACGGGAAATGTATCAGGTGCCGGCCTATTACGCGGCGGCTACGGAAGATCCCGAGATGAGCTGGGGTTTCTCGGTTCGGCATTACGCAAATGATGCGAGCCAGGCGAAAGATACAAAGTACAACGCTGAGCACGACCCATCGAAAAAAGGCGACGCCGGCAAAGGCGGAATCTTTTATCCGCGTTGCGCGGCATTAGGCGGCTGCACCGCACATCACGCGATGATCATTATCGCTCCGAACGACCGGGATTGGAACGCGATCGCCGAACGGACCGGGGATGATTCCTGGCGAGCGGAATCGATGCAAGGTTACTTTACCCGGATCGAGAAATGTTTGTATCGCTCGATTTACCAGGGTTTTTTTCGGCGAATCCTGGGATTCATTTATGACGGTGCGCGATGGTTTGTCGGCCGGATTAATCCGCGTGCAGTCTTCGATCCGGGTGGACACGGCGATCACGGCTGGCAACCGACCAGCTTTCTTAATCCAGACCTGGTTGGCAGCATCAGAAAGGGCGATCCGATTTTCCGCCGAGTGCTGGTCGATTCACTTGAATCGCTGTTCCGGCAGAAGGGCGCATTACCGCCTCTGAAACGAGCGCTGCTTCGCCTGCGATTAGTCGAATTCCTGGATCCGAACGATCGGAACAACCGGCGGGAAAAACCAGAGGGAGTAGCGTTCATTCCGCTTGGCACTGACGGTACGAGACGGATGGGTCTGCGCGAGCTGCTACTTAAGACTCGCCGGGAGTATCCTGACCGGTTGGTGATCGTAACCGGAGTTCATGCCACGAAGATTCTGTTTAGTAACGATTCCGGCGGCGTTCCAACTGCTCGGGGAGTCGAGGTAGCAGAAGGCGTGCATCTCTATGAGGCCAGCCCGTTAGCCGCGAAAAGTCTGTCGAACGGAGGCGAGCCACCGCGCCGGCGCTATTTTGCAAATGGCGAAGTTATTATCTGCGGTGGTTCATTCAATACCCCGCAATTGCTCATGCTCAGCGGGATCGGTGATGGCGCTCACTTGAAGGAATTTGGAATCGAGCATCTGGAGGGCACGGACGGAAAGCCAATTAGCCCAGTGATCGATCTTCCAGGTGTCGGGCTAAATCTTCAGGATCGGTATGAGGTTAGCGTCATCAGTGAGCTAAAACAGGAGTTCCTTACTCTCAAAGGGATTTCCTTTCAGCCAGGCGATACCAATGACCCTGCGCGGACGGAATGGTTGAAGTCGGGCACTGGTTTGTACAGTACTAACGGTGGAACCTTAGCGATTCTCAAGCGCTCCGAAGTCGACCCGGAGCCTGAACCGGACCTTTTCATCTTTGGTGTACCGGCTGCCTTCCGCGGCTATTACCTGGGTTGGTCGAAAGACCTGCTCCATCGTACGGCCGGCGCCACCGAAGCCCAGCGGAATTTGTGGAGTTGGGTCATTCTCAAAGCTTACACGCGGAACAACGGCGGCAGCGTTCGCTTGCGCTCGATTTCACCCTTTCAGGCACCCGAGATCGTGTTCGCCTCATTCTCCGAAGGACCGGCAGGTTGGGAGAAAGACCTTGATGCGCTGGCGGTAGCGGTTGAGTCAGTCCGGAGGGTTAATTCGCACCCGAAAACGCCGTTGCAAACGGAAATCCAGCCCGGGGCAGCGTTGCCCAATGGCAGCGCCGCTCTCAGGGAGTGGCTTCAAAACGAAGCCTGGGGACATCACGCCTGCGGCACTTGCCGAATGGGTTCAGATGCCTGGCAGGCAGACATTAAAAAGCTTCGGGACCGGGAAGCGGTGATCGACAGCAAGTTCAAGGTGCATGGGGTACATGGCCTGCGAGTGGTCGATGCTTCCGTTTTCCCGACTATTCCTGGCTATTTCATAGTTACGCCAGTGTTGATGATCAGCGAGAAAGCAGCCGACACCATTTTAGCTGATACGCAAGAGTATCCCGAGCCGCTCAGGATTTCCGAAGACGACGCCATTAAGGAACGCAGAAAGGCCGCACTCGTTTCGGACAATCCGCACGGGGCCATCGGGTTGGCACTTTCCGGAGGCGGCATCCGCAGCGCCACATTTTGCCTCGGGGTGCTGCAAGCTCTGGCGGCAAAGAACCGGCTCCGGTTCATTGACATTCTTTCAACGGTTTCCGGAGGCGGCTATATCGGGGGATTTTTGGGCCGGTTGTTCACGCGAATACCAGCCAATGTGGCCGATCGAGCTGGTCGGGTGCAAGAGATACTGACTGACCTGAACTCGCCAGAAATTCATTGGCTGCGATCTACGGCCAACTATATTGGTGGAGCCGGGTTTGTAGATCTTCGACAAAATCTGGCTGTATTCTGGCGCAATTTATTCGCGGTCCACTTCGTGATCGGCGCTTTGTTAGTTACCTTGTTCGGTGTATTTAATTGGTTGGGAGACAGATTTCCACGACCTGTAGGGCCCCTCGTTCCCCCTTATTTTGGTCACGAATTAAGTCATTGGTGGTGGTTAGTATTAGCTATCTTGGGTTTTGCAGTTGTTCCTGGATCCCTCGGATATTGGTTGGCGCCGAAACCGGGAATCGAGAGTCCGCTTCCAATTTATCCCCTGTTGGCTTGGATCGTTTTGCTAGTTGGGGCAGTGGCCTTTGCCGCCCTACCGGGAGGCTTAGTCTGGGCAGGCCTTACGGTTGCTGTTCTCGTTTTGGCTTATCTTTGGCAGGAGGCCGCTCGTTGGAGTCTCCCGGCCGGCACGAAGCCCGCACAAGAGTCGGTAGTGATCCGGCGCCAACTCATCATCGGCTTGGGTGAAGCCATATTCATTTTCGCCGGCGCAGTCGTGTGGGTTGCACTCGACACGCTCGCTCGAAGCGCGGCTTCGAATGAGCTAGCCCAATTATTGACGGTGATCGTGATGGCGCTTGGCCCATTCCTGCCTTTGCTCAAAATGATTGCCGACCGGCTGGGGAAAACTTCCGAAACGAAGAAAACCGGTCACTCTGGTGGGCTGCTCTCCGATTGGACGGCCGCGCTGATCGCCTTTCCGCTAGCCGCATTCCTGCTGTTTGTGGTGGATGTCCTGGTGGTGCAGGCTTTTCGCGCCGGGAACAGCGATGGTTTTCTGCTACTGATTACCTTTCTCGCGTTTTCGTTCGTCATCGGCCGCGCCTTTAGCTTTCTCAACTTTTCCTCGCTGCAAACTGTATACGCGGAGCGTCTGTCTCGAACATTCCTGGGAGCATCCAACTCAGCGCGGATCTACGGGACCAGTGTTGTGCTGCCCACGAACGTCAATCTATCGGATCCAGGAGATGACGTGCCGTTTTACGAGTACCATCCAGAAAAGAACGCTGGACCGCTGCACTTGATCAACGTTTGTGTCAATGAAACGACGGATGTCGGAGCTGAACGGGACCTGCGCGAGAACAAAGGGCTGCCGATGTGCGTCGGACCATCTGGGGTGAGTGTGGGCCTTCGTTTTCACGCTCAATGGACAGACGCAAACAAGGCCGTGCGCGACCGTGAGCAAAGCGCGGTGGCCTCCCTGGAGAAGGACGTGGCTGTCCTGAGAAACGAGAAGGTGGCTCTGCATGCAATCCCGACCGGAGCGGATGCAAGCGGCTTTCATGTCTTAGGGAGACGGGACGGCAAACCTGCAGCGGTTGAGTCGTTGCGGCTCGGGCAATGGATTGGTATCTCCGCGGCCGCGTTCGGAACGGGGGCAGGGTATTCCACTTCACTCCCTCTCTCCTTGCTTTTCGGCTTAGTGAACGTGCGTCTCGGCTATTGGTGGAACAGTGGAGTAAGCGCCGGCGATCGTCCAGGGCGCTATCCGAAATCGTTTTGGCAGCAGATCAAGTCGTTACCCGCCTGGCTCTTCCGAACCCAGAGCATGATCCTGGCTGAATGGCGTGCTTATTTCCCTGGGCCTTCAGATCGCTTCTGGTATTTGAGCGACGGTGGCCATTTCGAGGTTACCGGTATCTACGAGTTGGTCCGAAGGCGACTCCCTTTCATTATTGCCTTGGACGCGGGCGAGGATCCCGACTATCGCTTTAACGATCTTGCCCGATTCACTCGCTTGGTTCGTCTCGATTTTGGCGCGGAAATTCAGTGGCTAGACCCTTCGACGGCGCGCCAAAACGGCTCTACCGGGTGGGCCGCATTGGACGCAACGATTCCGGCTTGGATCACCAGCTGGTTGGATCCGGAAATGCTCGATTCCCGAGAAAAAATTGCCCGCGAAGGTCCCTGCCACGCGGCGATCGGCAAAATCAGTTACGCAGACGCGCCACAACAAGTTAGTTGGCTGCTCTTAATCAAGACCAGTCTTACAGGAGATGAATCGGTCGACGTTCTTCAGTACTCGACCCAGAATCTCCTTTTTCCTAACTCGCCGACAACCAATCAGTTTTTTGGCGACTCTGAATGGGAAAGTTATCGAGCATTAGGTTATCACATAGGTACCAAGCTCTTTACTGAACCGGCTCGCGAATGAAGACGCCAGCTCATAGCGATTTTAGTCCGGATGTTCAGCGCGGAGAATTTTGGAACAAGAAGGCCTCAAAGGTCTCAAAGAATTGACATTAGCTTTCCTTCTCTCCAGGAATAACCTGAGCGGCGATAAGTTATTGGTAGCGGCGACTGTCCCGGTTAAGCCCTTGGCGTAGCAGGCCAAAAGAGCGGAGCGAAGCAATTGGTGTGGCTGACCTAAGAACGCAGTCGCCACCGCTCGCCATTACCCTCGGCGAAATTATCAGGGCGAACGATCCCAAGGCGACTGCGACCTAAGGCCACGCCGAATCAGTCGCTTCGTTCCAATTTTTCGGCCCAGCACGCTATGGCCGTTGGTTGGACAGTCGCCGCTACCGGCGGCGAGATTCTCGCCTGCGGCGCAGTTATTCACAACCTCCCTCCGCCTTGCTTTGCAGAGCCGCTTCGCTCGGTTATGAATAACTGCGAGACTGATATCAGCGGCGACTGTCCCGGTTAAGCCATTGGCGTAGCAGGCCAAAAGGGCGGAGCGAAGCAATTGGTGTGGCTGACCTAACAACGCAGTCGCCACCGCTCGCCATTACCCTCGGCGAAATTATCAGGGCGAACGATCCCAAGGCGACTGCGACCTAAGGCTACGCGGAATCAGTCGCTTCGTTCCAATTTTTCGGCCCAGCACGCTATGGCCGTTGGTTGGACAGTCGCCGCTACCGCCGAAAAGGATTCCCCTCACCTCCGCCAATATTGAGGCAATTCGGCTTGTCTGTTACAGCTGGAGCGCCTTGATATCCTCACCTTGAATATACCTGGTGACGGCGGACTCTGGTTTTATCGTGCCGTTGCAGACCGTGTAAACTCGATCAGCGAAAGAAATCAAGCGGCTGTCGTGGCTGACGAGGACCACGATCTTCCCAAGACCTCTTAATTCTTGTAAAACCTCTAAAAACTGCCGGCCGGAGTATTCATCAAGCGCAGCCATCGGTTCATCAAACAAATATATCGGGGCGTCAACATATAACGCCCGTGCAATAGCGAGACGTTGCCGCTGGCCTCCCGATAGATTCCTTCCGTTCTCGGCCAATCGGGTCTCAAAGCCTTCTGGGAGCGACTGGATAAAATCCAGAATGCCTATTTTCGTGCAGATAGCGAGAATCTTCCGCGTATCCGGTTCGAACTCACCCAGAGTGATGTTTTCGATTATCGTTTCGGACATCAGATCGATTTTTTGTGGAACCACGGCGATCTGAGTTCTCAGTGATGATGACCTGAGATACCGGATTTCGTATTGGCCGAAAAAGATCCGTCCTTCAGCGGGTAGATAGAATCGTTGCAGCAGAGCCAAAATCGAACTCTTCCCGGATCCAGAGTCTCCCCGAATAAGGGTGATTTCACCGGGCAGAAAGCGAGCATCTACGTTCTGCAGGATGGGCGGCCGGCCGGGATAAGCAAAGCTCACGTTTTCCAGGCAGACTTCCAGCTCGCCTAAATCGCCTAAATCGATCGTTCCGGAATTTTTTTCGCTGTCTAAATCCAGGATTTCAAATAAGCGGTCTGCTGCGACCTGCACTTCCAAAGCAGAAACGATTATCGATAAAAGGTTGTTCGCAGGCCCGGTCAGATAACCCGTGAGCGCAAAACAGCTTAAGAGTTGGCCCGGACTCATCTGCGTCTGGATCACGGAGGAGGCTCCAATCCAGAGCAATCCAATGGTAAATCCTTGCACGATTATGCTTCCCGCCGAATTAACCGCTATGCCGAAAAGTCCAGACGAATAGGTAGAGTTAAGGAGCCTGACCAACAAACTCTCGGTCTTCATTTCCGCGATCCACTGACGATGGAAACGCCGGAGCGTCGACGCCATCTCCAAGGACTCGACGATCTGCGCGTCAAAGTCCGCTGACTGTTCCATTATCCGGCGCGAAAATAAGCGATTCCGCCAAACAGCGATTCTAAATAAGATCGAATAAATAACCAGAAAGGCTAACGACAAGAGGGCCAACTTCCACGAAAAGACAAACATGGCGAACACGCCTAGGACCAATGTGAACGCGCTAATGATGAAGTTGGTGCCTTGCTGGTTAAGAAACGCCCGGATTTTTACCGCATCGTTAATGCGAGAAATCATTTCCCCGACTCTCATCCCGTCAAAAAACGTCTGCGGTAGAGTAAATAGATGACGGTAATAAGAAAGAATCAGCGTCAGATCGATGTTTTGACCCGACTTGGTCAGAAGAAGACTCTGACCGATATTAAGTACGACCTGGAAAGCTAAAACCACCAACATCGAGATGCTTAGCAGATTGAGTAGCTGCGAGTTGGATTCGACAATGACGGAGTCGACCACTTTCTGAATATAAAACGAACCAGCCAAGGCCAGAAGAGTGCCTAGAACCGCGCCGAAAAGAGCCTGGACCAATGCTGATCGGTGCGGCCTGAGCAATTCAAGGTACCAAGCAAATCGGCTAGTCCGCTGATCGGACGGCTGAAAAGAAATTCCTGGCGCCATCAGCACCAGGACTCCGGTCCACATCTGTTGGAACTGGTGAATCGGATATCTCGAGAAACGCCCCGTCGCCGGATCCATGACGGTCACGCGGTTTTTCTTTATTCTGAGCACGACTACATAATGAAAGTGCTTTCCTCGCACGACAACATGAGCGATTGCTGGAAAAGCGATCCCCGACAACTCGTCAGTTTGGGCCTTAACTGCTTTCGCGATAAATCCAAGCTGTTTAGATGCCTGGACCAGGCCGAAGATCGATGTTCCGCTTTGATCCGTACCGGTTAACTGCCGGATCTGTGCGACCGATAATCGCATATCATAGTGGCTGGCCACAGCCGCCAAACAGGCGACTCCACAATCAGACCAATCGCGTTGTTTAACCGATTTCATGGTGCACAGATGGAAAAGAAGAGGTTACTGGCAGAGGCGCGGGTGCGACATCGATTCGCTGACAACTCCGGCAGAGTCTTACTTGGGATGATTGGGTGGCAAAGACTGGGGCTGATCAGGTGGCAAAGAATCATTTTTCAGCGCAGGATTGAAAAGGTCGTCCATACTTTGGTAAACAAGCTCCCACAAGCTGCGGCGCGCTACGAAGAAACGCGCGTTGGCAGTCATTCCCTTTTTGAGAGAACCGGTGAGTCCCCCGCGGGTCCGTAAATAGTCTCGGTCGGGATGCACTATCACTTTGAAGGCGCCGTTGCTCTCACTTTCCTGAACGTAATCGGCTGAGATCCTGATCGCGCGGCCGGGCAATAGTCCCCAAATGGTATACGGATAGGCGTCTATCTGGATATTTACGGGCTGTCCGATGTAAATCCGCCCAATGTCCTTCGGGGGTACCGAAACATCGATCACGAAATCGCTCGTCGGCGAAATATCACCAATCCGTTGACCGCTCTGCACGTAACTACCCTCTACAACTCCCTCCAAGCCGACAACGGCGCCATCCAACGGAGCTTTGACCGAGTACAAGTTCCGTTCGTCCGCCAGTTGACCGGCTTCTGACTCAAGCTGCTCGAGTTCATGCTCTTTCTGCACTCGGTCGGTCTGCCATCGGGCTAACGTCTGGTGATTGAGCGTTTCGCGTTCGACTCGAGCTGCATTAGCTTGGTAGGACGATTCTTCAAAATCCCGCGCGGCCACTACCTTGATGGCCAGCAACTGCTTATTCCGATTCATCTCCCGCTCGGTGTGATCCACCTTAAGATTTGCATTTCTGCAGTCGGTGTCGAATTTCTGGTACTCGGAAATGTATTGGCCGGTTTGCAAATCGTTAACCAACACGGGCCGCTTATTACCCACGCGCTCAAGCAGGTAACGCAGGTCGGCCAACTGTTTGTTTAGCACCTTTGTTTGGGAATCATTAAAGTCCACTTTTGCCTGAAGACCCTGGGTCTTCAGAGTCAGCAAAATGTCTCCAGCATGAACCAAATCATTGTCATGAACTCGGATCGAGGAAATAAATCCAGCGGTTCTCGCCACGATCGCCGTACGCTCGGTAGCGGGCCGCACGCGGCCCCGTTCCTGAACCGTTACATCCACGTGGATAATTGGAAAAGCCAGTAAGGCGCCGGCACACATGACCAACGCGGTCCAATAAACATAAGGCCGAGTACGTCCCCGCTTTGTTAAAAATGATTCAGCACACGCGAGGGCATGGCTGCCGCGGTAAATACGATTGTATTCTCGTCTCGGATTCATGTTTCAGGCGTACGGTGATACGATCCCTTTTTTAGCTACCGGTGAACCTCCAGACGTAGAGGACGAGCCTCACCTTTATCTTGGTCATAAATCACTGACTAAAGATATCCAAACCGTCTACTCACGGTAAGATAAGACCGGGAGACCGTGTTCGCTGACGAAGGAAAAGCTAGGTCCGTCTATCGGGTTGCCGGGCAATTCCTTCGCCAGGCTAATAGTCAAGCGTCTATAATCGGAAACTTAAATCCGCCTGAGCTCTATTTACTTCCTATACTTAAGAAGTTAAATGATTGCGTTCCTGCTTGGGCTTCCGCCAGCTGCAGAATATTGCCGATACCAGCCTTACTCCCGCTTCCGATTGCATTTCCAGAAAATAAAACTATATCAATTGGCACCGCGATAGCGACGTTTCCAAAGGATATCACGTTGGCCGAGTTGGCTCCACCTCGCAGTGAAAGCATTTCTGCCGTGCTTAGGTCTTCCATAGAATGTATAAGGCGTTTGCTTATCTTTGTCTCACAACTGACGAGGGAAACGCTAAACGTTCGATGTATGACGTTGTCGCGCCGCTCCCTCGCCAGTCTGAGACTCTGCTTCGCTAAGAGTTAATGCCTCTGAGTGAGAGACACCGATTGGTTTCCGGCGTTAGCCAGCGTTGCCTGCGAGATGTTGTTTTGACCAGCGAGACTGCCGCTCCCAACTGCATTGTTCGCGTTTGTCTCCGCATTGACCGAGACTGCAGTGGCCGTATTGCCAGCCGCTACGATAGCGGCTATATTGCTATCATTAAGGCTGCGACTAAAGTCAAGCACTCCACCTCGCAGCGAGGTCATTTCTTCGATGTTTAGTTCTTTCATAATATGTATTAGTTCTTGTTGCCGATTTAGTTAATGTTGGTTTTAAGAGCCCAATCGACATGAGGACTCTCAAATTCATTTCGTATTTTCAGGGCTCGATTGCAGACACGCTGCCAGCGAGCCGCAATCCACCCTTCGCCCAACTGACGAGGGAAACGTTAAACGTTCGATGTATGACGTTGTCGCGCCACTCCCTCGTCAGTCAGAGATCCGGCTAAGGGTTAATGCCTCTGAGTGAGAGAGACCGCTTGGTTTCCAGCGCTAGCGCTCGTTAATTGCATGATGCTGCCTTGACCAGCGACACTGCGGCTCCCAACTGCGTTGTTCGAGTTCGTTTCCGCATTGACCGAGGCTGCAGTGGCCGTATTGCCAAGTGATAGCACGAGGGCTAAATTGCTGTCATTAAGGCTGTTGCTGAAGTCAAGCACTCCACCTCGCAGGGAGGTCATTTCTTCGATGTTTAATTCCTTCATAATATGTATTACTTGATGTATTATTTGTTGTTGCCGATTTAGTTAACTCGCGCTTTAAGAGCCCAATCGGCATGCGGGCTCTCAAATTCATTTCGGTACACATCCAGGTCCGAGGGCCCCGCTTTCTTCTTTAACTGGCCCCCAATCTGTGTCTGACCGTGTCGACCAGGCTCGGGAAGCTCCCACCCTGCACCCGTAGTTCCCGCTACTAGAGCGACGGAGAAATTCGAATCGAGGCGATTTGGATATTGCATTAGATTCATTTCGTTCATGTGATACTCCTTTGAAGTTCGTTCTCCGACACAGAAGACCGATCTCGATTTCCGGCTAGACGCCGCTTATTCTTGTGGTGGGTATGCGCTAACTAACATGAAAACTTTACTAAAAGGTGATTTTGTCCCAATTGCCGCCATCGCTGTCTGAACTGCAATGAAAGAGCTTTCGGCATTTACGAAAAGAAACGAACGCCAACTCGTTCGCTGGTGGTTGAATCTACCAGGATACCTCAGCAGGCTTTGCCGGCTGGAAGAAATCAGTCCTGCATTGACTCCGTATGTCTCTCGTTACTCCGATCTCGAGCACTTTTTGGTTGCATTTGCTCTCCAGTTAACTTCTCGCTTTCCTCGCTCGCTAACCGTTCTCCACGTCCGTCCGCTTGGAACTATTCGTTTGGCGGGGATGAACCGCTCTCGTTACCTTAACGCCTTTGTGTAGTTAAGATGCGGCTCAAAGCACCGCTCCGGCAATAGGGGCTTAAGGAAGCGTTGAAAGTTGACGTATTCGTTTTAAATCGTGCGGCTGTTTTGCTTGGCATCGTCGAAGGTGAGCCGGAGCGCGAAGCAAAACTGGAAAACGGCGGAGAGCACGAGACTGATTCGACAGGTAGTGGATTTCTTACTTCTGCCGAAAGCCGGGTACGAAAAACTGCTGCGGCCAGGTCCATGCCGATTGTGGGCACAGATTGCTCGGTCCGGTCAATTCCGAAACGTTTCGAACTCGGAACACTATTGCGTTCATCGCACTTTCGTTGGAGCTCGTTTTCAGTAAGGGCAGACCGTTCTCGATTTATGCGAAATACCAGTTATTCTCTCTGTGGGTGTTCGCTAACTAGCATGAGAATTTTGTTGAAAGATGATTTTGTCTCAATTGCCGCGATCGCTGTCTGAACTGGATTAAAGATCTCACGCAAAGACGCAAAGACGCCAAGGTTTTCGGAGTTTACGAAAAGAGAGAACGCCAGTTCGTTCGCTGGTCGTTATATGCGCCCTCCTTCCGCCAGTCCGGCTCGGTCCGCCTTGCCGGCGGCCACATTTTGAACGCAACCATATGCCAGCTACCTATGAGACGCTGCGCTACGATTGTACGGGGAGAACTTTGGTCCCGGAGGGACTGGCTTTTCTGCTCCTTAAGTTTGACGCGTATGGGCGGCGGCCGGACTATTTTCAACGCCACCCTCCGGGCGAAGCAATCACCACCATGCGGAGCGGAGAGTCGGACAGATTGCACCAGGCATGGGAGATGCCTTTGCCGAGGGTGACAGCTGTGCCCGCTGGGGCATCAAAGGTTTTGTCGCCGTGCGCGATGCGTGCCGTGCCTTGCACAATAATGACATGCTCGTCCTTATTTTGATGAATGTGCACAGGCGTGCCGTCACCAGGGTCCGAGACGATCTCGACAACCGAATATGCGCCGTTCGTGTCTGTGGCGGATATATGGATTAAGCAACGTCGTCACCTCGTTAGACGAGCTAACCGCCGACCACCTCTCAACCCTTTTGGATGAGGTGCTGAACAACCCCACCTATCGGGATAATGCACGTAAACTCCAGACGGCGATCGCCAAGACCAACGGCCCTTCGGTTGCAGCCGATTTGGTAGAAGAGTCCTTGGGAGTGACCAAGAAAGGCCCACAAGCCGTAAGGCGATCAGATCGGATGACTGTTAGGCAAACAGAGCTCTCATCAGGTAGAACCCTCTCATGAACCGCTTTTTTACGTCAGCCGGTTCGGTGATCGGACAGTTTTTCAACTTGAATGAGGCGGATTATTTAACGATCAGCGGCGAATGTCAGAAATATTACAACGCTGCAGAATATTGTAAGCGAATCACCTCTCAGCATTGAAAAGAGAAAATGGAACTCGTCGGTATCTACTTCGGCTGTCGGATGTCATCGGAATGACGTGACCGCATCACTGCGGCTGTTTCAAAGTGGGACCCGCCGGTTTCCCGTTTTCAGATGAGGGAAGAGCGCGTCCGCTTCGAACTCACAACGGAGCGGATTTAAACCGAGAGAGCATACGCAAGACAACGCGAAGCAAATCGAGCTCGGGAAAAAGTTTCTCCTACGCCCATCGAAGCGTTAAGTTGGTGCGTTGACATTATGCACAAGATTGCGGCAGAGCTCACACGTACGCTTGGATCGGAGCGCGTGCTGTGGGAACGCGAACACTTGGCCACCTACGGGTTTGACGGCACCGCTGCGCTCTACGCCGAGGCCGGCTGCGTGGTTTTACCGAAAACTACCGCCGAGGTGACCCAGGTCGTCCGTTACGCGGCGGAGCACAAAATTCCAGTTGTCACGCGTGGCTCCGGTACCGGTTTAAGCGGCGGCAGCGTGCCGGTGCCTGGCTGCATCGTGCTTTGCTCGGTACTGATGGACCGGGTGCTCGAGCTTGATCAAAAGAACCTCACCATTCACGTCGAGAGCGGCGTGGTGACCCAAAAAGTGGCTGAACTCGCCGATGTGGCTGGGCTGCTTTATCCACCCGATCCCGGGTCGATGAAGATTTCCACGATCGGGGGCAACGTAGCAGAGAACTCTGGCGGTTTGCGCGGGCTCAAATACGGTGTCACTCGAGATTACGTCATGGGTCTCGAGGTCGTGCTAGCTAACGGCGAGACCGTCGCCTTCGGCAACAAGTGCGTTAAGGACGTCGCGGGCTATTCGATGAAGGACGTCTTCATCGGTTCAGAAGGCACCCTTGGCATCATCACAAAAGTGCTCCTGCAGCTGGTGCCCCAACCGCGAGCCAAAAAAACACTGCTGGCAACTTTCTCGCAAATGGATGCGGCTGCGGAAACCGTTTCGGCCATCATCGCCGCCAAGATCATCCCGTGCACGCTGGAGTTTTTAGATCGGATCACGATGAAATGCGTGGAGGAATATGCCCACCTGGGTTTGCCGCTGAATGCCGAAGCCATCCTCCTCATGGAGACGGACGGGCATCCAGTCGTGGTCGAAGAGGAGGCGCAGCAAATGGCTGAAATCGCGCGCAACCACGGGGCCATGGCTGTACAACTAGCCGAAAGCGCAGAAGAAAGCATCCGGCTCACCACCGCCCGGCGCATGGCCTTTTCGGCGCTGGCGCGCGTGTCGCCCACTACCATCCTGGAAGACGCCACGGTGCCACGCAGCGAACTGGCCAATATGATTCGGTTTATCCAGCAAACGGCCGCCAAATACGAGGTCACCGTGGGCACCTTCGGCCACATGGGCGACGGCAACCTGCACCCGACCTTTCTGACCAATGAAAAGAATGCAGCCGAAATGGCGCGCGTGGAAAAGGCGATGGAGGAAATTTTTGATCAGGCGGTAAGCCTGGGAGGTACTATCACTGGCGAGCACGGCGTCGGGTTGGCTAAGAAACGCTTTTTACCCAAAGCGATCGGCGACGCCAGCCTGGGGCTCATGCGCCAACTCAAGCGTACGCTGGATCCGGACAACATCTTGAACCCCGGAAAAATTTTTGACTGATGGCCACTCAAGAAGAACTGCATCAAGCCGCGTTGAAGATCGGGCGCGCCAACCCGGTAGGCCGCCAAGGCGCCTCAAAATATCTTAGGCGCCTGGACTACTCGGTGCTCCAGCAATGCATCCACTGCGGCATGTGTTTGCCCACCTGTCCGACCTACGACGAAACCAAGCTTGAACGCAACAGCCCACGTGGCCGTATCGCGCTGATGCGCCGCATCGCTGACGGCCAGCTCGAGGTAACGCGGGCCTTTGGGCAAGAACTCTATTTTTGCCTCGGCTGCTTAACGTGCGAAACGGCGTGTCCAGCTGGTGTACGTTACGGCGAGATGTTCGAGCACGCGCGTGCCGATATTGAACAGGTCGGCGTGCTGCGAAACCCAGTCCGCGACCTGGTGCGCGCATTGACTCTCGGTTGGATGTTCACACGCCCACAGGCTTTGCGGACAGTCGGTCGGCTGGTCTGGCTTTATCAAGCCAGCGGAGTGGAATTCCTGGTGCGGCAGTTAAAGCTTACGCGCCTGCTGCCAACGCGGCTGCGTGCACTGGAGGCGCTGACGCCTCGGGTGCAGCAACATTTTTCCGATGCATTGATCCGGCCGGTTGAAACGCCCGCGAATCAGAAATACCGTGTGGGCTTGCTGACCGGCTGCGTGCAGGATCTAGCCTTTTCCCACGTGAACCGGGACACTGCTGATGTATTGCTGGCCAACGGCTGCGAGGTGGTCAGCCCGCGAGCACAGTTCTGTTGCGGCTCAATCCACGCCCACAACGGCGAACTGGAACTAGCCAAGCAAATGGCGCGACGGAACCTTGACGCCTTTGACCTTGAGCGACTTGACGCCGTCATCACCAACGCGGCCGGCTGCGGCACGCACTTGAAGAATTACGGCCACTTGCTACAGGATGACCCGGCTTTTGCGGTGCGCGCCCTGAAGTGGTCGGCGAAGGTGCGCGACATTCACGAGTGGCTGGCCGAGATTGGCATCCGAGCGCCGGCGGCTTCGATCCGGCAAACGGTTACTTACCACGAGGCTTGCCATTTGTGCCACGGGCAGAAAATTACCCGTCAACCGCGCCAAGTCCTCCAAGCCATCCCTGGGCTGGAGCTAGTGGAGTTGCCCGAATCGGCTTGGTGCTGCGGCAGCGCCGGCATTTACAACATCACCCAGCCGGAAATGTCGCAAAAGCTCCTGCGACGTAAGATGGCAAACATTGCGACAACCGCCGCCCAGGTCGTAACGTCGGCCAACCCCGGCTGTTCGGTGCAATTGCAGGCGGGCCTAGGCGAGTCGAACCTGAAACTCAAAATCGCCCACCCGATTTCGCTTCTAGCGCAGGCTTATCGAAAAAGCGAAGCGCAGGGCTAGGCGCGGCCACCCTGCATTGCGCAGGAGGGCTGGTGTACCGCCTCGCAAAAGGTACGCCTCGTTCAGCGGCGACTGTCCCGTTAGGCCACCTGCGTGACCAGGCCAAAACGATGGAACGAAACAATTGGTGTGGCTGACCTAGGGGCGCAGTCGCTATCGCTCGCCATCTCCCTGTGGCAAACTGTCCGAGCCAACGACGTCAAGGCGACTGCGTCTCGGGGCCGGTGTGAACCCGTCGCTCCGTTCGAACCTCTAACTTTAATAATACCAGATGCTTCGCCGGACAGTCGCCGCTACCGAAGAATGAGTCGTACCGCTACCGCAGCCTCCCCAAAGCGGCTATCATAGTTCCTGATAGCCAATCAGAACAAACGACTATGATCGGTCGCAGGAACTGATATTCGTCAATCGTCAAACCAAACAAGCAAATGGATGAAATCAACTACCCATCGAGTGAATTCATGGACGAATTCTTGCACGCACAAGCTGACGCCGGCGATCACCTTCTAGACGAGGAAGGTTTCCAGTATTGGCCCACACAGAACGAGATGAAGATGCTCGCGCTAGAGGGGCAATCGCTACTCTTTGTCGATTCTTTGAAAGGCAAATAACGCCAGGCTGGGCGTAAACGGTGAAAGCTTTTTTTACCTTCAGGAACGCCCTCCGCCGGGCTGTTATTGATGTGCCCCCGTTAAAGACTCGGCAGCGCTGCGCTTCGGTCAGTGCGACCGAGTTCGTTCGTAATACCGTGGAATATCCTGCTCACCTTGCACACCGCTCTAGTCTGTGTTAGGTACCTGTACGGCAGATTGACCAAGTTCCATCGGGCCGCTTCTGGGCTCCTAGGGAAACCCGGCTAATTATACCGGGCTAAGTCTCTGGGTGCCAAGAGGTTAGCATGTTAAGGTGTCATCTCTTATTTGGAGATGGTGCATGACATGTCTTCTCTTGAATAACCAAAACCAAGAGAAAACAAGAAATGGAACTTGTTAAATTACTTCACGACCTCGCCATCACCGGCGGATGCGTCGTCATCGCAGTACTTCCTCGCTTTATCGCCGCTCTCGCCGAGGCAAAAGCGGACCGGCAGGATCAATCAGCGGAGGGGATTTAGTGATGGATGCTTTTATCCTTGCTTGCCTCGCTCTTCGCCGGCCTGTCGAAGAGAAACATATCCCGGAACCTGAATTCCAGCCGTTCCGTCTGGAGTACTTGCATTCGGTCAACGAAAACCATGATGAACAGCCAACGCTGGCATTCAATCAATTCAGCGAAGGCGCAACAGTGTAACTCCCCCCATGAGCGATAAAAAAACAAAAGGGCGGGTCATTCCCGCCCTTTTTTGTTTCAGCATACAATTGGGGGATCCAAGGGGCTCGTTTCCACTCCCAGGTCAGAAGATTTAGCTGCGCCGACCGCTCTCGTGTTGGCTCTCCATGCTTCTATTTCTGGGCCGACTGGCGCGTTTCGACTAGAATCGTTTTCGCTCTCTTTTTGTTCCCACGGCTCGCATTGGAAAAGCCGACGCGGAGCCGGGCGGCCAACCACACATAACGTTCCAATCAGTTAATGACTGGATTCTATCGGTGCAGGACTTGCGGCTAAGAGTCTCAGTGCACGAAACCGTCTACAAATTGCGTGTCGAACAGTTGGCAGTATGGCGAATGCCTTCGATAGTCACAACTCAGAGACTACTGAACACGGAGGCACTGACATTCGTCGGGTTAACAGCTGCTAAATGTTATATGACGATAAGCGATGGTGGAACAGCAAGTGTGGTGTGGAAGGTCAGCCCCAAGAACTGGGATCTGCCTCATGATTTAGAACCATAGTTCCAAGACATCCAAACGGCCGGTCCTTCTGGGAAGCGGACTCAGCACGTCAGGCGACATATCCGCCATCGATCGTCAGGCTGGAGCCAGTGATGAAGCCGGCACTAGCGCTGGCGAGATAGGCTACCAGCCCGGCGACCTCTTGCGGCTCGCCCATGCGTCCAAGTGGCACGAGGGGTTTCACCCTCTCGACGTGACTTGCCGTCATTTCGGTGGCTGTAGGGCCGGGCTGGACATTGTTTACGGTAATCCCGCGAGGGGCGAGATCGATCGCCACTCCGCGTACCAGGGACGCAATGGCGCCCTTCGTCATAGAATAGACACTAGCGCCG